>ENA-ORDP01000019-ORDP01000019.1-marine-sediment-metagenome-genome-assembly--contig:-NODE-19-length-87377-cov-3.981769_pt1 | contig 87377 bp, 80 predicted proteins | sample MGYA00248627_ERZ508539 | MGnify/ENA primary metagenome ERZ508539 (study PRJEB26208, sample SAMN05571518) | marine sediment metagenome | biome: deep sea; feature: Hydrothermal vent; material...
GCGAAGATGTCGGAGGGTATGATACGGTATTGAGTCCAGACGATTATGCTAAAATAGAAAACACATAATAAATCGTTGCACCCTGCATTTTTCACTTCGCTCCAAAATGCAGATAAACTCAGGCGTTCTATGTGCTGAGAAAAATAGAAGATAAAGAAAAATGAATTGAATTATTTTATAAATTGCCCGATATTGAAAAACTGCCGTCCAAGTGCATTTGCCTTATTTTAAGCCATGTACCTTGTTCGTTGTACTTTGGTTTAGTTCTTTGATCGTATAGATCGGCACAACGTTTACGGCAAGCCGGCTTGTAAAGGTATGACGAAGGGAATGAAATATGACTTTGTTCCTGTGAACGGGCATACTTTCCGGTCATTTGCTTGGCCACCTCTTTTCTTTAAAAAATTACGAGCAATCAGTAAATTTTTTAGTCATAGCAATTATATGGAAACAAACAGCAATAGACTTAAAATTCCTCGGAACTTAGTTCCGTGCCGGTTCGATTCCGCCCCTCTGTACCACAACGAAGAAGCATTTAAGCCATTGACATTAAATTCCAAAGATAGAATTCAGATAAAATTAGAGTCGAAATAGAATAGATATTCGAGATAAAATTTGGTATAATTTTGCTAACCCGATATTATACTCAACTATAAAATTCGTAACGGCATTATAAAGCGGTGGCGAGAAATGACCATTGGGCAATTAGCTAAAACGGTTAATGTTAATATCCAGACCGTCAGGTATTACGAACGCATAGGACTGATTGACAGACCTGATATCAGTGAATCGGGCTATAGAATGTATTCGGAAAGAGCCGTAGATGTTTTGCGTTTTATAAGGCATGCAAAGGATATGGGTTTTTCTCTAAAGCAGATTTCCGAACTTTTTTCATTGAATAACAATGAATACAATACTTGTTCAAACGTGAAGAAATTAGCGGAAGAAAAGGTTTATGATATAAATAAAAAAATTGCTTCATTAGATCTGATGCGCAAAGAGATTTTAAGCCTTATATCGTTATGCGAAGAGAAAAGGGATGATTCAATATGTCCGATTTTAGATGTCTTAGGTTTTGAGGGTCGGCGGTAAGAAGAAGGAATAATATCCTTGAAATTTTGTTTAAAAAGATTAATAATATATAGAATATGATGGAAAATAAACAATATATTGATGTTTTAAATAAAATCGGCAAAATTTTAGAAGATGCTGACGATTTATTGAATAAGTCTAAGGATTTAAATGAATTAGACATTCGGTTTAAGGTTTTTGCCGGTAAAAAAGGGAAACTTACCGAAATTTTACGCAACATTCATTCTTATGTGGAAGAAGAGAAAAAAATTATAGGTTCAAAATCAAACGAGATCAAGAAAAAAATTGAAGAAATATATAAAAATAGAAGGAATGAGCTTGCGGATATAAAACAAAAAAAAGATATCAATACATACAGGGTCGATTTAACCATTCCCGGCAATTATATTGAAAAACCGCATAAACATCCTATTACCGCAGTTCTCGAAGATGTCGTAGATTTTTTTTCATATATGGGTTTCGAAGTTGTCTCCGGTCCGGAAATAGAAACCGCACATTACAACTTCGATGCGCTGAATATTCCGGCGGACCACCCTGCAAGAGACATGTGGGATACGTTTTATCTGTCAAACGGACTTATTCCGAGAACTCACACTTCAAGCGTCCAGGCAAGAATAATGGAAGAAAAATCTCCCCCGTTTAGGGTTATTGCGCCCGGCAGATGTTATAGATATGAGGCGGTAGATGCGACGCATTTGTATATGTTTAACCAGATGGAGGGGCTCTTCGTAGATAAGAACGTAAGATTGACGGATTTAAAGGGGATACTTGAAGAAGCGGTGCGGTATCTCCTAGGAGCAAAAAAAATCAGATTTAGGCCTGCATTTTATCCGTTTGTTGAACCGGGCTTAGATTTAGACATAAAATGTATTTTTTGCGGAGGCAAAGGGTGCAGTATTTGCAAAGATACCGGCTGGATAGAGGTTATTCCTTGCGGCATGGTTCATCCTAATGTCTTTAAGTATGCAGGAATAGACCCGTCGGAGTATAGAGGGTTCGCCTTTGGAATGGGATTTGACAGAATTGTAATGCTAAAATATAACATTAACGACCTCAGGCTGCTCTATCAGGGTAATTTAGATGTTTTGAACCAGTTTTGACCCGGTTGTCTAAAAGTTTCTCCTTAAAAATTCGGATATTTCCCCCGAATAAGAAATAAAAACTATTTCTTTGGCCCTTGAAACCGCAACATAAAACAGTTTAACTTCATCGTCATAAGGGGTATTGATTTTAATATTTTTATTTAAAAATTTAAGGAACGGATGCTTTAACGCTTCGGGTTCATGCATTTTCGGCATAATGCTTTTAAAATGAGGTATATTGCCTTGTATCACGTTTGCTACGAATACTATATCGAATTCCAACCCCTTGCTCCCGTGTATGGTGCCTATAAACCTCCTATTGTCGTATTCTTTATAACTTAGAAAAGCATTGGGGTAGAGCTCTTTAAAAACGAATTTAAAATGATCTACCTCTTTTTGAGTCCTGACCAAGATAGAAACCGATTTTCCCAGATCAAAAAATTTGCCGAACTCATTTAATATAAATCGTACTTCCGAATTTTTATTCTTAAATCTTAGAATTTTAACGGCATTTATATAATCATCTTTAACGGTATTTTTTGGCGGAATTAATTTTTTCGGAAATCTAAAAGCAATATTGTTTAATATAAAATTGCAAAAATTTATAATTTTATAATTAGACCTATAATTATTTTGAAGTACAAAGATTTTTCCGTCCGGGAAAAAGAGGTCGAAAAAAAGGATATTAAAATGGTCTCCGCCGTTAAATCTATATATGGACTGGTCGTCATCTCCCGCGTACATTATATTATCTCTGCCGTAATCTATTTTTTTTATGATATAATCGCTTAAAAAATCAAGGTCCTGATATTCATCCACAAGAATATATTTAAATCTTTTTGCCATGGAATAAGTTATGGTATCGTTTTCAAAAAGTTTTACGACGCAAGCGATTATATCGTCATAAGATATATAAATATTGTTGTCGTCGGTATTATTATAATCAAAATTATTCTCCTTTATTATAGGCATGGAACTAAACCCGGATTCTCTATAAAATTCTCTTATAATAGAGTAAAAAAAACTGTGATACGTGTAAACATTTAAAATCTTTTCTGAAATCAAGCCTTTATCTATTCCGTCGTCTTTTAGTGCGGAAAGAATTCTATTTTTTATTTCTATTACGGCATTATTCGTGAATGTTAAAACTAATATGGAATTAAAAGGGATAAAGTTTAAGAGGTGCAGGAATTTATGAACGATGAGCCTTGTTTTTCCGGAACCCGCCCCGGCAATAGCGAGATGAGCCGAATTTAATTCTTTTAGCGCTAATTCCTGCGTTTTACTAAAAGCCGTGTGGTCCAATTTTTTAATTAGAGGTTTATTATGCCTGCCGACGTTTATATTACCGGTACTGCCGGCAATTGCGCGAAATATTTTAATTCTTTCGATTATAACACCCGGTGAAAAGTAAATATCGCCTACGGTTATGTCTATCAGTACCCCGTTATTATATATAAATTCCTTTCCCGGGTTTGTCACGCTTATGCTATGGGTAATTTTGAGGGCTATTTCAAAATTTTTCTCATCGTAAAATTTAATGATCCCCTTATTGTTCAGCATGGCGTGATTTGTCTCTATATTGAAGCCTAAAGACGCTATCTTTTTTATTAAATTTGATAAGGAAGGGGTATAGCCGTTGTCGTTTATATCGTTAATCATTTTAGCGGCGACTAAAAACCTAAATCTTGTTTTATAAATATCGATTATTAAACATTCCGGAAAGTTACCGTTAAAATCATCATATAAATGAAAAATATCTTTTTTAATGCATAAAACAATTTTGCCGCTTAAAACAAGGCTGCACAAGGCGTTAAAGAGAGCCGCATCCTCCATGCTCGTTATGGAAGTATCTTCCAAAAGGATAATTTTAGACGATAAAAATCTTTCGATATCTTTAAACGGAAAACCGAGTGGAGCGGATATCATGCCGTCTAATTTAAAATACGACTTAAGATTTAAAAACGAGCATATTTTAAAATTTGCTTTTAATTTTTTAAGTCTGTTTGTTAAGTTTTCTTTTTCATTTTCCGATAAAAGTAATATGCCTATAGAATTGGATAGATTAAAATTGAAATTTTTTAAATAAAGATTTATCATAGTAACACGTGCTATTTATTTTCTTATAAATTTGATAGCTAAAAATGACCTTAAAATATAATATAGATAATATAAATATAGGGAAGAACGGAGAATATTTCTACGTTAACGATTATATACCCGCGGGCAAAATATCATTGAAGTATTCTGCCGCCCCGGATGCCGTTAAATATTCGAGATTAATATTACGATATAAAAAAGCGGATAACACGGCAATAACGTTTTTCACGCGGCTGCTAAATAATATTATATATAATTATTTTTATTTTTACGATTTAATTTTACCCGTCCCCTCCAGCAGCTCTTATTTAGATTGTTATCCCAATAATATCGTCTGTTTATATCTATCGGCATTCGGAACCATAAATACTTTAAGGAGTGCAGTAGTTTGCGACAGAGGGCACAAGCCCGGACATATCGCAGGTGTCACGGCAAAGAAAAGGGGTTCGAAGTATCTTTGCGTGAAAGATAAGTATGATTTTAAATCTAAAAACATAATTGTCTTCGACGATATAATTACTACAGGAACAACATTTAATTATATAAGGGAATTGTTGTTAAAGAGAGAGGCAAATTCGGTTATCGGGTTATTTCTTGGAAGGACGCGTTGTGATTTTCTATTCCAACAAGAGGATTTTTGATGGATGATTTGATATGTACCCTCGCGTTAAAAAAGATAAAGGGACTCCAGAATCACCATATATTTTTTTTATTAAAAATATTTAAAAACTCTTGTGAAATTTTTAAGGCCAAGAGATCCGATTTTCTTAAAGCCGGTCTAAAAAATGAATATATAAAAATTTTAACGGATACGAGAATTGTCAGAATGGCATTTTTCGATGCGATAGAGGAAATAGAAGAGGCTTCTAAAAACGGAATTAAAATTACGACATATAACTCCGCTTCATATCCCTCCAATTTAAATTTTATAAAGAATAAACCGTTAGTTTTATATTATAAAGGCGTACTAAAAGAAAATATAAAATTTGCCGTGGCAGTCGTAGGGCAGAGAAAACCCCCCGATTATGCCGAAAACATTGCGCGGAATCTTACGGAGCAGTTGTGTCTATCGGGATTTTCTATAATAAGCGGTCTTGCAACCGGCATTGATGCCGTTGCACATAGGGCTGCATTGAAAAAAAACGGTTACACGATGGCTTATATAGGTTCCGGCTTGCTTGAGCCTATATACCCCCCTGAAAATATCGACCTCTACAATGAAATTATACTGCATAACGGTGCAATAGTTTCCGAATTGCCTCTGCATGAGAAAATTAGCCCTAAGAATTTAGTCGCAAGAGACAGGTTGCAAAGCGGTTCGAGCCTTGGAATATTTGCATTGTCTTCACCGGAAGGAGGCGGAACCATGAAAACCTGCAGTTTTTCTTTAAAACAAAAAAGACCGGTTTTTATTCCGGAATACGATAAAGAGATCATGAACTCCAAGGAAAACCTCGGATTAAAATCTATTATCGGCAACGTGGGAGTTTCTATGCTAAAATTTAATAAAGATTTTTCTTTAGATTTGAAAGACGTTATGGATGAGCTGAGAATAGTTTATGATGATATTTATGAAGAAAAATTAGAAATAGGGAATTCCTTATTGGTGCAGCCGGAATTATTCGATTTAAATTGACCGTTTTTAAAAAGCAAAAGGAGGATTATAAAATTGAAGGTTAGCTTAAATTGGCTCAGGGAGTTTGTCAATTTTAGGATGGAAGAGAAGAAGGTAGCAAATATTTTGAATGGTAAAACGATGGAAGTCAAAAAGATATTGCCGTATTATTTACAAAAAAAGTCGTTTAAAAATATCATCGTCGGGGAAATTAAAGATATAAGCGTCCATCCCTCAAGTGATAAGTTCGGCATCGCAGAGGTTTATTGCGGTGAAACCGTCGGAATCAAAAAAATAGTCTTTACAAAAGCGGGATTGGATATAAAGATCGGCGAAAAACCGATGATAGCGACAAAGGGAGCCATATTTGAAAACGGTTTAAAAATCAGGGACAAAGCAATTTTCGGTATAGTTTCGGAAGCTGCCTTTTGTTCCGAAAAGGACTTAGGTTTGCCTTTGAACATATCGTCCATAGTAAAATTTCCATTAGAAAAGTTAGGTGCGACGGCTTACGATATTTTTGAATTAAACGATACGGTTTTAGAATTTGATTTAGAGCCTAATAGGCCGGATCTATTCGGCATAATGGGGTTTGCATATGAATTATCCGCTATATTGGACAAAGATATTATTTTACCGGAATTATATAACGAAATAGAATTCATCCCGGGTAAGAACTATTCCTCAAAAGAAAATGAATTAACCGTAAATATAGAAAATAAGGGCTTAATCCCTTCCTATATAGCCGTTAAAATTTCAGGTATAGAGATCAAAGAATCAGGTATGGATATTAAAAATAGGCTTATAAAGAGCGGAATAAGGCCCGTTAACAATATAGTAGATTTGACCAATATCGTTATGATAGAGACCTCGCAGCCTCTTCACGCATTCGATGCAGGAAAGATAGACGGCAATACAATAAACGCAAGGAGCGCAGCCGACGATGAATCCGTCATTACCTTGGACGGCAAGGAAAGAAAGTTGACGAAAGACGATATAGTAATAGCCGATGGAAATAAGATAGTCGCACTCGCCGGAGTTATGGGAGCCGTTGATAGTGAGATAGATACGAATACGACGACGCTCATCGTAGAGTCGGCTAATTTTAATATGTCGAATATAAGGCGAACGTCAAGGATGCTTTCTATTAGAACGGATGCTTCGACCAGATTCGAGAAAGGGATTAGCCCGTATTTAAGTTTACTTGGGATAAAGAGGTTTCTTTATCTTTTAAGCAAATATGTCGGAGTTCCGACTGTGTCCTGCTATGCGTACGATATTGCAGATGCCGGAAAACCCGATGTATACGAGATAGATTTAAAAGATTTGTGTGATTTTCTCGGCGATACGGCAGTAGCGAGTAAGGCATGCGGCTTTTTGAAGAGACTCGGATATGAAATTACGGATGATAAGCCTGAAAACGTCGAAAGTGAAAACCGGCAATCTATTAAGGTTATCCCGCCTTATTTTAGGAGCGATATATCGGAGAATGTTAATATTTACGAGGATGTTTTTAGAGTTTACGGATACGATAACATAAAATGTTCTATGCCGGTCGGTATCTTGGCCCCTCCGCAAAAAAACATCGGTTACGAAACCTCTAAGCATTTTAGGAATTTGCTGAGATGTGTAGGATTCACGGAAATAGTTACGCCATCATTGGTAGGGAAGCGGGATATTGCACTTTCCGGTACCGGAAAGGGGGTTCTTACGCTTAAAAATCCTGTTTCTGTAGACCGTTCGTTTTTCAGAATAAGTTTGATTCCGGACATTATAAATATATTGTCTCAAAATTCTAAAAAACATAAAAACATTAAGATATTTGAAATCGGAAAGATTTATTTAGACGAACGGCATGATAATGATTATCCGGTTTTAGAGAGGGATGTTTTGTGTGGTGCAATTTGCAGCGGCATTAAATACGGCAAACAGGATACGGAATTTTATTACGGAAAGGGCATAATAGAGTTTTTGTTTAAAGAATCGGGGATTAAGAAAATTACATATTCCAAAGTAAGCGACGATTTTATCTTTGACGAGGACGTATCCTTAGAAGTTTCGATAGGTAAAAACAGGGCAGGTATTTTCGGAGAAATAAAAAAGGGTTTTCTTGAAGAATTTAAATTAGATTACAGGGTTTTTGTATTTAATTTGGATATGGATTACATAAAAGATTTTATATCTCTTAAAAGGTCGTTTGTTCGGCCCGGCAGGTACCCCGAAATAGAACAGGATATTTCGATTATTGTTGATTCAGGTATTGAATATGCAAGCATAGAGAAGTATATAAAAGGGTTTTCCGGTTTAATTAAAAACGTAAAATTGGCAGACGTGTATAGGGGCAAACAAATCAAAGAAGGCAAAATATCGTTTCTTATAAGGTATGATGCAATGAGTCCGAATAGGACGTTGACAATGGAGGAGGTAAATCTGTTGAGGGATAATTTAATAAGAGAGCTTAACGTTCGGTTTGGAGTCACGTTAAGGGATTAAAAAATAATTGCACTTTTAAGAAAAAAAAAATATAATGAAGCATACGTTAATATATAAAAAATTTAAATATATATAAAAATATATGGTAATTAATGGAATTTTCTACGATATAGCAGCTTTTATTATTGTTATAAGCGTTATTGTTCTTATACACGAGTTTGGACATTTCATCGTTGCAAAAAAATTAGGGGTTAAGGTCGAGAAATTTTCTCTCGGCTTCGGTCCAAAAATTTTCAGCAAAAAGGTCGGAGAAACGGAATATATAATTTCTTCTCTTCCGTTAGGCGGGTATGTGAAGCTTATGGGCGAAGACCCGTCCGAAGAGCTGTCGCCGGAGGATGCAAAACGTTCTTACAGCAAACTATCCCCGTATAGAAAATTTTTAATCATTTTTGCCGGACCGTTTTTTAATTTTCTTCTGGCAGCAATAATATTCACGATAATATTTATGTCCGGAAGGCCGGTGTTAAAGCCCGTTATAGGCGGTGTTATGAAGGGTTATCCGTCGATAAAAGCGGGTCTTAAAAAGGGCGATATTGTCACTAGCGTTAACGGAATAAAGGTAAAAACATGGGGTTCGTTGTCGAAATATATCGAAAAATTCGGTGAACATACCTTAACGTTGGGAATTAAAGAAAATAATATAAATAGCGAAATAAGGCTAAAACCTAAATCCATATATGGTTTAAATGTTTACGGACAGAAAACGAAGAGATATATTATAGGAATACGCCCTTCGAGTAAAGCGGTTTTTTACAAGTATGACGGAATATTAAAATCTTTCTATTCCTCCGTTAAAGAGATTTGGTTTATTATTTATATAACCGTAGTAAGCCTTTTTTACCTTATAATAGGCAAACTTCCGGCAAGCGATCTGGGAGGACCGATAATGATAGCACAACTTTCCGGAAGAGCGGCAGGTCTCGGGGTCTCAGATTTCTTTTATTTTATAGCATTCATTAGCGTAAGCATAGGACTCGTAAATCTATTTCCGATTCCTGCCTTAGACGGAGGACACCTGCTGTTCTCTACTATCGAAATGATTAAGAAAAGTCCGCTGAGTGTTAAATTTCAGGAAACGGCCGCTAAGGTCGGTTTTGCACTCTTGATTTTGCTTTTATTATTCGTTTCTTATAATGATATAATTAGGGTAATGAAAACATAATATATGGCTATATTGTCCATAGATAGTTCTAACGGATACTCGAATATCTTAATAACCGACGATGACCTTGATAAGACTTGTGAATCTATTTCGGGTTTTCACGAAAAACATTCCGTGTTAATCTTCAAGCAAATAGATGAAATGACGAAAAAGGCAGGCATTAAATTAAATGATTTAACCGAAATAACAGTAATATTAGGTCCCGGTTCTTATACGGGAATCAGGGTTTCTCTTACTATTGCCAAAACGCTGTCTTACTGCTTGGGGATAAATATAGTGGGCGTAAGCGGTTTATTTATTTGTGCGTACTCGCTATTGAAAAGCGGATTGGATTTAAAGGATATCGTTACCGTAAAAGATGCAATGCGAAATGATTACTATGTATCGTCTTATGTTTTGGAAAAGGGATGTATTATCCCGAGTCTTAAAGCAAGCCTGTTTGATTTATCCGAGCTTAAGTCGTTTATCGACGGCATAGATAATTCGCCGACAATCGTATATGGTTATAATAGGAAAGATGATTATGAAAGGTTTACGTCACGACTTGAGAGAGGGGGAACAATCACCCCTTTTGATTTAAAAAAAACAACCGGTTTTGCGTCTATGTATGCCATGGAGAGCGGTATAAAAAACGGGTCTAAATATACCGAAGAGATTTCTCCATATTATATATACGGCGATGGACCGTTCTAAATATAATTATAACGACCCGATTTTTATCGTATTAGGAGGTTTTGTTTATGCAATTCTTAGATGAGGCGGAAAAAAAGGCGGCGGAATCCCTTATTGTCGCAAATGAAGATTTTAAAAAGGTGTATTATGAACACATAGAGATAGAAAAACGGTTAAGCAAGTATACTACTAAGCCCTTTTTAACTCCGGAGGAGCAAAAAGTTATAAAAGAGCTTAAATTAAAAAAACTTAACGGGAATGATATTATGAAAAGAATCATAAAAGAAAAGATAGAGAGCTGAAAGAATAAAATATAAAATGACTAAATTACGGGGATGATTTTATGAAAAGTGATAATATAAAACAAGGAGTAGATAGGACACCCCACAGGTCGCTACTCTACGCCACGGGCATAGCAAAAGGCGAGATGAAAAAACCCTTTATAGGCATAGCGTCCAGTTTTACGGATTTAATACCGGGACATGTCGGCATTAGAGACTTGGAAAGGGCTGCGGAAAACGGTGTATATAGCAACGGAGGGCATCCTTTCGTTTTTGGTATTCCGGGAATTTGTGACGGAATAGCCATGGGACATGTCGGAATGCACTATTCTCTTCCGTCTCGGGAACTCATAGCGGATATTATAGAAACCATAGCCGAAGCGCATTGTCTCGACGGTATAATTTTTTTGACTAATTGCGATAAAATTACCCCCGGTATGCTTATGGCTTCATTGCGTCTCAATATACCTTCTATAGTAGTTACGGCAGGGCCGATGCTTTCCGGTCGTTATCACGACTCAAAGCTTTCTTTCGTGAGGGATACGTTTGAAGCCGTTGCAAAATTTAAGATAAACGATATAACGGAAAAGGAATTAAACGACTTGGAAATGTGCGCATGTCCCGGTCAGGGGTCATGTCAGGGTTTATATACTGCAAATACCATGGCATGTTTAACCGAGGCTATGGGAATGTCTCTGCCGGGTGCCGGCACCGCCATCGCCGGTTCGGCGGCAAAGAAGCGTATCGCCTTCGAAAGCGGAGCCAAGATCGTTGATCTTATTAAAGAAAATATATGCCCCAGGGATATAATAACGCTTGATACCTTGAAAAACGCTATAGCGGCAGACATGGCTCTCGGCGGTTCGTCAAATTCGGTTTTACATCTATTGGCTATTGCGAACGAAGCAGGGATAAAATTGAGCCTAAAGCTTTTTGACGATATTTCTAAAAAAACACCTCAGCTTACAAGTTTGAGGCCGGTGGGAGAGCATTTTCTTGAAGATTTAGATTTTGCCGGCGGGATACCGTCTCTGTTCTACGAGCTAAGAACCCTTATTAATCTTGAATCTGTGACCGTATCGGGTAAATCTGCCGGAGAAATAATATCCGGCGTTGATTACGTGAATAATGAAGTCATCCGCAAGATAGACAATCCATATAGAAAGGAAGGAGGAATTGCCGTTCTTTTCGGCAATTTAGCCCCCAACGGCGCAATCATTAAGGCAAGTGGCGTCAGTCTGTCCATGATGAAGTTTACCGGAACGGCGGTAGTGTTCGATAGTGAAGAATCTGCGATGGAAAATATATCTATGGGCAATATAAAGGCGGGGGACGTTGTCGTAATAAGATATGAAGGCCCTAAGGGGGGTCCCGGAATGAGAGAAATGCTTGCGCCTACCTCTATGATAGTGGGGATGGGTTTGGGAGATAAAGTTGCGCTTATAACCGACGGGCGTTTTTCCGGCGGAACGCGCGGGCCGTGTATCGGGCACGTGTCGCCGGAGGCTCAGGAAGGCGGACCGATTGCCCTTATTGAAAACGGCGACAAAATAGAAATAGACGTAATTAATAGAAAGCTGAATTTACTCGTCTCGGACGAAGAACTCAATGGGCGAAGGGCAGAAATATCGGAAAAACCCAAAAAAATAGATTATGGCTATCTTTCCAGGTATGCCGATGTTGTTTCCTCTGCAGATGAGGGGGCAATCGTCAACAGAAGGATTAAAAAATGAATCATAGTACAAAAAAAGAGTTGATGACCGGCTCAAGAATAATCATAGAAAGCCTCATAAGGGAGGGCGTGGATACTATATTCGGTTATCCCGGCGGTGCAGTTCTAAATATATATGACGAGCTTTTGAATTATGAGGATAAGTTGAAGCATATTCTTGTCAGGCATGAACAGGGGGCTGCTCATGCCGCCGACGGTTATGCGAGGGCGTCCGGCAAGCCGGGGGTTGTCCTTGTAACATCCGGTCCGGGTGCTACCAATACAATAACGGGTATTGCTACCGCCAATATGGATTCGGTGCCCATGATTATAATTACAGGGCAGGTACCGACTAATTTAATAGGCAATGATGCGTTTCAGGAAGCAGATACCGTGGGCATAACAAGGCCTTGCACCAAACATAACTACCTGTTGAGGGATATAAAGGATATTGCCAAAACAATTAAAGAGGCGTTTTATATCGCATCTACGGGCAGGCCGGGACCGGTATTGATAGACATTCCGAAAGACATTACGTCTAACGTTTATGAGTTTGATTATCCCGAAACGGTTGAACTAAAGGGATATAGCCCTACTTACTTCGGCCATCATATTCAGATTCTAAAGCTCGTGGAAGAAATTTTGAAAGCGAAGAAGCCCTTGCTTTATATAGGCGGAGGCGTTATCAGCTCCAATGCCGCTGATGAACTTAAAGAATTTGCGGAATTGCTTGATTTACCGATTACATCTACGCTTATGGGGCTTGGCGGCTTTCCCTCGAATCATGCCTTATTTTTCGGCATGCTCGGCATGCACGGTACTTATGCCGCAAATATGGCGATATCCGATGCTGATTTTATAGTAGCCATAGGTGCCAGATTTGATGATAGGGTTACCGGTAAAGTAGAAGAATTCGGTAAAAACGCGAAATTTGCCCATATAGATATTGACCCTTCTTCTATAGGCAAAAACGTAAAAATAGATATTCCGGTTGTAGGCGATGTTAAGTCTGTTTTAAGCAGTCTGCTTGAGGCTTTAAGTGGCAAAACGGAAAAAATTTCATCCGGTCGTTACGATAGGCTGGGATGGCTTGAAAAAATAAACGAATGGAAATATGAGCACCCTCTTTTGTATAAGATGAGCGATACGATTAAACCGCAATATGTTATAGAGAAGATATACGAGCTTACCGGCGGAGATGCCGTAATAGCCACTGAAGTCGGTCAAAACCAGATGTGGACCGCCCAGTTTTATAAATTCAAATACCCCAGAACGTTGTTGACCTCAGGCGGGCTCGGTACGATGGGTTACGGGTTCCCGGCTGCAATAGGCGCACAGATCGCATGTCCGGATAAGGTAGTTTTTGATATTGCCGGAGACGGCAGTATCCAGATGAACATTCAGGAATTGGCAACGGCGGTGCAGTACAATCTGCCCGTCAAGATAGCAATAATTAATAATAATTTTTTGGGTATGATAAGGCAGTGGCAGGAGTTGTTCTATCATAAAAGATATTCGTCTTCCGAGATGAACGTCAACCCCGATTTTGTCAAGCTTGCTGAGGCTTACGGCGCAGTCGGTTTAAGGGCGAAAAATCCCGACGAGGTGGTGCCGGTCATCGAAGAAGCATTGTCTATAAATAGACCTGTTATAATGGATTTCGTTGTAGATAGGGAAGAGGGGGTTTATCCCATGGTTGTTCCCGGTGCTCCAATTACGGGAATGTTGTTAGTGTAAACAAAAAGGTATTTAATCATCTTATTATGGAAAAGACACATATTCTTTCAGTTCTTGTCGAGAATGAATCGGGGGTGTTAACGAGGGTTGCGGGGCTTTTTTCGGCAAGGGGGTTCAATATAGACAGCATTTGCGTAGCAAAAACGCTTGAAAAAAATGAATCTAAAATGATAATCGCTACATCCGGAGACGCCCAAATTTTAGAGCAGATAACGAAGCAACTTAATAGGCTTGTAAATGTTATAAAAGTTCAAGAATTAACCGGAGAAGATTCCGTAACGAGAGAAACCGTTTTAATTAAAATTAATGCGGATGAAACTACTAAAGGCGATATATTTAGAATAAAAGATATATTCGGCGGCCGCATTATAGATATGTCAAGAAATTCATACACGCTTGAGGCTATCGGTTCCGAAGGGAAAATAGAATCGCTTATCGACGTTTTAAGGCCGTTAGGCATAAAGGATATAGTTAAGACAGGAATAATTGCAATACAGCGAGCAAAAAAATCAAACTAATAAATAATTTTATAAGGAGGATTTCTATGAATATTTTTTATGAAAAGGATGCCGATTTAAGGTTAATTCAATCTAAAACAGTGGCGATTATAGGATATGGATCTCAGGGGCATGCCCATGCTTTAAACTTAAAAGACTCCGGAGTGCATGTTATTATAGGTTTAAGACCTACCGGGAATTCTTTTGCAAAGGCCAAGAATGCCGGTTTTGAAGTGTATCCGGTTGCCGAGGCAGCAGATAAGGCCGATATCATTATGATATTACTTCCGGACGAAATTCATGGTAAGATTTATAAACAAGATATCGAACACAGCTTAAAGGCAGGCAAATATCTCGTCTTTGCTCACGGCTTCAGTATTCATTTCGGACAGATAATGCCCCCGAAAGACGTGAACGTTTTTATGGTAGCCCCCAAGGGCCCCGGGCATCTCGTGAGGCATGAGTTTGAAAGGGGAGGCGGAGTGCCTGATTTGATTGCAGTCCATAATGATTACTCCGGAAACACGAGGAACGTGGCATTGTCTTATGCTTCCGCAATAGGCGGCGGTAAAGCCGGTATTTTGGAATCTACGTTTAAAGAAGAGACCGAAACGGATCTTTTCGGCGAGCAGGCAATCCTTTGCGGCGGACTTTCAGCTCTTTTAACCGCCGGTTTTGAAACCCTCGTAGAAGCAGGTTATCAGGAGGAAAGCGCTTACTTTGAATGCATTCATGAAATGAAGCTTATAATAGACCTTATATATGAAGGCGGAATAACCAATATGAGATACTCTATAAGTAATACGGCACAATACGGCGATTTAACGAGGGGTCCGAGAATTATTGATGAGAGAGTTAAGCTTGAGATGAAAAAAGTTTTGGAGGAAATAAGGTCGGGAAGGTTTGCCACCGAGTGGATGCTTGAAAACAATGCCGATAAGCCCACATTCAACGCCTTGACTAAAAACGGGGAAGAACACAGGTTGGAAAGGGTCGGTAAGAGGCTGAGATCATTAATGCCTTGGATTACTAAAAATAAAATGGTTGATAAATCTAAAAATTAATAAAGAGGCTCATATTTTTTTAGTATTAAAATAAAAACGGCGGAAAATTCAATAAGCAAAATTTCGGAGACCTTATGGACGTTGGGCAATTTAAGAAGATTAAAATATTCGATACGACTCTTAGGGACGGAGAGCAGTCTCCCGGAGCCAGCATGAACATAAACGAAAAGTTAAATCTTGCGCGTCAGTTGGCGAGGCTTGGCGTTGATGCTATAGAAGCCGGTTTCCCTATGGCATCCGAGGGCGATTTCGAGGCGGTAAAGGCGATAGCCCAAGAGATTAAAGGCGTGGAGATCGTCGGACTTGCCAGGGCAAACGAAAAAGATATATATAGGGCGTATTCTGCCGTAAAATATGCCGAAAGGCCGGCAATTCATACATTCATCGCAACATCGGATTTGCACCTTAAATATAAACTCAATATGACTCGGGATGAATTGTACGAAAGAGCCGTTAGTATGGTTAGGTATGCCAGGTCGTTTACCGAAAGCGTAGAATTTTCCGCCGAAGACGCCTCAAGGAGCAATTTGGATTTTTTATGCAAGGTAATAGACGGAGTAATAGAAGCGGGGGCGACCACCGTGAATATTCCGGATACGGTCGGATATACCACTCCTTTTGAATTTTTTAATTTTATAAATAAATTAAAGGAAGGCGTAGCAGGCATTAAAGATATTACTTTGAGCGTTCACTGCCACAACGATTTAGGGCTTGCCGTAGCAAATTCTTTGTCGGCGATTTTAGCAGGGGCGGCACAGGTCGAGTGTACCGTTAACGGCATAGGGGAAAGGGCCGGCAATGCGGCACTGGAAGAGATAGTAATGGCTTTGAATGTGAGAAAAGATATATATCATGCAGTTACGGGTATCAATGCGATGGAAATATACAGGTCTTCTCAGCTTTTGACGCATATAACGGGCATATCCGTTCAGCCCAATAAGGCAATAGTAGGCAAAAACGCCTTTGCTCATGAAGCGGGTATTCATCAGGACGGTATCTTAAAGGAAAAGACTACATATGAGATTATGACCCCGGAACACGTTGGGAGGCAATCGAATGAATTAGTTCTGGGAAAACATTCGGGGAAGCACGCCTTTAAGGAAAAAATCGTGTCTTTAGGTTATTTGTTGAGCGACGACGAGATAGAGGGTGCCTTTGTCAAATTTAAATTGCTGGCGGATAAGAAAAAGGATATTTACGACGAAGACATAGATTCGCTTGTTGCCAAATCTCATCCTTTGGAAAAATATGAACTTAAATACGTAAATGTAGTTTGTGGCGACACGGTTGCCCCGCTTTCTATGGTTAAAGTAATGATAGGCGATGAATTAAAGCACAGTTCTTCGTGCGGAAACGGTCCCGTCGACGCCACTATAAACGCGGTGGAGATAATAGTTAATTCTAAAGCAAAGGTCATAGCCTACGAGGTTAAATCCATAAGAGGGACCACCGAGGCGCAGGGTGATGTTTCCGTTACCGTAGAACAAAACGGAGTTCATATAACGGGAAGAAGCGCCCATACGGATATCGTGGTTGCCAGCGCGAGGGCATACGTTAACGCTTTAAATAAGCTTTATGTTTATAATAATGTTAAAAAGCAGGTCTGCAGTTTGGAAATTCGTTCATAATATAATTATCGGAAACTAAACTTAAAATAAGAAAATAATTAAGATTGAGGACAACGAAAATGGGAAGACCCTTGACTATAACCGAAAAAATAATTCTTGACCATGTAAATAACAGAGCAATTTCTCCCGGTGATATAGTAAATGCGAGAGTAGATATTGCACTCGGCAATGATATTACCGCTCCTATTGCCATAAAAGAGTTTGAGTCTATAGGAATAAACAAAGTTTTTGATAGAGAAAAAATAGCACTCGTTCCGGACCATTTTGTTCCCAATAAGGACATTTTGAGTGCTAAACAGGCTAAAATACTTAGAGAATTTGCAAAAAAGTATGATATTAAATATTATTTCGAATGTGGAGAGGCAGGGATCGAACACGCGCTTTTGCCCGAAAAAGGAATCGTTTTGCCCGGAGACCTTGTCATAGGGGCGGATTCTCATACGTGCACATATGGAGCGTTGGGCGGGTTTGCTACAGGGGTAGGCTCTACCGATTTAGCATACACTCTTGCTTTCGGAGAATTGTGGCTTAAGGTTCCGGAGTCTATTAAAGTGGTTTTTGAAGGAAAACCTAAGAAATGGGTTTCAGGCAAAGATTTAGTGCTGTATTTAATAGGAAAGATAGGCGTAGAAGGGGCGAACTATATGGCGTTGGAGTTTTCAGGCAGTACCTTTAAACATCTGGGAATGTCCGATAGGTTCACTATATCCAATATGGCGATAGAAGCGGGGGCGAAAAGCGGAATATTTGAGCCGGACGAAATTACGGAAGCCTATGTCAAAGATAGGGCCGGACGAAATTATACCTTTTATAAAAGTGATGACGGGGCCGAATACTCAAGGGTTTTAAATTTTGATTCCGGTGAAATAAACCCGCAGGTTGCTTTTCCGCATCTTCCGGAGAATAGTATGGATATTAGTGAGGCTTCTGCTAAAAATATCACAATAGACCAGTCTGTTATAGGTTCTTGCACTAACGGAAGGATAGAAGATTTGAGGATAGCCGCTCAGATTTTAAAAGGGAAAAAGATAGCTAAATACACAAGGCTTATCGTGCTTCCGGCAACTCCGGCAATATATAAAATGGCGGAAAAAGAGGGTTTGATAGACATATTTATGGATGCGGGTGCCGTATTCAGTACGCCGACCTGCGGACCTTGTCTCGGAGGCTATATGGGAATATTGGCCGACGGTGAAAGGGCTATTTCTTCTACGAACAGAAATTTCAAGGGAAGGATGGGAGACGTAACCAGCGAGGTATACCTTGCTAACCCTGCTGTTTGCGCTGCATCGGCGATACTTGGCAAGATTGCCGGTCCGGACGACGTAATATAATTAAATATAAATTTACAATTTTTTAAAGAGGGGGTTATTTTATGGTATTTAGCGGAAAAGTTTTTAAGTTTGGAGATAATATAGATACGGATGCAATAATACCGGCAAGATACTTAAACGATTCAAACGACGAGAATCTCAGGATACATTGTATGGAGGATGCGGACGGGATGTTTTCTTCAAGGGTATCGGAGGGTGATTGTATCGTTGCGGGTAATAATTTCGGATGCGGTTCTTCAAGGGAACATGCCCCGAGGGCGATTAAGGCTTGCGGCGTTTCCGTAGTTATTGCCAAAAGTTTTGCGAGGATTTTTTATAGGAATTCTTTTAATATAGGCTTGTTTATTTTGGAGGCAGATACGGATGGCATAAATGACGGGGATGTTATCGAAATAAATACGGATACCGGAGAAATCAAAAATAAGACCGAAAACAGTATAATAAAATCGAAGCCCATTCCCAAGTTTATGTCCGAGCTTGTCAATGCAGGCGGCTTAATTGCGTATGCCAAAAAAAAGATTAAGGGGGGCAAAGCATGATAAAACTTGCGCTTTTCGCGGGTGACGGTATTGGTACGGAGGTGGCGGCCGAAGCCGTTAACGTTTTAAAGTTTTTATTTAATTTAAATTCCATTCGATATGAAATAGAAGAAGATTTAGTCGGCGGGGCTTCTTACGACGAATATAAGAAACCTATAACCGAAAAAGCCCTTAAACTCGCTAAGGATGCGGATGCCGTTGTTTTTGGAGCGGTAGGAGGATACAAGTGGGAATCTTTGCCGATTGAACTTAGGCCGGAAAAGGCACTCCTTACGTTAAGATATGATCTCGGGCTTTATGCAAATTTGAGACCCGCAAAGGTTTATAGTGAACTTATAGATGCGTCTCCTTTAAAAAAAGACATTGTAGACGGAACCGATATGATAATTATAAGAGAACTTACCGGCGGAATATATTTTGGACAACCCAGGGGTATTTCTGACCTCGGAGACGGACAAAGAAAGGGTGTTAATACCTTAACATATACGACGAAAGAAATAACGAGAATTGCCAAAATAGCATTCGAAATAGCAGAAAAAAGGAAAAAAAAGGTTTTATCGGTAGATAAGGCGAATGTTTTGGAATCTACGGAATTATGGAGGGAGGTAGTCGCAGACACGGCAAAAAATTACCCCGATGTTGAGCTTTTAAATATGTATGTGGATAACTGTTCGATGCAGCTTATAAGGCAGCCTAAATCCTTTGATGTTATTCTTGCTCCCAATATGTTCGGGGACATATTGAGTGATGAGGCGTCTATGGTTGCGGGTTCCATTGGAATGCTGCCGTCGGCAAGCCTTAACGGTAAAAAGGGAATGTACGAGCCGATACATGGTAGTGCGCCGGATATTGCAGGACAGAATAAGGCTAATCCTATTGCCGCAATTCTATCTGCGGCGATGATGCTTCGCTATAGTTTTGATATGGATAGTCTTGCAGAAAGAATTGAAAATGCGGTAACGGCGGTTATTGGAAAAGGCTATCGAACTCCCGATATATATTCGGATTTAGGCACAGGCGAGACTAAGCTTATCGGCACGAAGGAGATGGGTGCCGCCGTAATAGCTGAATTAAAATTAAAGAGTTAACTTATGAAAAAAGAAAGATATAATATAGCAATTGTCGGAGCAACGGGATTAGTAGGCAGGGAATTTATAGATATACTTGAGCAGAGAAAATTTCCCGTCGGTGAGCTTTACCTTTTTGCCTCATTGAATTCTTTAGGCGATGTCATAAAGTTTAAGGGTGAAGATTATATGGTAGACGCCCTTAAAGAAGATTCTTTTAGGGGGAAAAAGATAGATATAGTCTTATCCAGCCCGGGGGCATCCGTGAGCTTGAAGTTTTCACCGCTTGCCGCTATGGAGGGCGCCGTAGTTATAGATAACACCTCTTGTTTTAGGATGGACGAAGATGTTCCGTTGGTAGTGCCGGAGGTTAATCAAGATGATATAAAATATTACGGTAAAAAAAATATAATAGCAAATCCGAATTGCTCCACTATCCAGATGGTTGTTCCGCTCAAGCCCATTCATGATAAATACAACATAAAAAGAGTAGTTGTTTCTACGTATCAATCGGTATCAGGCGCAGGTAAAGAGGCCATGGACGAGCTGTTTTATCAGACGACCGATATCGTAAACGTAAGGGGGGATATATGCCCGAAAAAGTTTCCCATTCAGATTGCTTTTAATTGTATTCCGCAGATAGATGTTTTTGGCAATGACGGATACACCAAAGAAGAAATCAAAATGATAAGCGAAACGCAGAAAATAATGCACGATAGCGGCATCGGCATATCTGCTACCACGGTGCGGGTACCGGTATTTTTTTCTCACGGCGAATCGGTTAATATTGAGACCGAAAAAAGTTTCGATATTAAAAATATCAGGACAATGTTATCCAAAGCTAAAGGGATTAAGGTTACGGATAACATACTTAGCGGTAAGCCGGATGAAAGATATCCATATCAGACTATGGCTTCGGGTAAGGATGAGATCTTTGTGGGCAGAATAAGGAGGGATTTTTCCGTAACAAACGGTTTAAACCTCTGGATTGCCGCCGATAATATCAGGAAGGGATCGGCGTTAAATGCAGTGCAGATAGCGGAAATACTTATTCGAAAGTTTTTATAAATGCGTTCTCAATCTAAAAATCATGAGATAGTCAGGAATCTGTCGGTTGTCTCGTTTTTTACTTTAATAAGCAGAGTCTTAGGTTTATTAAGGGATATTTTTATCGCATATTTTTTTGGCGCCGGCGCCGTTACCGATGCCTTTTTCGTTGCATTCAGGATACCCAATCTCTTTAGAAGACTTTTTGGAGAAGGCGGAATTTCCGCATCTTTTATACCGGTTTATTCGGAAAGTCTGTCTAAAGAAAATGAAAGAGAGGCTTCAGACCTTTTTAAAACGGTCTTTACCGCTTTATTTTTTATCCTCTTGTTTCTTTCGCTCGTAGGTTTTTTATTTTCATTCCTGTTCGTGACCATAACCGCTCCCGGTTTTCTACATATACCGGCACAGTTTCAACTTACCGTATTTCTTACCAAAATTATGTTTCCCTATATTTTTTTAATAGGGCTTACAGCCTTTTTCGCGGGGGTTTTGAATGTTCACGGCTCTTATGCCCCCGGGGCGATGTATCCTATTATTTTAAATATTTTATTTATAGTTTCGGCTGTTTTTTTAAGGCCTTTTTTTCATCCGGGAATTTATGCACTGGCGATAGGCGTGATGATAGGGGGTATTTTACAACTTTTATCTCAGATTTATTATATCAAACGAAAAAAAATCAAGCTTGGTTTTAAATTTAACTTTAGAAACAGCGCCGTAAAAACCGTTTTCAAACTTCTTACCCCTTCGCTTTTGGGGATGGCGGTTATACAACTTAACCTATTGTTCGATACGCTTCTTGCATCGTTTTTGTCGCCGGGAAGCATCTCCTTTCTTTACTATGGGGACAGGCTCTATCAGTTTCCGCTCGGTGTTTTTGCCATAGCCTTGCAGACGGCTATCTTTCCTACATTATCAGCGTCGTTTGCGAAAGGAAACATCAGAGAAATAGATAATGCATTTAATTTTTCGGCATCGCTTATGTTCTTTATAATAATTCCCTCGAGTATCGGGCTGATTCTTTTAAGGAGCAGCCTTGTAAGGTTGATTTATATGCACGGTATTTTTAATTCGACCGACGTTCAAAAAACGGCTTCGGTTCTTTTGTTTTTTACGATAGGGTTATGGGCATCTTCGTTGTTAAAGACGGTTATCCCGGTTTTTTATTCCATGAAAGACACAAAAACCCCCGTTAATGCCGCTATATATTCCTTAATACTTAATATTATTCTTGCAGTTATCCTTATGCGGTTTATCGGCGTGGACGGTTTGGCGCTTGCAGCCAGTATTTCGCTAATTTTTAATTACATGTTTCTCCTGAGGAGGCTTCATTCAAAAAAGCGGATAGGTCTCGGGAGCGGTTTTTTTAAGTCTTTTGCAAAAACTATGGCCGCAAGCGCATTTATGGGGATAGCCATCGAGATTATAATAATCGCGTTTAAGAGATCAAACTATGATTCATTAAGTATAGTAGTCGTTTCACTTATTGTTGGTATTACTTCGTATCTTTTTGCTTCGTTTATCGTCAAAAATAATCTTTTAAGATACATTTTGAGAAAATAATCGCTGCATACTTTATATATCGAATTTTGACATTTTTATTTATAATGCTATAATTATTTATATAAGTCTCATATAATACATACGATAAATGAATCGAATAACAATTTGATAACTATCAGCGGTAAGGAGCGTAAAGCGAAAAATAGGCCCGAGAATACTTACTCCCTCATCGAAAAGATTGAGTTGGAAGACCTTGATCTCTTCAACAGATTTTCCGGTACGTCATCTGATATGCTTAATATTATAGAGACTCAGTTTGACGTAAATATTTCAGTAAGGGGGAATGTTCTGCTGATTAAAGGCAGAAAAGAAGGTGTGGGTAATTGTGCCGGATTTATAACCGATCTCATAAAATTGTATGAGGCAAAAGCCGATATTTCCGATAACGAATTGGTGCGGTTAGCAAAGGCTAAGGTAAAAGATCCGAAAGTTGAAATTAATTCTTATATTTATGACCCCATCCTCATAACTCCGAGAAGAAAAATCGTAGCCCCCAGGACGGTAAATCAAAAAAGATATGTCGATGCTATTTATAAAGACGATATAGTTATAGGCATAGGACCTGCCGGAACCGGTAAGACCTATCTATCTATGGCATGCGCCATATCTTTATTTCAAAAACAATTGTTCGATAGAATAATTTTGACCCGTCCGGCGGTTGAAGCCGGTGAAAAATTGGGCTTTCTTCCGGGGGATATTTCGCAGAAGATTAACCCGTATTTAAGACCCCTATACGATGCTCTTTATGAGATGATAGAGTTCGAAAAAGCTATGAAACTTATAGAGACCGACGTTATAGAGGTTGCCCCCATTGCGTTTATGAGGGGCAGAACGCTAAATAACTCTTTCGTAATATTAGATGAAGCGCAGAACGCGACGAACGAGCAGATGAAAATGATGCTCACGAGAATAGGTTCCGGTTCTAAAATTATCGTAAACGGGGATATAACCCAGACCGACTTGCCTTCGGATAAGGAATTGGGGCTTGTTACGGCAAGTGAGATTTTGGCGGATATAAGCGGCATAAAGGTTGTAAATTTTGATAGGACGGACGTATTAAGACATAAACTTGTTCAAAATATAATAAAAGCTTATGAAACGAACAAAATTTCTCGAATTTCTAAAAAATAATACTTTAGAGATTAAAAATAGACATTACCCTCTTTTAGCATTGCTTTTAATATCCGCCGTATTTTTAACATTTTTGCTCTACAACGGGTCGGAATTTGTCAAAAATAAATATAAGGCGGGTGAAATAGCGACAAAGACTATAATAGCTAAAAAAAGTTTTAGATATGTTGATTTGAAAGCAACCGACGCCGTGCTGAAAAGAAAAATTAGAAATAGTCCTGAAGTTTACTTGTATTATCCGGAAGAAAAAATAGCACTCTACAGGAAGGTCAAAAGCGCTTTCGTTCTTGCAAAGTTGTATAAGAAGAGCCACCCGTCCGGCAAGGAAAACGCGAGTATATCTAAAAGCATATTCTCCGATAAGTTAGGTATTAAATTAGACGGCGCCACTCTTAACGAGTTTTATTATTTGAATTATAATAAAAATATTGAGTCGTATGTCTTGCAAATAATGGCCGATATTTATAAAAGAGGGGTATTATCCAAGACGCCCTCTAACGGTAAAAGCATAGAGATTAAAAATGTTATGACTAATAGGCTGAGGTTTGTAGGCGATCCTCAGATATTTTTTACGCTAAAAAAGAAAAGCGGTTTCGTATATTACTATGTCAAAAATAACCTGGGTTTTTTGCCGCTTTATATGCGGAACGATATATACAGATTAGTCTACAACCTCATTGAACCTGACATAGTATATTCCAAGTTTCTTACCCTGAAAAAGATAGAAGATATTAAAAAAGAAAATATGCCCATTTATATCCATATAAAAAGGGGGATTCTTTTAGTTAATTCCGGAGAGCTTATCTCTAAAGCAAAAGCGATTGAATTAAATGCCTATAATGCCAAATTCAGCTTAAAAAACAACATTCCCCTGCTCATAGGCTTATTTTTGCTCATAGTCATGCTGTTGTTGCTTTCTTACCTTTTTCCCTATAAATATATAAGAAAATTTAGAACTTCCTTAAATTTTAAGAATATTGTTTTCGTTGTATCCGTTTTAATAGCCTCCGTTATTATAATTAAAGCCGGGATTATTTTTTCGGGAGCGCTATCTTTATATTTTCCTTTTATCAATGAGAACGATATATATTATCTGATCCCTTTTGCGTTCGGCCCTATGCTTGTCAGGATTATATTGAATTCAGAGGTTTCGGTTGTCTATATAGCACTGTTTTCTATCTTAACCTCGATGATTTTTAAAAACTCTATTTTTTTTATGATATATGCTTTCGGAGGCAGCTTAATAGCCTCTTATGAGGTTTTTGATTTTTCTTCTTGGAGCCGCATGGTTAAGGCCGGAGTTATCACTGGATTTTTGAATAGCTTTATGGTTTTAACATTCGCGCTGATAGGGCTTAATTTTATAAATGTCCAAAATATTTATAGCGTGATATTGGCATTCTTATCGGGGGTCGTCTCTTCAATAATGGTAATCGGCCTCATACCTGTATTCGAGAGAATATTCGGGTTTACGACCGACTTTAAACTCCTTGAACTTTCCGGTTCGAATCATCCGCTTTTAAGGCAATTTTCCGTTGTAGCCCCCGGGACGTATCAGCACTCTATAATGGTAGCCACATTGGCGGAATCAGCCGCCTTGTCGGTAGGAGCCAACCCTCTGTTGACAAGAGTTGCAAGCCTTTATCACGATATAGGCAAAATATTAAAGCCTAATTATTTTATTGAGAATACGGTAAATTTCGACAATCCGCATAACAAGCTTGCCCCGACCATGAGTAGTTTGATCATAGCCTCTCACGTAAAAGATGGCCTGGAACTTGCAAAAAAATATAAATTAGGCGATAAAATTGAAAATATAATTAACGAGCATCACGGAACATCGATGATAGGGGCGTTTTACGAAAAAGCCTTTAAAGAAAACGGGGGAGCAAGCCTTTCCAGGGGCGTGTTCAGGTATGACGGTAGGAAGCCTCAAACCAAGGAAGCAGGTATAATCATGCTGGCGGATTCCGTCGAAGCAACGTCCAGGACAGTAACTAACATTTCCCCATCCAGGTTAGAATCGTTGGTTAGGAAGACCATAAACAGAATATATAACGACGGACAGCTTGATGAATGCGAACTTACGCTAAAAGACCTGCATTCCATAGGGGATGCCTTTGTAAAGGTATTAAATTCCATCTTTCATCAGAGAATTCCGTATGCAGGTAAATCTATAGAGGAAGACGATGATGATGGAAAAGCAGGAGACGCTCCTAATAAATATAACGAATATTCAAAGAAGGTCGGAAATAAGCCAAAAGTTAGTCTACTGTATCGTTAAAAGCTCTCTGAGGCATCTTTTTTGCGGTTCTTATGGTATAGATATAATTTTTTGCTCCCCTTCCCATATTAAAAAATTAAATAAGGATTATCGGAACAGGAATAATATCACGGATATTTTATCTTTCGAGATAAAGGAATACGACAACGATATTTTTTATATAGGCGAAATTTATATTGCCCCTGTAGTTGCCGAAAATAATTTTTTGCGATACAGGCATTTTTGGGAAAAAGCCGACTGGATTTTGAGAGAGAGAAGCGAAGGTTCGCCAAATATCGAGAAAGATGATAAAAGAGGGTTTGAAAAAGAGATCGCATTGTTGATAATTCATGGCATTTTACACCTATTCGGATATGTCCACGATGAAGAACATGAGTTGGATTTAGACGATGAAGATTATAATAAAGAGATGAAAGATATGCAAAAACTTATCTATAGGGATTTGGCCGGGTTATTGGGATGAAACGTGTCCTTGAAAATTAGGTAAGGAAATGATGCCGGAGATAAAGATGCAAAAAAACATGAGTATTCGTTTTGCTTTTACTATTTTTTATGGTATTTGAATTAGCCGTTCTTTATATTTTTATTATGTGATATACTACATTAAACTTAAATTCGGTTGCTTCGTTCTTTGCTTTAATTCATATTTTGTTTATTGCTCTATCCGAAATAAATAGCGGCCGCATAAAAATTATATAAAACATATGGAAGACAAGAAGAACGGTATTGAATACGAGAAATGTTTCGATTTTAAGGGATTAATCGAAATAGTAAAAAAATTACGTTCCGAAAACGGTTGTCCGTGGGATAAGAAACAGACGGAAGAGACCTTGAAACCTTACATAATAGAAGAAGCTTATGAGGTCGTAGATGCGATAAGTTCGGGTGATACGGCAGAAATTAAGGAAGAGCTTGGAGATTTACTCCTTCAAGTCATTTTTTTATCCGTCGTGTTCGAAGAAAAAAAGGAGTTTTCCATAGGTGACGTTATAAACACAGTAAATAAAAAATTAGTAAGAAGGCATCCTCATGTTTTCGATAAAGATTTTTCGCTAAAAGAGGGAGAATGCCTTGAGGACGTCATTCTTAAAAATTGGGAAAGAATCAAGGGAGAGGAAAAGGAAGAGAAGCGGAAAAACACGCATGATTCCGACATAAAACCGTCGGTTCATATATCCGAGAGCATGCCTGCCCTCCATAGGGCATATATGGTGCAGGAAAAAGCCGAGAGATTAGGTTTTGATTTTGAGAACGTGAGCGGTGCAATAAGCAAGGTTTACGAAGAGATTTCGGAACTTAAAAAAGAATTATATACGCAAGAGGGCGGTTTAAGGAGCGATGAAGAATTAAACAGGAATAAGATCAAGGAAGAATATGGAGATATCTTATTTTCCATAGTAAACGCGGGAAGATTTTTAGATATACATCCTTGCGGAGCGTTAAACGAATCGTCTGATAAATTCATAAAAAGATTCGGTTACATGGAAAAAAACGCGTCATCGTCTATTTCCGAACTTGACGCCAAAAGTCTCGACGGTTTGTGGGAGGAATCAAAAAAGGCGCTATAATGACAAAAATTCCAAGAACCGAACTGCTTAATGCGGCATTAGCTTGTTTGTCCGGTTTATCTATTGCTTTCTTATTTCCCAGTTTCAATTTTGAATTTCTTGCATGGTTTTCCTTAATACCCCTTTTATACGCAATAAATAAATCAAAAAGTTTTAAAGAATCTTTACTCTACGGCTTTATAGCCGGTATAGTATCGTACGCGGTTATTCTATACTGGATAGTTTATACCGTCCATGTATTCGGCAACCTTCCATATTATATTGCCGTTTTTGCTCTCCTGCTTCTTTCTTCTTACCTATCCGTTTATATTGCTTTATTTGCCGGTTTTACAAAAATTATACTTAACAATTATAAAAGATTAGGCATAATTTTAATTCCGTCATGCTGGGTTTTTTTTGAGTTTTTAAAATCACGTCTTTTAACCGGATTCCCTTGGGAAAATTTAGGTTTTTCCCAGTATTTAAATCTCCCTTTTATTCAAATTTCCAATATTACGGGGGTATTCGGGTTATCTTTTATCATAGTTCTTATAAATTATTCCATATTTCGTTTCATTTTTTTAAAAAATAAAATTTCAAAGCGGCAGGCTTTAATAGAACTGTTTTTTGTTTTGTTTGTTTTTGTTTCGGCAGTGTCTTACGGATATTATAATATTTATAGCGTAAATAAATCGTTAAAAGAAAAAACTCCGTTAAGGGTCGCATTGATTCAGGGTAATATAGGGATGTTCCGGAAATGGAAGATTACAAAAAAAAGAACTACCCGCATTTATTTGAATTTGACTAAAAAATCGTTAAAATATAAGCCCTTTATAGCAATATGGCCGGAAACGGCCCTTCCCTATATTATATCTATTCATCCTCACTACTGGAACAAGGTTATGCACTTTGCGGAAAAAAACGGGATAGATTTAATTTTCGGAGCCATAGGTTTAAGATTTTTTAATGGGAGTTATCATTATTACAACAGGGATTATATGTTTGATACTTCCGGCAAATATTATTATTACGACAAGCATCACCTCGTCCCTTTCGGCGAATATATTCCGCTTAGAAATCAGTTACCGTTTTTGGCACATATTTTAAAGAGTTCAGGAATCGGAAATTTTACTCCCGGAAGTAAATTTAGAATTTTAAAAAGCGGAAAATTAAAAATAGGCTCTATGATTTGCTATGAGGCGTATTTTGATTCGTTGGTAAGGCATTTTCCCAAAGACGGTGCCAACCTTCTGATCAGCATTACGGATGATGCATGGTACGGAAAGACATCGGCGCCTTATCAGGATATGTCTATGACGGTTTTTTCTGCCGTAGAAAACGACCGGTTCGTAGCAAGAGCAGGAAATTCAGGTATCAGCGGGGTAATATCGCCTGTAGGGAAAATCTTGGAAGAGACTAATATCTTCAAAAGGACATTCATTATAGGATACGTAAAATTGATTAATAAAAAGACATTTTTTACTTTATATGGTAATATATTTACTTATGCAGTCAGCATAATTTTTCTATTGTCCCTAATATATCTGCTCTTTTATCGATTTTTTCAAGAAAAAACCGATAAAACAAAATAAGGAGGTCTGTTTTAATGTCTGATTCAAAGAATGATTTGGTTTTAAATTTAAGTCTTTTAGATAGAAGTATTAAGGGTTTAGATGATAAATTAGAAAAAATTCGGAGGAGGCTTTGAAGTTTCTAAATTGGAAGTCCGACTTAAAGAAATAGACGAAATTATCGCAAAAGAAGATTTTTATAAAGATATTCCTCTTTCATCTTCTATATTAAAGGAAAAATCTTCCGTAGAGAACAAGTTAAAGCCCTTTTATAATTTTTACGAGGAATTTAAAAATATAAGGGATTTATACGATATCTCCGTAGAGGATAACGACGAAAAAATGCTCGCCGATATTGCCGACGGCGTTAAATTGTTAGAAAAAAAGGTTTTGAATCTTGAAATGTTCCTGACTCTTTCAGGAAAAGACGATAAGCTTAATGCTATAGTTGAAATTCACGCCGGTTCCGGCGGAACCGAGTCGATGGATTTTGCAAATATGCTTTTGAGAATGTATTTGAGGTGGGCGGAGAGAAAGGGATCAAAAACGGCCGTTATGGAGTACAACGCCGGTGAGGAAGCCGGTGTCAAGAGTGTTACCTTTGTCGTTCGCGGAAAATTCGCTTACGGTTATCTTAAAGCCGAAAGCGGGGTTCATCGGCTTGTCAGGATTTCTCCCTTCGATGCCAATAAAAGACGGCACACGTCTTTTGCTTCGGTTTTTGTCTACCCGGAAGTAGACGATACCATAGAAATAATAATAGATGAAAAGGATTTAAAAATAGACACGTATCGTTCCAGCGGAGCCGGCGGTCAGCATGTTAATACCACCGATTCGGCGGTAAGAATAACGCATATTCCGACCGGTATAGTCGTTGCTTGTCAAAACGAAAGGTCGCAGCATAAGAATAGGGATATTGCCTATAAACTTTTAAGGGCAAGGCTTTATAATTTTTACAAAAAGAAAAAGGAAGAAGAAGAGGCGAAGATAAATAAAACAAAAAAAGAGATATCGTGGGGTTCGCAGATAAGGTCTTACACCCTAAATCCTAACCGCGTTATTAAAGACCATAGGACCGGCGTGACGATATACGATGACAAGTCGGTTTTTGACGGAGATATAGATGAGTTTATAGGGGCATATTTACTTGGAGTTACGACAAAGGGGTAAGAAGGTATGTCGGAATCAAGAGGGAGGCTGTTTTGGAACAAGAGTTGAATATTATAGAAAAAAATCGTTTTGATAAGTTAAAGAAATTAAAAGAAAAGGGGATTAATCCCTTTGCGGGCAATTTCAAAAAGAAGGAGAATATCGGAGAAATAATAAAAAAATATAATTCTGATGATAAGGAATTTTTTGAAAATAACGCAATCGGCGTCGAAACGGCGGGTAGGATTATTATTATAAGAAACTTCGGTAAAGCATCGTTTTTTAGACTCAGGGACGGGTTTGGAGAAATTCAATGCTATATTCAAAAAGGTAAGGTTACCGAAGATGATTTTAAACTTTTTCACGAATGTATTGATGCCGGAGATATATGCATGGTCAAGGGTCATCTTTTCAGGACAGGAACAGATGAATTGACCGTAAAGGTCGAGCATATGGAAATTTTAACTAAATCGCTTCTTCCCTTGCCGGAAAAATGGCACGGCTTAAAAGATGTAGAGGTCCGTTTCAGAAAAAGATATATAGACTTAATTTCGAATGGCGAGGTCAGGGATATTTTTAAAAAAAGGGCCGATACGATTAGCTTTATTCGTTCCTTTTTAAATTCTTACGATTTTTTAGAGGTAGAAACCCCCGTTATGCAAACCAACCCCGGAGGTGCGACGGCAAGACCGTTTAAAACCCATCATAATGCTCTGAATTTAGAACTTTATATGAGGATTGCACCCGAATTATACTTAAAAAGATTGGTCGTTGGCGGATTCGACAGAGTTTACGAGATAGGAAGAAACTTCAGGAACGAAGGGATTTCTACAAAACATAACCCGGAGTTTACGATGCTTGAGTTTTATATGGCATATGCGGCGTATGACGACACTATGGGTTTCCTTGAAGAGATGCTCTCCAAATTGGTAAAGCATATTTGCGGTTCTTTCGAAATTGATTATGCTTCCGAAAAGTTAAATTTTAAACCACCCTTTAAAAAAATAAAGTTAAAGGATAGTCTGTATGAAATCGCCGGATTTAGATCGGAGGAAATAGATTCAGCCCCAAAGGTGTATGAGATTTTAAGACGTAAAAACGTCAACGGCATAAGCGAAAAAGACAGCCTGGGCGAACTATTGACTATTTTATTCGACGAAACGGTCGAATCGAAGCTTATAAACCCGACCTTTGTAATTGATTATCCGGTCGAAAGTTCCCCGCTGGCAAGGAGGAACGATGCCGATAAAGAAATCGTAGACAGATTCGAATTATTTATCGGCGGCAGGGAAATAGGTAATGCGTTTTCGGAACTTAACGACCCTTTAGACCAAGAAGAAAGGTTCAAATCGCAGGTTGAGGCAAAAATCAAAGAGGGGTTGCCGGCAGAGATGGATAACGATTATATTGAGGCGCTTAAACAAGGACTACCTCCCACCGCAGGCTGCGGCATAGGCATAGACAGAATAGTCATGCTCCTTACAAATTCACATTCCATTAGGGACGTAATATTATTTCCGTTGCTTAAACCTTTAAGATAAGTTGAATAAAACGATATGAGTTTTCATACGAAGATAGCCCTCCATTATTTAAGACCCAAGAATAATTCGTTTGTATCTTTATTGAGTTTTATTTCTATCTCGGGTATAGCGATAGGCGTAATGGCTTTAATTGTCGTGATATCCGTTATGAGCGGGTTTAGTCACACGTTAGAAAAAAGGGTTATAGGGATAGAATCGCAGATTATCGTTTTGAACTATAACGGACTGATAAATAACTATAGAAAAACGGCTAAAAACGTATCTTCTATAAGCGGCGTAAAAAATGTTTCTCCGTTTATATATACCGATATAATGATATCCTCCGAATCTACTTCTAACGGTAGTGTCTTAAGGGGTATTGATATTAAGACGGAAGAAGAGGTGACAAACCTCAAAAAATATCTTATAAAGGGAGATTTATCCGGGCTTGACAATAGAAAGAGAAAAGAGATAGTTTTAGGCAAGATTTTAGCGCAAAATCTTGGTGTTACCGTTGGAGACAGGGTAACGATAATCTCCCCAAAAGGACGGATCACTCCATTCGGAGTTATGCCTAAAACCGAAAGATTTATCGTTTGCGGAATTATTGACAGCGGCATGTATAGTTACGACTCGACGTTTTCCTTTATTTCGGTCAGGAATGCACAGGCGTTTCTTGATTTGCCGACTAATGTAGTCACGGGATTAGAGGTTAAATTATACAAATTAAATTTAACCTCCGCCAACGTTTTTGCTAAAAAAATAGAGAACAAACTGAATTATCGCAACGCTTCGCCTTCCTTTTATGCATTAAGTTGGGAGGAGCTTAATAAGAATTTGTTTTCTGCAATAAAATTAGAAAAACTTACGATGTTCGTAATCCTATCCTTGATTGTACTTGTGGCGGCGTTTAATATCATATCGACGTTAATAATGGTCGTTATGGAAAAAAGAAAGGATATAGCCGTATTAAAATCCATAGGCGCAAGCTCCAAAGATATAATGGTTATTTTTATCGCGCAGGGTGTTATAATAGGTGCAATTGGTACTTCGCTTGGGCTGTTAGCCGGGTTTTTAATCGGTTATGTGGAAAAAACGTATCACATAATAAGTCTTCCGTCGTCCGTTTATTACATAACCTCTTTACCGGTAAGAATGACCGTCGACGAATTTTTAGTTATCGGAATAAGTGCACTTTTTTTGAGTTTCGTAGCCACGTTATATCCGGCTTATAAAGCCGGCAAAATAGATCCCGCGGAGGGTGTAAGGCATGAGTAATGGTTTTGGTACTGCGGTATCCTTAAAAAAGATAAGTAAGACTTTTAAAGCGGGCGATGAAAAAGTAAATATTCTCAATAAAGCCAATTTGGAAATAAAAGAGGGAGAAACATTTGCCATAACGGGGGAATCGGGAACAGGCAAGAGCACCCTTCTTCATATAATAGGAACGCTTTTAAAACCTGATTCCGGAGAAGTCGGGTATTTTGAAAACCCAAACATATACGACCTTTCCGATGCAAAATTATCCGAATTTAGAAATTATAATATCGGTTTTGTTTTTCAGTTTCATTATCTTTTGAACGAGTTCAGCTGCATAGAAAATGTTGCTATGCCGCTGTACATAAGAAACGAGCCTAAAAGTAAGGCATTGAAGACGGCAAAAGATTATTTATGCGAAATGGGACTTGAGAATAGGCTCTATTTTAAACCGTACATGTTGTCGGGAGGAGAGCAGCAAAGGACTGCCGTGGCAAGGGCATTGGTATGCTCGCCTAAGGTTATCTTAATGGATGAGCCTACCGGGAATTTAGATACCGGTCATGCCGAAAGATTGCACGATATAATTATAAATTTAAACAAGAAATACGGCAAGACTTTGGTTATTGTCACTCACGACAAGGGATTCTCCGATATGATGGATCATAAAATCAGAATTACGTCAGGTATAATTGAATATATAAATTGACATAAAATTTAATATTTGTTAGCTTATTAAAATGAAATTTTTGCGATATACTTTCTTTACGTTTGCCATTATTGTTTTTGCCGTTTTAATTTTAGGCGAAGTTAATGCTTACGCCGCTTTAAACAATAAAAACGTTTTTACCGGATTTTTTCATCAAAACGGCAACCCGACGATTAAAAATTTAAAAGTTTCTTTTGTCGGTGTTTTTGAAAAATATTTGAGTTCCAAAAAACCATACTTTGTTTTTGCGTACACCTCGCTTAAAAAACAACCCTATTTTAATTTTGATAAGAAAATAAATCTTGTAAGGATGCGAGAACTCGGCGCCAAGTATCATTCCGACTATATAATAACCGGGAGCATTTTAAGATTAGGTTCCAATGTCGGCGTTCATGCGATGTTCGTGGACATTAACGATGTTTATAATTCAAAAACATTTAATTATCCCGACGCCGGCAAAAACTCTTTGAAAAGGGATATAAAAATATTATCAGGAAGGGTATCGAGGTTAATTCTCAGCGGTCTTTTAAAAAAAGAGGCTGAGCATAATTCTGCAAAGAGGATATATGCCGTTAGAGTAAAAGGTAATATAAGAGTCGGAGCCGGATTCATAATGAATCATATTAAAATAAGAAAGGACGGCGCATATTCCATAAAAAAAATTGACGAAAGCGTCAAAGAGCTTTACAGTACCGGATATTTTAAAAATATATCGGTTAATGTATTGTCCGCCGATAATAACAGGCCGGTCGTAACCTTTACGGTTTCCGAAAGACCTTACGTAAAGTTTATTAAGTATTTCGGGAACGGGTCGGTATCGGTCAAAAAAATAAGAAGCGTTATCAACATTAAAACAGACGAACCGTTAAGCTCTTATGCTCTATATAAAGCAGTCAAAATTTTAAAATTTATATATTCGGCGGAAGGTTATTATAACGCAGAGATAAAAGTAAAAAAAGTTTTCCTTTCAGGAAACTATGTCGGCATACATTTTTTAATAAGCGAGAATTCCCCGATAATGGTGAGTCGTGTTGAATTTAAGGGAAACAGCTCTTTTTCCGCAGGAAAACTTAAGTCGGTTATGGGCATTAAAACGGTAAACCTATTGACATGGATAACCGCCGAAGGCAAATTTAAGAAAGTACAACTGAACTCTCAAATTATAAAATTATTAAGTTTTTATTATAACTACGGCTATATAGACGTCAGCGTCAAAAAACCGAAATTCATATTTTCAAAAAATAAAAAATATGTAACGATAGTAATAAGAATCATTCAGGGCTCTCAGTACAAAATATCCAATGTAAGACTTATCGTAAAGGGATTAAAAAAGAATTCTAAAGGGTATAAGGCGGTAGCCAAACTTGTTACGACTAAAGCGGGAGATATTTTTAACAGAAAGAGCGTAGAGAAAGAGATTATAGCCATAACCAAATACTTCACTAATAAGGGTTATGCCTTTGTAAACGTCGACCCGTCAATTAAAATCAAGAGAAAAACAAGCTCGGTCATCGTGAAACTTATCGTGCACAGAGAGAAAATTGCAAGGTTTGGAAAAATTACGGTAACCGGAAATAATATTACATACAGTTATGTTATATTAAGGGCGCTCGTTTTTCATCCCGGAGAAAAATATAATCCGGAGCTTATAAAAATATCGAGGCAGAATCTAAAAAATTTAATGTATTTTCAGCATGTTGCCATAACTACGGAGAAAGTGCCGGGTAAAAGCATATTAAACGTTACAGTGCATGTTAAGGAGCAAAATACCGGTAAATTCACCGTCGGCGGCGGTTATAGTTCCGCTACGTCTTTTATGATAATATCTTCCATCTCCGAGTCTAACCTTTTCGGAACCGGGATATCGGCATCCCTTAACGTTCAGATCGGCGGTCCGTATCAATCTTACAGCTTTAATGTTTCACAACCGTATCTTACCTATGTTTTCGATAGGCCACTATCCTTTAATCTGTCTATGTATGATACGTTTAATTCTCTTTACTCCGAATTTGCATACCGTTCGGTAGGCGGCTCTGTTACCTTGGGATATCCTATTTACGGAAACGTGCTCACGGAGTACCTGAGATATCTCTTTGAACAGGATACGTCCGTTGTAGTTCCGGGTCTTGCGAATGTTTTGCCGCAGGGCAAACTGATGACCAGCGAAATTTCTTTGACTACGGTCTACGATACGTTAAATAACCCTGTCGTCCCGACATCTGGTGATATGGATAGTGTTAGAATGAGCTTTGCCGGTCCCCCGCTCGGCGGTAACGACGATTTCGTAAAATATGTTGTACAGGCCGATCACTATATCCCGTTATGGTGGGGAACGTCTTTTATGCAGGGAATACAGGCAGGATATATAATCGGAACCAATTCTTCCGAACCATTGCCGATATATAGGAGATTTTTTGTAGGCGGTATAATGAATACGTATCCGCTCTTAGGGTTCATGTATGATTCCGTGGGCCCGACAAAAAACGGCCTTCTTATCGGCGGGACTAAAATGCTTACCGTTCAGGCAAAATATTTTATACCCATAATGAAAAAAATGAAATTTTACGGATTTCTATGGTGGAATGCAGGCAATACGTGGGAACAGAACAGATCGGTATTTCCGCTTGACCTCGTTCAGGCGGTGGGAATAGGTTTCAACTGGCATTCGCCGTTCGGCCCCATAACTATCACTTACGGCAAGATACTCGGAACTGCAATAAACGGGAATAGTCCTACTAGGATTCAATTCAGTCTCGGCACAGGGCTGCCGGGGCTCTAAATATAATAAATATATAAAAATCAGGGAGAATTATTATGAAGAGTTTATTTTTAAATTTAAGCTTTTTAGCGGTTTTTATCCTAACTGCCGTTATTCTATCCGGTCCCGGAGCTGCATGGGCCTCCGGTTCGAATATTGCGGTTGTTAATATGCAAAAGATAATATCTACGTCGCATCAAGGGAAAAAAGCCGGTGTGGAGTTAAAGGCGTTAATCGGTCAATATAGAGCGAAACTGCTGACAATGAAAAAAGAGATAGCTTCCATTCAGGCTAACTTGAAAAATAACGGCTCTATAATGTCGGCGAGTGAAAAGGCAAAAAAAACAAAGGAATTCGAAACGGATATATCCAAGTTTTCGTCGGAGGAAAAGCATATTCAGGGTATCGTATCTCAAAAAAGATTTGAGCTTTTAAAGGGTATAGTAAAGAAAGCAGATTCTATCATAGCCGTAATTGCGAAAGAAAACGGTTATACGTTAGTCATAAACAGAGTGAGCGTTGTTTACATGGTCAATTCGATTAATATTACCGATGAGGTTTTAAGGCGGATGAATTTGAAATAATGTTATTGCGAGATATAGTTTCAAAATTATCGTTAAATACGATAGGTGAGGTTCCGGATAATTTATCTGTTTCCGGTATGGGTTCATTGCAGGCGGCTAATAGTGGACAGATTTCTTTCATAGCGGGCCGCAAATACGTTAAATATCTTGCAGAAACTAAAGCCTGTGCCGTGATAATGGACTATGAATCCTTAAAAGACAGGTTGCTTCCGAATGTTAAATTCATCATATTGGATTCAAAGGATCCCTATTTAGCCTTTGCAAAGGCAACCCATTTTTTTTATGAGGGGCAAAACATACGTGAACTCAAAACTGAAGGTTTTATAGATAAAACCTCGGTTAAGGGCGCAGATACCGTTTTATTCAAGGGTGTTTTCGTAGGTTCCGATACCGTAATAGGCGACGGTTGCAAGATAATGAACAATGCGGTTATCGGAAAAAACGTGACGATAGGGAATAATGTTATGATTTATCCCAATGTTACCGTTTACGATAATTCTAAAATAGGAAATAATTGTATTGTTCATGCAGGTTCGGTCATAGGAAGCGACGGCTTCGGATACGCAAGGGATAAAGCGCGTTATGTTAAAATTATTCATTCAGGTTATGCGATACTTGAAGATGACGTAGAGATAGGTGCGAATGCGACCATAGACAGGGGAGCGGTAGATTTTACCGTAATAGGCGCGGGTACGAAGATAGATAATTTGGTCCAGATTGCACACAACGTAATAATAGGAAGAAATTGCGCAATAGCGGCACAGACCGGCATAGCAGGCAGTTCGGTCATCGGAGACAATGTAACCATAGGGGGGCAGGTAGGTATAACGGGGCATATTTTCATAGGAAATAATGTTATAATAGCAGCTCAATCGGGGGTTGTGAATAACATAGGAGACAATGAAATAGTCTCAGGTTTGCCGGCTTTTCCTATAAAGGACTGGCGTAATTCTACGGTACTTTTTAAAAAACTTCCGGAACTTTTCAAAAAGATGAAAGAAATTGCAAAAAAAAGGACTTAAAAAATGAATAAAGAAGAAAAATCAGTAAATGACTGCGTAATTGATATTCAGGAGATATTAAGTTTATTACCTCACAGGTATCCGTTTCTCTTAGTGGACAAGGTCATAGCCATGGAGAAGGGAAAATCGATTACCGCAGTTAAAAATACTACAATTAACGAACCGTATTTTCAGGGGCATTTCCCTTCTTATCCCGTTATGCCGGGGGTTCTTATCTTAGAGGCGCTTGCTCAGGCGGGAGGTATTTTGGCGTATAAAACCGAAGAGGAAGACGATTTAAAAAATAAGTTAACATATTTTATGGGTATAGATAAGGCAAGATTCAGAAAGCCCATTCTGCCTGGTAGCGTCATAATTCTGAACGTAGAGCTTATTAAAAGAAAGCAGTCCGTATGGATATTCCACGGCAGGGCGGAGGTAGACGGAAAGTTGTGTGCAGAGGCCGACCTCATGGCATCCTTTTTACCCAAGCAGACAGACAAGGGCTGATATAAGAGTCATAATATATGTTATATAGAGAAAAGATTCATGATTGATAAAACGGCAATAATTTATCCCGGGGCATCGGTAGATGTTTCTACCGATATAGGACCGTACACCGTCGTTAAAAGCGGGGGGAGGATAGGCAAGAATAATAAAATCGCCTCTCACGTTGTTATAGAGGGAAATACGGAAATAGGGGATAATAATACTATATTTCAGTTTGCCTCTATCGGTTCCGCACCGCAGGACCTTAAATATAAAGGGGAGAACACAAAGTTAGTAATAGGCAATAATAATATTATAAGAGAATACGTCACTATGAATCCGGGAACGGTTACCGGAAACGGTATTACCGTCGTTGGGAATCACAATCTATTTATGATGCATGTCCATATAGCTCACGACTGCACGATAGGAAGCCATGCGGTTCTTGCAAACAATGCGACACTGGCCGGGCACATAGAGATTCAGGATTATGCCATATTAGGCGGTCTATGCGCAATACATCAGTTTGTGAGGATAGGGGAATCGGCGCTGATTGCCGGCGGGTCTATGGTGGTTCAGGATATTCCGCCGTATACTATCGCCTCCGGTGATAGGGCAAGGATTTACGGGATAAATCGGATAGGTCTCAAAAGGAGAGGTTTTACCAAAGAAGAAATAGAAACGATAAAAAATGCCTTTAAGATCTTATATAGATCGAAGGTTACGGTAAAAATAGCTGCGGAGAAGATAGCACAGGAAATGGGCGGGCAGGATAAAGTAAAAAAATTTGTTGATTTCGTGCTTAACTCTAAAAGGGGCATTACAAGATAAAATCAAAAAATAAGAATTAAATTTATGGAAAATAATAATATAGGCATAATTGCCGGCTACGGAGACTTTCCGTTAATATATATCGAAGAATTAAAAACCTGCGGTTATTCGGTTAAGGTTTGCGCTATAGAGGAAGAGGCGGCCAAAGCCCTCGTCCGTCATGCGGATTCTATTCTCTATATAGGCGTAGGCCAGCTAGGCAAGTTAGTAAAATTTTTTAAATCGGAAGGGGTGACAGAGGTAATCATGGTGGGTAAAGTTCGTAAGACCCTCATGTTTAAAAAGGTTAAGCCGGATTTGAAAGCAATAACCCTTTTTTTATCTCTTAAAGATAAAAAAGACGATACTATTTTAAATGCTATATGCGATTTCCTCGAGAAGGAAGGTATAGCGGTAGTTTCGCAGACTAAATATATTTCATCGGTATTTTTATCTAAGGGCATTGTCTCAAAAAGAATTCCCACTAAAAAAGAAATGGCCGATATAGAATTCGGCATGGGTGCCGCAAGGCTGATTGCAGGTGCCGATATCGGTCAAACCGCAGTTGTAAAGGATAAATCGGTTATGGCGTTAGAGGCTATAGAGGGAACGGATGATGCCATAATAAGGGGGGGGAAATTGGCATGCGGGGGAGCCGTTGTCGTAAAAGTAAATAAACCGACTCAGGATTTAAGGTTTGACGTTCCTGCGGTAGGGATAGATACTATAAGGGCGATCGTTTCGGTAAATGCTATGTGCTTGGCGTTCGAATCCAATACTATAGTCCTGCATAAGGAAGAATTTATTAAAGCGGCGAATGATGCATCCGTCTCCCTGTATGTTTTTTAATTAAAAATTTTAATTTTTTAAAAGTGGCAAAAATATTAATAATTTCGGGAGAACCTTCCGGAGATTTCTTTGCTTCCGGTTTGATTAAATCCATTAAAAAATGTAGTAAAAATATAGATTGTTATGCTGTAGGGGGGGAACAAACGGAATCTGCCGGTGCGGAATTAATTGCGGATATAGATAAATTATCCGTCATGGGGTTTACGGAGGTTCTGTGCAAACTAAAAACCATTAAAAAAATCTTAAATAAAGTTTACGGCTGGATAAGGGAAAACAAACCGGATGCAGTGATACTGATAGATTTTCCCTCCTTTAATTTTAGAATAGCGAAATTATCCTATGGTTTAAAAATTCCGGTAATTTATTTTATTCCTCCTAAAATATGGGCTTCGAGATATGCAAGGATAAAATTCATAAAAAAATACATAAAGTTTGTGATCGTAATATTTCCGTTTGAATACGATATTTATAAGAAAGCCGGCATAGAGGTATATTATTTTGGCAATCCTTCGTATAGTTCATATGATGAAGAGGTGAAGTCCGGCGGCGTTAAAAAAATAGGTTCAAAAGATAAATATCCCGTGATTTCATTTTTACCCGGTTCAAGAAAAGCGGAGATTAAATATCATAGCGGCAGAATAATTGAATCAATGTTGCTTATAAAAAAGGCTTACAAGGATTCTTTTTTTATCTTCCCGTTCAAGAAAGGAATTGATTCGTCTCGCTTCGTATCTGTTTTGAAGAAGAAAAATATTCCGGAAAAGTGGTATGTTATTACCGATTCGGTAAGCGATGCGCTATATTCCTGTGACGTGATAGTCGTGGCCAGCGGAACGGCTTCTTTAGAGGCATGTTTTTACGGCAAACCGGTAATAATAATATATTATTTAAATTATTTAACCTATTTAATGGCTAAAATTTTAGTTAATATTAAATATGTAGGGCTTGTAAACATAATGGCAAACGACTGCGTCGTTCCGGAACTTATAGAATCAAAATTTACCCCCGGCAATGTTTTTAAAGAGGTCGATAGATTTTTAAAAGACGATATTTATAAAAAATCGATTGTAGATAAAATCTTAGATACCGTTTCCACACTTAAAACGGACGCCTTACCCCTTGAATCATCTGCCAAACTTATATATGATAGAATAATATTAAAAAATAATTAAAGTTATCATTTATGCCTAAGAAAGATAAAAAGAAAAATATAGCCGTATTAAAAAGGCTGTTCCCGTATATACTTCCTCATAAAAGAAGGCTGATACTGGCGCTTATAAGTATGTCGATAGTTTCGATTTTGACGGGGACGTTAGCCTATATTGTAAAGCCGCTAATAAACGATATTTTTATTACAAAAAGTTATGCGGACCTTGTCTTAATCCCTATCCTCATCGTATTCATTTTTTTAGTAAAAAGTATTTTTTATTATGCCGAATTTTACTATATAGGCTCGGTCGGACAGAATATAATCAGGACGTTGAGGGACGAAGTTTATTCGGCTATAATGAAATTTCCGATTTCAAGGTTAAATAAACTTCCGACGGGCGTTTTAATTGCAAGAATCACATATGATATTAATATTATTCAGAAAACCGTGTCCGATTCGGTAAGTGCGGTTATGAAGGATGTCCTTACAATATTAGTCCTTGTAGCCGTAATTTTATATATGGATTTTTATCTTGCAATTACGGTTTTCGTACTGCTTCCGATAGTTATAATTCCGGTCTCCAAACTCGGCAAGAAGGCAAGGGAAACCAGCGCGGATACTCAAACGGAAATGGGCAGCATCACTAAATTTTTAGACGAAACCATTTCTAACGTAAGGACGGTTAAGGCCTATAATATGGAGGAATCGGAAATAGGCAAGTTTAAAAAAATATCAAATAATCTTTACAAGTTTTTTATGAGAATGACCAAAATAAGGGGCTTGACCGTACCGTTAGTTGAATTAATAGGCGGCACATCGGTTGCCGCTATTATATTCGTAGGGGGATTGCAGGTAATAAAATTCGGCTATACTCCCGGCGATTTTTTCTCTTTTTTAACGGCAATTCTCTTACTTTACGAACCGGTCAAAAGCTTATCCCGTCTAAATAACAGCATACAAGAGGGTATTGCAGCCGGAACCAGAATTTTCAGTATATTAGATGAGAAATCCGAAAATATTGCAGGCACGGCTAAAATACCGAAGGTAATATATAGCCTCGAAATCAAGAATCTTTTTTTCAGCTATGCTAAAGACGGCAATTATGATTTAGAAAATATAAACATGAAGATTAATAAGTGTGAGATTGTTGCCATAGTCGGCTATTCCGGGGCTGGTAAAACCACTGTTGCCGCGTTGTTGCCGCGTTTTTACGAACCGGATAGCGGAGAAATAAAATTTAACGGCATAAATATAAAAGATTTTAACCTGAAGGATTTGAGAGATTCTGTTTCGTATGTATTCCAGGACGTTATCCTATTTAATGAATCGATAAGGTTCAATATAGAGTATGGAAGTCATAATAAAAGCTTGAATGATGTGATAAATGCCGCAAAGTCGGCTTTTGCCCATAATTTCATAATGAGTCTCCATAACGGTTACGATACTATAGTAGATGAAGCGGGACTCAGGCTTTCCGGCGGAGAAAAGCAAAGGATTTTAATCGCACGCGCTTTTTTAAAAAATTCGGAGATTTTAGTACTTGACGAGGCTACGTCGTCTTTAGACGGAGAATCCGAAAAAGAGATTCAAAACGCCTTATTCGGAACAAATGAAAATCAACACGGTTTATGTAAAGATAAGATAGTAATAATTATAGCCCACAGGCTTTCTACGATAAAAAAAGCCGATAGGATATACGTCATAGAGAAGGGTAAGGTGATAGAGAGCGGAAGCCACGAAGATCTTATAAGCCGCGGCGGAACTTATAAAACCCTCCTTGCCAAACAGGCTGTATAGGCCGGCTATTTATGAGAATAATTCTATTTGTATTTTACAATATTATTTTATTTCTAATTTTTCCGTTTTTTATTATATTATCAACGTTGCTTGTTTTAATTAAGGATAAGAGGAGCGTCGGATTCCTTGATAAGATTTTTCCTTTTACTTTTAAGCGCTTGCACCGGAGCGGCAAGGAGACCGGAGGGATATGGATTCATGCGGTCTCCTTAGGGGAACTCAGGGCATCCGTTAATTTTATTAAGTTATTACGAAATAGGGTAAATAAGCCGATATATGTTTCGGTTACGACCAAGACAGGGTTTGATTTTGCCGACAGTTTTTATAAAAACGATAAAAATATTTACGTGTTCTATTTTCCCTACGATTTTCATTTTTCTATCGGTCGTATTTTAAGAATCATAAAGCCGTCTTTATTTATTTCCATAGAAACTGAAATATGGCCGAATCTCTTTAATATATTGGGTAAAAGGAACATTCCCGTTATAATTCTAAATGCAAGAATATCCGACAGCTCATATAGAAATTACTTATATTTTCGCTTTTTCTTCAAATACGTCTTCGAGAAAATTGATTTAGCCCTTTGTATATCCGAACAGTATCGCCTTAAATTTTTAAACCTGGGAATAAAAAAAGAAAATATCCATAAAACCGGAAATATGAAATTCGACCTTAATATTGTCGATATGGCGGTGGATATGGACGATAAAGGCCAAAGCCTGAAAAGGATATTTAATAAAGGAAAAATAATAGTGGCAGGCAGCACACATAAAGGGGAAGAAAGCCTGATTCTTAATTCTGTTTCAGAGTTGAATAAAAGTAGGAAAGATGAGAACATATTCCTTTTTATCGCCCCCCGGCATCCGGAAAGATTTGGCGAAGTTTACAGCCTTATAAAGAATTATGCAAAAGATCACGATATGAATTATTGCAGGCTTTCGTCTATATATTCATCCGGTTATAACACGGATAATAAGCCGGGGACAATAGTCGTTCTTGTGGATATGTTGGGCGAACTATTAGCGATTTACGGCATATGCGACGTCGCCTTTGTAGGGGGCAGTATGGTCGATGCCGGCGGACATAATATATTAGAACCTTTGTTTTTCGGCAAACCGGTAGTTTTCGGCAAGCACGTAGAGAATTTCTTGGAAATTGCCGGGGAAATTCTCGAAATTAAGGCCGGCAAAATAGCAAAAACCCCTAAAGACCTCTATAATGCACTTATCGAATATTTATATGACGAAAATGCCGTAAAAGAAGCAAATAAAAGGGGATTAGATCTTATATCTCAAAATAGAGGTTCGTCTTTAAAAAATTTGAATTATATAATGAATTATATTAAATAAACCGGCCGTTACTGATTCATCATATTTAAAAAGTCCGTATTAGATTTCGTGTTTTTAATTTTATCTATTAAAAATTCCATTGCTCCGGTAGTATCCATGCTGGACAATACCTTTCTTAATATCCATATCTTTTTTAAATGATCTTTATCTACGAGAAGCTCTTCCTTTCTCGTACCGGATTTATTAATGTCTATGGCCGGAAATATCCTCTTCTCGGAGAGTTTTCTATCCAAGTTTACCTCTAAATTTCCCGTTCCCTTAAATTCTTCGAAAATCACCTCGTCCATTCTGGAACCGGTATCTATCAATGCGGTTGCTATTATGGTAAGACTTCCACCCTCTTCTATATTTCTTGCCGCACCGAAAAATCTTTTCGGCTTATGCAATGCATTTGAATCTACCCCCCCGGATAAAACCTTTCCAGAAGACGGTATAGTGACGTTATACGCCCTTGCAAGCCTTGTGATTGAATCTAATAAAATAACGACGTCCTTGCCTGTTTCCACTAATCTTTTTGCTTTTTCTATAACTATTTCGGCGATTTGTATGTGTCTTTGAGGGGGTTCGTCGAATGTGGAGCTGATAACTTCTCCGTTAACGGATCTTTGCATATCGGTAACTTCCTCCGGTCTTTCGTCTATCAAGAGGACCATGAGAAAAATTTCTTTATGGTTCGTATTTATAGCATGCGCAATGTCTTTCAGAAGCATGGTCTTTCCGGTTCTGGGCGGGGCTACTATCAAACCCCTCTGTCCCTTTCCGATAGGGATAAGCAGGTCCATAAGTCTCGTAGATAGATTTTTAGAATCGAACTCAAGTTTTATAGCGTCCTCGGGGTATAGCGGGGTTAAATTGTCGAATAGAATCTTTTCTTTTGCAGATTCGGGGTCTTCGAAATTTATACCCTCCACCTTAAGCAGGGCATAAAATCTTTCGCTGTCTTTAGGTGGCCTTATGACTCCGCGAATAGTATCCCCCGTTCTCAGTCCGAATTTTCTTATCTGCGACGGCGATACGTAAATGTCATCCGGTCCGTGGAGATAGTTAGCCTCCAGCGACCTCAAAAATCCATATTGGTCCGGCAAAATTTCAAGAACACCTTCTCCCGAAATTAAGCCGTTCTTTTCCGACTGCTGATTTTTTTCCGTTTCTGCTTGAAGCAGGGCGTACATTAAGTCCTGTTTGCGCATTCCGGAAGCACCGTCTATGCTGTAATCTTTTGCTATCTTTAATAATTCGGAAATCTTTTTTACCGATAATTCTTTAATATTCATAAACACTCCATTAAAATTTTATTTTGGTTAAATCTTTATGCCGCCTATCGGCTATTATAATATTGTCCACTTGCCTTGTCTTCTCGCCTCGATACGCCTGCCCTCCGCCATATCTAAAACGGTTCGTTCATTTCCGCCGTCAGAGGGAAACATCGATACGCCTGCATTTAACGATAATATATCCTGCTTTTCTTTTCCAAAACAGGATTCTACCTCTAAAAAAACGGTTTTCAAAATATCCTTGGCGGTCGCGCCGTCCATGTTAGGAAATAATATTATGAATTTATTGCCGTATCTCGAGGCTATGTCGAATGCCCTTATATTTTTTTTAATAATATTAGCTATCATTCCGATACTTTTGTCTCCGGCGCCGTGACCGAATACGGAATTCAGCTTGTTTAATTGATTTATTGAAATTAGCGCAACCGATAGCAGTCCCTTTGTGTTATTTACTTTTTGCATCTCCTGAAAAAGTTTCTCATGAAAATATTTAAAATTGTTAAGCCCGGATACGTAATCTATCTGGGAGCAATCCCTCATAATTTGAACGCATTTATTTGAGTTCAGTATGTATGCTATTACCGAGAAAATAGTATCGAATATTTCTATTTTGTTACTTCCGCAATTTTTAAATCCGTGCACGGAATACATTGTAACGTAATATGAATCCGTATAGGCGGTTTTCGGTTCGCAGGCATAGAACTCCGAGACGTTGTCATGCTCGAACAAATAGGCATATTCCGCATATTTTTCTTTATCTTCTTCGAAATTTATATATAATCCTTTCTTTATGGATGCTATGTTTTTTAGTAAAGATAGGGGGGGATTCTCATTAATTTTTTTAACATATGCATGAGAGAAACCCCTTGAAATCTCCACTTTCTCTTCCAAACCATATTTTTTATATATGAACATTATCGCCGTTACTCCGAATGTATATTCGAATGCTATATTGACGAAATGCAGCATCTGCTCGGTCGATGTTTTTTGCGAGACGAATTCCGTAAGCTCTTTTATGAACCCGTAACCCAAGTCTTCGCATTTTTGATATTCTTCCATAAATATACCCCCCCGTATTTCTTTAATTAGCAAATCATATTAGAGTATTTTTTAAAAAGCTCACGAATAATTCGACTTGAGGCGTTAAAAATTTTAATCCGTAATTATTGTTTATTATGAAATCGGATTTTATAATCTTTTCCGCCTGACTTAATTGGCTTTTATCCCTTTTTATAAAATCGTCAAAATAGAATTTTTTATGCGTTCTTTTAATCCTTCCGGGTAAGTCGCAGGTAACGAGAATAGTCTTATCTAATTTCAGATAATATCCGGATTCGATAATAACGGCACCTTCGATTATTGCAGCCGGTTCCTTGCTTATTTTAAGTATACGGTCTATATTAGTCCTTAAAGTCGGATAGATTATATTTTCAAGAGCTTTTTTTTTTAATAAATCGGAAAAAACGATATCGGCAAGAATTTTGCCGTCTATAGCATACTCCTTATTTAAAATGTTTTTACCGAAAAAATCAACAATTTTTTTATATTCCTCCGTATTTTTTTTAATTATTTTTTTTGCCTCGAGGTCAAGATCTAAGATTAAAAATCCATAATTTTTAAATAAATTGAGAACCGTAGATTTTCCCGACCCTATTGAGCCGGTTAAGCCTATTTTTATCATTTTTACAATAATTTTACGTTTTTTATAAATTTACGATAAAAGACACCTGTCTTTTATTCGTTTTATTCCGCCTATAACTGTAAAAATTATTATCTTCCAAACTGCATTTATTTATATCGTAAATATTTTTGTCGTCGAATCCGTTTAAATATAGTTCATTTTTTATGAATCCTTTTAAATCAAAAGTTATTTCGTTCTTATCGGCATTCTTCGTAAAAAAATCCATGCTTGCAGGGTTTTTTGCCGTGAATAAATTTAAAAAATCCTCTTTTACTTCATAGCATTTTTTGCATACGGACGGGCCTATCATTACGGTTATTTTGTCTAAATCAGAATCGAATTTATTTATCAAAGTGTCTTTTACATTTTTTATTATATTGTCGTAAGTTCCTTTCCAACCGCAATGGACGGCGCCGATTGTCCTATCCTCAAGGCTCGTAAAAAGCACGGGAACGCAATCCGCTGTTCGTATGCATAATACTGCACCGGATTTTTGAGTAAAAATTCCGTCGGCAGCGGTCAAACTCGATAAATTATCTGAATTTTCATTTAAAATCGCAATGTCATTGCCATGTACCTGCCTTACTTCATATATACGCGCACCTATTTCAGTGAAGGGGATAAGCCCTAAAAGCTTTTTTCTGTCGCTTAAGTTTTCCGGGTTAAAATTCAACGAGTCGTCGGCAAAGCCGTATGCTACGGAATTGTCCTCCACATTTAAATCATTGATGCGGTAAATCATAGTTCTACTTCCTCACCCGTTGCCCAAACCATATCTTCCGGAATTTTTGCCTTAAAGATCATTTTTTCCTTTGTTTTAGGATGAATAAACTCGAGCATATAAGCGTGAAGCATCTGTCTTTTAACGAAATTTAAGCTTCTATATCTGTTCAGCATATCTTTTCTTTTATAAGTTTTGTCTCCTACTATAGGATTACCTGCTTCAAAAAGAGATACTCTTATCTGGTGAGTACGTCCCGTCTGCGGCATTACCTTGAGCAGCTCGGCAACCCCGCCGCGTATATCTTTTAAAATCTCGAAATCTGTAATACAATATTTTCCGGTTTCTTTGGTTATTTCCATTTTTAGCCTATTCCTTGGATCCCTTTTAATGAATCCCTCGATGCGCCCTGTTTTTTGCAAGATATGGCCGTAACATACGGCAAGATAGGTCTTTTTAATTTCTTTATTTTTAAAATAAGACATAAGGGCATTGTGAGAAAAATCGTTTTTTGCAATGAGCATAATGCCCGACGTATCCTTGTCGAGCCTGTGAACTATTCCGGGTCTTTCTACGCCGCCTATGCCGGAAAGATTGGATATTTTTCCTATTAAAATATTTACCAAGGTGTTGTCGTAATTTCCTTTTCCGGGATGCGTAGAAATGCCCGCGGGTTTATTTATTGCCGCAATATATTCGTCTTCATAGATTATTTCAATATCTGCGTCTAAAGTTTTTAATCCGGTTTTGATTATTTCCAGTTCTTTTACCGCCAACGTGCAGTCCTCTTTCAGCTTGAAAGCGGGTTTTGTTATAATCTGCCCGTTGACTTTTATATTTCCATTTAATATGAGCTTTTTAATGTAGGACCTTGTATTGTCCTGCAATCGTGTTTTTAAGAATAAATCTAATCTGATATTGTCTTGAGTGTATACGAATGAAATTATTCCCATAAAATTCGTCCGGTCATCTCTTCCGGTAAATCCAGCCCGAGCAGTTTAAGTACTGTGGGTGCTATATCCGCAAGCCTGCCCGGTTTTAATGCCGGAATTTCTTCTTTGCCGTCAGATACTATAACGAATGGCACGGGATTGAGGGTATGATTGGTCATCGGCATGCCGTTTTCGTCTATCATTGTTTCCGCGTTTCCATGGTCGGCGGTCACTATACAAACGTAATTCAAATTTAAAATGGCCGGTATTATTTCGGCAAGAATCAAGTCCAAAGTTTTAACCGCACTTATAGCGGCCTCATAGTTTCCCGTATGCCCGACCATATCGCAGTTTGCAAAATTACAAACTATCAGTTTGTAATTGCCGGATTTTATGTTTTTCATAAGGGCGTCTTTAATCTTAAAGGCACTCATTTCCGGTATCATGTCATAGGTCTTATATTCTCTCGGTGACGGTATTAACAGCCTGTCTTCGTTTTTGAAGGGTTCTTCATTTCCGCAGTTAAAAAAATACGTTACGTGCGCATACTTTTCCGTTTCGGCAATTCTAAACTGATTAAAGCCGAGGTTAGAAATGACTTCTCCGAAAATATTATCATAATTTTCCGGATTTATTATATATTCATTTTTAAACGAATCGTCGTATTTAGTCATTGATATAAAATTTTTAACCGGTCTAAAATTACCCCTAGAAAAGTCTTTGAAATCCTTAAAGGTAAGAGCCATCGTCAGCTGTTTTGCCCTGTCCGCTCTAAAATTAAAAAACATAACCCCGTCGTCTTCCCGCATATTGCCCTCGTTTTTTCCGTCTTTATTTATTACTATAGGGGGCATAAATTCATCGGTTATATCGTTAGAATAAAATTTCTTAACGGCTTCTACAGGGTCATCGAATATTTCACCTTTTAACTTAGTCAGAAGATTAAATGCCGTCTCCGTTCTATCCCACCTCGTATCCCTGTCCATAGCATAAAACCTGCCGCATATCGTGGATAAATAAATACCACCGCTTAAAGATTCGATATGTCCGATTAATTTTTTTAAAAAAGTTACGGCACTTTGCGGGGGAGAGTCTCTGCCGTCTAAAAACGGATGAACGTAAATCTCTTCAACTCCGTTATTGGAAAAGAAATCAATTAGATATAATAAGTGAGATAATTCCGAATGAACCCCGCTTTCCGACAATAAACCGATTAGGTGAACCCTTGAACCGTTGCTTTTTATTCTTTCAAGAAATTTACGCAAGACCTTATTGTTTTTCAGGCTATCGTTTCTTATAAGCGGATTTATTTTTGTTAAATCCTGCATTATTACCCGCCCCGCACCTATATTAGAGTGTCCTACTTCGGAATTTCCCATAGTATTTTCCGGTAAGCCTACATCCGTGCCGTGAGCGGTCAAGGTTGTAAAGGGATAATTTTCAAATAGATGGTTTATGAATTCCGGTTTGGCATTTATTATAGCATTGCCGTCCGTTTTACGGGATATCCCGAATCCGTCTAAAATAATTAAAATAGCGCTCTCAAATTTTTTCATAAATATTTATTTAATATTTTAAGTCTTGCCGGATTTTTATTCGGAAACGAAAGACGGTACGTTATTTTTTAATCCGTTCTTTGTTCCTATTTCGTAAAGCGTTCCCGATGTTTTAATGTTGAAAGTATTCCAGAAATTGCACGAAGGGCATATGGAGGAATAATTTAAAGAAGCAAATCCGCAGTTAGAACACACAAAGGGGAGTTTAACGGGGAACCGGCTTTCAAGTGCTTTTCTGAAATTAATGGAAGCATCGTTATATTTTCCTCTTTTATAATAACATTCCGCAAGCAGCATATTTAAGGAGACGTCTTTGAATATAGATGTCGGTATTGCGGTAAGATTAGAAAGGGCTTCGTCTATCATCTCCAACCTTATATATAGCTTTCCCAAAAACAGCCTGTATTCCCACCTTTCAGGGTTGTTATAAACAAGTTCCTGATAAAATTTAATTATATTTTCCGGATGATTTGTTTTTATGGAAACATCTTCTATTTTTATAATCAATGCGAGGTTGCCTGTTTTTAAGAATGCTTTTTCCCATAATTCAAACGCCTCATGCGGCTTATTTTTTTTAATAAAAACATCCCCGAGCGATATGTAGGCGGGCACGAAATTTTTATCCTGACTCAGCACCTGATTAAATCTCTTTGCCGATCTCTCGGTATCATTTTCCGATTCTAAGAGATATTTCCCGAATTCGTATTTAAGCCCCAACATAACCTGTTCTTCTCTTTTCTTTATTTCTTTATCTTTAGATTCAGAGAGAAATAGTTTAGATAAACGGTAAGCGTTTTTCCATTTTTCCTTTTTTATATATATATCTTTCAGCTGCGTTATGGCATAAAGATTATCCGGAGACGCTTCCAGCGCTTTATTGAAATAAAAAACGGCTTTATCGTAGTTATTGTTTATCTTATAAAGATTTCCAGCCTCGTTAAGAGCGGAGACATTGTCTTTTTCTATATTTAAAACCTCATTTAGCGCAGATTCACATTCTTTTATCCTTCCCTTATGCTTGTAAATTTTCGCCAGTAAAAGATGTGCGCCTATACTATTGGGATACTTAAACAAATATTTTTTTATTAAATCGATACCCTTGTCATACTGTCCCTTTATATATGCATCTAAAGCCTTATTTATGGAGTTGTCCAATTCGGTCTTTACGTATCCGCTTCTCTTGTGTAGCAACGCCTTTAATTTTTGGAATAAAATATTTAATATAGTTATAATTAATATAAGCGCAATGCCGATTAAAAATGCCGAAAAAATGTAAATTATCAAATAATTGTTTATTATATGATAATGCCCCGGGGCATAATGCAGCGGGACCTTTATGGGGTTCAAGGCATAAAGATACTCAAAGAAAGCAATTAGCACGAGTACGGATATGATTATCGTAATTATATACATAAATGTAAGTATATTCGAAATGTTAAAATTATAATAGCCCTTTAGGCGGGTTCTTCATCGGTGCAAGCTTCAACTATTAATTCCTTTGCTTCCGGCCACAATCCTTCTATGTCATAATATGCCCGTAAATCATCATGAATCAGGTGTATCATGATACTGCCGTAATCTATTGCAATCCACATTGAACCGGGAGTAGAGATGCCTTCTTGTCCTATAGGGCGTTTTTTTAATGACTTGATAAGATTACTCGCAATTGCTTTTAGCTGACGATTTGACGAGCCCCCCGCTATAATTATAAAATCAGTCATTTCCGAAACTCTCCTTACATCAAGCACCACTACGGTGTGAGCCTTTTTTTCTAAAAGAGAATCTATGATAAGCCTGATGTCTTTGTTGGTTCTCTTAAGCGGTTTTCTGTTTGTTTTTACTGTTTCGATTATTTATATCACCTTAAAATTTAACGAATTTAAAAATACGACTTATTATTTATTATATAATTAATAACCTCATTTGGCAACAAAAAGAGATTCGAAACATTATTTTTAAAATTGTTTCTTATATCCGTTGATGAAATATCCAATCCGGTGATTTTTAAAAAGTATATAAATTTGTTTTTTGAAGTGATAAGCCTATTTTCAGTATAATCGGAAATTATGCCGTTTTTTAATTCATCGGGCAAAAAGTTTTTGAGCTTTGTTAAATTATTCAAGCCCGGCTCTTTACATGCCCTGCTTACTATAATAAAATTAATTATGTCGAATATTTTCTTGCCGTTTTTCCAGTTTTTAATTCCCAAATAGGTATCTACACCGACGATAAAATATAATTCGTCTTGGGGATATATATATTTAAGCTGAACAATTGTATCGTAAGAATAGGAAAAGCCCCCCCTTTTTATTTCAATATCCGAGGCTTCAAATCTCTCGCGGCTTTTTATTGCGATGTTTATCATTTTAAGCCTTTTTTCCGGTTTAAGCAGAGTCTCTTTTTTGTCGGATGTTATATTTGTAGGAACGAATATGACTTTGTCCAATTTAAGCCTTTCCGCCGTTTCTTCCGCCGCCCTTAAGTGTCCATAGTGAATTGGATCAAACGTCCCTCCGAAAATCCCGATTTTCATAATCTTTTCTGATAGTTGCCGAAGACGATGAATTTCGTTGTGGTAAGCTCTCTGACCCCCATAGGCCCGAAGGCATGGATTTTTGAAGTAGATATGCCTATTTCAGTCCCAAGCCCCAGTTCGAAACCGTCGTTAAATCTGGTTGAGGCATTTATTAAAACACATGATGAATTTACCCTTCTAATGAATTCCAAGGCGTTCGTATAATTCTCGGTCAGTATTGCTTCCGTATGATAGGAGCCGTGTCGCTCAATATGCATTATTGCTTCATTCATATTTTCGACTAATTTTACAGACAAAGTAAGGCTTAAATATTCGGTATCCCAGTCCATATCGTCGGCGGCTTCTATAAAGTTAAATTTATTTTTGTAATCACTAAAGATTTTACCGTCTGTTCTCGTATCAATGCCGGCCCTTTCGAGTTCCGCAAGCATATACGGAATAAATTTATCCGCTATTTCCGAATGAATCAGGAGCGTTTCCAATGCATTGCAAACGGAAGGCCTTTGTGCTTTTGCGTTAATAACTACTTCAATAGATTTTTTGATATCGGCGTCTTTGTCTACATATATATGGCATATTCCCTTGTCGTGTTTTATTACCGGAATTTTAGAATTTTCAGTAACGAACGAGATAAGCCCTTCGCCACCCCTCGGTATTATTAAGTCAATATATTTTTTCTGCGAAATTAATTCCTTTACAGCCGACCTGTCGGTATAGGGAACCATTGAAACCGTTTCTGGGGGAAGACCGTTAATCTTTAAGCTTTTCGATATAATGTAAGCTAATATTTTGTTTGAATTAAATGCCTCGGAGCCGCCCCTCAGGATTACGGCATTTCCGGATAGCAGACAGAGTATTGACGCATCTACGGTAACGTTGGGTCTGGATTCGTAAATTAATCCAATGACGCCTAGTGGTATCCGCATCTTTCCGACCATCAGCCCGTTAGGTCTTGCCGCTATATTTTCTATCTCTCCTATCGGGTCTTTAATTCTCATTACGTCTTCTATGGATGCTATCATGGAGCCGAATGTCTTTTCCGAAATAAAAAGCCTATCGGTAATCGCTTCGCCGAGTCCGCATGATTTTGCATTTTCGATGTCTTTCGTATTTTCTGTGATTATATCACTCTTATGCTCTATTAAAAGATTTTTGAGGGTCTCCAGTACGTTAATCTTTGTTTTAGAATCTGCATTTGCAATAAAGCTGCTTGATTCATTCACTTTTTTGGCAATTTCTTCTATAGATATTGCGGATGCTGCTTCTTGTACCCGATTCATAATATCCCCCTTTGTTTCATTGTTATGTTCGTTTATTAACGACTAAAGCAGATAAAAGTCGGTATTTTTTGGGTTAATTTTATTAACCGAAGACGGTATAAACGTTCCGGTAGATTTTCCGCTAATAAAGGAATTAAGGCTTTTTTTGTTTTTTCCGGAGATAATAATCGTATCTATACCGTTGATCGATGCGATAAGAGATGCGTATAGTTTAGACTTCATCCCCCCGGTTCCGTATGAATTTTTAGAAGATTCTTTAAAATTTTTTACGTATGTTCTTATGTTATCGATTATCTTTACGGATTTTGCATTTTTATATATCGCCGGATTTTTATCATAAACCCCGTTGACGTCGGAGAGAATTACGAACATATCCGCGCATACCAGATTTAAAATAAGCGCCGATAAATGATCGTTATCAGAAAATTTTATTTCTTCATAAGAAACAGTATCGTTTTCATTTATAATCGGAACGACCCCGTGATTCAGCAATTCATATATAGTGTTTCTTGCATTGGCAAACCTCTTTCCGACGGATATATCATCCTTTGTCAATAAGATTTGGGCTGTTTTAATGCCGTATTTTTTAAAGCAGGCATTATAATTTCGCATTAAAATAGCTTGCCCGCAAGAGGCGAAAGCCTGTTTCTCCGGTATACTGAAGGTATCCGCCCTCGGATTTATATTTAACAGACTCCTTCCCGCGGCGATTGCTCCGGATGAAACCAATATTACTTTCTTTCCCTGCCGGATCAAGGATGAAGAGAATTCGCAAATTCTTTTAAATGCGGATAGAGACGGTTTGCCCTCCCTGTCCAAGAGTATACGCGTGCCTATTTTTATAACTATTCTCTTCTTTGTATTAAGATATATATTTAAATTTTCTGTCATTTGGTTTATCTAAGTCACGGCTTGTTGATTGTAGTCTAATCTTTAGATAAATTACATATTTCGCGCTTTTTCACCGTTGCGTTCAAGGTATTCTTGAGCTCGCTTATGCCTGCACCGGTATAAGCGGAGATAAAAAACAGTGCCATATTTTTTTCCGCAAAATATTTATTCATTTCATTCTTTATTTCGTCTAATTCTTTCTCATCATATATTAGATCCATTTTGTTTATTGTTGCTATCTGCTTTTTTTTCAGTATGTCCTCGTTATATTCGGCAATTTCTTTTACAACGGTTTCATACCTGTTTTTAATTTCTTTTATGCTCCCTATCTCTATCAGGTGAAGGAGCATATCCGACCTTTCTATGTGTTTTAAAAACCTTAAGCCTAATCCCATGCCTTCGGATGCCCCCTTTATTATCCCGGGTATATCTATTAGAGTGAGGCTTTTATCTGAATTTTCGTCGTAAGAAACACCGAGATGGGGTATTTTTGTGGTAAAAGGATATGGGGCTATTTTTGGACGTGAGCCGGTTAATTTAGAAATAAGGGTAGATTTTCCTGCATTTGGAAGTCCTATTATGCCTATATCACCGAGGCTTTTTAATGTAAGACAAACCTTTCTTGTTTTTCCGAAGGTTCCCGGTTGAGAAAAGCGCGGTTTTCTATTTACCGAGGATTTAAAAAACGCATTACCCTTGCCCCCGATCCCCCCTCTAAGTAGAATAATTCTTCCCCCGTCTTTTGTGAGGTCGGCCATGACATCGTTTGAATCATAATCCGTTACCGTCGTCCCTACGGGAACCATTATGACTTCATCCCCTCCTCTTCTCCCCTTCTTATTGTTTTCCCGGCCGTTACCCCCGTTTTCGGCGATAAATTTGGGTTTATATCTAAAGTCGAGTAGGCTGGATATATTATGGGATGCTTCAAATATTAGATCTCCGCCGTCTCCGCCGTCTCCGCCATCCGGACCCCCTTTAGGAATAAATTTTTCTCTTCTGAAGCTTACGGCACCCTTGCCGCCGTTACCGGAAGCCATGGTGATTACGGCACTATCGACGAATCTCATAAAAATGACTTAAAGAACTATAATAGTTTAAGATAAATGGAAAGAAATTGCATAATAAGCGTAGATAAGGTTAAAATCTAATATTTTGCGAATTTATTATTGTTCTGCCGGAATAACGCTAATGAATTTTCTGTTATTTTTTCCGGTGTGAAATTTAACAAAACCCTTTATTATGGAATAAATTGTATAATCTTTCCCTGATTTAACGTGTTTTCCGGGATGAAAAGAAGAACCGACCTGCCGGACGATAATCTCTCCGGGTTTTACCAACTGTCCTCCAAATCTTTTCACTCCCCTTCTCTGTCCGTGGCTATCTCTTCCGTTTCTTGAACTGCCACCTGCTTTTTTGTGCGCCATGATATCACTCCGATATTTTTGAAAATTTAAATTAGGAAATGGCCGTTATTCTAACTTCGGTAAAATTTTGTCTGTGGCCTCTTTTCTTTCTCTCGTCTTTGCGGCGTTTCATTTTAAAAACTATAATTTTTTTTGCTCTTCCGTTTCTGACGACGATACCTGTCACGCTTATGTTCTGCAAAGCCTGTTTTTTGATCAGCAAACCGTCGCTATTTTTTAACATTAACGGTTTAAATGTTATCTCCTCTCCCTTTTCTTTGTCTGTGCTTTCTATTCTTATAGTATCCCCGGCGGAAACGGTAAATTGTTTAGAACCGGCGCTTATGATAGCGTAATTGTCCATTGATAATCCTCTTTATCCGAATAAAAATTAAATTAAATTTACGCCTCAAGACGCATATGCACTTAAAATATCTCAAGATATATTTAAGTGGCTTAAAGAGGTTATTTTAATAGCTTTTAATATTCTTGTCAATAATAAATTTAAGTAAGCAACGATTTAAAGCATAAATATAGGGTATATTATAATTATAAATAATAATATGTGCAAGCAATTTGTTTAATTTTACCCGGGTGTTGCAGTAGATTTATTATGTGTCGATGCCAGTTTATATATAGAAATCATTAGATATATAAATTTAATTGATTATTTATTTTTATTATTTTAATAGATAATTGTAATATTTTTTTTTTGTTTGATTTAAAATTATGTTAACAAATGTTTTGATAAAATAGGTTACTTTAACAATATATTTCGTAACTTCAAATATGGAGTGTTTATGAATCTATCTAAGCTTAAGAAGGTTTCCATTAAGTTTAAACTGCTGTCTTCCGTCTTTATTATTTTAATTTTAGCCCTTTCTTTTTTGGCTTATTATTCCGTAGTTTATCAGAGTAAAATGTCTATGAAAATAACATCGTTTGATGCCGAAATTACCGCAAAAACGATGCTGTCCGGCTTGAACGCAATGATGCTTAACGGAAGTATAACGAAAAAGGCGGATAGAAAACAACTATTCGGCATATACAGAAAAATAAAGGGAATTAAGTATTTCAAAATCGTAAGGAGTAGTGCGGTAGACAAAGAATTTGGAGCGGGTTTAAGGCAAGAGGCTTCAACAACTAAATTTGACAGAGAAATACTTCATTCTAATAAGGAGATAATGAAGGTTTATGAAGAAAACGGTCAAAAATATTTGAGGGTCGGCGTTCCGTTTATTGCGAAAAAGTCGTCAAGAGGCGTAGACTGTCTTACGTGCCATACGGTTAAGGCAGGGACTACACTCGGTGGGGTCGAACTCGTCTATTCTCTCCGAAATACCGTAAATTCCTCCGGTATTTTTATGAGAAACGTAATTATCCTTGCCGTTATCTTTATCATTTTGTCGCTTTTAGCCATATACCTTTTATTAAAGTTTATCTTTATAGACAGCATGAAAGATGTTTATAATAAGCTGAACAATATCGTGAGGGGCGACGGCGATTTAAGCAAGCTTATTCGCATGGACTATTACGATAGGGCAACCATCATGATGAAAAAAAGCAAGAATTGCATGCTCGAAGACGGCGAATTGGAACAAAGATGCTGGGATAAACAGCAGGATAAGTATGGAAACAAGGGTACGACAATATGTGTAAGGTGTGACGTCTACAAAAATTCCATATATGATGAAATCACGTCCATTATTAACGAATTTAATAAATTTATTATAGAGTTAAGGGAAATAGTGAAATCCATTACCGAAGAGGCGATGGTTATCGTCGACGTTAGCACCTCTATAGAAGGGCATGTGGACGAAATAAGCGGTAAGGCTTCCGAACAAGCCGAACTTGCAACGCACGTAGCAGCGGCTTCGGAAGAGATGTCTCAGACCATAAAGGAAATTGCGAAAAATGCCCAGAATGTGAGCTCTATAGCTAAAGAAGCATCGGACAGCGCGGAAGAAGGCTTTGATATTGTAGAAAAGTCTATTGCGGGGATTAAAAATGTTGCCGTTCTTACGCAGCAACTTGGTGATCTTATAAACGGATTGGAGAAGAGTTCTTTTGAAATAGGAGAGATAATCTCGGTGATAAATGATATAGCCGACCAGACTAACCTGCTTGCACTTAACGCCGCAATAGAAGCGGCTCGAGCGGGAGAGTCCGGCAGGGGGTTCGCCGTAGTGGCCGACGAAGTGAGGAAGTTAGCCGAAAGAACGGTCAGGGCTACAAAGGAGATAGCGTCTAAGGTTCAGGCCATGCAGCATAGCACTATGAATACCAAGTCGTCTATGGATTCAACCCTGCATGAAGTGGATCTATCGGTGGGCTATGCTTCAAAAGCCGGTAAATCTTTAGGCAGTATAGAAAAAAATATAATAAGCCTCACGGATCAAATCAGTTCCATAGCGGCGGCATCGGAAGAACAGACTGCCGCTACAAACGAGATATCTCAAAATATAGAGTCCGTTTCTAATCTTTCGGTATCTAATTCCGAAAAATCTTCAAATGCGGCTAAAGAGGCAGTCTCTATTTATGGGGAGCTTGAGAAGCTTATCAGCATATTAAAAAAATTTCAATATTAACTCTAAGATCTGACGCTAAGTAATTAATCGGAAGGAGGTGAGCTACTTGGAAACTTTTGATAGTTTGACGTATGAAAAGGAAGTTTATAAACCGTCTAAGGAAACCGTAAAAAACAGCTATGTGGATAATTACGATAGGCTCTATGAATATTCCATAAAAGAAAACGAAAAGTTCTGGGACGAAATAGCAAAACAGCTGAATTGGTTTAAACATTACGACAAGGTTTTAGATGCATCCGACCCGCCCTTTTATAAGTGGTTTACCGGCGGTAAGACCAATATTGTTTATAATGCATTGGATAGGCACGTAACGACGTTTCGCAAAAATAAGCTTGCGCTAATCTGGGAGGGTGAAGACGGTTGCGAGAGGGTTTATACCTATTTTTCCCTTTACAAAGAGGTGAATAAGTTTGCAAATGTTCTTAAAAGTTTCGGTGTAAAAAAAGGGGATACGGTTACTATATATTTGCCGAATATACCGGAAATTGCCATAAGTATGCTTGCATGTGCAAAGATAGGGGCAATTCATAGCGTAGTATATGCCGGTTTTTCCGCTTTTGCGTTAAGAGACAGAATATCGGATGCTCAGAGCAAACTGCTTATTACCGCCGATGGCGCATATAGGGGGGGTAAGGTTATTGAGCTTAAAAAAATAGCGGACGAAGCCCTTACGAGAACCCCCATCGTTCAAACCGTCATTGTCGTAAAGAGGACGGGAAAGGATGTCGCGATAGATACGTCAAGGGATTTTTACTACGATGAACTCATGAAACTGCCTATAGCTAATGCATATCTGAAAACCGAAGAGATGGATTCCGAAGATCCTTTGTTTATACTATATACGTCGGGAACTACCGGAAAGCCCAAAGGGATACTGCATGTCCATGGCGGATATTCCGTCGGGACATACATAACATCAAAATATGTATTTAATATAAATGATAACGATACATATTGGTGCGCCGCAGACCCGGGGTGGATAACGGGTCATTCCTATATCATATACGGGCCGTTAATAAACGGGGCGACGACCGTTATGGTAGAGGGTTCACCATACTATCCTTATCCGGATAGATGGTGGAAAATCGTCGAGAAGCACGGCGTCAATATCTTTTACACATCGCCGACGGCAATTAGGGGCATTATGAGATTTGGTGAAAACTGGCCGAATAGACATAACTTAAGTTCCCTTAAAATTCTCGGCAGTGTCGGGGAGCCGATAAATCCGGAGGTTTGGCGTTGGTATCACAAACATATAGGTAAAGAAAGATGCCCTATAATGGATACATGGTGGCAGACGGAATCCGGCATGTTTCTGATAACCCCGGTTCCATCATTGCCCTTAAAGCCGGGTTCGTGCGGAAAACCGTTTTTCGGTATAGATGCCGATATTTTTGATGAGAGCGGTAAAAGCGTAGAGGCGGGCAAGGGAGGGTATCTCGTCATTAAGAAACCTTGGCCCGCAATGATGAGGACTATCTATAAGGATGAGGATAGATATAAAAAAACGTATTTTTCTAAATTTAACGACGTTTATCTGGCGGGAGACGCAGCAAAACGCGATAAAGACGGATATTTTTATGTTATGGGAAGGATAGACGACGTCATCAAGGTCTCAGGATACAGGTTGGGAACGGCGGAGATAGAAAGCGCAATAATTACGCATGAAGCGGTTGCGGAGTCTGCCGTTATAGGAAAACCTCACGATATTAAGGGAAATTCTATAAAGGCGTTTGTGGTTTTAAAGCCTAATATAGAGAAAAGTGATACACTGATGGACGATATCAGGTCTAATGTCGGTAAGACGCTAGGTCCTATAGCTAAGCCGGATGAGATAGAATTTGTCGATTCCTTGCCGAAGACGAGGAGCGGAAAAATTATGAGAAGGGTTTTAAAGGCGCGGGATATAGGCATAGACGAGGGCGATATTTCGACCATAGAAGAAGACTAATTAAAATTTTAGGCGCTTGATTTAAGATTTAGGCACCTATACAAACATAACGAGATAATAAAGGGGGCTTGAAGTTGGAATTTAAAATTTTAGATTCTTTGAAAAACATTTTGAAAGAAAAGGGAGAAGGCAAATTAGAGAGCATTTTTGCATTTGGAATTTTTGAGGGAGACGAAAACCGTTTTTTGCAAGACAAAAATCTTAAAGAGTTCGATTTTATATACAAAAGGTTGGAACAGATTAATTTTAAGGCAAAAAAAAGTAAGAGTACGATTATCGAATATCCGATTTATTCCACTGTTTGCGGGATAGGTAAAAAAAGTAAGTTTGATTACGATTCTATCAGATATTTTGCTTCAATCTCTTCGAAAATTTCCGAAACCAATAGGACCAAAGAAATAATATTGATAATTCCGGAATTATCCGGAGAATATTATACGAAAAGCGGTTTATTTTACCTGTCGGCGGCTATCGCGGAGGGTGCCGAATTAGGTCTGTATAAATTTAAAAAATATATGACCAAAGATAGCGAAAAAAATAATAATGAAATTACCGGTCCGAAAGTCGTAAGGGTATATTTCAGCGGCCTCAAAATAACCGAAGAATTAATAGATTCCGCCAAAGACGGTTTAGATTTCGGACAGAAAACATCTCTTGCGACTAATTTTACGAGAGATTTGGTAAATGAACCCGGAAATGTCGTTACGCCTGCATATTTGGCAAATATTGCCGAAGAAATAGCGAAACAGAAAAATATGGAATGTGAAATCTTTGACGAAGTAGAGATAATAAAGAAGGGAATGAACGCTTTTTATGGGGTAGGGCAGGGGTCTAAAAATCCCCCGAGGTTTATTCACCTGATTTATAAGCCTAAAAATAAATCAAAAAATACTAAAATTAAAAGGATTATTATAGTTGGTAAGGGTGTAACCTTCGATAGCGGCGGTTTATCGCTCAAACCATCCGATTTTATGACGACGATGAAATCTGATAAATCGGGGGCATGTGCCGTGCTCGGCATAATGAAATACATTAACGAATTCGACGTAAATTTAGAAGTTCACGGCATTATAGCCGCCTGCGAAAACATGCCGGATGGCGGCTCTCAGAGGCCGGACGATATCGTTAAGACCCTTAACGGGAAGACCGTAGAGATAGAGAATACGGATGCCGAGGGCAGACTGACTTTAGCAGATGCATTATCCTTTGCTTCAAATATCGGGGCAGATGAAATTATTGACCTTGCGACGCTAACCGGAGCTTGCGTGGTGGCGCTCGGAGAATATACGTCCGGTGTTATGGGCAACGATAAAGAACTTATCGGCAACATCATATCTACAAGCCGAATCTCCGGTGAAAAAATGTGGGAGCTGCCTTTTGACGATGACATGAGAGAAAAACTTTTAAGTTCGGTAGCCGATATAAAAAATTTAGGGGGTAAATACGGCGGAGCTGTAACGGCAGGCATGTTCTTGGAAGAATTCGTATCGGACAAAATCAAATGGTGCCATATTGATATAGCGGGTCCGTCTTTTACAAAGGTCGGATTTTCTTATAACCCCAAAGGGGCTACCGGCGTGGGGGCGAGAACGTTATTGTATTATTTGATTCAGCACAAGATTTAATTTTTTCTTTGATTAAAAGGGTTTTGTGTGTTACTATAGTCAAAGTAGATATGTAAAACGTAAGTAATAAAGGAGAGGCTTTTGAATTCTTTTTTACCCATACTTATAATGCTTGTACTAGTCATATTGTTTGCGGTTTGCACGATTATGATATCTAATTTCATCGGCAAAAAAACATATGAAAAGGGGAAGTTAAAGCCTTATGAGTGTGGAGTAGAACCTAGCGGCGAGCCGCACGTAAGGTTCGACGTTAAGTTCTATCTTATAGCCATATTTTTTCTTCTTTTCGATATCGAAGCCGTTTTTTTATTTCCATGGGCGGTCATCTTCATTAAATTAGGTTTTTTCGGTTTTATAGAAATGTTTTTGTTTATTGTAATATTAGTTATGGGTTTGCTTTACGTATGGCTTAAGGGTGCACTCAAATGGGAATAGAAGAACATTTAGGCGATAATATTATTACGGCATCCATGGATAAGATTGTTTCATGGGGAAGAAAGTGGTCCATATGGCCGGCTACATTCGGTCTCGCTTGCTGCGCTATTGAAATGATGGCTACCGCTTCTTCGAGATATGATTTCGATCGGTTGGGACTAATATTCCGGTCAAGTCCGCGACAAGCGGATTTAATTATAGTATCGGGAAGAGTCGCATACAAGATGGCACCTATGGTGAAAAGAATTTACGACCAGATGCCTAATCCTAAATGGGTAATAGCTATGGGTGATTGTGCCTGTTCAGGCGGACTTTTTAATGTATATAGTATAGTGCAAGGCGTCGACAAGATTATTCCGGTCGATGTTTATATCCCCGGTTGTCCCCCAAGACCGGAGTCATTAATATACGGCATAGTTAAACTTCAAGAAAAGATTGGAAAGGGAACGATAAAAAAAGAAGCGCCCCCCGATGTCTTAAAATAAAAAAATTAATTAATTATATTACAAACGACCGAACATTAAAAATAATTTAGGTAGAATTTTAATTGCTAAAATGGATATTATGCTTGCATTAACTGTTATAAAGGAATCAAAACCGGGACTGATTGTTTCGACTGACGTTCAGTGCGGTGATGTTCATATATTAATCAAAAAGGAAGGTTTACTTGAAATGACAGACTTTCTGAAAACCGATTCCAGATTAACGTTTGATATGCTTAGCGATTTATTTGCCGTAGATTATCCAAAAAGATCCGAAAGGATAGAGGTAGATTATAATTTTTATTCCGTAAAAAATAATTTTAGAATTTTTATTAAAGTTAGGAGCGGAATTGACGAAGCGGAATATCCGAGTCTTACTCCGTTTTATAATGCAGCAAACTGGTTTGAAAGAGAAGTTTATGATATGTTCGGGCTAAAATTTAAGGGACACCCCGACCTAAAAAGGATATTGAATCCCGATGACTGGGATGGACATCCCCTTCTTAAGGATTATCCTTTGAGAAAAAGACCGGAACCGAGAGATATTGAGTTTGATGCGCCGGGATATGTCGAGTTAGAAAGAATATAATAATTTCTAATTAAAATGTTCTGATTCAGAACGTTTTCTAAATGACATGATTGAATATAAAGATTTTTTAATAGAAGTAGGTAAATTTCCGCTGAATATAGGACCTTCACATCCGGCTACTCACGGTGTTTTGAGGGTTTTAGTCCAATTAGACGGTGAAACCGTAGTCCACGCAGAACCCATAATAGGTTATTTACATACAAGCATGGAAAAGTGCGCAGAGTTTAAAACCTATCATCAGGCAGAGACCATTACGGATAGAATGGATTATGTTTCCGCTGCCTCCAATAATCTCGGTTATATTCTTGCGGCTGAAAAACTTTGCGGAGTAAAGGCGACTAAAAGGGCGGAGTATGTCAGGGTGATTCTGGCGGAGTTTACAAGAATTAGTTCGCATCTTGTGTGGCTTGCCACTCATGCGGTGGATATAGGTGCATTAACGGAGTTTTTATACTGTTTTCGTGAAAGAGAATTAATATTAGACATAATAGAAGCTATTACCGGAGCAAGGATGACACCTTCATTTTACCGTGTCGGCGGTCTTGCAATGGATATTCACAAGGATCATATAAAAAAGATAAGAGATTTTATTAAAATATTCCCGGAAAAGGTTGATGAATATGAAACATTGCTTACAAAAAATAAAATCTGGTTAGAAAGAACTAAAAATTTAGGAATAATCTCTGCAGAAGATGCGATAAATTTTGCCTTAACCGGGCCGTCTCTTAGGGGCAGTGGGGTAGACTACGACGTGAGGAAGGCGAATCCCTATTCAAGCTATGAAGATTTCGATTTTGACGTTCCCTTAGGCGATAGCGGAGATGTTTACGATAGATACTGGATTAGAGTAGAAGAGATGAGGCAAAGCCTTAAGATAATAAGTCAGGCTGTAGAAAATATTCCGGAAGGAGATTACCTAAGCTATGACGAATACCCGCAGTATGTTATACCCCCTAAAAAAAGAGCGCTGACTACAATGGAAGGTATGATATCGCTTTTTAAATACGGCATGGAAGGAATAAAACCGCCGAAGGGAGAGGCATATCAATCCATAGAAAATCCCAGAGGAGAATTAGGGTTTTATTTGGTGTCCGACGGCACGGCGTTTCCTTACCGCATGAGAGTAAGGCCGCCGTCTTTTTGCAACGTAAGCGCCCTGAATGAAATGACTAAAGGGCATTTATTGGCAGATTTGATTGCCATTATGGGCAGTGTCGATATATTATTAGGAGAAGTGGACAGATAATGAGGGGACAACATGAAAATTATAGATAAAATCGGTTCAAGATTAGACGTTTCGTACTTTAAGAAATCCGGTCATGCCGATATATCTTCTATACTTAATTGGAAAGGCGTGGTTTTGCTTGACGATAGGGATAATAAAGTCGACCTGGCAAGATGCTATATGCAGGAACTTCAAAAACTTTCCTGCGGCGTTTGTACCCCGTGTATGATTGGAACTTCGGTTGCTTCGGATATTTTAGAACATATATGCAACGGGCAGGCTATCTTGAAAGATTTAGATAGATTGAGAAACCAATGTGATTGGATCTTATCCTCCTCTAAATGCACCGTAGGCAATATGGGTCCGCTTGCCGTTACCGAACTAATAGATGATTTCAAACAAGATTTTGAAAACGCAATAATAAGCAAAGAATTCATACCGAGAGGGGATTACATAGCCCATTCTACTGCTCCTTGTATTAACGGTTGCCCGTCCAAGCTTGATATTCCGGATTGGATTGAAAGGGTCAGGGACGGCCGGTTTGAGGACGCCCTTGAATCCGCAAGGAGAAGCACTCCGTTACCCGGAATTTTAGGAAGGACATGTTTTCATCCCTGTCAGGATAATTGCCGCAGGGCAAACGTAGACGGTACCATTCAAATATGCTTAATCAGAAGATTTGCCGCTGATAGCGTGTTTTATTCCGATATTAAACCGAAGTTTGCAATCAAAAGTAACGGAATTAAGGTAGCGATTATAGGTTCGGGTCCGGCCGGTTTGAGTTGCGCTTATTATTTACGCTTAATGGGATACAAGCCGGTAATATTTGAAGCATTACCTGTTTTGGGCGGAATGATGACCGTGGGTATTCCAAAGTATAGATTGCCGCAAGAGTTTTTAGACAAGGAGATTGGATATACTCTTTCTACCGGAATAGATTATAAATTAAATCAAAGGCTCGGAAGGGATTTTACCGTACAGGATCTTTTTGAACAAGATTTTAAAACCGTTTTTATTGCGGTAGGCGCTCACAGGGGGCAAAATATAGGTTTACCCGGATCAGACGACAATCTTAAAGGTTTTTATGACGGGGTTAAGTTTTTGCGAGACGTTGCGCTTGGAAATAAAATAGATATCGGAGATAAAGTTATAATAGAAGGCGGCGGTAATGTTGCCGTAGATTGTTGCCGGACGGCAATTAGATTGGGATGCAAAGAGGTCATAGTCGTGTATAGGAGGTCTAAAGAGCAAATGCCCGCAGCGCTTTACGAAATAGACACCGCTGTCAAGGAAGGGGTAAGGTTTGATTTTTTAACTAATCCCGTAAGTATTGTTCAAGAGGACGGAGTAGTCAAGGGTGTCGAATGCATAAAAATAAAGCTTGGAGGTATTGATAAAAGCGGGCGTAGAAGCCCGATTGAGATGCCGGGTACAAATTTCAACATGGAATGCGATTCATTCATCATGGCGGTGGGACAAGTCCCCGACCTCGATTTTTTAAAGGATTTACCGCAAATTAAAACGGCAAATAGGGATAGAATTATAGTAGCCGATAAATTTACCCATATGACGGATATGCCGGGGGTATTCGTCGGCGGAGATATTCTTACCGGTCCGCTCAGCATAGTAGATTCGAATCGTGACGGTAAAAATGCCGCAAGAAGGATGGACCAATATATAAGGACGGGTACCTTCGAGCCGACCGATGATTGCCTCTTTGAATACTTATTTGAAGAGATAGGCGTTTATGACAAAAAAGAAGTGATAGATTATACCGATTTTCCAGAGGGAAACCCTGCGGCTAAGCAGGTGGAAGAGCCGGTTGAAACCCGCATCGACAATTTTAAGGAGGTTGACAAGGGTTTAACGAGCGATGATGTTATTTATGAAGCTACAAGGTGCATGAGGTGTTATTTTCTTATGCTCGTGAAGTTCGAAGAAAGAAGCTGAATTAAAAAAATAAATACAAAATATTTTTATTATAAATATTAGGGTTTAATTAAGTGGATATTGAAATATCAATAAATGATAAGAAATTTATGACCAAATCGGGTATTACTATCCTTGAAGCCGCTGCACGAAACGGCATAAGGATACCAGTGCTCTGCTATCTCGGAAGGCTCAAACCGATCGGTTCTTGCAGAATTTGCGTAGTTGAGGTTAAAGGCATTAAAAATCCTCTTCCGTCTTGCGTCGCAAAGGTAAAGGAGGGGTACGAAATCCTGACCGATACCGAAAAAACATGGAATGTCAGGAAGATGGTGATGTCTCACCTTTTATTGGAGCACCCCCTTGATTGTCCCGTTTGCGATAAATCGGGTGAATGCATGCTGCAGGACCTCTCTTTTGAATTCGGCATGACTACTCAGGAGAATGAGAGGGTTTGTCCGGATAGAACGCATATATTCCAGAGTGACCTTATCGAATATATGGCGACAAGGTGTGTTCTATGTTCCAGATGTATCAGGGTATGTACCGATATGTACGGGAATCCGTTTCTTCAAATTAAAGATAAAGGATTTAACGGTTATATCGGATTAAAGGGAGACGACAGCTTGCAAACGGGCTCCGTTCCGTCGAAAAATTGTTCATTTACGGAAATTAAGAGCGATATAAATTATTTGGATTGCTATTATTGCGGAAATTGTGTGGAAGTCTGCCCGGTCGGCGCTCTTGTTTCAAAACCGTCGAAATTTAAAGAAAGATACTGGCAGGAATCCCCTTTTTCATCTGTTTGTGATAAATGCTCCGCCGCATGCAGGATGGAGTATTACAGATACGATAAGGATGAATCGTTAGTCAGAACCGTTTCCCTATTCGGCGGATATTTATGCAAAGCCGGTTTTTTTTACGAAGGCATAGGGAAAGATGAAGGGTATTATATTCAATCCCCTCTCGTTAAAAAGAAATCGATGTTCGAAGAAACGAGCAAAAAAGAGGCCGTAAATGAGTTTGCGTCGAGAATTGAAAGTATCTCTAAAAAGGGCGGGATGGAAAACACCGCCGTTTTAGTATCGCCGGGAATATCGACAAACGACGGTTTCATAATATCTAATTTTGTAAGGAATATTTTAAAACCGGCATATTTCGATATAGCCGAGCCTGAATTTTATAGAATAAATCTTGACAAATTCAAGTCTATTTTTAAAAATGAGGAAAATTTTGATATTAAAACATTGCTGAATTCAGAAGTTATGTTATATATAGGCTCCATAGAAGACGAGATACCGTATGTTTCATACAATATAATGAAAGCCCACAGGGAACACGGAGGAAAGCTTCTACTCATAAATATTAAAAAATCCGCGAAAACGGGCTTTACGAGATTTGAAGATATTGCTTATGTCAGACAGGATATTGAATTATCGTCCGTTCATGATTTTTTAAACGGTTTGCGGCTGAATTTATGCGATTGCGACTCTGAAAAAGGCGACGAAATGGTCAAAAGTATTCTAAAGGCGGATGTGGTTTCCATTTTAATAGGCGATTATCCGATGTCGGCATGTAATATGGATGATAATTTTGTTGTCATTAAAGAGATATCGGATTTTTTGAGAAATAAAGAGAAAATTTCATATATTTTTCCGCTTATTAAATCGTTCAATTACAGGGGGCTCGTTAACTCCGGGCTGAATCCCTCAGGTAATTCCGGTTACGATTCTATATATTCCGGATTTAATGCCGGAAAAATAAAAAATCTCATATATATAGGCGATCCGGTAAATGATTATGTCACGAAAGAATTAATAAAATATGCGGCGGATTTAGAGTATTTGGCTGTTTTCTCTTCTAAAACAGGCATATTGTCTGCCATGGCAGATGTTGTCATACCGATAAAAGACTTTCTTGAGGGTAGGGATTCGTTTTATGAAAATTTCGAGGGTAAAACTATTAATTTAAATAACGATTTTAATCTTGGTCAATACAGATACGATATTATGGATATTTTAACGGAAATTTCCGATAGACTCGGACGCCCGTTTAATCATATCGAGGACGAGCTTTTAAATTTCACGAATTCGTTAAAAACCGGCGATGTGGTGCATTATAATAAGATCAAGCATCGAAGCAGGTTTTATTACGACACTAAATCCAATATGCTTTATTAAATTTAACTTTTATTAATAATATATATATTTCGGCATTATAAAACTATGGTATTTTGGCTTATTGTTGAAGTTATAAAAATATTGATTGTTTTCGCCGGCTTGCTTTTGGCTGCGGCATATTTAACCCTCTTAGAGCGTAAAATAGCCGCGAGAATTCAGAACAGAATGGGCCCCATGGAGGCCGGATTTCATGGTTGGCTTCAACCTATAGCAGACGGAATAAAACTGTTTTTTAAAGAGGATATTATTCCGGCCGGAGCTAATAAGTTTTTGTTCCTTCTGGCTCCCATAATAGTAGTTATTCCGGCGTTGACGACTTTTGCCGTTATTCCGTTCGGCGCGCCTATAAAAATAATGGGTCACATAGTGCCCCTGCAGATTACCGACGTAAACGTAGGGATTTTGTTTGTCCTTGCAATGACTTCTCTCGGTATTTACGGCGTGGTTTTAGGAGGATGGGCTTCCAATAGCAAATATTCTTTGCTCGGCGGCATAAGAACGGCGGCACAAATGATAAGTTATGAAATTGCGTTAGTTCTTTCCATAGTCGGCGTAATAATGATTGCCGGCGACCTAAGTTTAGCGGGAATAGTTTCGGAACAGTCGCATATCTGGTTTATAGTTTATCAGCCCGTGGGTTTTATGATATATCTTATTGCATCCACCGCAGAAATGAACAGGGTTCCTTTCGATTTAGGAGAGGCGGAAGGAGAAATCGTAGCGGGTTTTCACACGGAATATTCGAGCATGGAATTTGCGTTTTATTTTATAGGCGAGTATGCACAAATGGTCGTAAACAGTGCCATAATAGTAACGTTATTCTTGGGTGGATGGCAAGGCCCTTTTCTTCCTTCGGTTTTATGGTTTTTGATAAAGGTGTTCTTTATCGTGCTTGTTTATCTATGGCTTAGATGGACTTATCCGAGGCTTAGGTATGATGAGCTTATGGATTTCGGATGGAAGTTTTTGTTACCCTTGGCATTAGCCAATATTATAGTTACCGGTTTTATAATAATATTAATTCACGGATAAATGAAAATCATATGAATACCGAAAAGCAGGAAAATTCAATTATAGAAATAGTTAAAAATCTTTTGGTAGGGTTAAAAACCACCATGAAGACTTTTTTTCGCAAACCGGTAACGTTTCAATATCCGAAAGAAAAACTTACCGTAGCTCCAAGATTTAGGGCTTTTCCCAAGCTTAATGTTTTTAATGACGATTCCTTGAGGTGCGTAGCATGTTTTTTGTGTCAGACCGTCTGCCCGTCGGAGGCGATTAAGATAAAAGTAGATTATGTGAATTGCGGAGACGACCATGAGCTTACGAGCAGGCAAAAACACAACCGTAGTTTAGACGGACTTAAACCCGGCACGTTTAATGACGGCAGGAGGCGCCCATCAACGTTCGAGATAGATTTATTAAGATGTATTTGTTGCGGTTATTGTGAAGAAATTTGTCCCGAGGAAGCCATAAGCATGGGGAGTGACTATGAAGTAGCTTTTTGCAGCAGGGATGACGGAATATACGGAATAGAAAAGTTAGTTAAATCTCGATAGAATTATTTATTAAATTTTTATATAGAAAACAGAGGTAAATTTTGGAAATACTTTTTTATGTCTTTTCATTTATTGCTATCTTTTCGGCCTTAATGGTCGTAACGATGAGAAACCCGTTAACATCGGCGTTATATTTGATCCTATGTTTTTTTGCCATAGCCGGTTTTTATATAATATTAAATATGCAATTTCTTGCAGTCATGCAGATACTTGTATATGCCGGGGCAATAATGGTTCTCGTCGTATTAGTCATAATGTTGCTGAATCTTTCTGATATAAAAAGTTTTAAGTCGAATTTACATCAAGTTTTTATAGGCATATTGATTTCCGTCATTATGTTTGCGGAAATATTTTTCTATATCAGCAAGGGTATTCAAAAAAAACCCGTCGGTATTTTTACACACGCATTGATTAAGAAAATAGGAAATACCCAGATTATCGGCGAATTTTTATTTACTAAATATATATTTCCGTTTGAAATAGCTTCAATTCTTTTATTTGTCGCTATAATAGGGGCATACTTATTTGCCAAAAAGAAATTTTAATGGATAGGTGATTATTTATGAACGATTACCTGATAGTTGCAAGCGCGATTTTCTGTATAGGAGCCCTCGGTGTTCTTACGCGGAAGAATTTAATAATTATATTTATGAGTTTAGAGCTCATGTTTAATGCGGCAAATTTGGGTTTTGTAGCCGTTTCCGATTATCTTCATCTTATAAACGGGGATATATTCGTTATTTTTGTTATGGTGGTTGCTGCGGCAGAGGCTGCGGTGGCTCTCGGTATTGCTATAGCCTTTTTTAGAGAGAAGGGTACTATAGATATAGATAAAGCAAATGAATTAAAATATTAAAACTAAAAAGGTAGATTAAGGTGGATTATAAAGTATTAATAACATGGTTGATTCCGTTACTTCCTCTTTCCGGCTGGCTTTTATGGGGACTATTCGGGAAATATTTTAAGGGTTACTCGGGGTATTTTGCCAGCCTTTTCGTAGCTGCATCCTTTATTTTATCAGTAATTCTTTTTATTATCGTATCTTATTCCCACGGGTTTACGAGTACGTTGTATCCATGGATACATGCCGCAAACTTTAAGGTAGGAATATCGGCAGTTATAGACAGGCTTTCCGTTGTTATGCTCGTCATGGTTACCGGTGTCAGCACTATCGTCCATGTATATTCCATCGGTTATATGAAGGGAGATAAAGGTTTTTCGAGGTATTTTTCATTTTTGAATCTCTTCGTATTTTCGATGATCATGCTTGTAATTTCAAATAATTTACTTCTTTTATATGTATTCTGGGAAGCAGTCGGATTCTGTTCTTATATTTTAATAGGATTTTGGTATGAGAAAAAATCTGCTTCGGACGCAGGGAAGAAGGCCTTTATAGTTAACAGGGTCGGGGATGTCGGTTTTGCAATAGGTATTTTTCTATTATTTGCGACGACCGGTACCCTGAATTATGAAGCCGTTTTCAAAATGATCCCGATGATCCCTGTTTTTACTACGACGGTTATCGCGTTGCTTTTATTTGTCGGAGCCATCGGAAAGTCGGCACAGCTCCCTCTGCATATCTGGCTGCCGGATGCGATGGAAGGCCCTACCCCCGTCAGCGCGCTTATACATGCCGCAACTATGGTTACGGCCGGTATCTATATGATCGCAAGGTTTCATATTATTTTTTCTTATTCTCCGGTTGCATCGGAAGTCGTTTTGACGATAGGAACGCTTAGCGCTTTTTTTGCGGCATTTATTGCCTTAACGCAGTTCGATATAAAGAGAATTATAGCATATTCCACTATAAGTCAATTAGGCTATATGTTTATGGCCGTCGGTATCGGTTCTTATACCGCCGGAATTTTTCATCTTATATCGCATGCTATTTTTAAGGGATTGCTTTTTCTGACCGCCGGTAGTGTTATGCATGCGCTTGCAGGTGAATTAGATTTAAGAAAGATGGGCGGATTATATTCTAAGATGAAAGTCACGGCTATTACGTTCATTGTCGGCGCTCTCGCTTTATCCGGAATACCGCCTTTCTCCGGATTTTTCAGTAAAGATGCAATATTGGCAGATACTTATAACAAGGGTTTTTACTTTGCATGGGTAATAGGAGAGTTAGCGGCCTTCATGACGGCTTTTTATATTTTCAGACTGATATTCCTTGCTTTTTTCGGAAAGTCTAATCTTGACTCGAAAGTACACGCACATGAGTCCTCTAAAATGATGACTATTCCGTTAATAATAATGGCTTCGCTTGCGGTTATAGTGGGGTTTCTCGGTGTTCCGCCGTTCAATACGTCCATATTTTATAATTTCTTACATGTAGACTTTAAGAATGCTTATAATTTTAGTCCGTTTGTAGAGAACGCTCCGTGGTATCTTTTAAGTCTTGTATCTGTTTTAGCGGGGCTTTCCGGGATATTTGCAGCATACTTATTATATATTAGAAAGGTTGTTATGCCGGAATGGCTCAAAAGTGCCTTTAAGCCGATATATGCGTTATCTTACAATAAGCTGTATGTTGATGAGATATATGATTTTTTAATAATTAAACCCTTATTCGTTTTGTTTAATTTTTTATGGAAGATCGTAGACGTTTCGGTTATAGACGGAGCGGTCAACGGCGTAGCTTCAAGCTTTGCTTTCTTTTCGGTTAAGGTGAAGAAGATTCAAAACGGAATGCTGATGAGTTATATTTTAACGCTATCAATAGGCGTTGCGGCATTGCTTTTTTATTATTTTATCAGATAAATTTGAATTAAAAGGGGCAATATCACATGGGATTTTTCATAAAATATCTACTGTCTATACTAATATTTTTTCCTCTTGCTTCTGCTGTTTTATTGCTTTTTATAAATAAAAAAAACGAAGGAATACTAAGGTACCTATCCACATTTTTATCGCTCGTCGAATTTATTTTTTCGATTTATCTTTTTGTTTATTTCAAGCCCGATACCTATAAATTTCAGTTTGTAGAGAAGTTTCACTGGATTCCATCGTTTGGGGCATCATATTATCTTGGAATAGACGGGGTAAGTCTTTTTTTGATATTGCTTACGACGCTTCTGACCTTTATTTCTTTAATATCCAGTTATAGATACATAAGAGAGCATGTTAAGGAGTTTGTTATTCTAATGCTTCTTTTGGAAACATTTATGGTAGGAACGTTCGTTTCTTTAGACGTATTGCTGTTTTACCTGTTCTGGGAGTTTATGCTCGTGCCTATGTATTTTATTATCGGGATGTGGGGAACGGGGAAAAAAGTATATGCGGCAGTCAAGTTTTTTCTTTACACTCTATCCGGTTCCTTAATGATGCTTTTCGGGTTCATCTATATATATATACTTCATTACGAACAGACCGGTAACTTTACGTTTAATATAGTAAAACTGTACAATACCCATATTCCGATCGGTCTTCAAATCATTTTGTTTATTGCCCTATTTTTAGGATTTGCGGTAAAAATACCTCTTTTTCCTTTTCATACATGGCTGCCGGATGCGCATACCGAAGCCCCTACGGCAGGGAGTGTTATACTTGCCGGAGTTTTATTGAAGTTTGGAATATACGGTTTTTTCAGGTTTGCCATCCCCCTATTGCCTAGTGCAACGTATGTATTGGCTCCGGCGATTATTATTCTCGGTGTTATCGGTATTATTTACGGTGCATTCGTATCGGTAGTTCAAAAAGACCTGAAAAGATTAATCGCATTTTCCAGTGTTTCGCATATGGGGTTCATAGTACTCGGTCTGTTTGCAATGTCGGCAATAAGCGTGGACGGCTCCGTCTTGCAACTTTTAAATCATGGAATCAGTACAGGGGCATTGTTCCTATTTGCCGGAATGCTTTACGAAAGGACACATACGAGACAGATCGCTGATTTTGGCGGTATAGCAAAGAAAGCACCGATACTTACTACGCTTTTTTTGATTTCCGTTCTCGCATCCATAGGGCTTCCGGGTTTAAACGGATTCGTAGGAGAGTTTTTAATTTTAATCGGTTCTTTCCACAATTATACTGTTTTGACTATTATTGCAACGATCGGCATTATTTTTGCCGCCATTTATATGTTGCGTATGTTCCAAAAAGTAATGTTTCAGGATATCACCAATCCTGAGATGGAAAATTTCGAGGATATGAATCTAAGGGAGATTGTTACGGTCTTGCCTCTAATATTATTGATGTTCTTTATTGGATTTTACCCGATGCCTTTTTTGAGCAGGATAGATCCGACTGTGCTCCATTTTATCTCCATGGTGAGTCATCATGATACTATTTATAATATAATTAAATTAAAAACGGGGTTGTCCAATGTATAACCTGTCTTCAATGTATAGCATGGGTCTTTTGGAAAAGGGTATATTGAGTATTATTCCCGAAATAGTCATTGTAATATTTGCTTTTATAGTACTTTTTCTTACTTTTTTCGAAAAACTTTCTAAAAGCAAAAATCCGTATTATCTTTCCATTATAGGTATAGGTTTTTCGATTGTATATGTTTTAATGCTTTCGGGGAGGACTATCAGCGGATTTTACGGAGAGATAGGATTTAACAGGTTTGATGTTTTTTTCTTTATCGTTATTCTGCTTTCCGGCTTATTTACCGTTTTGATGTCTAAGGATGTCATGGAAAATTTTGAAATGCCGTTGCCCGAATATTATAGCCTCATTCTTTTCGGAATATTGGCGATGATGATTTTAATCGCATCGAATAGTTTAATAATGGTATTTTTATCCATAGAATTTTTATCGATTACGGCTTACATACTTACGGGCTATCTCAAGGGAAATAGGAGGAGTACCGAGGCGGCACTTAAATATTTTGTGCTGGGCTCGTTTGCATCGGCATTTTTGGTTTTTGGAGCGGTTTTTATTTATGCGGCCACAGGACACCTCAATTTATATAATATACATCATTTTTTAAGCCTTATTTCACATGGAGACATGATACGTTACGGCGGAATCAAAACATATCTTGCCATAGGATTAATTTTGTTTTTAGTAGGATTAGCCTTTAAAATGTCCCTGTTTCCGTTTCATGCTTGGACGCCCGACGCTTATGAAGGCGCTTCTACCCCGATAACCAGCTTTATGGCCACCGGAGTCAAAGTAGCCGCATTTGCAATTTTTTTACGTGTCTATTTTTTGATTTATAGCTCTAATATAATGAATTTTAACGATATATTATGGATTATTGCCATTCTTTCGATGACATTTGGAAATATAGCCGCACTTTTATCTCCAAACATAAAAAGACTTATGGCGTACTCATCTATCGCTCAGGCGGGTTATATACTTATCGGTATTATAGGCGGGGGATATTACGGATATTCCGGAACCCTCTTTTATCTACTGGCGTACATTTTTATGACGGCGGGCGCTTTCGCAATAGTTATTATTTTTGAAAATTTGGATTTAATATCTTTGGATATTAAAAGATATTCGGGGATAGGATATAAGTACCCGTTTGTTGCCGCATCCATGTCTATTTTCTTATTGTCTCTTGCAGGAATTCCGATGACTTCCGGCTTTATGGGAAAGTTTTACGTGCTTTCCTCTGCCGTTAAATCCGGATATAACTTTCTAGTCGTTATAGCTCTTTTGAACAGTGCTTTTGCCGCATTTTATTATATAAGAATAATATCCAATATGTATATGCCGTCTAAAAAGTCGGCTGACATTGAATTAAGCAACAAAAACGGCAGTTTTGGAATTATTGGCGGTAAAGTTAGCGGTGAATTAATGTTTACGGTTATCGTTTGTTTAATTTTTACGATATTAATGGGGGTATATCCCCAGGTATTTATTAATTTTGCCAATAATTCAGTAAACTCGCTATGGAGGATATAATTTACTATGCTCCCGCCAAGATTAATTTTTTTCTAAGAATCGGCGAAAAAGGACGGAGCAATTTTCACAAAATTCAATCCTTAATGAGAAAGATCGGTATTTTTGATAAAATTTGTTTTAAAATCACGAACGGTCCTTATAAAATTAGGGTCGTTTCAGGGGAAGTTATAAAAAAAAGCAGTATAAATGCCGATATTGAGTCTATCTCCAACGAAAATAATATAGTTATAAAAGCGGCAAAGGGGTTCTTTGCCAAGTCGAATATTGCGAATAAGGGGGTAGATGTTTTAATAGAAAAAAATATTCCTTTTAATGCGGGGCTTGGCGGCGGTTCAAGCGATGCCGCCGGGTTATTGTCTAAATTGAACGAAGCGTTTGGCAATGTATTAAATAGGCGGAAGATGATGGAGTTAGCTCTTTATATCGGTTCCGACGTACCATTTTTTTTAACGGCAAAAGATGCCGTAGTTTCAGGATTCGGAGATAATATCATTGAAATAAAAGAAGGCATCCTACCGAAATATTTTATAGTCTTAATTTTGCCGGATTTTGGAATAAATACAAAAGAAGCATACATGTCTTACGATGATTTTTTATTGACAAATAATATGAATTATTATAATATTCAATACTTAGACTTTCAATGCTCGGATTTTAAAACTTTGGAGTTTGCAAACGATTTTGAATCGGTAATGTTTGAAAAATATCCTATTCTTAAAGAGATTAAAGAATCTTTTATTTCGTATGGAGCAGAGGCTTCTCTCTTGTCGGGGAGCGGTTCTACTGTATTTGGGGCGTTCAAAACATCTGATTCGGCAGGGACTTATGTTGATAATTTAAAATCATTTCCTTTTCATAAAAGGGTTGCCTTAAGTTCTTTATCGGCAACTTTATAAACTATTACTCAATTTATTTTGGAGGGATTTTGTTATGCAAGTTACAGAAGTTAATGTGTTTCCGGTTGATGAAGAAAAATTAAAAGCCTATGTCACCATCACGTTTGATAACTGTTTTGTTGTTAGAGATCTTAAAATAATAAACGGAAAAGACGGTTTATTTGTCGCGATGCCGAGTAAAAAGAGGAAAGACGGAACATTTAAAGATACGGCACATCCCCTGAATAATGAAACTAGAGATATGATAGAATCTGCTGTTCTTGCTGCTTATGAAGCTGCTTTAAGTAGTCAGGAATAGTTGTTTTAAGGGAAAAACGAGTATTAATTGGGGCGTAGACAAGCGGCAAGTCACAGGATTTTGATTCCTGCAATCGGAGGTTCGAATCCTCCCGCCCCAGCCAAAAGTTAATTTGGGATATCAAACCTCTCTCTTGTCTATGGTCGGGAGGTTAAGTGTATATATTATATAATCCAATAAGAGGAAAATATGCTTGACAGACTAAAATTGTTTACAGGAAATTCCAATAAGGAACTGGCAGAAAAAATGGCGGATTATCTCTGCATACCCTTAGGAAATGCAGAGGTTTATAGCTTTAGTGACGGAGAAACCTTTATAAATATAAATGAAAACGTAAGGGGTTCCGACATTTTCCTCGTACAATCAACGTCAAACCCGGTAGATAAAAATCTCATAGAGTTATTAATAATGATAGATGCCATGAAAAGGGCATCAGCAAAAAGAATAACCGCGGTTATACCCTATTACGGGTATGCCAGGCAGGATAGAAAAACCGCATCGAGGGTACCTATTACCGCAAAATTGGTCGCGGATATTATTACTACTGCCGGCGCAAACAGGGTTTTATCTATGGACTTACATGCCGGGCAAATTCAGGGTTTTTTTAACATCCCGGTTGATCATCTGTATGCGGCACCGGTTCTGGTTGAGCATATAAAAGAAAAGGGCTATGATTCTTCGGACATCGTCGTGGTTTCTCCTGATACGGGGGCCGTTGAGAGAGCAAGGGCTTTTGCAAGACATTTAGGCGCTAATCTTGCTATTATTGATAAAAGGAGAATTAAAGCGAATGTTGCGGAAATTATGAATGTTATCGGGGACGTCAGGGATAAAACCGCTATAATATTAGATGATATGATAGATACTGCAGGCACTATCGCTCAAGGGGCGGAGGCACTTTTAAACACCGGAGCAAAAGAGGTAATAGCAATGGTGACGCATGGGGTTTTATCGGGTGAAGCGATGAAAAGAATAGACAATTCCCCCATAAAAGAACTCATAATTACCGACACTATTGATCAGAAGAATAGACCGGAATTATCTAAAAAAATAAAGATATTAAGTGTTGCCGACCTTTTAGGGGAAGCGGTAAAAAGGATATCGGACGAAGATTCGGTCAGCTCGTTATTTATTTGAATTTATTCACATATAAAAACATTAGAAAAAAGGAGATTTTCATTGGAAGTAGTTAATTTAAACATAGAGACGAGGAAAAAAGAGGATAATGTTAAATCCTTGAGAAACCAAGGCCTTATACCGGCAATATTATACGGAAAGCAAGCGGGTTCCGTTCTTATCTTATTAAGTTACAAGGAATTCATGAAGACTTTTACTAAGCATTCCGTGTCGTCGTTTGTTAATATCGTTAGCGAGGAAGAGGGTGTTAACGGCAAGACTGTCTTAATTAAAGAGATTCAAAAAGACCCTGTTACCGATAAGGTTATCCATATTGATTTTTATGAAATATCTATGGATGAAAAGATAGAGATAGAAGCGTCCATCCACTTGATAGGCAAGGCGGAAGGCGTAAAACTCGGCGGTGTCTTAAGTCCTTTAATGAGGCATTTATCTATTAAGGGTTACCCTAAGGATATAAATGATACTATTGAAATAGACATATCATCCTTAAAAATAGGGGAAATTATACATGTCAAGGATTTAAACTTAGGCGACGGTATAGAGATAACGGTGGAAGACGATGCACCTATCGTTACGGTGACCGAGCCTGTTGCAGAAGAGGCTGTTTCCGAAGATGCTAAGGCGGAAGGCGGCAATAACGCTCCGACTCAATCGTAGTATCAGCTGTCTCGATTACGGATAATCTTTGGCTTTAGTTATGCAGCATTATTGTTTTTCATTCTTTATTAGAAATTATATATAACCTTATCATATAAAATGTCTGCGGATATATTTATCATCGGTCTTGGAAATCCCGGGCGTGAGTACTGTTTTTCCAGGCATAATTTCGGCTTTATGGCCATTGATGCCTTTTTTAAAAAAAATGATTTTCCGAAATTTATTCGTAAAAAGAATTATTTAGTTTCAAATAAGGTAATATCAGATAAAAATGTTTACTTAGTCAAGCCGCTTACCTTTATGAATTTAAGCGGAAAAGCCGTTAAGGGGGTAATAAACGGAGCAGGTATTTTTAATATATCCGATTATGACGCCGACAACTCAAACCTTATCTTAATACATGACGACCTTGACCTTAGTTTCGGAACGTATAAGATTAAATTCGGCGGCAGCGGCGGTTCGCATAACGGCGTAAATTCCGTAATAACTTCGCTTCGGAGTAAAAACTTTATACGCATAAAATTGGGTATTAATTCTTCCGAGAGGGTTGAATTTAGCGTAGGAGCAGACTATGTCTTGTCTAATTTTTTAAAAAATGAAATTAGAGAGATGCCTGATATATTAAATACAATAAATGAAATCCTATCGGTCTTCATAGAAGAGGGCATTATGAAGGCTATGAATAATTTTAACCGCAAATAAAATTACAGATGGCAAAGGTATTTATATCTTACGGAGGATAAATAAATATGGGACTTAAATGCGGCATAGTAGGCCTTCCTAACGTTGGAAAATCTACTATATTTAATGCTATTACCTCCGGAGGGGTAGAAGCAAGCAATTATCCCTTTTGCACGATTGATCCTAATATCGGCATAAAGCCGATTAACGATAAAAGAATAGACAGGCTTAAAGAGATGGTTACTCCCGAAAAAGTTACACCTGCTTATGTCGAATTCGTGGATATTGCCGGGCTTGTAAAGGGCGCTTCATCCGGCGAAGGATTGGGAAATAAATTTCTTTCGCATATTAGGAACGTGGATTTAATTATACAGGTAATAAGGGTTTTTGAAGAGAGTTCGGTCGTACATGTCGAGGGTGACATTGATCCTATGAGGGATATTGATATTATCAGCATGGAGCTTGCCCTGAGTGATATAGAGATCCTCTCCAGACATATGCAGAAACTTGAAAAAACAGCTAAAAGCGGGGATAAAACCGCCATAGTTAACCTTGATTTTTTAAAAAACATCAACGAGCAATTATCCAAAGACGGGAATATATTAAATAAAGAATTTAGCGAAAGCGAGAGAAATCTTTTGAAATCCTTAGGTATTATATCGGTGAAACCTGTTATATATATCCTTAATGTTGACGAAGGCATGTTGTCCGGAGATATTTCCGATAGTGAGATACGTAATATATATGATATTGCCGAATCTAAAAATATACCGGTGATAAAGTTGTGTGCAAAATTGGAAGCGGAGTTGTCCGCTTTAAATGTCGACGATAGAGATATTTTTTTAAAAGATTACGGCATTGAATCCTCTGCTTTAGATACCGTTGCATCCGTTAGCTTCGGGCTTTTAGGTCTGATTTCCTTTTTTACCGCCGGAAAGCAGGAGGTGAGGGCATGGGAAATAAAAAACGGATGGAAAGCGCCCCAAGCCGCCGGCACCATTCATACCGATTTTGAAAAGGGTTTTATAAGGGCGGAAGTTATATCTTACGATGATTTTATTAAAGTTGGTTCGGAATCTAATGCCGCAAAAATGGGACTTTTAAGGCTTGAGGGTAAGGATTACGTAGTTAAGGACGGCGATATAATGCATTTCAGATTTAACGTTTAGCCTTTTAATACCCCGTATCGTGTTTATTATGGATAAAAGAGGTAAATTTAACATACTTCATATTGATAGTTTTAGGGAATTCGGCGGTGCGCAAAACGATATCGTCATGCTGCTTAAATTTATGAAGTTGTTTTATGGCGAAAAGTTCAACATTTACGTAATACATAACGGCAATAAAAAGTTGCGGAATAAATTAGACGGTTTAGGCATTTATAGCTTATCGATTGAAATGAAAAATTTTCTCGATATTAAGGCCGTATTCAAAATAAGGAACTTTCTAAAAAAGTATGATATTGATTTAATAAATTTTCATTCCTCAAAAGACCAATTCCTTGGTGGTATCGCGTCCATTCTGGTTTACAAAAAGAAGATCGTTAAAATTTTAACAAGACATGTGGCATATAAGGTGGATTTTTTTAAAGGGGCATTAATATATCGTTATCTGACCGATAATTTTATCGCCATTTCTGATTTTATTAAAAACGGCTTAATATCCGATTTAAAGATAGATCCCGAAAAAATAGAAACGATTTACAGCCCGAGGGTTTATGATGCGGATCAGTTGGAAAGAGATATACTGTTTTATAAATCCGAAACCGAAAGCGTTAGGCGCGAGCTTGGAATTAAACCGGATGAAAAAATTATCTCGCTTATCGGCAGATTATCAAAGGAAAAAGGGCACGAGGTTTTAATAAAAGCGGCAGAATTAATAATAAAAACGCGAAAAGATTTAAAATTTGTTATTATAGGAGAGGGAGAACTGCATAGTAGTATAGCAGATTCGATAGACATAAAGAGGCTTAGGGACTATTTCATCATGGTCGGATTTAAAAAAGATATAAAACGATATATTTTCGCAAGCGATTTAATAATCGTTCCGTCGGGCCTTGAAGGAATGGGGAGCATTATCATAGAGTCGTGTGCATTAAAAAAAGCGGTTATTGCTTCGAATGTAGGAGGGATACCCGAACTGATAAAAAACAATGAGACCGGCTTTTTATTCGAGGCGGGAAATTATAACGAGCTTGCAAATAAAATTATTTTCTGTATAGATAAGCGGGAATTGATTAAGAGGATAGGTTTAAACTGTCATGATGAGGTTGTTTTGAAGTTTGATGCTAAAGAAATTGCGTCAAGAACGGCTTCGGTTTATTTAAATTTATTAACTAATTAATAGTAGATGCCTATATGGGTACTTTTGTTCATAGATACCGCAGATATATTAAGGGTTTAATTGTATTTATATTTATGATTTTTCTGGTCTATATTATATCTTTTTCCTTTCGCGCGGCAGATGCCTCGAGGCATAGCGTCAAATTAGAGCTTGCGTCTTTTTTAAGATATTCTTCCATAAAACCGGAATTTATAAAATTTATAGACTTTAACTTCAATACGCTTTTTTCGGATTATTTTTGGATACTCTTTGTCCAGGAATCTTCGTCCTTTAGGCTTGCAAAAATGCGCTATCCGTATATGTATGAGATATCGGTTATCACCGTTTCGCTTAATCCTAATTTTAATTATATGTATCAAGCCGGAGGGACGCTTATAGGTTTGTCCGGCAAACCCAAAAAGGCTATTAAATTATTGAAAATGGGAATGAATCATCTCAATGGAAATTGGAACATACCGTTTTTAATAGCGTTTAACTATTTTTACAGCCTCGGTAATTTTAAAAAAGCCGCTTATTATCTCAAATATGCAATGAATATGAAGGGCAGTCCGAAATATCTGGAATTTTTATATATGAAGATTCTTAATAAATCGGGGAACCTTAAAAAGGCGCTTGGTTTTCTTAGCGATATGTATAGAAATAATAAAAATCCTTATATAAGATATATAATAAAATATCGCATAAATGCGATTAAAAACGAGATACTCTTTAAAAAAGAACATAAAAATTATAAAGTACCTCATGCATTAAAACTTTTTTTACCGAGAAATAATAATAAACCGTGATTAAATTAAAAAACGTTACAAAATATTTTCGAGTGGGCTTTTTCGGCATCAAAAAAGATGCAGTAAAAAATCTTTCCCTAAATATAGATAAAGGTAAAATTACGGGGTTTTTCGGTCCAAACGGCGCCGGAAAATCCACTACGATCAAAATGATAGTGGGGTTGATTCATCCCTCAAGCGGCAGTGTTGAGATAAACGGTTATGATTCTCAAGATTACAGGGCACGTCTCAATCTCGGCTATTTACCCGAAAATCCGAGTTTTCCGCGGGGTATTAAGGGGATAGATATCGTTAAGTATTATTCCAAGTTATTAAATAAAAAAATAGATAAAAACTCTATAAACGAAGTGCTTAAATTGGCAGGTATTTTTTATGCGAGAAATATTCATGTGCATAAATACTCAAAGGGAATGACTCAGAGATTGGCTCTTGCCGTATCTATTCTGGGGGATCCGGAGATTTTAATTTTCGACGAACCCTTGTCGGGGCTTGACCCGATAGGAAGAAAGGAATTTAAAGACATAATCTTTAAATTGAAGGAAAAGAAAAAAACTATATTTTTTTCTTCACACGTATTGGCAGACAGTAAGGAGCTGTGTGATAAGATAGCCGTTTTAGTGGGCGGCAGGCTTATTAAAGACGAAAGTATTTCCGTTTTGGAAGAAGATGCCTATAATTATCTGCAAACGAAGACGAACGATACGGACGTTACTGAAAACGGAGCAGAAATGTCCGATTATAACACTCCGTTAGAGGTTTATCTTTATGATCTCATGCTTAAAAACAAAAGAAATTGAAATTAAATAAATTAAAGCTATAAGGGAGTCAACGGGTATCTCGATGAAAAATATTTTATATACTGCGATTTATTCTTTTAATGAGATAAAGAATTCCAAGATTTTTTATTCCTTTTTGGTTTTTGCGCTTGTACTTATTTTCGGGAGCTATTTTGTATCGCAGACAAGTTTCATAAGTCAGGGAAGGATTATGGTAGATTTTTCCATTTTCGCCATAACAATATTTAATATTTTTATCGGTATTTTTATAGGCTCCTCTATAGTATATGACGACATAGAAAAGAAAAGCATTTTTTTGAGTATAACAAGACCCGTAAAGAGAACGGAATACTTGATAGGCAGATTTATGGGATTGACGGCTGCCATAATATTCTCTACGATTATAATGATGTTTATTTTTTATCTTGTTCTTTTGATTATGCATAAATACGTTATACCGTTTCCGATACGTTCCGTCGGCAGTGCCCCGTTGCATACAAAGACTTTCCTTACGCTTTATCTGCTTCCGCAGTCTTTGTTGATTCAGGCATTGTTTATCATAATAGAATCGGTGTTTATTGCGGTCGTAGCATTGTTTTTTTCCTTAATAACGTCCAAGGCATTAGCCTCGATATTTACCATATTGGTTTTTTTTATAGGTAATGTTTCAAGCAGAATGAATACCCTTGTAATGCCTGCAAAAAAGATTATAAACGGAAAGGAGATAATCGTCCATCGGGCTAATTATGTTCTGACAGCAGCCGTTCATCTCATCTACTCCGTTTTACCGAACTTTTCGATATTCAATATAAGCTCTGAAGTCTCATATAAAATATCTATTTCGTCTGAAGCTATACTTTACGGAATTATCTACGGTTTAAGCTATACTATTTTGCTGTTCGTCATATCCTCGCTATTATTTGCAAGAAGAGATATAAGCTGATCCAATCCATATCCTCTTAGAATCAAAGCAATGCATTACGTTTTAATAAATATTCTAAAATACCCTTTTCAAGCATTGTTAGGTTGAAAAGATAATCGTTGTGTTTAAAGGTTTCTTACAGCGGTCTTGACACCTTTTTCCAGCCGATACCGTCTGTGATCCAAAAGAACTTAAATTTGCTGTTCAGTGCGTCAAACAAACTGCGATACTCCACAGCGATTTTTTCGGGCGTTACCACCAACCCCGATCATATAATCAACAAGGTTTGTGATTTTTTTACTCGTGAGTAAAGCCTTTAGTCCCGTTTTCCTTGCAAATCTCAAATATTTTTCTATACCGTCAACAGATATATTTTTTTTAGAAAAGTCATAATCTTCATAGGTAAGCTCCTTAAAGGATATTAAACCCTTTAGTATTCTTTCCGCCCCCGACAACCAAGGCAGGCTCAATCCGTTTTGTATTAGTAAAGACCTTCCCCCAATTTGCAAAATAGGACCAAATCGTATTACTTGGTTTTAGAGTAGAGATAATAAAATCAAAAATTTGTTCTTTTGTGCCACAGTTTAATGCCGTTCCATAGAATTTTAAATTTTTCATGATTATTTTGTGGCCAATTTACTTCTCATATCCTTGACTAGCCCTTCAAATCGTTTTATTGATAAGTCTATATATTTTTTATCCATCCCGATAAATTTGCGTCCGAACAGATATGCCGCCAAACCAGTTGTTGAGCTCTCTGTAAACGGATCAAGGATGAGGTTACCTTTATTCGTGCTTGCTAAAACAATCCTTTTTAATAATTCTGCTGATTTTTGAGTCGGATGTTTTCCGAAGACCTTTTCTGTTTTTCAAGAAGCTTTTAGTGATGTTCGAGAAATGATAGTTCTGAATAATTGTTATGCTGACAGAACAATGAGACACGTTGATCTTAATCTATCCGCTGAATTGATTAGTTAAATCTTTTTGCTCTTGCTCATTTACTAAACTCGCATATTAATGCACTTCTTCCTCGCCATCTTTTTGGCTATTTTGTGATATACTGCAATATATGAAAAGAATTGATGTTTTTTTAAATATTCAAAAATTGTCTATGCCGAATGATTTAACTGTTCATCCGATCAGAGCAATAAGAAAAAAGAATCCGGAACGATTCTATGTATAGCACTGCGTCTATAATCCGGGATGTATTATTTAGCTCGATAGGTTTGGGATATTTTATATAACAGTTTGCTTATTGAATGGGTAATGATTTAACATATATTCGTAATAAACGCAACATGTTTATTACGATGTTGGGCGTAGTATAGGCCTTCATTTATGAATAAAATTACAAAAATCATCGCAATAGTCGCAGTACTGCCAACGATAGCTGATAGTGTACTACGAAACATTGGTTACGCAAATTACTTAAGATTTATTGTTCAAAAAGCTTTCACGAATTTCGGTACATCAAAAGATAATTTGACATACGATTTAGTAGCAGGAAAATAAAACTATGGATAAAATTGATCTAACTG
>ENA-ORDP01000020-ORDP01000020.1-marine-sediment-metagenome-genome-assembly--contig:-NODE-20-length-86050-cov-13.999791_pt1 | contig 86050 bp, 81 predicted proteins | sample MGYA00248627_ERZ508539 | MGnify/ENA primary metagenome ERZ508539 (study PRJEB26208, sample SAMN05571518) | marine sediment metagenome | biome: deep sea; feature: Hydrothermal vent; material...
GGCAACACTTTGCGTCCCTCCTGGAGGAAGCGAAAAAAGAAGGGGTTGTTTGTATCAAAAAAAGAGATGGCGAGTCATTCTATATAAAACCAGCCACGCCTAAAAAATCACCTCTTGATATTAAAGGAGTCAATCTTGGTATTACTTCGTCAGAAATTGTAGATATAGTCAGAAAAGGTAGAGAGCGAAAATACAGCTAATAAACTCATCCCTGTGAATCTCAATCCATGCTTCAACTAATTTAAGTTTATTCGGTTTTAACGAACCTTCAAGTTGTTTTTTCGTAGCTATTGATTCATATGGTGTATTTAGATGGTTGGTATAAGCCTAATCGGGTAACCGGAGGTCTCTAACCCCCAGTCCCCACAACACCCTGCATGCGGGTCCGCACAGGGCGTTTCCCGAAGATTCTCAAAACAAGTTGGCCGATTAGCTCCTGCTTGCCCCAATGCTGGTTTCTGCTTTTGCGCCAACGCTTCTAAACCCGGTGAGGACTTTCACCTCATTAGTTCATGCCCATGCCGGGCGTACACAAGGCGCTCCCTCAATCTCCAGATATTCCGTCTTGACTTATACATATAATATGCATATATTATATGTATGGACGTAATATGGGATCCCGACAAGGCCAAGTCGAATTTTAAGAAGCATGGAGTGCATTTTTCAGATGCAGAATCAGTGCTTTACGACCCACATGCAATAACAATAGAGGATGAAGATAGTGAAGGCGAGCATCGGTATGTATCGATAGGTTTGGATTCTCTAGGCCGAATCCTGGTGGTTGTCTATACCTATGTCTATGATAATTTTAGATTAATCTCTGCTAGAGATGCAGGAAAGAACGAGAGACGAAATTATGAAGAAGGAATATGATTTTAGTAAAGGTAAGCGCGGCGCTGTCATAAAGCAGAAGGGCAAATCGCGTATTACGATTTACATAGATGATGAAGTGCTTGAAGACTTTCGTTCTCGAGGCGATAACGAAGGTAAGGGATATCAGACGATGATCAATGAAGCGCTGAGAGAATATCTTGGTAAGTCTGAGCATTCATTAGATGAAAATACTTTACGTCGAGTCATTCGTGAAGAATTAAAAAAGGCAGGCTAATGCTAATGTGGCATAATCGGGGGTCTCTAACCCCCAGTCCCCACAACACCCTGCATGCGGCTCCGCACAGGGCGTTTCACCTGGAATGGTGAAGCTTAATCCATCCATCTCGTAGCACATAAAGCCCCTGAGATTTCAGAAACGCAATAGATAGCGCTTGCTGTATTCCCGGAGTTTTAGAACTTCGCCATGGGCCTTTGCTGGTTATGCCGCACGCTACTGCTGACTGAACGTGAGCACCAGGTCTCATCAGGCTTCTTACCAGCCTCAATAAGTTTTACACTTTCATGCATGAGGAGGGTTTAACAGATAAAGATGACTTGTCAGATTTAAAAGAGACAATAAAAAAAAGCATGCCTGAATGGTTGGCAACCCTGGAACGCTACGATGTCCCATCGGTTGAAGATGTTTGGTAATATGGAGGAAGCACCTAACACAGTGCGCTCGTTCGGACGTTCACTACCGCTACGCTACACTTTGTTCACGCCGCACAGCTGAATCGTTAAGGCTTTAGAAATACCTCTGATTTTGGAAATTATTTATTAGAGAGGATGTAAGCGCTTATAATAAATTTTCGGTTAGCCTTGCTAAAAGAAATAAAAACATCTCGCATTCAGGCTTAAATAAATACATGATCAAATTATATTGCCGGCCAGAGAAAAGTCAGTTGTCTGGAAAATTTAAAAAAGTCAGCTTTTCGGGGTTTTTCTACAGTCTCGTTATGTAAAATCGGAGAATAATAAATGAACATGATTGGTCTTCTAATAAAGAGAAAATTGACAACAATATTTTTGACGTTTTTTATAGTGCTCACCTCCGGATGTGCCTCGCATCATTGGGTAAGTGATGCCTACCCAGATGGTAACAATGACTTAGGCAGGTCCTTATATAGAGAATGTCTGAAAAAAGTTCCAAAAAGTGTTAGAGACGCAGCTGTGCCCGGCTATTCAACTACACCGGTTTATGTATCCGGTGCGTACGGTGGTGTTATTTCCATGGGTTCTAGGTCATGTTACGGTGAGTGTCGTAATGCACAGAAAATTGAAAATAGAATAACGGATAAGTGTATGAAGGAACATGGTAATTGGCGATTTATCAAGAAAAACTAACCCTCTCTTGGCTGGTATCTATACCGGTTATATCACTAATATCTTTAAGCTATGGGGAAAAAACACGGAAAGATATAATTCTTTTGTTTGGTGGGTTTTATATCGCCGACTTTGTGTTGGTGTTCCTTGTTTATGCAGTAAGCATAACTGCAAAAAATTCACATCCAGTCGTATTTGCAATCCTGGATCAGATCTTCGCTATTTTGCTTGCTTTACTTGTGAGTGTAAATGCAATATTTATTTACAGACAATTCAGTAAAATTAAAGCGTCTAAAAAAGCAAATTCAGTCGATGCCCAAAAGCTGCGCGGCTGATTTGCGGACGTTGCCTCTTGAAATCATATGCATGGGATACTATTATCGTATGCATAATATAGGAGGGACATTATGAGAACTACCCTTGACTTGCCAGAGAATTTGCTCAAAGAGGCAAGGAAAATAACTCGCACATCTACAAAAACAGGTGTTATTGTTAGAGCACTTGAGGGATTGGCAAGAAAATCAAAAATTTCCGGTCTTAAAAAATATAGAGGGAAAATTGATATCGATATCGATATTGACCTTGATGAAATAAGAGGTCGTCATTGAGAATGGTATTAATTGATACTTCAATTTGGATAAATTATTTTCGAGATGGCAAAAATTCCAGTGATTTAGAATTTTTAATAGATGAAAATCTTATTGTTGCTAATGAAATTATACTGGCCGAATTAATACCGTATCTAAAAGTAAAAAAACAAACGGATGTTATTAAATTACTTAATGAATAATGGGCCCACGACTGGCAGCGTCCCAGCCAGCTGTTTATTTGTGATGTTGAAGCCAAGGAAAACCCCTGTTTTTGAATTATATTTATTAGCGTAGATCACAGCCATCCTGTTAATAGACACCATTCATCACTTGCTGTGCTTTTGAAACTAATTTACAAGCGCTCTGTACGTTTTTAAGCTGGTTATATTGATGGTTTTTTATTAATATCAGACAAGGTATCTCACAAACGGGCGTATGAGGATAATATAAGCTTTGAAAACACTAAAATATCTTTTTGACAAAAATCTGGCGTGGGCAACCTCAATCAAGGAAAAAGATCCTGAGTTTTTCTCAAGATTATCCAAACAGCAGGCCCCTGAGTATCTATGGATTGGATGTTCTGATAGCCGGGTTCCTGCGAATGAAATAGTAAATCTGCCTCCTGGTGAAGTCTTCGTACATCGAAACATTGCAAATGTTGTAGTACACACGGATTTAAATTGTCTTTCCGTTGTACAGTTCGCAGTCGAGGTCCTTAATGTTAAACATATTATAATTTGCGGTCATTACGGGTGTGGTGGTATTGAGGCGGCCATGGAAGATAAGGAGCATGGACTTATCGATAATTGGCTACGACATATTAAGGATGTTATACGTTTCAACACTGAAAAATTTAATGGGCTGGAGTATGAGGAGAAGCTGGATTTACTTTGTGAACTAAATGTAAAAGAGCAAGTAACAAATATTTGTAATACAACTATTGTGCAAAATGCCTGGAAAAAAGGGCGCGATCTCTCCGTTCACGGGTGGATTTATAACATTAAAAACGGGATTATAAAAGATCTGGATACTTGTGTTACGTCAAGCGATATGAATAAAGGAACATAATCACACGTTGATTGCGATAAGGCCGGTTTCAAAAGGCCCTCAAAATACCCCAGGCAGGTGTGTTGAACATATACATCAAGGTAGTAGCCCACGAGAACACAGTACCTTTGAAAAATAAGCCATGTCTCCTTCGTCGTGCGTGATTAAGGTGGTTTACCTTCAGGAGAATAGATATATGAATGAGCAGGAATACGCGGGGTTCTGGATTAGAACCGGGGCAGCTATAATAGACAGTATATTATTGTTAATAATAATTATGCCGCTACTGACTGCCATATATGGCACAGATTATTGGCAAAGTGTAGTTTTTATACAGGGCTCCTGGGATGTACTGCTCAATTACATATTACCCGCAATTGCGGTTATTGTTTTCTGGGTTTGCAAATCTGCTACCCCCGGGAAAATGCTGACAAAACTGACTATCGTAGATGCAAAAACAGGAGGAAAACCAACTGCACGTCAATTCATAGTGCGCTACCTTGGCTACTATGTTTCAATGATTCCGTTATTTCTTGGGATTATATGGGTTGGTATTGATAAGCGAAAACAGGGATGGCATGACAAGCTTGCCGGCACTGTAGTGATTAGAGACAAGGCCTCTGTGCCCGTTAATTTTGATCACAAGTGATTAATGCATCAGGTCAACGCTGGCCACATTACACGGGGATCGTCTCGAGTCAGTCAACTTGATATTAGCCAGAGAATTTATTGTAAATTTTAACGGAAAAGCAGCAGGATGAGATACGGACTATTTAAAATAGTTTCCTTGATAGTTTTAATAAAACGGACAGAATACCTTACATATGAGCGTATGAGAAAATATATTACAGAACGGAAATCAGTGGTTCTATAAAAATGTTGGAAAAAAGAAATTTTCAGGGTTTTTCTATAACCTCGTTATACACATTAATACAAACTTTTTAACTGGAGAAATATTACATGAATCATAGATGGCTATTGCTGCTTTTGACAATTGTTAGTATAAATGCACAGTCTTTTCAACCATCATTAGAAATAGTAGAACAATTTGATGATGTCAGGCTGATTGCATTTATCAATGAAGCCGATCTTGAAAATTATCCTCTGTGGCATCCATTAACAGAAGCGCCACCTTTATCTATAAGAAATGCAATTCAGGCAATTAATCAATATAAGGCGAACAATGGTAAATTAATTACTGGAATCGTTAAAGAGATTGAATTAAGGGAAATGCCACACCATAGTAATTACTGGCACTATCTGATAAAAATAAATATCGATCCTGGTAAAAAGCCCAAATATCAGGTTTATGTTGTCCTGATGAACGGAAAAGTCATCCCTGCATTAATTGAAACTGAGTCCTACAAGTAACTGTATTAACCCTGGCCGGTTTTACACGTTGCTCTACTCTGTGTAAAATCGCCAGGTTATACGGGGCGTTATTATCTATACAAACTTTGGCTTTCTTTCGTTTTGTTATTTTCTCTCCCCGGAAAAAGGCGGGTTATGATCTACCCGTATCGAACATGGGCCAGAATATTAACTGGCCGAAATCAAATCACCCGCTCATCACCGCCATCCACAGGAACCTGTGCGGCTGTGGTCTTTGCGAATAATGGCCCGCACAGTTCAACTGCCAGCTCTGCAACATCATTGCTGGTCACCTCTGTTTTCATAACATTGCGTGTTTTGTATTCCTCTATACTCATCCCATAGGATGCAGCCCTGGCTGCGAGTATTTCATCTGTCCAGATGGCTGTATCAAATACGGCATTTGGGTGCAGTTCATTGATACGAATATTATCCTGCCCCCATTCAAGGGCGGCAACACGAACGAGTTGATTGAGGGCCGCCTTTGAGGCGGAATACGCGCCGGCACCGGGGCCTGGAGCCGGTACGTTTTTAGAGCCGATTACCGACACGCGGCCACCATTGGCAGCCAGTTTTAATAGCGGGTGTGCCTGGCGCATCATGTCCAGACTGGCCGTCAGGTTGATATCCAGGGTTTTTTGCCAAAGCGCCATATCCATTGCATCAATACGTGAGCTTTTCGGGAATATACCTGCATTCAGGATAAGCATATCCAGGCCGCCGTACTGTCTTACGCCTGTCTCCAGTGCATTATTGATGGCATCAGAATCTGAAACATCGCATACAAGCCCGAGGAAATCAGCGCGATCATAAAGTGTTTCAATCGCGGGGTTGATATCCAGTGCAATAACAGCGGCCCCACGTGATAGCAGTGAATCAACACAGGCCTTACCAATCCCTGATGCAGCACCGGTTACCAGCGCCACTTCACCTGTAAACATAGGGGGATGCCCTGATTTTTTCAGTTTTGCCTGTTCCAGGTCCCAGTACTCTACTTCAAAAATATCGGCAGAAGGCAGCGCTTTAAAAGCGTCGAGCAGGGTAGAACGCTCGATAATATCCATGGTGTGCATGTAAATATCATGGACAATCATCGCATCCTTCATTGAACGCCCGATGGAACATAGTCCGAATTTATTATCCAGCACAACACGCGGCGCGCTATCGAGCATGGTTTTCTGCTCTTTTGAAACTGCTGCATGCCTGTTGAAATATGTTTTATAATCTTCCATATAGGAACCGACATTTCTGCCAATCATAGGGATACGTTTGGTTCGTATGACGTGGTCTGGCGTGGCCGGTCCCTGTTGAGATATTATTTTAATATCATCACGATTGGAAAACGAAAGCGTCCGTTGATCAGTTCGCGTGAACATGATCATGGCCTGCCCTGCTGCCCTTGAAATATCCTTGCGCAGACTGGCCAGTTCTACTGCTTTTATATCGCCGTTAAATTCAATTCTTCGGGCAGGCAAATCCCAGGCCTTGCTTCCCCTGATAAAATCCTCTGCAAGGGTCACCAGCTCAATCATACGCTCATACGAATCACGGGCAGTATCGGCAAAGGAGAAGATGCCGTGATTCATCAGAACCATGCCAATCGTCTTGTCTGTTGATTCGGCGGCATATATTTCGACACATTTTCTGGCCAGATCAAAGCCGGGCATGACATAGGGAATAACAACGACACGGTCACCATACACTTCCTGGATACGTTTCAGGCCATCGGGTGTATTGGTAAGCGTAACAACCGCGTCTGCATGTGTATGGTCAACAAACTTGAATGGCAGAATGGCATGCAATATGGCCTCGACCGAGGGCGTCGGTGCGGAGGCATTGGTCATATGAGTTTTGATTTCATTGACCATTTCCGGGTCAGAAAGAGATTCCAGCTTTGAAAGAGCGCACAGATGTTCTATCTGCACCGCTGGAAAACCAGGACGGTCAATTGTTTCCAGATCCCAGCCACTCCCTTTGACGTATAGCAGATCAACATCATTGCCAAGGATATTATTTTCGGTAATCTTGACCGATGTATTACCGCCTCCGTGCAGCACCAGGTCCTTGTTCTGGCCTAGTAACCGCGATGTATATACCCTGAGGCCCAGGTCGCCTTCAAACCCGGCCGCAATGTCGCTGTTCCATAAACTTTTCATTTAAGCAGCTTTCCTCGCAAAAAGTGAGATCTAATCCACACAGGGGCTTTTGGAGCTGCAAGATATTATCATCTATTCTACAGTAACAGACTTGGCCAGATTTCGTGGCTGGTCGACATCTGTGCCTTTTAATACTGCGACGTGATAGGAAAGCAGTTGCAGCGGGATTGTGTATATGATCGGCGCAATACTGTCGTCGATATCTGCAACACGAATTATTTCGATATCCGGCCCCTGGTTCAGGGAAACGGAATTATCTGCAAAGACAAACAGCTTGCCTCCGCGTGCGCTTACTTCCTGCAGGTTGGATTTTAGCTTTTCAAGCAATTCATTGTTTGATGCCACGGCCACGACCGGCATATCTTCATCGACCAACGCAAGCGGACCGTGTTTTAGTTCACCTGCCGGATAGGCCTCGGCATGGATATATGAAATCTCCTTCAGTTTCAGCGCGCCCTCCATCGCAACGGGGTATTGCGCACCGCGCCCTAAAAACAATGCGTTATGCTTGTCACTGAAGCGTTCGGACATTTCCTTGATGGCGTCGTTCAACATCAATGCCTCTTCTGCTTTTCTGGGCAAGCTGGTCAGTTCCTTGACTATTCTTTCTTCAACTTCTTCAGATAAACCATGACGCCTCCCCAGAACCAGCACAACCAGCATCAGGCATGCGAGCTGTGTGGTGAACGCCTTGGTTGATGCTACGCCGATTTCAGGACCGGCGCGGGTCATCAGAACCAGATCAGATTCACGTACGATGGAACTCTCGGGCACATTACAGATAGCAAGGGAACTGCCGAAACCCAGTTGCTTGGCTTCCTGAAGTGCTGCCAGTGTATCGGCTGTTTCACCCGATTGTGACAAGGTAATAATCAGTGAATTGTTTCTGACTACCGGCTTACGATATCGAAACTCACTGGCAACCTCGACACTACAGGGAATATTGGCGATCGACTCCAGCCAGTACTTGCCAACCAGGCCGGCATGGTAACTGGTTCCGCAGGCTACAATCTCGACGCCCTGAACTTTGTCAAAAACTTCATGCGCATTATGTCCAAAGGCCTCTTCCAGGACACGATTACGACTGATACGGCCCTCAAGGCAGTCGCTGAGTGCGGTCGGTTGCTCGTGAATTTCCTTGAGCATGTAGTGGCGATACTCGCCACGATCGGCGGAATCGGCTTTTAGTTCGGACGTATGAATATCGCGCTCAACTATATTGCCGTCTACATCGACAATGGTCACACCTTGCCGGGTTATTTTTGCTATATCACCATCACTTAAGATGATAAACTGTTGTGTTACCGGAATCAGTGCTGCCGCATCGGATGCGATAAAATATTCACCGACACCGACACCAATTAACAGCGGGCTTCCCTTGCGTGCGGCCACCAGAACATCTGGTTCCTTTATGCTAAGCACGCCGAGTGCATAGGCCCCTTCCAGTTCTTTTGCCGCAGCGATGACCGATGCAAATAAATCCTTTCCTTTATTTACATAGTGACAAACCTGATGGACGATCACCTCGGTATCGGTTTCTGATGTAAATCTGAATCCTTGTTTTGTTTGCTTTTCCCTCAGCTCTTCATGGTTCTCGATTATCCCGTTATGCACCAGCGCAATCGTGTCATTGCAGATATGCGGGTGTGCATTGGTCTCGGTCGGTTTTCCATGTGTGGCCCAGCGAGTATGGGCAATTCCGATCTGTCCCTGTGAATTTTCTGTTAGCTCTTTCTCAAGCTCCTTGACCTTGCCAATACGCCTGATGCGTGCAATTTTATTATCCTCGGTCAGTAAGGCCACACCGGCGGAATCATATCCGCGGTATTCCAGGCGTTTTAATCCCTCAACCAGTATGGGGCTGACGTCACGCTGTCCTATTGCACCTACTATTCCACACATATTTCACTACCTGAAAATTATTTCTTTTTTTTCCGGGGGCGTTGCCAGCTTTCTATTGTAACCTGTTTGCTGCGGCTCAGGGTCAGTTTTACCTCTGGCGTGTCGCGTGTAATGGTAGAGCCTGCCCCAATGGTTGAACCCTTGCCTATTGTCACGGGGGCAACCAGTTGTGTGCCGGAACCGATAAAACAATTATTACCAATAATCGTTTTAAACTTGTTTGCGCCATCATAGTTACAGGTTATCGTGCCAGCCCCGATATTAACTGAACTGCCTATCTCAGAATCACCGATGTAACTTAAATGATTAATCTTGCTTCCTTTGCCTACCGTTGATTTCTTGATCTCTACAAAGTTTCCAATGTGTGTATTTTCAGAGAGCATGCTGCCGGGCCGGAGCCTGGCAAACGGGCCAATATGAGAATGCCCCCCCACTTCGGCCTGATCAATTATACTGTTTGCCAGGATTTCAACATCATCATGAATTGTAGAATTCCGAATCAGTACATTAGGCCCGATTTTGACCCGATCCCCCAACGTCACATTGCCTTCAAGGATAGCGTTGACATCAATAAAGACATCATGGCCTGTCTTGCATTCACCGCGGCAATCAAACCGGCCGGCATCAGCCAGTGTCACACCATTTCGCATTAGCGTCTCGGCCTGCCTGCGCTGGCATGCCCTTTCCATTTGCTCAAGCTGGACCCTGTCATTGATCCCCGTCACTTCTACTTCGTCTTCGGTTGTCGTGGCCAATACCTTTACATTGTCATTGACGGCCATTTCAATAATATCGGTCAGATAGTATTCACCCTGGCTGTTATTATTATCAAGCTGGCCAAGCCATTTTTTGAGATGGCTTGCCCTGGCTGCCATGATGCCCGTATTTATTTCATTGATCTTTTGCTGTTCGGTTGATGCGTCCTTATGTTCCACGATCCTGATGACCTGGCCCTTTTCGTCACGCACTATACGTCCATACCCGCCCGGGTCTGGCAATGCAATGGTGAGCAGGCCCATTTGCCGCTCATTGGCTGTTTCAACCAGCCTTTCCAGGGTGTTTTTTTGTATTAACGGCACGTCGCCATACAGGATTAGAACTACGCAGTCCTGGCTGACCCCCGGTATGGCTTGCAAGACGGCATGCCCCGTACCCAGCTGTTCGCTTTGCTCGACCCAGTCTACCTCCTGGTGGCCCAGCTGCTCATGGATCTGGTCTCCGCCATGCCCGTAAACGACATGAATCCTTGCGGAATTCATTTCGTGAGCGGTGCCAATGACATGCTCCAGCATGGGTCTGCCGGCCAGATCGTGTAACACCTTGGGTTTGGACGATTTCATGCGAGTGCCTTGGCCCGCAGCGAGAATGATAACTTCCAGATTCATAGGATATTTATCGGTTTATCTTTGATTTACTTAAGAATACTGGAAATTTACTAAAAAATGAAATAGAAATTACCATAGACCATGGGAAACAATTCCCGGGGTGGTGATTATGACAGCGATTGTTTTTCCGGTTTGGGCGTTTATTTCATTTTGAGCAGAAAAATACCTGAATGTATATGATTGCTTACCGTCGAGGGTGGGGTGAGGATCTGGCTTCACCTGTTAGTAACGGCTTGCAGTGACCAGTCTTTTTAGAGCTTTCCCCTTGTATCTTTACCCTGAATCAATGCAACATCGGCGGGATACTGTCCTCGGGGCGGCCCGACTGTATTTCATCCGGGCTGGCATCGCGAATATCAGTTACTGTAATATTAAAGGTTACATTTTTCCCGGCAAGGGGGTGATTACCATCAACGGTTAATTTCCCGTCTTCTATTTTTGACACGGAAAACTTCTTGATGTCGCCCTTGTCATTTTTCATTTCGACCTCGGCGCCAACATGGTGAAATTGGGACGGGACATTTTCCAGGTTATCGGTAAAGGTCAGGCTCGGGATGGAATCCCCGAATCCTTCCTCAGGTGTCAGCATAACTTCGAGTTTGTCGCCAACTTTTTTACCTTCCATGGAACTCTCCAGTTTTTCAATAATATTACTATCGGCACCATGGACATATCCGATTGGTAAATCACTTTGCTCAACGATCTCGCCGCTTTCATCCATTATGGAATACGTGAAAAATACGGCCTTGTTCTTACTTACCACTGGGTTAGACATATATATACCTTTATTTTGAACAAAAAAGGCATGGTCAATCCATGCCATTTCCAGATTACTGTTATGCTGCTTTATTTCTTCATCTTGCGCAATTTTTCTATTGTGCGTATCTGTGCGGCGGCTTCGGCCAGCTCGATCTGGGCCCGGGTATAGTCAAGATCAGATGCCTTGTCTTTAAGTGCCTGCTCGGCCTTCTCTTTTGCCTTGATCGCTTGTGCTTCATCCAGATCACGGGCACGAATAGCGGTGTCTGCCAGCACTGTCACAACATGCGGCTGTACTTCGAGAATACCACCTGACACATAGAAGGACTGCTCTTCACCTCCGGTTTGCAACCGTACTTCACCCGGCTTGAGGCGGGTGATCATTTGCGTATGGCGCGGCGCAATACCGACCTCGCCCATTTCTGCCGGTGCAAAAATCATTTCCACAGAGCCGGAAAAGATTTCCTCTTCAGCACTTACTATGTCGACATGTGTTGTCATTACCATTTTGCTTGCCTGTCAGTGATTAAAGCGTTTTGGCCTTTTCAGCGGCCTCTTCAATACCGCCAACCATGTAGAATGCCTGCTCTGGCAGGGCATCATACTCCCCGTCTATAATGCCCTTGAAGGCACGGATGGTATCTTTTAATGAAACGTACTTGCCAGGTGTGCCGGTAAATGTTTCCGCAACGAAGAATGGCTGTGACAGGAAACGCTGGATTTTACGCGCGCGGGATACGGACTGCTTGTCTTCATCTGACAATTCGTCCATTCCGAGAATAGCGATGATGTCTTTCAGTTCTTTATAACGTTGCAATATCCCCTGTACTGCACGCGCTGTATCATAATGCTCGTTACCGATAACCAGTGGATCAAGCAGACGTGAGGTTGAATCCAGTGGATCAACAGCGGGGTAGATGCCCAGCTCGGCAATCTGGCGTGACAATACCAGTGTCGCATCCAGGTGGGCAAATGTGGTTGCTGGTGACGGGTCAGTCAGGTCATCTGCGGGTACGTATACGGCCTGGAATGATGTGATGGAGCCCGTTTTGGTTGAGGTGATACGCTCTTGCAGGGAGCCCATTTCTTCAGCCAGTGTAGGCTGATAACCCACCGCTGATGGCATACGGCCCAGCAGTGCAGATACCTCGGTGCCGGCCAGCGTGTAGCGGTAGATGTTATCGACGAACAACAGTACATCGCGACCTTCGTCGCGAAAATATTCCGCCATGGTCAGGCCGGTTAATGCAACACGCAGTCTGGCGCCCGGGGGCTCATTCATCTGGCCGTAAACAAGTGATACCTTGTCGAGTACACCACCTTCTGCCATTTCATGGTAGAAGTCGTTACCTTCACGGGTACGTTCACCCACACCGGCAAATACCGAGAAACCACTGTGCTCTAATGCGATGTTACGAATCAGCTCCATCAGCGTTACGGTTTTGCCAACACCTGCCCCGCCGAACAGGCCGACTTTCCCGCCCTTGGCGATTGGCATGATCAGGTCGATTACCTTGATGCCGGTTTCGAATATCTCAACCGTGGCAGACTGCTCATCAAAGGCCGGCGGCTTACGATGAATTGGCAGCTGCACTTCTTCACCAATCGGGCCGGCATCGTCTACCGGGTTACCCAGAACGTCCATGATGCGGCCGAGTGTTTTCTGCCCGACCGGTACTGAAATCGGCGCGCCTGTGCTATCGACCGCAGATGCACGTTTTAGCCCGTCGGTTGATCCCATTGCAATCGTCCGTACTATGCCGTCACCCAGTTGCTGCTGGACTTCCAGGGTCAGGCCGGTTTCATCCACGATCAGTGCATCAAACACTTTAGGTATATTTTCCCGGTCAAACTCTACGTCGACGACCGCGCCGATAATTTGAACAATCTTTCCAGAACTCATTCTTCGTTCCTCTTGAAGATACGTTAAATATTATAAAATAAAAATAATAACCATTGCCAACGGGGAGTAGTGTGGCCCTCTCCTTTGGTCACAGGCAACAGCCGCGTTTTACACGCCGTGGCCCGGATAGCTAACTATACTGCCGCCGCGCCACTAACGATCTCGGATATTTCCTGGGTGATCGCAGCCTGCCGGGCCTTGTTATAAACCAGTTCCAGACCATCAATGATTTCGCCGGCATTATCCGTTGCGGATTTCATTGCGATCATTCTTGCCGCCATTTCACAGGCGATGTTTTCAACCATACCCTGGTAAACCTGGGACTCGATAAACCGCATCATCAGTCCGTCGAGTACCGTCTTTGAGTCCGGCTCATAGATGTAGTCCCAGTAATGTTTGATTTCCTTTTCAGAGTCGTCGGCCTTGATCGGCAGCATCTGTTCGATTTGTGGCGCCTGTGTCATGGTGTTAACAAATTCGTTATAAACCAGGTACAACTGATCGATTTCACCATTTTCGTATGCATCAAGCATGACCTTGACGACACCGATGATGTTTTCCAGTCGTGGGCGATCGCCCAGGCCGGATATTTCGGCACGCAGGTTTCCCTTCAATCGTTTAAACATCCGGGTTGCTTTTTTGCCTATGGTGCAGACATCAATATCGATACCCTGGTCATCCAGTTCTTTCATCTTGCCGATTGTGGCACGAAATTCGTTGGCATTCAGGCCGCCGCACAGTCCGCGATCTGACGAGATAATAATAAAACCGGCCCGCCTGACTTCACGTACTATCATGAATGTGTGTTTGTACTCAGGGTGTGCGTGTGCCAGGTGACCAATAACATTACGAATTTTGCTTGCATACGGTCGCGTGGCCCTCATGTACTCCTGCGCCCTGCGCATCTTGCTGGCTGCCACCATTTCCATCGCACTGGTGATCTTTTGAGTATTCTTGATACTCTTGATCTGGGTACGTATTTCTTTTCCGCTTGCCATATAGTCAGCTCTTTTTTTTGTCCCCCGCCTGCGGGGGAGGGCCTGTTTACCAGGTTCCTGTTTCCTTGAATTTATCGAGTGCCGCCCTGATGGCATTTTCGATTTCATCATTATAATCACCGCACTCGTTGATTTTATCCATCAGGTCGGCGTTGTTTGATGCAATATGTGACTGCATGGCCACTTCAAAATCAACAATCTTGTTGACCGGCACGTCATCGAGGTAACCTTCATTCCCGGCAAACAGTGAGAGGGCCAGTTGCGCAACAGACATGGGCGCATATTGTTTCTGTTTCATCAGCTCGGTTACGCGCTGGCCACGTTCCAGCTGGGCACGCGTTGCATCATCCAGGTCTGACGCGAACTGTGAGAATGCCGCCAGCTCACGGTACTGTGCCAGTGCCAGGCGTACACTCCCGCCCAGTTTCTTGATGATCCTGGTCTGTGCCGCGCCGCCTACACGTGATACCGACAGGCCGGCATTGATCGCAGGACGAATGCCGGCATTAAACAAATCGGACTCAAGGAAGATCTGACCATCGGTAATCGAGATGACGTTGGTTGGTACGAAGGCCGATACGTCGCCCGCCTGGGTTTCGATAATCGGCAGTGCGGTTAATGAGCCGGTCCTGCCTTTCACTTTGCCGTCGGTGGCCTTTTCCACGAAATCGGTGTTAACGCGGGCAGCGCGTTCGAGCAGCCGTGAGTGCAGGTAGAATACGTCCCCCGGATAGGCCTCACGGCCTGGTGGCCGGCGCAGTAACAGTGATACCTGGCGATAGGCCCAGGCCTGCTTGGTCAGGTCATCATAAACGATCAGTGCGTCTTCACCGCGATCACGAAAGTATTCACCCATCGCGCAACCAGAATAAGGGGCGATGTATTGCAGGGCTGCTGCTTCTGCTGCCGTCGCTGCAACGATAATGGTGTGGCTCAATGCGCCATGTTCTTCCAGCTTGCGTACAACACCACCGACAGATGAGGCCTTTTGTCCGATCGCAACATAGATACACGTAACGCCCGTACCTTTCTGGTTAATGATCGCGTCGATTGCAACCGCAGTCTTGCCTGTCTGGCGGTCACCGATAATCAGCTCGCGCTGGCCCCGGCCGATTGGCACCATGGTATCAATTGACTTCAGCCCGGTTTGTACCGGCTGGTCAACCGACTTGCGCGTGATAACCCCGGGGGCAACCCGCTCGATGGGTGCCGTCAAAGAGGCCTCAATCGGGCCCTTGCCATCAATCGGGTTACCGAGTGCATCCACCACGCGGCCCAGCAACTCAGGCCCGACCGGTACTTCCAGAATACGGCCGGTACATTTTACCGTGTCGCCTTCTGTCAAATGTTCGTATGCGCCAAGCACAACGGCACCTACCGAGTCACGCTCGAGGTTGAGTGCCAGGCCGTATACATCGCCCGGGAACTCCAGCATCTCGCCTGACATAACGTCGTTCAGACCATGGATACGCACAATCCCGTCTGTAATACTGACGACGGTACCTTCATTTCTTGCCTCTGCTGCAGAATCGAAATTCTCGATCCGCTTCTTGATAATTTCACTGATTTCAGATGGATTCAGTTGCATATCCACTATCCCCTATTGATTCACGGTGCTGGCAAGCTTGTCCAGTTTGCCGCGTACTGAACCGTCAATGACCAGATCACCCGCACGGATGATGGCCCCGCCGACCAGCGACTCATTGATGGTTACACTAAGATTAATCTCCCGTCCCAAACGCGCCCGGAGTGATTCGACTACCTTGCTGCGCTGTGCTTCTGTTACGGTAAAGGCCGAAATTATTTCGGCATCTATGCTGCCTTCCGCTTCTGCCCGCAGGGCTTCATACTGCACCGCAATGACAGGTAACAAACCCAGGCGGCCATTTTCGGCCAGCAGTTTAACCAGGTTTTCACCTTCCTGGTCCAGCTTGTCCCCGGCCACTTCGTTAAACAGTTCAGCTACCTGTACCCTGGAAAGTTGTGCGCCGGCAATCACTTCTGCCATTGTTTCATCGGATGCGATTGTGGCCATCATCTGCAATGCGTTGGACCATGCAGGGTAACGACCGGTTTCCCCGGCACGTTTAAAAACGGCTTGTGCGTAAGGACGTGCGATTGTGGTTAATTCTGCCATTGATGCCCCGTTTAAATTTCAGCCATGAGCTTGTCAAGAATCTCGCCATGGGTGCTTTCATCGATCTCCCGCTCCAGCACCTTTGATGCGCCTGCAACTGCGATGCCGGCCACCTGCTTGCGCAGCGCCTCTTTCGCCCGGTTGACCTCCTGGTCAATCTCGGAGCGGGCTGCCGTTACCAGGCGCTCGCCTTCAGTACGCGCATCCATTTTTGCCTCATCGACAATTTCGCCGGCACGCTTCTGGGCCAGGGCAATAATTTCTCCTGCCTGCTGTTTGGCTTCATGCAGTTTTTTAGCCGCACGTTTTTCCGCCAGTTCCTGCTCATGCTCGCCACGTTCCGCTGCGGCCAGGCCATCGGCAATATTCTTTTCACGCTCTCTCAGGGCACCCATGACTGGTGGCCAGACAAACTTCATGCAGAACCATACGAAGACCAGAAATGTAATCGACTGCCCTATTAATGTTAAATTGATATTCATGTATCAACCCTGTTAATAAATAATGGTGTCTTCAGGCGACAGCAAAAATTACGTAAAAGGCGATACCGACGGCGATCATCGGAACCGCATCGACCAGGCCCATCACAATAAAGAACTGTGTACGTAACATCGGGATCAGTTCCGGCTGGCGGGCAGCGCCCTCAAGGAAGCGGCCACCCAGTACGCCGATACCGATCGCTGCACCCAGGGCACCGAGACCCATCATCAGGGCCCCTGCGATGTATAACAATGCATTTCCGAGTTCCATATTTATCTCCTAATTAAACAGATATGATAGTTAAAGTAAAAAATTAATGATCATGATGCGCCATTTCCAGATAGACGATGGTCAGCGTCATGAAGATAAACGCCTGCAAGGTTATTATCAGAATATGGAAAATGGCCCAGCCCAGTTGCAGGAAGCCGCCAAAAATACCCATGCCGATGTTGGCACTGTACATCATGGCGATCAGAATAAAAATCATTTCGCCTGCATACATGTTGCCGTACAGTCGCAAGGACAGGGAGATGGGCTTGGCGATCAGCGATACAAATTCGAGCAGGAAATTAATTGGTATGAACAGGGCCATAACCAGTTTGTTTTTTGACTGGAAAGGCTGCAAGGTCAGCTCGCCGGCAAAACCGCCGATACCCTTGATCTTGATACTATAAAATAACACCAGAAAAAATACCGAGAAGGCCATGCCAAAGGTTGCATTCGGGTCCGCTGACGGTACAACCCTGAAGTAGACATGGTGTGGGTCGATGCCAAAGAATGTCTGGCCTACCCAGCCTGCAAATAATGGCAGCCAGTCAACCGGCACCAGGTCCATGAGGTTCATTAAAAAAACCCAGACAAAAATGGTCAGCGACAGCGGTGCCACAATGGCGTTCCTGGCGGAAAAGGAACCCCTCACGCTGGTATCAATAAATTCAACTATCCACTCAACAAAATTCTGTAATTTACCGGGCACACCGGCCTCGGCTTTTTTGGCCGCCTTGCGGAACATCCACAGGAAAAAAACACCCAGGAATATTGACCAGAACATGGTATCCACATTGATGGACATAAAGCCCATCTCTTTTATTTCATCGGCATTCCCGGCAAACCCCCAGTGGCCATTGGTGTGACGACCAAAGGTCCAGTTAGTCAGGTGATGCTTTATATATTGTGCTGATGTCAATGCTTCGCTGGACATAAAAATTAAAACCTAATGATTCAAACCATTCAGAAACGCTGTAACCTGGCCGGCAATAAAACCCAGAAATAGCTGTAGCGGTAATAATTTCAAGGCCACAAGGCCCATTGCAAACAGGCCCAGTGCCAGGATCATTCGTTCAACGGCGCAAAGGTACATATACTTTAATATACGCTGTGCGTCCTGGCCTGCGCTGACTGCCCGTTTTTCATGCAGCATCATCAGGCCGGTATTAAGCAGTGCAATCATGCCACCAAACAAACTTGCCTTTGTGGCCAGGGGCCCCGCATACATGCCCGCTCCGGCAGAGACCAGGCTAACCATAATTATCTGAAGTATCAGTAGCCTACGCATACTCAGGTTTGTCTTCTTACTGGAAATTGCTGATATCCAGCAAGGGGTAAATCTTGCGATCTGGCCAAGGCCGACTTATCTCCAAATGGATATTTACAGCGCTGTTACCGCTCTATGCGGCGCGAAGTATAATAATTATGGCGTGTTGCGTCAATATTGATATGAGGCCAATAATTATTTATAGCAACGATGAAAAAATAGTAATATACAATGTAAACAACAGGATATCACTGGTCCTGATGGCTTGTGGCCCTTAATGCCTGATGGCTCCGGGATTATTTTCATGTTACCGGGGTCAAGGCGGTGACGGGGAAATAAAGCAGGGGAGCGGATCAGTGCGGCAGGGCGAAATGTCTGTATTCCGCCCGCTTGATCCAGTCATTAAACTCATTTGTCGACAACGGGTGGCTCATATAATAACCCTGGACGTCATCACAGCCCATATTCGCCAGCTGGCACCACACAAGCTCGCTTTCGACGCCTTCGGCGGTCACCCTTAATCCGAGGTTATGGGCGAGATCGACCGTTGACCTGACAATAACCTCGTCATCCTCATCACGCTCCATATTGATCACAAATGATTTGTCTATCTTCAGCTCGTCGACTGGCAGCTGTTTCAGGTATGCCAGGGATGAAAACCCTGTACCGTAATCGTCTATGGCCAGATTAACACCCATTTTGTTTAAAAGATGCAGGGTATCAATGGCATGCAACGGGTTGGCCATCATGGCGCTCTCTGTTATCTCCAGACATAACCTGGACTCTTCAAGTTGGTATTTTTCCAGTAACTCACGTACATGGTGCACAAGCTCTGTGTCTTTCAGGTTATAGACCGAGAGGTTAACCGACACGGCCAGGTCATTACCCTGATTGTTCCACTCGGCACATTGCCTGATTGCATTAGCGAGTACCCACAGGGTCAGCGACTTGATCTGGCCCGTTTGTTCGGCAAGTTCGACCAGGTCCTCGGCGGGGATCATGCCAAATTTCCGGTGATTCCAGCGAATCAATGCCTCGACTCCACTGACGTTGCCCGACAGGAGATTCAGTTTTGGCTGGTATTGTATGGACAGGGAATTTTCTTCCAGCGCCTGACGAAGGTCGTTGGCCAGTTCCAGGCGCTGGATGCTGTAGTCATCATCATTTTCATTATAAACCGAGTAGTCATAATGATTTTGCTTGGCGCGGTACATGGCAATATCGGCATGCCTTAGCAACGATGCTCCGTCCGTACCATGCTGGGGGTAGAGTGCAATACCAATGCTGGCCGATACATACAAATCCAGCTCATTGATTCTGGAACTCGGCTCAAAGGCTGTCTGTATTTTTTCTGCCACCATAACGGCCTGGCTTTCATCACAGTCCTGGATGATGATGGCAAACTCGTCACCACCAAGCCGGGCTACCGTATCAATGTCCCTGAGTATCCTGTCCAACCTCAGGCCAACATCCTGCAGCAGGGCATCGCCGACATGATGGCCGAGCGTATCGTTAACTTCCTTGAAATTATCCAGATCAATGACCAGCAACCCAAACTGTTTCCTGTTTCTTTTTGAAAGTTGAAGGGTGTACTTCAGGCGATCATCAAGCAAGACACGGTTTGGCAGTGAGGTCAGGCCATCATGTGTTGCCTGGTGTTCCAGGTCTACCTGTCTTGAGTGTATCTGTCTGTTCATCTCGACAAATGCCTCGACCAGACCTCTGGTTTCTGCATATTTTACTACTGGCATCTCGGAAATTTCCTTGCCAAATGCCTGCGCCTTCAATGCGCGCGCAACCATACCGATGGGTTTAAGCAGCATTCTGTCCATGGCCGACAGAACCAGAAGAATAAATAGTACGCCCATCGCAACAATTGTCCACAGCAGTGCCGTCTGCCTGCCAGTGGCCAGCTCCATATTTGCAAATGCTGTTGTTGTCGACACATCGATCTCGCGCTCAACAGACTCCAGAAGCTGTGATATCTGCTCGATAATCGGCGCGATATTCTGCTTCATCTGTACCGTATCCATGCGCCACTTGTTGCTATGATGAATTTCTACAACTTCATGGTATCCATCGAACCATACGACCATGCCTTCTTTTAATTTCTCGAGTGCATCCTGGACTTCAAAACCCAGTATGCCCGTTTCATCATATCTATCCAGAATTTCAACGTTCTTTTTCAAAACCAGAATGTTGGTTTCAACCCCCCGCTCCTGGCTAGCAAGGGCCTTTTGATTAAAGGTGCCTATCCGGTTGGCAAGGTACAGCCTGTAGGTTGACAGGGCCTTCCTCCAGGTATCTCGTGCCAGTACAAATTGCATGAAAACCCTGGGGGTTTTTTTCAGGGCATTATCTTCATCGAACTGCATAAAAATATTGGCAAAGGCGTTGTCAATTATGATCCTGCCCGGCCGCATCGCAGTATTGCTGACCGCCAGTGATGGATACAAAACAAATACATCCTCACGGGTGTCAAGAAGGGTGATGGAATTTTTTAGCAGGATCTGGAGTTTTTTTGTAATCGTGTCAATATTTTCAAGGTAGGCATTCCCTTCTTCACGCCCTTTATTTCTCAATTCCCTGCCGAGCAGAATTGCATCATTCAGATTTGATATAACATATTCACGGTATTCTCTTTTGTCCGGCTCCAGTAAAAAGACATTGATGCTCCGATAGGCCTCCAGTAACTGGGCGTGAATATTCCGACTGATTTCAAGGCTGTTGACGCGTAACTCAAGCTGTCGCTGGGCCTTCTGCCTGGTTACATCAACATCCTTTGCGCCAATATATGATACGGTCAGCAGGATTGAAATCAGCGCCACCGAAAGCAATGCATAATGAATACGAAGACTTTTCTGAAAAAGTTTTTTCATCTGGTACAGCCTGGTACTCTATCAAGGTGATAAAGCACTTGAGTCAATTTATTATTTTCATGCCAGGCAACAACATTAGCACAAAGAATATGGACTATACCAACTGATGGCTATTCACTCTGCCAGGTTCCCGGGGTATATTCAGCGACGGGCAGAAAATAATGATAAAATATGATCTATGTCAGGTATCTGCTATTAATCCACAGGTGGCACATAATACTCAGCACATAACCCAGCGCGATGACAGGCGTCCACTTGAGATGGCTGAAGAAGGTGTATTGACCGCGGGCCTGTCCCATCAGGGCCACACCAGCCGCTGAACCTATCGACAGCAGGCTGCCGCCTACCCCTGCGGTCAGCGTTACCAGCAGCCACTGGCCGGTTGGCATGTCAGGGTTCATGGTCAGCACCGCAAACATAACGGGAATATTATCGACAACCGCCGACAAAATGCCCACCAGCGCGTTGGCATAGGTTATATTCATGCCGCCGCCATACAGGGCCTCGGATGCAACGGCGAGATAACCTATCGTCCCGAGGCCGCCCACACACAGGACGACGCCGTAAAAGAACAGCAGGGTATCCCATTCTGCCCGGGCAATCTTGTTGAAGATATCAAACGGGATGACTTCACCTACATGCCCCACTGACGAGCCGCCTTCCATCTCGCCGGTTTTTTTCAGGTAATAACCGAAGAATTGCAGGTAGGCAAGGCCTGTTAACATGCCAAATACAGGTGGCAGGTTGAGGAAGTTGTGGAAACTGACTGCGGTTACAATGGTTATAAAAAACAAAAAAATGATTCTGATTGCGCCGCGCTTCATGGCAATAACTTCATCACTGGCTTTCGGCTTTTCATTGGGGACCGCAAAAAACATAATGGACGCCGGCACCAGAAAATTTACCGCTGACGGCAGGAACAACGCAAAAAATGTATAAAAATCAACCACGCCCTTCTGCCATACCATCAAGGTTGTAATGTCACCGAAGGGGCTGAAGGCGCCACCTGCATTGGCCGCGATGACGACGTTGATAGAGGCAATGCTGACAAAGCGTGTATTTTCTCCCCCCACCGCCAGAATAACTGCACACATGAGCAGGGCCGTAGTCAGGTTATCGGCAACGGGTGAAATAAAGAATGCGAGTATGCCCGTTAACCAGAATAACTGCCGAAAACCAAATCCCTTGCGCACCAGCCAGGACCTGAGCGCCTGAAATACCTGGCGTTCTTCCATCGCATTGATGTAGGTCATCGCCACCAGCAGGAACATCATCAGCTCTGAAAATTCGAGAAAGTTATGCCGGATCGCCACTTCAGCTACATGCGGCATGTCGTGGCTGACATAATAGTAGGCAATCATTGCCCAGATAATTCCGGCCGCGAGGATAACCGGCTTGGACTTTCTCAGGTGGGTAAATTCTTCTGCCATAACAAACAGATAGGCAAAAACAAAAATTCCGATCGCAGTATATCCCAGCGTGCTTGAAGTCAGGTCTACTGTTTTTTGTGCGGCTTCAGTGGCCTGGCTGATGGCTGGAAACAACAGCATCAGGGTAGCCAGTAGCCCCATGAACCTTGTAGACAGGTGCCTCAATATACTCTTCCGATAAAATAAGGATGCACATCATAACAACGTTTAACCATGTTGTCAGGACACGATTAGCCGGGCCGCAGCTTAGCGGCAATATTTATAGCTGGATCATACAAAAAAACAGGGTTATATCGAAATCAAACTATATCATGTCATGATAAATGATTATGATGGCCCGGAAAGGTCGCCCCCGGGGGCGGGCGGTTTAAGGGCTATGGCAAGACATGGTTACACGCCCGCCTTAACCCGTGGCTGTCCCGTTAACATTTAATGAATATAGTTGAAATATAAGCGGCAAGTGCGTTTAGGGCCAACCGGCAATCCGGACATGAAACCGGCAAGCCTGATCAAGACACGCAAAACATGCCATCCATGGCGGCTCGGCTGCCGCGTCCGTGCGGCAGACGGTCTTGATCAGGCTTACCGATTCCATGTCCTCACATTGTTATGTGCTTCATAAAGTTAACGGGACAGCAACACCCGCAACCCGTAATAACTCATGATAATCATTGTCCTGTTTGCCGAAAATGCCAGGGGGCAGATCAGGGCCTTTTTAAAACTTAATGGCAGTAACCAAGTTGTGATAAAATCAACCGGCATACCAAGATCACATGGAAAAAAGAAGATTTTATAATCTTCCGACAATGAGGAAAAATGATGAGTATCGACCGTTTAGTAATGGCGTTTGCGGGGGCTGTTATTCTGGCCAGCCTGGTTTTGTCACAATATCATAGCGAATACTGGTTATGGGTGACGGCATTTGTTGGTGCGAATATATTCCAGGCATCGATAACCGGTTTCTGCCCGCTGGCCAGAATACTGAAGGCCGTTGGTGCCAAACCCGGCGTTGCATTCGATTAATCGGTGCCGGGGGGTTGTTCCGGACACTGGATTATTGAATATGTCGAATAAATTGCCCGTAAACACACCGGGTTTTTTGCAGTACATGAAATAACTGGAGGCGCAGGCCAGCCTGTTGCATGTGCCCCGGCATGAAGGTCAATTGTGCCGGTTTCAGTGGTTCTTTTGATGGCTGCCAGGCCGTGTCTTGTCACCAACCAGCTCTTCTTTCTGATTTTTTTTCAGGGATTTCACCCGTGATTCAAATCTGCAGGCCTCGGACCGTGATGTGAATTTTTGCTGGAACACCAGCCTGACGGGGCGCCTGCCACGGGTGTATTTGGCCCCCAGACGATTACATGTATTGTGTTCGTGTACCCGCCTTTTTAGCTCTTTTGCCACACCGGTATACAGGCTGTTGTCTGCGCAGCGGACGATATAAACATACCAGTCAGACACGGGGCAAAATCAGCATTTTATCCGGCCATCCTGTGGATAACTTTGTGGATAACAATACCTGGCGAGTCTTTTTTTATTGTAAAACAAGCCTGATAACAAATTTTTCTGCCCTCGGCTAAAAATATATTATTAATAAAAACAAAGATATATATGGTTTAACTAGCATATGATGTGTTTTTGACAAGAATTACCAAGTTGTAACAATAACTTAATATGTAATGTGAATAAAACACCGGGGGTTTTTACACTCTATGCCGGCACCCGGGGCAGGGATGTTTCATTTATTTGTAATTTTACTTTATATGCGCCAGGATTCCCTCCAGCTCATCATTACTGTTAAAACTGATAACCAGCCTGCCCTTGCCGTTGGGTTTGCACTGCAACTGTACGCTTGCGCCGAGTTTCTCCGAGATATCATCCTGGAGGCGGCGGATATTCGGGTCTGTCTGGTCTTTGCGGGTGGGGCCTGGTTTGGCGGGTTCACCCAGCTTTCGCACCAGTTGTTCGGTTTCCCTGACGGACATTCCGACACTGGCCACCTTCTTTGCAACCGCTGACTGCTGTTGTCCCTTAAGGGCAAGCAAGGCACGTGCATGCCCCATTTCAAGTTCGCGTTTTTCCAGCAATGTCTTGACGTCTTCGTTCAGCTCGTGCAGACGCAACAGGTTAGCGACGCCACTGCGGGAACGTCCCACGGCTTCTGCCGCCTGTTGCTGGGTCAGCTCAAACTCTTCCATGAGCCGATGCAGCGAACGTGACTCTTCCATGGGGTTGAGGTTTTCACGCTGGATATTTTCAATCAATGCCATGGCAATGGCGGCGCGGTCATTAACGTTACGGACAACGGCGGGGACCTCCTGAAGGCCCGCCATCTGGGCCGCGCGCCAGCGTCGTTCACCGGCAATAATTTCATATTTTCCCTGGCCGACGGGCCTGACCACGATAGGCTGGACCAGTCCCTGCTCACGAATGGAATCGGCCAGTTCTTCCAGGCTTTCCTGGTGTATGTCTGTCCGTGGCTGGTAGCGCCCGCGCTGTAATAGCTCGACGGCGATTTCACGTAACTCACCATCTCGCGATTCTTTGGGTTGGTCGGGGGCAGTGGCTACGCTACCCAGAAGCGCATCAAGACCACGACCTAATCCGCGTTTTTTAATTGCCATACCGAATTTATACCAATTTATTGAATATTTTTGATCTACGCAATTGCAGTTCGGGATCGAGCTTCATTGCGCTGTTCCTCTCTGCGCAGAATTTCTCCGGCCAGTGCAAGGTAGGAACGCGCACCCCTTGAAGACTTGTCATAATGCAAAATAGGCAGGCCGTGGCTGGGCGCCTCGGCCAGGCGCACATTCCTTGGAATCATGGTTCGATAGACCTTTTCACCAAAATGCATAATCAGCTGTGATGAAACCTGGTTGGCCAGGTTGTTTCGTGGATCGAACATGGTTCTGAGCAGGCCTTCTATCTCCAGTTCTGAATTGACTGAATTACGAACCTGCTTAATGGTGCCAATCAGCGCTGAAAGGCCTTCCAGGGCATAATATTCACACTGCATCGGGATCATGACTCCCTGTGCCGCAACCAGTGCATTGATCGTCAGCATATTCAGTGAAGGTGGGCAGTCAATCAGAATGTAATCGTATTGGGCCGAAACTGTTATCAGCGCCTGGCGTAATTTCTGTTCCCGGCCTTCAATTTTCATCAGACCGACTTCCGCAGCTGTCAGGTCGGAATTGCCGGGCAGGATATCATAGCCCACGTCTGTATTTTTCTGAATGGCATCCTGGATGGTCGAGTCCTCCAGCAACACATCACAGGTAGAGATCTCTACATTATTTTTGTCGATGCCGGAACCCATGGTGGCGTTGCCCTGCGGATCCATATCAATCAGCAGGACACGGCGTTTTGTGGCAGCAAGCGATGCAGCCAGATTCACAGAGGTCGTGGTTTTTCCCACGCCTCCTTTCTGATTGGTGATGGCAATTATCCTGGTCATGTTATTTTTATAATCAAATATGAACAGATATTATAGTCCTATTTTTATTCAAACTATAGCCTTGCATGGTTAATTACAGTATAAATAATATGCCTATTGGCTGTTTTTCACTCATCCGGAGGGGCCGTTCTTAAGTATGCAGGCAGGTAAAGGCCTTTTTCTCTATGGCGCCCCGAGGTGGCGGCGGATAAAACGGGCGGCGCGCATGACCGCATCTTTTGACGCCAGATCATCGGCAAAAATGCGTACCCTTTCCGGCCGAAAATCAAACCCGCGCTGCACGCCCGGGTACATGATCAATTGTACCGGCCTGCCCCGTTTGAGCATATTTTCTGCTGCGGTCTCGATTACGCGACGGCGCTGGTATTGTTCTTCATCACCATAAAAAACCAGCGTCGGTATTTTCAGGTCATCGGCCTCATTGGCATAGCTGTATACCTGTAATGGTTCCGGTGCATTCGGGTCCTGCCAATGTGGATAGTAGGATACGTAACAGGCCAGCCGGTCATTCTGCCGTTTTTTTGTAACGGCCAGTTTAAGGGAATAGTAACCACCACGCGTATGCGAGTAGACGCAGACCTTGTCTCCGGCAATGTCCGGCTGTGTCATCATGTGATCAAGCCCCTTGTTCAGGTCTTCTTCCAGGACATAGTCGTGTCTTATAGGGCGCGGATCGATGTCTCTGCCAAAGTAAAGATCCGGTGCATAGACCACAAAACCCCTTGCTGCCAAACGATAGGCCAGTCGTTGTATATCCTCGACGAAGCCGGGGCGGCCGTGAACAAACAAGACGCCTGGAAACTTACCCTTCTGTTCAGGGCGGAAAATCATGACCGGTATTTCCACGTCACCATTCATATAGCTGGTATCCCGGATGACGACATCATAGTTTCTGGGAACTTCGATCTTGCCCTCGTTCCACCACGCATCACTCCACCATGTACTGTTGTCCAGAAATTTATTCTCCTGGTGTGCCAGCAGGGCCTGACTGTTGGCAAGGCCGGTCAGGGTGAGTATCACAACTAATACTAATTTTTTCATTGATGTCTAGCCTGGACTAAATCGTACCTTGATACTAAAACGTTTGTCTGGAACTGCCGGATTCCCGGATAACTTTATTAAGGAGCCTCTGATTAATTCTGGACGAAGCAGATTGTGCTCGGAAAATACAGATTCAAGGCGTCGAATCGCACGTAATAGCAAGCTATTGCGAAGATTCGCAATGCAGAAGCCGGGTTTTCCGAGTGCAAGATACGCGTTCATGAATCGATCAGAAGTTCCTTAATCAGTACCAGGTGCCTTTCGGCGTTCAACCCTGGCACATCCAGTTTCTCTATTTTCCAGATGCGGTAGCCATCGGGTATATTTTCCAGCTCTGCCATCGGGTAGGTCCCTTTCATCGCCAGAATAACGGCATCCACTGCCAGCAGGTTCTGTGTCCCTGTAATCAGGGTTTCCATATTGCTATAGGCGCGGGCGATAATGGTATCAAACGGCTGCTCTGGTCGAAAAGATTCTATCCTCTGCGAAATAACGGTAACATTTTCAAGCTTTAGTTCCGTTATTGCCTGTTGCATAAAACGGGTTTTTTTCTGGTTACTGTCCAGCAGTGTAAATTCTGTATCGGGATTGATTATCGCCAGCGGGATCCCGGGGAGCCCTGCACCGGAACCAACGTCCAGCACCTGCTGGCCCTGCAGAAAAGGGCTCACAACAAGGGAATCCATAATATGGCGTGTCACCATCAGACCGGGATCACGCACAGATGTCAAATTATAAACTGTATTCCATTTGTCCAGCAACCGGAGGAAATGAACAAATATTTCCACGCCCCCTTCAGGCGTGTCGAAAGGGAGTGACCGGATATGTCCTTCCAGTGATTTAACCAGATCCTTCAGGTTTGTGGTTGATGAGGGATGCCTGGCCCGGCTTACCCTGGGTTTTCTTAATGAGCCCACGAGATTGGTCTACCGGGTTGCAATATCCGTAAATTTTTTCAATGCCCCGGTCATTTTTTTAACTATCTTGGCCCGGTCTTTAATGCCATGTCGGTTGGCCAGGTAGGCCGGATCATTATAGGTCAGCCACACCTGCCCCTTTTCATCTTCCCAGGCCAGGGCCTTCATGGGCAGATCAATGCCTGATGTCTGTTTGCTGGTAAACATGTGGCTCCCCAGTTTCGGGTTTCCAAAAATCAGTAATTCGGTCGGTCGTAACTTGATCCCTGCTGCGGCGGCTTTTCTGGAGTGCGACCAGCGTAATGCGATGGTAATTCCCTTTTTCTTAAGAACGGCTTCAAGTTTGTTGATCGTCTCGGTTACACTGTTCTTGCTGAGCCTGGTGATCAGGCCATTTGAGTCGGCAAGAACAGGGAACGAAACCAGTAGTACTGTCACCATGATGAAAATATTTTTCATAACTCCCCCTTTATCGTGACAACGTCGGGGTGAGAAAGCCTGACGTTCCACTTATTAATTCCGGTACCATGCGCAGGTAATGAATCCGCTTGACTCGTTTTAACATGAATACCACTACGCAGACAATTTTTTCCGTTCTTTCTTGATATGAACCAGCAGCAACGAAACAGCCGCCGGGGTCATTCCCGGGATACGGCTGGCCTGACCGATTGTTGCGGGGCGGACATTGTTTAATTTTTCTGTCACTTCAAATGATAACCCGCGTACTTTTTTGTAATCCAGGGCCTGCGGTATAATCGTTTGCTGGTGTTTGCGGTGCCTGGCAATTTCCTGTTGCTGCCTGCCGATATAGCCAGAATATTTTATCTGTATCTCGACCTGTTCCGCGACCTTCGGGTCAGAAACCGCTTTTCCGCAACCTGCAAGCGTCATTAAACTATAATAACCGACTTCGGGCCGGCTAAGTAACTCATCCAGTCTTGCCGCCCGGCCCAGGGGTTTGCCAAGAACCGCCGTCACGGCATTCTGGTCGACTTTCTCAGGGGCCAGTGACGTGGTTTGCAGGCGCTGTTTCTCCTTTTCAACGGCCTCCCTTTTTTTCTCAAAGGCCTGCCAGCGCCTGTCATCGACCAGGCCCAGTTCACGTCCGATTGAAGTCAGCCTCAGGTCTGCATTATCCTCACGCAGGATCAGGCGATATTCTGCCCTGCTGGTGAACATCCGGTACGGCTCGGTCGTTCCACGCGTAATCAGGTCATCAACCAGCACGCCGAGGTAGGCCTCATCCCGCTTCGGTGTCCAGGGCTCGCTCTCATTTGCACGTCGACAGGCATTGATGCCCGCCAGCAGGCCTTGTGCCGCAGCCTCTTCATAGCCGGTTGTGCCGTTGATCTGGCCTGCAAAAAACAGCCCCTGGATAAACCTGGTTTCCAGTGACGGCTTGAGATCACGCGGATCAAAAAAATCATATTCAATTGCATAGCCCGGGCGGGTGATGTGTACGCGCTCAAAACCCTTCATAGACCGGACCAGTTCATATTGCACATCAAACGGCAAACTGGTCGAGATACCATTCGGATAGACCTCGTGTGTTTTCAACCCCTCCGGCTCAACGAAAATTTGATGGGCGCTTTTATCTGCAAAGCGGACAACCTTGTCTTCAATCGATGGGCAATAACGTGGCCCGATACCATCAATCAAGCCGGTATACATCGGCGACCGGTCCATGCCCGAACGAATAATGTCATGCGTGTGCTCGTTGGTGTGGGTAATGTGGCAAGGTATCTGCTGCGGGTGTTCATCTACGGTGCCCAGATACGAAAATACCGGCAGCGGCATGTCACCCGGTTGTTCTGCCAGAACAGAATAGTCGATCGTGCGGCCGTCAAGGCGTGGTGGTGTGCCGGTTTTCAGGCGGCCGACCCGGAAGGGAAGTTGGCGTAATTTTTTCGACAGGGTATTCGATGGCGGGTCGCCTGCCCGGCCACCCTGATAATTTTCAAGGCCGATATGAATCAGTCCACCGAGAAAGGTACCTGTGGTCAGCACCACAGACCTCGCATAAAAACGCAGGCCCATTTGGGTCACGACACCCGCTATCCGGTCATTTTCTATAATCAGGTCGTCAACGGCCTGCTGAAACAACCTCAGGTTTTGCCGGTTTTCCAGTGTCTGGCGAATCGCCTGCCTGTACAGTACCCGGTCGGCCTGTGCACGGGTGGCCCTGACGGCGGGCCCTTTACGTGCATTTAATGTACGAAACTGGATGCCGGCCAGGTCGGCCGCATGGGCCATGATGCCGCCGAGTGCATCGATCTCCCTGACCAGGTGCCCCTTGCCAATGCCGCCAATGGCCGGGTTGCAGCTCATCTGCCCGAGTGTTTCGATGTTATGGGTCAGCAACAGCGTATGGGCACCCATGCGCGCCGATGCCAGGGCCGCCTCGGTACCCGCATGGCCACCGCCAATCACGATGACATCAAAATGCTGTCCGCTCTTCATTTGATTACCTGTGTCTTCCTGGGCCGCATATTTTATTCCTAAACCGTGAATATGGCCAATATACTATAATATATAGATCATGCCTGACGGGGCCACCTGTCTTTGCTCCCCTTAACGGCAGTGCCTCTTTGTGTCTCACCGCCTCAGGCGGTGGTTTACCTGATTTTAATTATTATCACGGCCAGCGGTATGGGCTCGCCTCACTTTCGAGTTGGCGCCTGAAATACCACGATATGAACTTCCGTTAACCCGTAACGAGTGCAGTTGAAGATTAAGCGGCAAGTCGGGTTTGAGTTAAATTGAAAAATTCGGACATGAAGTCACCATAGCCCAATAAAGGCCGGCAGCCGGGCGGCCATGGGTGGCATCTTTTGCGTGCCTTTATTTGGCTATGGCGATTTTATGTCCACGCTTTGGTATGTGCTTCAAAAGCCTAACGGGGCAGTCGTGATTTAGTGTTGAATAAACAGAACATCTGGCCGGGCTTATCGGGCCTCAAACGATTACTTTTATTTGCCAATACAAAAACTGGAGAAAATATTACCCAGCAGATCATCGCTTGAAAACTCGCCGGTGATTTCAGCAAGATCCTGTTGGGCCTCACGAAATTCCTCGGCCGCCAGCTCTCCGGCCTTGGCATTTTCAAGCTGCTCTCTTGCCATGGCAATATGGCCGCCTACCCGCTCCAGCGCATCGAGGTGTCTGCGCCGGGCCGTAAATTCACCTTCACTGCCAAACTGATAACCAACACACGCCTCAAGATGCGCCCTTAACAGATCAACGCCTTCGCCTGTTCTGGCGGATAAGGTAATCTCTACATCCTGTTTGTCTGTCAGTGCCGGTTTGCTTCCGGACAGATCACATTTATTCCTGATAATCGTCAGCCCCGGGCCGGCGGGCAACTGGTCCAGGATCTTTTCCTCCGCTGCCGTTACACCGATTTTGTCATCGACCAGCAATAACACCCGGTCGGCCTTTTTGATCTCGGCCCATGCCCGCTCGATACCAATCCGTTCAACCTGGTTTTCAGATTCCCTCAGCCCTGCCGTGTCGATGATATGCACCGGCAGGCCGTCTATATTGATGTGTTCGCGCAAAACATCACGCGTCGTGCCGGCCATATCGGTCACAATCGCCGCGTCCTTGCCTGAAAGTACGTTGAGTAAACTTGATTTACCGACGTTGGGTCTGCCCGCTATCACGACGGTTATCCCTTCCTGCAACAGTGTCCCCTGCCTGCTCGAATTCAACAGGTCGGTAAATTCCTCCTCCAGCCGGTCAAGGTGTTTATAAATATTTTCGTCTGACAGGAAGTCAATCTCTTCCTCCGGGAAATCAATCGCCGCTTCAATATACATTCTAAGCCCGGTCAATCCCTTGAGCAGTTGATTCACACGCCTGGAAAATTCACCCTGAAGTGATCTGGCTGCGGCCCTTGCCGCCTGTTCGCTGCTCGCGTCGATGAGGTCTGCTATGGCCTCGGCCTGGGCCAGATCAAGTTTGTCGTTCAGAAATGCCCGTTCCGAGAATTCCCCCGGTCTGGCAATGCGTGCCCCGCCTTTAATGCAGCATTGTAATAGCATGTCCAGAATAACGGGGCCGCCATGGGCCTGTAGTTCAACGACATCTTCACCGGTAAATGAATGGGGTGACCTGAAAAACAGGGCGATGCCCTGGTCTATTACTTCTCTGGAGGAATTATAAAATGAACAGAAATCAGCCTGCCTGGGTATCGGCACCTTGCCCAGGATCAATTCTGCTATTTCTGAGCTGCGCGTACCCGAGATACGAATAATACCAATGCCACCACGCCCCGGGGGGGTGGCGATTGCTGCTATTGTGTCATCTGTTATCAAGACGCGTCACCCGGTGGCTGTGAGTGAGCTGCCAGGCTAATGGTCTGACACGTCAGCATGACAGACCACAGGGAACCCGTTTACTTGGCAGCGCCTACCCTTTTTGTAATGACCCATTGCTGCGCAATAGACAAGGAATTATTGACTACCCAGTACAACACCAGGCCGGCCGGGAAGAACAGGAAAAATACCGTGAATATAACCGGCAGTGCCATCATGACCTTGGCCTGAACCGGGTCCATCGGTGCCGGGTTCAGCCTTTGCTGGATGAACATGGTTGCGCCCATCAGCAGGGGCAGTACAAAATAAGGGTCCTTGGCTGACATGTCCGTTATCCAGAGCATAAACGGTGCCTGCCTCAATTCAACGGCCTCAAGCAATACCCAGTACAAGGCAATAAAGACCGGTATCTGCACCAGGATTGGCAGGCATCCGCCCAGCGGGTTGATCTTTTCCTTTTTATAGAGCTCCATCAGGCCCTTGTTCATTGCCTGTTTATCATCACCATAACGCTCTTTCAATGCCTGCATACGCGGTTGTAACTTGCGCATATTGGCCATCGACTTGTAGCTTTTTTCGGATAATTTAAAAAAGAGCAGCTTGACTATCAGCGTCATGAAAATAATCGACCAGCCCCAGTTATTGAATATCTTGTGCAGGGCGGTCATCAACCAGAACAGGGGTTTCGCTAATACCGTCAGGAAACCGTAGTCTGCCGTCAATTCAAGGCCGGGAGATATATTTTCCAGTACATTCTGGTCCTTCGGCCCGGCATAAAATTTACTTTTGAAATCTTTCCCCTGGCCGGATGCGATGGTTTCCAGTGCAGAAATTATTCTCACATAATAACGGTAATTGATGACGCTTGTTGAAAAGCTGTTGATTGTATCCGGCTCTGGAATCCATACTGCCAGAAAATAATGCTGCATCATCCCGGCCCAGCCGCCCTTGATATTGGTACGGTTCAGGTTTTTATCCTGCATGTCACTGAAGGAAATCTTTTCGTACAGATTTTCCGGTGTGTATATCACCCCGCCCATGTATGTCCGCATGACCATCATGGATTGTTTCTCGTCTGCATAGTGGGTTCGTTGCTGCTGCCGGTAGAAACTGCCCTGCCAGTCCTGCCCGGAGTTATTTTCAACCTTGACATCCAGATCAATCAGGTAGCTTGCACGGTGAAAGGTATAGGTTTTGGTTACCTTGATCCCGCCGGGGTCCGACCAGGTCAGATTAACCTTAAGCTGCTCCTGCCCCTCGGATAATACATAGTTCAGTTTATCTGCCTTGAACCGTGATTCATGGTTAGGGCCCTTGCCTTTACTCATTGCAAAACCGTTTTGTGCAACAAAAAATCTGGAGCCTTTGTCGGTCATTAATACAAACGGGTCATCTTTCCTGTCCAGCGCAACCGGGAACTTGCGTAATTTAACCTGGCGAATATCGCCTCCCAATGTATCCAGAACAACGACCAGGGAATCGGTCTGGATCCGTATTTTTTTATCCGAATCAAGTTTATTGGATTCACCACTGATGGTTGGCCCGGCAGGTTTGGCTGGCTGGCTCACGGCGGGAACATCATTTGTTGCCTGGGCTGGCGATGGAACGGATGATGCGGTTTTTGATGGTGCTTGTGCTGTAGTCGTTACCGGTTTACTGCCAGGAACGGCCTCGCCATAATCACGCTCCCATGCCTGGTATAAAAGCATTCCAAGAAAGACCAGGGCAATAAATATAAAAAGTCTTTGATTTTCCATTGATATCTTTACTGTTGTTTGTGTTTAACATCGGGAACATAATCTTCCCCGCCCGGCGACCACGGATGGCATCTCAGCAGTCGCCTCAGGGCCAGCCAGCTACCATAAAATACACCGTGCCTTTCAATTGCGGTGTGGGCATAGCATGAACAGGATGGATAAAACCTGCAGTGATTACCCAGGAACGGGCTAATTATATATTGGTATGCCCTAATAATAAAAATCAGGATGGCGCGCATTTTTTTACCAGTTGTTTCCAATGATTTGACAGGGAAGTTAACATTTCTTTGTTACTCCTGTCACCCAGACCCCTGTTGGCCAATACCACGATATCGATACCCGCCAATGCATGGCGGGAATGCCTGAAACTGTCCCTGACCAGTCTTTTGACCCGGTTTCTGTCAACGGCCTTATTGACTGCCTTTTTTGATATCGCCAGACCCAGCCGTGATACGTCTGTGTTATTGGTCGTTACTAGCAAAGTAAAGCACTTATCCTTTGATTTTAATGGTTTTTTAAATACCCGCCCGTAATCATTGCTGCTTGATAGTCTGACGGATTTGGGAAAAGTAAACCTGTTGTCTGGAGCATTCAAGATAAAACCTTTTCTATAATGATGCTGAAGGCTCCTGATAGTTCATTGTTATTCAAATGCCAGGTCGGGTACCCGGCCTTTTTCTGGTCAGATACACCAAAAATATACCTTTTTAACCTGTTTAGGGGGTGAGGCGTTTGCGGCCTTTTGCTCTGCGTGCGTTAATAACAGCTCGACCACCTGTGGTATTCATTCGGGCACGGAATCCGTGAGTACGGGCGCGTTTTAAAACACTCGGCTGAAAAGTTCTTTTCATAGTGGCACTCTACCTGTCTTAAAAATGATGAAAATCACGGGTTTAATGAACCGGCAATCGTACTTTGTAGACGCCTGTCTGTCAATAAGTAAATATTCGTTTTTATCCACTCATGATTGTGGATAACTCGCAAAAAAAGGGCTACACTCGCAATATAATAATACTTATTAACAGGTCGTCCATTAATCCGGGGGTTGTTTTTGTCCTATCTGTGGAACCAGTGTCTGCAATACCTCGAGGGTGAAATTCCTCAAAATCAGTTTAACACCTGGATAAGGCCCCTGCATGCGGTAGAAAAAGATGAATCCTTGCGTTTATTGGCGCCCAACCAGTTTGTGCTGGACAAGGTAAACGACAACTTTCTGGAATCCATACTTGAATCCCTCTTGGCCGTCAGTAAAGACTCTCCGCCCAGCCTGAAATTACAGGTCGGCAGCCTGAAATCCATCGAAAACCAGGCAATCAACGGGGTTCAGCAACAACCTGAAAAAACGGTAGTTTCTCATAAAAGTAACCTTAATCCGACCTTTACATTCGATTCATTTGTCGAGGGCAAATCCAACCAGCTGGCCAGGGCCGCATCTGTCCAGATTGCCACGAACCCGGCCGGCGCCTATAACCCGTTGTTTATCTATGGCGGTGTCGGACTGGGCAAGACCCATCTGATGCATGCCGTCGGTAATATGATGATTAAAAACAACCCGGATGCCCGGATTGTTTACCTGCACTCGGAAAGGTTCGTGGCCGATATGGTCAAGGCGCTCCAGCATAATTCAATCAATGAATTCAAAAAATTCTACCGTTCCGTTGATGCGCTGTTAATCGACGACATTCAGTTTTTTGCCAGGAAAGAGCGTTCACAGGAAGAATTTTTTCATACCTTTAACGCCTTGCTGGAGGGACAGCAGCAAATTATCCTCACCTGTGACCGTTTCCCCAAAGAGGTTAACGGACTTGAAGAACGGCTGAAATCGCGTTTCGGCTGGGGATTGACCGTATCTATTGAACCTCCCGAGCTGGAAACGCGGGTCGCAATCCTGATGGGAAAGGCAAGCCAGCTAAATGTAGCCCTGCCGGACGAGGTTGCTTTTTTTATCGCCAAAAAACTACGCTCAAACATCCGTGAACTGGAGGGGGCGCTCAAAAGGGTCATCGCCAATGCCCATTTTACCAACACCCCTATTACACTTGAATTTGCAAAAGAGGCCTTGAGAGATCTGCTGGCATTACAGGACCGCCTGGTCAGCATTGAAAATATACAGAAAACTGTGGCCGAGTATTACAAAATACGCGTGCATGATTTATTATCTGCAAGAAGAACACGCTCAATTACCCGGCCGAGACAAATTGCCATGTCCCTGGCCAAAGAGCTGACAAATCATAGTCTGCCCGAAATCGGCGATGCATTTGGTGGCCGGGACCACACGACTGTCCTGCATGCCTGTCGCAAGGTAAAAGAGCTCAGGGAATCAGAAATTCGACTTCGTGAAGATTATTTGAGCCTGTTGAGAATGTTGAGCACTTGATGTGGATAACCTGTATAAAACATTAACAAGCAATTTTATCCAACATTTATCCACAACTAAATAACAGGGTATTTTATACTTTTACAGCGATTATACATTAAAAAATAGCATGCAACATATTGATATTTATACATAAAAAATAATTATTCACAATAAACGGTATGACTAATAATAATAACAATCAAGTTTTATATATTTATATTTAATAATAAATAGGGAATTTAAATGAAGTTCAAGATCAAACGTGAAACGTTACTTAAACCCCTCCAGTTTGTCATCGGTGTTGTTGAAAGAAGGCAGACATTACCCGTGTTGTCCAATGTACTTCTTCAGGCAGATTCAGGCAAAATTTCGATAACGTCAACGGACCTTGAAGTGGAACTGATAGCAACGTTTGATCTTGACGTTGATGATGGTGGGGAAATTACCGTTCCTGCAAGAAAGTTTCTCGATATCTGTCGTACGCTCCCTGATGAATCCAGCTTAAATGTCAGTTTTTTAAATGAACGTGTCCAGGTAAATTCGGGCAAAAGCCGTTTTACCTTGTCGACATTACCGGCAACGGAGTTTCCCCTGATCGAGGATATCCATGTACAAAGGGAATTTAAGTTACCGCAGAGAGAAATAAAAAGACTCATTGAAAGAACACATTTCGCAATGGCACAGCAGGACGTACGTTACTACCTGAACGGGTTAATGCTGGAAACCACAAACGGACAACTGAGGGCGGTTGCTACAGATGGACACCGGCTGGCCGTAAGCGAAGTTAAAACGGAACTTTCCGGGGGTGAAGTATTTCAGGTGATTGTGCCAAGAAAAGGCATTTCAGAGCTGGGCCGTTTGCTTGAGGATTCAGATGAAAACGCCATCATCCAGATTGGTCCCAACCATATACGCATTCAGTTGCCCAACCTTATTTTTACTTCAAAGCTGATTGATGGAAAATTCCCTGATTACAACAAGGTGTTGCCAAAGGGTTCTGACAAGCTGGTAAAGGCCGACAGGGAATTGCTAAAGCAATCACTCATCAGGGCATCGATTTTATCGAATGAAAAATATCGCGGCGTAAGGATAAATCTGGGGGAAAACAGGTTGCTGTTGCAGGCACACAACCCTGAACAGGAAGAAGCAGAAGAAGAGATAGAAGTCGAATACGCCGGGGAACCGGTAGAAATTGGATTTAATGTGAACTATATCCTTGATGCGTTGAATGCTATTCCGGAGGACCAGGTTCAAATCTCGCTGACCGACTCAAACAGCAGTTGCCTGATCGAGCCCGGTATAGATAAAGACTGTCGTTATGTCATCATGCCAATGCGGCTGTAGTCTTGTAGACCCGGGACTGGTATCAGGCGAGGCACATGTCACTTACCAGGTTTGGAATAAGTCATTTCAGAAATATTAATCAGGCAGATATTGAGCCCTCGTCAAACCTGAATCTGATCATTGGTAATAACGCCTCTGGAAAAACCAGTGTCCTTGAGGCGATCTATTTCCTCGGAAGGGCCTCGTCATTTCGTACCCGTCATTTTGAAAGGGTCATACAAAAGGGCCAACAATCTCTCTCTGTCTACGCAAGTAAAAAATCTAAAAATGGCCAAATAGTGTCATTTGGGCTTCAAAAAGACACGAAAAAGGTACAAATACGTATCAATGAACAAAAAATAAACAAAGTGTCAGAGTTGGTTGTAAATATGCCTTTGCAGGTTATACACCCAAACAGTCACCAGCTCCTGGAAGAAGGCCCAAGGCACCGGAGAAGATTTCTGGATTGGGGGGTGTTCCACGTGGAACAATCATTTTACCCGGCATGGCAACGGTATCAACGGGCATTAAAGCAGAGAAACAGCTGCCTGAGAAACCATTCAGGTAAACAGCTTGTTCAGTCCTGGGATAAAGAGCTGATTGAATCCGGGAATATACTGAATCTGTCCAGGCAGAAATATGTTGATGAGCTACAGGCGAATTTATATGACTATACGCGACCTGTTCTGGGAGACATGGAAATAAGCCTTCGATATAAAAATGGCTGGAACAAGGACTTGTCATTTTCTGACGCCTTGAAACGGGCAATCAATGACGACCAGGACAGAGGGTTTACCACCGTCGGCCCACAGAGGGCAGATATCGCTATTCTGGCCGACGGGGTACTCGCAAACGAGCGAATTTCTCGCGGGCAACAAAAAATCCTGGTAACGGGGTTATTGTTATCGCAGGCGGGCCTTTACAACAAAAAAACAGAAAACCGATGCATATTGTTGATCGATGATGTCGCTGCCGAGCTGGATCCGGCCAACAGGGAGAAATTGTTAAACGTTCTCAACAGAATGAAGGTGCAGATGTTTCTGACATCAATTGAAAAACAGACACTGGCACCATTACTGGAAAAAACAACACCCCGCAAAATGTTCCACGTGGAACACGGTAACTTGACAGAAGTGGTATAATGGCTCGATCTAGAGAGATTTATATGATTCCCCGTCTGAAGGATAAAAAATGAGTGAGGATACCTACGATTCATCGAATATCAAGGTTCTAAAAGGCCTGGATGCCGTTCGCAAACGCCCCGGAATGTATATTGGGGATACCGATGATGGCACGGGCCTTCACCATATGGTCTTTGAAGTAGTCGATAATGCGATTGATGAAGCATTGGCTGGCCATTGCAGCGAGATCAATGTCATTATCCACAGTGATGATTCCATCACGGTAACGGATAACGGGCGTGGTATTCCAACGGATATACATGAGGAAGAAGGGGTTTCCGCTGCGGAAGTTATCATGACAGTCCTTCATGCCGGCGGTAAATTTGATGATAACTCCTACAAGGTGTCTGGCGGTCTCCATGGTGTTGGCGTTTCTGTGGTAAATGCACTCTCGGAGAAACTTGATATCACCATCAGGCGGGATGGCAAGGTTCATTTCCAGGAGTACCGGGACAGCGAACCCGTTTCTTCATTGAAGGTAATCGGAGACGCCGAGCACACAGGGACCGAGATAAGATTTAAACCAAGTCGGGTAATTTTTACTACCACAGAATACCATTATGACATTCTGGCCAAACGCCTTAGGGAGCTTTCTTTTTTAAATTCAGGTGTTTGTATCAAGATCTCGGAAGAAAAAACGGATAAATCCGATACATTTGAATACAAGGGGGGCATACAGGCCTTTGTCGAGCATCTTAACCGCAACAAGACACCCCTCCATGAAAAAGTATGCTATTTTTCAACAGAAAAAGACGGTGTTACCGTGGAGGTCGCCCTGCAATGGAATGATTCCTACCAGGAAAATATCTTCTGTTTTACCAATAATATTCCGCAGCGGGATGGTGGAAGCCATTTGGCAGGTTTTCGCAGTGCGTTGACGCGCACCCTGAATCAATATGTAGAGTCAGAGGGCAGCGCAAAAAAGGTGAAGGTCAATGTTGCCGGTGATGATGCCCGCGAAGGCTTAACCGCAGTGCTGTCGGTCAAGGTGCCTGACCCTAAATTTTCATCACAAACCAAGGATAAACTGGTTTCATCCGAGGTTAAGGGGATCGTTGAATCCACCGTGGCCGAAAAACTGCAGGAATTTCTTCTTGAATACCCGTCAGATGCTAAAAATATCGTTGCCAAGATAATCGATGCAGCCAGGGCGCGCGAAGCTGCACGCAAAGCCAGGGAGTTGACCCGTCGTAAGGGCGCACTCGATCTGGCCGGGCTGCCGGGTAAACTGGCAGACTGCCAGGAGAAGGACCCGGCATTGTCTGAACTGTTTCTGGTGGAGGGTGATTCAGCGGGGGGTTCCGCCAAGCAGGGAAGAGACCGTAAGTACCAGGCCATTCTACCCCTGAAGGGCAAGATACTGAATGTTGAAAAGGCCCGCTTCGATAAAATGCTGACCTCGGTCGAGGTGGGGACACTGATAACGGCACTGGGTTGCGGAATAGGGCGCGAAGAATTTAATCCAGACAAGCTGCGCTATCATCGTATTATTATCATGACGGATGCCGATGTCGATGGGTCTCATATCAGGACCCTGCTTTTGACCTTCTTTTACCGACAAATGCATGAATTGATCGAAAGAGGCTATATTTACATTGCCCAACCCCCATTATATAAAGTGAAGAAAGGCAAGCAGGAATATTATGTAAAGGATGATGCGGAACTGAGCACATATCTGCTTACACTGGCACTTGAGAATGCCTCGTTGCACGTTAATGCCAATGCACCTGCAATCAGCGGCGTTCAGCTGGAAGGCCTGGCAAATGATTACGTAAGGGTAATGGCGACTATTCAACGTTTGCGCAGGCGTATTGACCCGGGTGTACTGGAAAAAATGCTTTATATACAGCCAGTTAAAAAAGATTCCCTTGTTAATAAAGAGGAAATGCAGGGCTGGTGCAGCAAGTTGCAGTCCGGATTGAATGATGACCAGCCGGCATCGTCGTTATACGAAGTCCGCCTTGATGAAGTAGCTGACAGCGATTCCCTGAATATCGCTATAACCAAAAACATGCATGGGCTTAGTCATACACAGATCATTCAGGGAGAATTTTTTGAGTCATCGGAATACCGTTCGATAATAGAACTGGGCGGGAAGCTGGACGGGCTACTGGATAATGGTGCCATTATCCAGCGTGGAGAGCGCAAGCTTGAGATCAGCAGCTTCAAACAGGCCATGAACTGGCTGATGGATGAATCCAAACGGGGTATGAATATACAACGGTACAAGGGATTGGGCGAGATGAACCCGGAACAATTGTACGAGACGACCCTGAACATGGAGTCACGACGCCTGTTGCAGGTCAAGATAGAAGATGTCGTTGCTGCCGATGAAGTCTTTACAACCCTGATGGGTGACCAGGTTGAACCAAGAAGGGCTTTTATCGAAAAGAATGCACTGGCAGTCGCAAACCTTGATGTCTGATTTATAGATAAAAATCAGTTTCAGCTAAAACAATTAATTATAGAATTTATATCAAGTGAGGCTTGCCAATTTCAGTTGGTATATAATCATGCCCAGGGACAATTATTATATATTTCAGGATTGAGTAAAAACATGAGTCAAGCAACACCCTGCAAAAAAGATCTGGTTGTTTTCGAACTTATATGGAGCGTCATCTTTCTGGCCATCGGTTTTTATCCGGTTATTACTTCAGAGACGGCATGGACGATAGATCTGGTAATGGACCAGTCCCGTCACTGGTCGCTGATCATCGCTGCCGGTTTTACAGGCATCGCTATTTTAATTCCGGAGGGACTCATCGGGTTTTATCATGTCTGGGTAAAATTCGGGGAATTTATTGGTGGCTACGTCTCCAGGTTAGCCCTGGTTATCCTGTTTTATTTTTTATTCACACCGATTGCCCTGTTATTAAGATTACTGGGCAAGGATCTTCTTCACAAGAAACCTGATCCCTCGGCAACCAGTTACTGGATAAAACGTGAGACCCAGCCGGGCACACTCAAAAATCAATTTTAAACCTTCAAAGAGCTAGCCATGGCATTTCTGATAGAATTGTGGACTTTCTTGAAAGTCAGAAAAAAATTCTGGTTGTTACCCGTGATTATAATCATGTTGTTACTGGGCGTCCTGATCGTGCTGGCCCAGGGGTCGGTGATGGCCCCGTTTATCTATACCCTTTTCTAGAATATTACAGCCATGTACATTATGGGTATTTCTGCGTATTACCATGACTCGGGTGTGGCCCTGATCAGGGATGAAGAGATTATCGCCGCCGTTCAGGAAGAACGGTTTACACGAAAAAAGCATGATCCTGATTTCCCTTCCCGGTCTATCCAGTATTGCCTGCAAGAGGCAGGTATTACACTTGCAGATGTGGATTATATTGCCTTTTATGACAAGCCTTTCCTGAAATTTGAAAGGTTGCTTGAGACCTATCTTACCGAAGCACCCTACGGCCTGCGGTCGTTTATCATGTCTGTGCCGGTGTGGTTGAAGGATAAACTTTTTCTGAAGGAGACCCTGGCCAGAAATTTCAGGGAAATATCGGACTTGTCCAAGGCAGAGATCACAGAAAAGTTGATGTTTGGCGAACACCACCAGAGCCACGCTGCCAGCGCTTTCTACCCGTCCCCATTCGAAGAGGCGGCGATTCTAACGGTTGACGGGGTTGGAGAGTGGGCGACAACCTCGCTTGCCCACGGCAAAGACAACAACATCCGGTTTCTGAAAGAAATTCATTTCCCTCATTCACTTGGGCTGCTCTATTCTGCCTTTACCTATTACACGGGCTTCAAGGTTAACAGCGGTGAGTATAAGGTGATGGGTCTTGCGCCGTATGGAAACCCCGTTTATGTTGACCTGATTAAAGATAATCTGATTGATATCAGGGAGGACGGCTCTTTCAGGCTGGACATGAAGTATTTTAACTACACATCTGGTTTGACGATGACAAGTAAAAAATTTCATAAACTCTTTGGTGCCCCGGCCAGGGAGCGTGAAGGAGAGCTTAACCAGAAGGATATGGATCTTGCCGCATCAATACAAATAGTCACCGAAGAAATCATGTCCAGGATGGCGCGACACGCCCGGGAAGTAACCGGCTGCAATAATCTGTGTCTTGCCGGTGGTGTGGCCCTTAATTGTGTCAGTAACGGCAAGCTCCTGCGAGAAAAGATATTTGATAACATCTGGATTCAACCGGCAGCCGGTGATGCCGGCGGTGCGCTGGGGGGAGCCTGTTCCGTTTATTATCAGGAATTACAGAATGAACGAACCATTGACCCGGATCAACTGGATAGCATGAAGGGCTCCTATCTCGGGCCGGAGTCAAGCCGTGAAGAAATTGAAGCGTATCTCGATTCAGCCAATGCGGTTTATCATTACATTGATGATGAGGACAATCTGGTTGATATAGTCAGTGATGTTCTGGCCGATGAAAAAGTAGTAGGCTGGCATCATGGCCGAATGGAATTTGGCCCCAGGTCTCTTGGGCACCGAAGTATTATTGGTGATGCCCGCAGCACCACTATGCAGTCCACCATGAATCTCAAAATAAAATACCGGGAAAGTTTTCGACCTTTTGCGCCCTCAGTTCTCAGGGAAAAGGTCAATGAGTGGTTTGAACTGGATGATAATAGCCCGTATATGTTACTGGTTGCACCGGTCCATCCGGACAAACAGCTCAAAATGACGGCAGAGCAACAAAAGTTGTTTGGCATCGAAAAACTCAATATCCCACGCAGTAAAATACCTTCGGTTACGCATGTCGATTATTCAGCCAGAGTCCAGACTGTTCATAAGGAAACCAACCCGCGTTATCATAAATTAATAAAACGCTATGAAGATAAGACCGGCTGCCCGGTGATTGTAAACACGTCTTTTAATGTACGGGGAGAACCCATTGTCTGCACACCGGAAGACAGCTACCGTTGTTTTATGCGCACAGAAATGGATACACTGGTGATTAATGACTTTGTGTTATATAAACAGGAACAGCCTGAATTTCAGGACAAAGGTAACTGGAAAGAAGAATTCGAAATGGATTAATCCCCGCCTCCTGTTTTGAAAGCAGGCCTTTTTTCATACTATTATTTCCCTGAACAAGTGGTATCCTGTAAATCTGTTCCGGTTTTTCAGTTATGTTTCCCATTTACAATCGAGTTTAATATTGATCAAGCTGCTCATAATTGGCTATGTCTGGCCTGAACCAAACTCTTCAGCCGCAGGCAGCCGGATGTTGCAGCTGATCGGGGTTTTCAGGGAACAAGGCTGGGCAATCACCTTCGCCAGCCCGGCAAAAGACAGCGAGTATATGACAGACCTGGTGAAGCAAGGGATCCAGAAAGTGAGCATTGCGCTCAATGACAGTAGCTTTGATGAGTTTATAGCAGAAACCCGACCCGATATTGTGTTGTTTGACCGCTTCATGATCGAGGAGCAGTTCGGTTGGCGTGTATCAAAACAATGCCCACAGGCAATGTCGGTATTGGAAACGGTGGATCTGCATTGTTTGCGCGCCGCCAGAGAGAGGGCGCATAAGGATGGCCGGCAGCTTGAGTTGGCAGACTTGTCTGGTGATCTGGCAAAAAGAGAGATTGCCAGTATTTTCAGGAGTGATCTCTCTCTGATCATATCAAAAAAGGAAATTGAACTGCTGACCGGGACATATAAGGTCGGTGTTGATTTGATTCACTATGCCCCGTTTATGCTCGATCCGCTTGATCGTCAATCGACAGATTCATGGAGGTCATTTCATGACAGAAATCATTTTATATCCATCGGTAATTTTCGTCATGCACCCAATATGGACGCAGTTTTGTATTTAAAGGAAATTATCTGGCCAAGGATACGAGAACAATTACCCAGCGCAGAACTGCATGTTTACGGCGCCTATCCCCCATCAACGCTGGGCCAGCTGAATGAGCCTTCCCGGGGGTTTTGCATTAAAGGCAGGGCCGGTCATTCCAGGGAGGAGATGGAGAAGGCCAGGGTTTGTCTCGCACCATTGCGTTTCGGTGCCGGTATCAAGGGTAAACTGGTCGAGGCCATGATATGTGGCACACCCAGTGTCACCACCGGTATTGGCGCAGAGTCCATGCACGCAGGTTTACCCTGGAATGGCAGTATCAAGGATAATCCTGATGAATTTGCGCAGGCTGCGGTAAATTTATATCAACACAAGTCAGAATGGTACGCGGCACAAGTCAACGGTATTGCTATTATAAATAACATATATAATATTGATGACCACGGACAGATTCTTGTAGACAAAATCAATAAAATCCGGGAAGATCTTGATAATCACCGGCTGAATAATTTTACCGGATCAATGCTAAAATACCATTTATTGAAAAGCACCGAATACATGGGACGATGGATTGAAGCTAAAAATAAATACTGACGTTATATACAGGGATGTTGACCGATGCCTGCATAAAATAATGTATTATAAATTTTCACTGTTGTCCCGTTAACCCATGACGAATGTAGTTGGAATGTAAGCGGCAAATGCGTTTCGGGCTAAGCCGCAATCCGGACATGGAGCCGGCAGGCCTGATCAAGACACGCAAAACATGCCATCCATGGCGGCTCGGCTGCCGCGTCCGTGCGGCAGACGGTCTTGATCAGGCCTGCCGGCTCCATGTCCTCACATTGTTATGTGCTTCATAAAGTTAACGGGACAACAGTGATAAATTTTATAATATCTTGCAACAGGCCTGACAACAAGGGTTGGTAAACGGGTAGGAATATGGCCTATATCAATGACTGGAGAGTAAAGGGTATTTACAGGGTCTTTATCGGCGAAGTAAGTGGCGATGAAATAGTAGAGGCCGTTCTTGAAATAGAAGGGGACCAGCGATTCGATGATCTGGATTATATCATCAACGATTTCAGGCAGGTCGATAAATACGAGGTTTCAGAAAGGGATATCAAGACGATTGTAAAAATTGACAAGCATGCCGTTAAGATAAACTCGAAAATAAGGATTGCTATCGTGGCAACTCACGAACCAATCCATGAATGGGCAAAATTATACTGTAATAAAATGCATGATAGTCCTTACGATTGCGAGGTTTTTAACAGCATGGAAAAGGCCGAAAAATGGGCCTTGTCATCAAGTAGCCAGGGGGCTTGCTAATAAAAGTTTGACTTGATATTAAACAACCATTCTGGTTAATCAGGCCATCGTAAAAGTTATGAATCAAGATTTAAATAGTGTAAAAATTGGCCTGATACTGGTTTTACTGGGCCTTCTCGCCGGTGTTTTACTGGGTGTATCCTTTGGTGCATCTGAAGAGACATTCGAAAACTATATAGCCAAAGGGGTTTCGTCCCATCCGGACGTACATGACGCCAATAGCAACAAGAAAATCTGGCGCTATGTGCAAAGGGCCCATTTTCACTCCACAGGCATTGCGGCATTCTCGCTGGGCCTTATATTGACTATCCTGCTCTCCTCTATGAGCGATAAATTCAAGACCCTTTCCTCGACACTGGTGGGTCTGGGCAGCTTCTACCCCCTTGCCTGGTTTACGATGTTCATACTGGCCCCGTCAACAGGCAGGGATGCGGCACACCATCACATATTAACCGAAACGTTTACGTATGCAGGGACCTTTGGAATATTGGGGGGGATACTGATATTGTGTGGCAATATTTTGTTTGGCATGTTTAAAAAATAATTGTTCATTTATTAGAGTAACCCGGGAAACTGCATGTTAATTGTTATTTCACCAGCGAAGAAGCTGGGCAATGATGCCGGCACCAGGGCCAGTATATTTACCACACCTGATTATCTGGATAAATCACAACAACTGATAAAACGGCTGAGGCACCTGTCTGAGCTGGATATTTCCGAGTTGATGCACGTTAGCAGCAAGATCGCAAAGCTGAACTTTGATCGTTTTGAAAAATGGAATAAAAGATTTACCGCCGACAATTCGAGACCGGCAGTCCTGGCTTTCAGGGGTGATGTTTATACAGGCCTGGACGCAGATTCTTTCAGTGCGGCAGATTTTAAATTTGCACAACAACACCTGAGGATATTATCCGGACTTTATGGTCTGCTACGGCCACTTGATCTCATGATGCCCTATCGACTTGAAATGGGTACAAAACTGGAAACTTCCCGTGGAAAAAACCTTTATGAATTCTGGGGAGATGAAATCACCCTCGGCCTGAACCGCCAGTTAAAAAAGGATAAATCCGGCATTCTCGTTAATCTTGCATCAAATGAATATTTCAAGTCGGTGCGGCCCGGGTTGCTTGAGGCCGACATTATTACGCCGGCGTTCAAAGAGTATAAAAGCGGCGAGTACAAGGTGATCGGAATTTATGCAAAAAAAGCACGCGGATTATTGAGCCGGTTTATTATAAAAAATAAACTGGCTGACCCGGGATCGATCAAGGAGTTCAGTGAAGCGGGTTACGGCTTTAACAGCAAGTTGTCAAAAGGGAATAACTGGGTTTTTACCCGTAAGGCAAGACAGGGCTGATCGCCCTGGAATCATGCCTGTTTCACAACTCATTCCAGCCCCCTATCTCTTCAACGGTCTTTTCAATCCAGCCCTCTACCTCAGACATGATTTCACTGACAGATTTGCCAGCCGTTTCAATCGGCGGTCCGATTACTACCTTGATAGTACCGGGGTGTTTGAAGAATTGTTTTTTTGGCCAGAAATAGCCGGCATTATGGGCGATCGGCACAATCCGCCGGCCAGCCTTCGCGGCCATGATGGCCCCGCCGGCACGGTAGTGTGTTTTTTCACCAGCCGCCGTGCGTGTTCCTTCAGGGAATACCATGATATTGATGCCGGCATCAAGTCGCTTTTTACCCTGGTCTATTAACTGGTTGATGGATTTTTTCCCCAGCCTGCGATTGATCGCAATCGGGTTTAACATCGCCACCCCCCAGCCAAAGATCGGGATCCACAATAATTCCCTTTTAAGTACCCAGACCATAGGGGGCAGGAACAACTGGTAGGAAATGGTTTCCCAGGTTGACTGGTGCTTGCTCATGATAACGACAGGTTCATCCGGGATATTTTCCATTCCTGTGATTTCATGTTTTAGTCCACACGTTACCTTTAGCCACCAAAGATTAAAAAATGGCCACCCCCGGGAAATAGTGTAGCGTATGCGAAATGGAAATATAAAAGAAACCGACAGTATCGAGGTTATGATAATGGTTGATATATTAAAACCTGCCCAGAAGAGGGCCGACCTGATAACGGGCATCACGCTATTTCACTTTCCCTGGCGACAGGAGCTTTTCAGTAAATTCAGCCAGGTTGGTAAAAACCTGGAGATCCTCCATGCCGCTGTTTTCCTTGAGCGTTCTTTCGCCTTTACCCGTGCAGACCAGTACCGGTATTGCCCCGGCCTGCCGGGCGGCCTGCAGGTCCCGCAAGGAATCACCAACGGCATAGACATTTTCAAGGGAAAGGTTCAGGCGTTTTTTCAGCTCGATAAATAATCCGGGTTTTGGTTTTCTGCAAGCACAGTTATCATCAGGGACATGCGGGCAGAACAGGATGGAGTCTATACGGCCACCTAAAAGAGCCAGCTGTTGAAACATTTTTTCGTGGATCTCATTGAGGACCCGTATATCAAACAGCTTACGCCCCAGGCCAGACTGGTTAGTAATAACGATAACCTGGTAACCCGCCCGATTGAGTTGCGCAATGGATTCAAGGCTGCCTGAAATTGGAACCCATTCATCAGGGCTCTTGATAAATCCGTCTGAATCCTCGTTGATAACCCCGTCCCTGTCCAGAATGATAAGCTTCATTTAAATCAGCCCCTGAACTCTGAAACCCTGATCCGGCCATTTACCATTTTTGATTCTCGCTTCATGATCTTTTCCATTTTCATCCAGAATGCCTCCTTCAGATCAAAGTCAGCAGAAATGGCTGTACCGATTAATAATATAAAAAGATCAGCCACTTCTTCTGCCAGGTCCTGTTTATTTTTACCTTTGGTAACACAGGCTGAAATTTCACCCAGCTCCTCAGCCATGAGTGCAATTCGATAGGCCAAGTCTTCACCACCGGTATTTTTGAAATCGTGTTTATCGTGAAATGCCTGTACGGCGGCAAGCATATCATCGTAGGAATCCGGTTTCATATCAGCATGACTCGCTATATTTATTGTAAACGTGAAAGGTCCGCCACCCTGAGGAACTGGTTACGGATCGCATTTAACATCGCCAGGCGGTTATTTCGTAATTTCTCGTCATCTGACATGACCATAACCTCATCGAAGAAGGCATCGACCGAGCCGCGCAGGCTTGCCAGTTTCTTCATTGCTGCCTCATAATCCTGTTCATCAAACAGTGGATCAAGTATCGGGATAAGCTGATTGATCTCATCTGCCAGATTTTTTTCCACCTGCTCTTCAAGCGCCATCAGGTTCCATGTCTCCGGTATTTCAAAGTTGATTTTTTTAAGTATATTGGCAATCCGCTTGTTTGCCGCAGCAAGGCTTTCCGATTCAGGCATTTTACGAAAATCAGAAACGACCCGTATCCTTCTGTCACAATCCTGGAGATGAGAGGGCTTCAGGCAAAGTACCGACTCGATGACGTCTTTATCGAACCCTTTACTTACATAATAGACAGCAAGCCTTCCTAGTATAAAATCGTAAACCAGTTTTGGTGCGTTGGTAATATCAACCGGAATCTTCTGGAAGGTATAATTTTTTATTGCTGATTTAATGATCTGGTCAAGATCCAGGGTCAGATTTTGTTCAATAATGATTCGTATTATGCCCAGCGCCGCCCGCCTTAATGCAAAAGGGTCCTTGTCTCCACTGGGGGCCTGGCCAATGCTGAATATTCCAACCAGTGTATCTATCTTGTCTGCCAGTGAAACACATTGACCTGCCACTGTTTCAGGCAGCCTGTCCCCTGCAAACCGGGGGGTGTAGTGTTCCTCAATCGCCCTTGCCACTTCATCATCTTCTCCATCCAGCTCTGCATAATACCGCCCCATGATTCCCTGTAATTCCGGGAATTCCCCAACCATATTGGTCATCAGGTCACATTTACACAGTTCTGCCGAACGCCTTACGTTATCTGTGTCATGACCGATGGCGGCAGCAATTATTCCTGACAGATCGATTATTCTCTGGACCTTCATGTGTAATGTGCCCAGTTTATTTTGAAAGATAACCTTTTTGAGGCTCTCTATCCTGTCAGCGAGTTTTTGTTTTCTGTCCTGCTGCCAGAAAAATTCTGAATCAGCCAGCCGCGGCCGGATAACACGCTCATTTCCCTCGCGTACCCTGTCAGGGTTTTTACTTTCTATATTACTGATGGTAATAAAATGAGGCAAAAGCCTTCCCTGTTTGTCTACAAGGTGAAAATACTTTTGGTGGCTCTTCATAGCAGAGATCAGCGCCTCAGAAGGAATATCAAGAAAGTGCCTGTCAAAATTTCCCAGAATAGCGACGGGCCATTCGACCATTGAGGTAACCTCATCAAGTAAATTCTCGTCTATAATCGCTATGCCGTTTACCTGCCTGGCCCTCTCCCTTATCTGCCTCTTGATGGCATCGCTTCGTATTTCAAAATCGGCAATGACATGTCCCCCGGTTTCCAGTAATGACTCATAGGCCGATGGCTCACTGATAGCCATTTTGTCGGGATGGTGAAAACGGTGTCCCCGGGTTTCGCGGCCGGATTTTATGCCCAGTATTTCCGTCGCAATGACCTCATTACCAAATAACAGCACAACCCAATGAACCGGCCTGACAAATTGTTCTCTTGAACTTCCCCAGCGCATACGCCTGGGTATGGGCAGGCATTCAAGCGATTTTTTTACAATTTCAGGAATTATTAATTGTACATCGTGGCCCTTCTGCTCCGTCCTGAATGCCAGCCATGTGCCTTTATCGGTTTCAAGCCTCTCAAGGTCCTCGATGTTTACGCCGCAGCTTTTTGCAAAGCCGGTCGCTGCCCGTGTCGGGCAACCGTCATCATCAAAGGCAGCCGCCAGGGCCGGGCCGCGTTTTTCAACAAGCTTGTCCTGTTGTTTTTCCTGCAGGTCCCTGACGAGCACTGCAAGCCTGCGCGGGGTTGCAAAACATTGTGATTCTCCATGTTCAAGATTCATCAATCTCAAACCCTCAATGACACCCTTCTGGAACGACAGTGATAACTTCCTTAATGACCTGGGCGGCAATTCTTCCGTGCCAATTTCGATGAGAAGATCACGTGTATTCATTGATTGTCTCCCTCGCCGGTTTTAAGCAGGGGGAAGCCAAGATTTTTTCTGCTTTCATAATATTTTTCTGCCACGGCGCGGGACAATGCACGTATTCGACCAATGAACCGCGCACGCTCGGTAACAGAGATGGCATGCCGCGCGTCGAGTAGATTAAAGTTATGAGACGCCTTGAGCATCATTTCGTATGCAGGCAGAGGTAATCCCAGCCCGATTAATTTATTGCTTTCGCTCTCACAGGAATCAAACCATTTGAGCAATATCCCGACATCGGCATGTTCGAAGTTATAGGCCGACATCTCCACTTCATTTTGATGAAAGACATCACCGTAGGTAACAACACCATCCGGCCCGTTTGCCCAGACCAGGTCGAAGACACTTTTAACATCCTGCAGGTACATGGCAATGCGCTCGAGCCCATAGGTTATTTCACCGGTGACCGGCTCACAGTCAAGGGAGCCTACCTGTTGAAAGTAGGTGAACTGTGTAACCTCCATACCATTCAGCCATACCTCCCAGCCCAGTCCCCAGGCCCCCAGGGTTGGCGATTCCCAGTTATCCTCAACAAAGCGGACATCATGAACCAGTGTATCAATACCCAGCATTTTCAATGAGTCAAGGTATAGTTCCTGAATATCGATGGGTGATGGTTTCAGTACAACCTGAAACTGGTAATAGTGTTGCAGCCGGTTGGGATTCTCGCCATATCGTCCGTCTGTGGGCCTGCGTGAAGGCTGCACATAGGCCGCGTGCCAGGGTTCCGGCCCGATTGAATGCAGAAAGGTGGCCGTGTGGAAGGTCCCCGCACCCACCTCCATATCGTAGGGCTGTAACAGGACACACCCCTGTTTGGCCCAGTAATTTTGTAGCGCCAGTATAAGCCCCTGAAAAGTAGAGACATCAACCCTGTTTTCTTTTTCCATCCTGAATCCGGACCCCGAGAATGACATGGCTTGAATTATAGCTTGATCGGGCCTCGCCATTAAACCTAAAAGGCTGAATTTTTTAACAATTATCGGAATAATTTACAATATTGTTGATATTTTTATCTAAAGGCATGCTTCGTTTTGGCCGAAAGGGCTATTAGGGGTACGGATTGATGGATGCAATTATTACACGGGGTACTGTGACCGAGTCGTGGCAGAGTCTGGTTCACTCTGCCGGCGAGTGCTGCAATCAGGCACTGGATGAGGACCTGGAGAGCTATCTGGTTTTCATGCTCATGAGGCATACAGAAAATGCCAGGCTTGCCGATACTATTCTTGCAACGCAATATTTACAAGGTATGCAGTCCGGCGGCCATAGTTGCATCCAGCGGCTGCAAGAAGTTGGGGATCAATGCCTGCTCTTCTCAGGCTTTTTTCCAAAAAGATCGGAGCGTAGGCTTGTTAAGGTTCACTACTATGTTGATCTTGGGCGTTCAGCTTATTCACATATATCAGAAAAAATGAAACGTGACTATGCGCAGTTGTATGAACGGTTATCAGAGCAATTTGTTGTACTGATGGACATATTACAGGCTATGAGAACGATACATAACGGCTATGTTCTGGATTCCAGATCATTCCTTGAATTTGCATGTGAATGTGGAAGCCAAAGGGCAGAGCGGCTACTTGCCAATAATAACGTGTATTTGTTTCCGACCGCCAAAAGAACCAAGTAAATGAATGGCCGATGCAAGAATCCGAGTATAAAAAAACATTTGGCACAAACGAAATAATTTTCAGACAAGGTGAGCCCGGCTATTATGCCTGCATAATAGAATCCGGCTGCGTAGAAGTCTGTGTGGAGCGGGAAAATTTACCACCACTGATTTCGCAACTGGATGAAGGCGCACTATTTGGTGAAATGGCCCTGATTGATGATCATCAGCGTTCTGCTACCATCCGCACAACCAGACCGACGGAAGTGATAGTCATCACCCGTGAGCAATTCCATAACAGGCTGGCCGATACCCATCCGATGGTACGGCTTTTTCTCAGGGTTTTACTGAACAGATTCAGGGCATTCGATCAAAAATTTCTGGATAATCCCGATAATTCAATCATTGGCACAGGTGAGCTGCCCGAGAGCAGCGAATACAGATCCGATCACAGTATTGCTGTTAATCAATTAAGAAAAGAAACAGACTTGCTGAATGCTATCAGGAACGAGGAATTCAGGGTTTTTTACCAGCCAATTTTTCACCTCCCATCCAGCTCGATTGCAGGTTACGAGGCATTGGTACGCTGGCAGCATCCGCAACGGGGGCTTGTTTCACCATTTGAATTTATTGATCTGGCTGAAAAAACAGGGTTGATCGTCCCGATGGGGCTTTGGGTTCTCGAGCAGGCCTGTGAAGACCTGAAATTCTTTGATTTATATTTTCATCATGAATATACAAGACCACCCTTGTATATGAGTGTAAACCTGTCTGCCAGACAGTTACGTGATGACAAGATTGTTGAGCATTTGCAAACAGTGCTCCTGAAGACAGGCATCAATCCGAAGCGGATTAAACTGGAAATAACAGAAAGCCTGCTTATGCAGGACCCCGAACTGGCCATGACAGTCCTTGAGCAGTTGAAGTTACTGGGGTTCAGCCTTGCCATTGATGATTTTGGTACGGGCTATTCCAGTCTGAGTTATTTGCACAAATTCCCGTTTGATACCCTGAAAATTGATCGCTCCTTCATCAGCCAGCTATTGGTTGATGAGCAGAGCAATATTATCACCCAGGGCATTGCCACCCTGGCACATAATCTCGGCCTGAGTATCACTGCAGAAGGTGTCGAGGAGCAGGGGCAGCTCGATTGCCTGCGTGAATATATGTGTGATTTTGTCCAGGGTTTTCTGATGTCAAGGCCGATGCCCGTCGATGAAGCAGTCAAACAGCTCAATGCAGAACAGGCGATGATAGCCTGAGCACATGCAATCCGGCAGGCCCCGACGGCCCACAGCCACTAACCAACGATATTAAGAGAGCGGGTCCTGAAGTTTACATTCAGTTTGTCAGCGATCTCCTTGCAGGCATTTATATCAACGCCCTCAAGTCCATCAATGGCCGTTAATGTAATATCATCAATGTGTTCCTGCGCACAGGCAACAAAATCAAGTATGGCGGGGTAAGTGCCTGTTTGAGGTGGCCGGCAATGACGGTCGTAAATAGATTCAGCCTGCGCATTGAGTGAAACAGATATGGCGTCAATCCTGTTTGCAAGCATGGGTGTAATGTCCATGCCATGCACCAGGTTACCAAGGCCGTCCGTGTTTAATCTCACCCGCGCCCCGCCGTGAACAGCCTCGGCGATATCCAGCAGGGATGTCAAACTCAGTGTGGGCTCGCCCAGGCCACAGAACACGATTTCCTGAAACTGCCCGACGTCACCGATGGACTCCAGCACCTGATTGGTGGTGGGCTCTTCAGACAGCCGCAAGTGATATCCCCGAATGCTCCACTGTTTATTAAATTTCGGACAGAAGGAGCAACGGAGCGTACATCTGTTGGTCAGATTGACATAACAATTGCCATGTAACGCATATGTTAATTGATTGTCTACTGCTTTGTTATTACACTGATTAATATCCGTTCCCTCATAACAAATCATCCAGCATGGGAAGCTTTATACCCTATCCAATATTTTCCTTATTTGATGTGGATCAAAAATAGGTACTATTAAAATATATTACTGTTTTTATTTATGTTTTATTTTTTCAACCAACAGTCTGCACGCATATCCGGGTGAAAATTGTGGGCCAGCGGTCCATTCCCGGACGTGACAGGCCCCGTTTGCCACAAGGCAGTCTGTATAATGAAAATTTCTGAAACCCCTGCATATATATTATGGAAAAATTAAGTGTCCCACAAGGCCGGTTCGGCCTGTCACGCTACCCGGTCCGCAAAAAGGAGACCTTGCGGGCATGGGATGCCGCAGATGAATATCTGTTGAACGAAGTTGCCGATAAAAATTTAACTGCGGTAGCGCCACGGCTCTTGATTCTCAATGACGGCTTTGGCGCACTTTCAGTAGCACTGTCTGATTTCATGCCAGCCATGATGTCAGATTCATATCTGGCCCAACAGGCCACGCTGCTGAATTTACAAAACAACCAGATCAGGCCCGACCGGGTCCGGCTATCAAGCTGTCTTGACCGGCCCGATGGAATATACGACCTCGTACTGGTTAAAATCCCGAAAAACCGCTCATTGCTTGAGGACCAGTTATTCAGGATCAGGCCACATATAAATAAAGACACGAAAATAATCGGCGCAGGGATGGTAAAGGGCATACACAGGTCGACGCTTGAATTGTTTAATCATATTCTCGGCCCGACACACACATCCCTGGCCCGTAAAAAGGCAAGGCTGATTTTTTGTGAACCTGATATGACAATTGACCCGGGAGACAACCCCTACCCTCGCACATTCAGCCTTGATAAACCACGGCATGAAATCACATGTCACTCGAATGTCTTCTCACAAAGCGGCCTTGATATCGGCACACGATTTTTTATTGAATATATTCCGGCATCTGATCAAACATCAACAATTATCGACCTCGGATGCGGCAATGGCATTATTGGCCTGGTTGCGGCCGAACTTAATCCGAATGCTGAATTATTGTTTATCGATGAGTCCTTTATGTCGGTTGAATCTGCGAAGGCCACATTTAACGCGGCATTTGGTGGTTTACGCAAGGCGGACTATCAACCCAATGATTGCCTGGCCGGAATCGCGGAAAACAGTGCCGACCTTGTCCTGTGCAATCCACCCTTTCACCAGCATGCAGCGATTGGCGATGTTACCGCATGGCAGATGTTCGGTGATGCAAAAAAAGTTTTGAAACGAGGCGGCGAGTTATGGGTCGTGGGCAATCGCCACCTTGCCTATCATGTAAAGCTCAAGCGACTGTTCGGGAACTATGTCAATATCGCCAGTAATAACAAGTTTGTTATTCTAAAGGCCAAAAAGCGTTAGCCCGCATTTCCTGTCAGGCCGGCATCATATTGCTACCGTTTGTCTTCATAACCAAACTCCGTCAATATTTTTGCCGGATGTTATTTCTCTACGAGCATCTTTTTTGAATGTTGCCCCGGCAGCTTCCATATGTTGTTTAATCTGCCGCTTTGGATTTTTAGACTTTATCAGTTTGCCCGCTTCAAAAGCCTCCAGAATTTCTTTTTCTTCAGCATCTGATTTACTCATTTGTATCACCTATATACTGCCTGGTTGCCTTGCGACCCGGCATAATTGTTTTGAGAAACATTTCGTCCTTTTTTTCAACATAGGGGACTAAATATGTGTAATTTTCTATTATTACAACTGATACCTTTTGATCAGGGTAACGTGCCTTATTCGGGTGATCGTAGATATCAACTTCATTACCTGGCTGTATATTAAGGGCTATTTCTTCAAATGAAATATTTCTTTCCCTCTTGAGCACTTCATTTTTCCCTGAATTCCAAGCATATATTTTCATTTACTGACTATATCTCAAGGTGTGCATTTTGCCATCAAAGGCCGGTGCCACAAATCAGATGAATTTTCCTTGCTAGATTGCAGTTCTTTTACCCTTTCTCATTAGTTCTATTGCATCTTCCTGAAAAATATCAGACTGGTCGAATACCTGATTTAACAACAGATTACAACACGGGCCATTTCCGCATATTAGGCATTTATCCTCTTCTTTCGTTCAAAATACCGGATATAAATATGTTCTTTTAGAGGGGATTTAAATTTCCATAGAATCAATGATGTCACTGTTAATGTCCCGTTAACCCATGACGAATGTAGTTGAAACGTAAGCGGCAAGTGCGTTTTGGGCTCAATTGAGCAATCCGGACATGAAACCGGCAAGCCGGACCAAGACACGCAAAACAGGCCATCCATGGCGGCTCGGCTGCCGCATCCGTACGGCAGACGGTCTTGATCAGGCTTACCGATTCCATGTCCTCACATTTATATGCGTTAGGCGGTGAGACACAAAGAGGCACTGCCGTTAAGGGGAGCAAAGAGACAGCCGCAAATACTCGCAAATATTGATAATGATTATTTGCGTTCATACGTAGCTAAACAAGGTTTTAGGAAATATAATATTTGCGAGTATTTGCGGCTAATAAGATTTAATGGCTCTTACTATTCGCTTTCATTTTCGGCTGAATTATGGGTTTGAATAGTATAAAAAGAGCCGTAACGGCCCCTCCAGGGGCCTTCATCATACCACCCGCTCTGCGGGTGGTATTTGATTATGGGGACAGAAATTCATTTCACAGGGCCTATTTGCTATAATCCCCCACCCTTTTCAATAATCTGCCAATATCATGAATCGACAAATCAAGGCCGTTTCCCTCATATCCGGCGGGCTGGATTCCCTGCTGGCCACGCGTGCGGTAATCGACCAGGGTGTCCATGTTGAGGGCATCAATTTTTACACCGGTTTTTGCGTAGAGGGTCACACGCACGCCATCCGCAAAAGGGACAAACAAAAAGAAAAAAGAAATAATGCCCTTTGGGTCGCAGAAACACTGGGCATTAAATTGCATATCATCGATGTGATCGAGGAATACAAGGATGTGCTGATCAATCCGAAACACGGTTACGGTGCCAACATGAATCCCTGCCATGATTGCAAGACGTTCATGGTACGCAAGGCACGGCAGTGGATGGACCAGCATGGTTTTGATTTTATTATTACCGGAGAGGTGGTCGGCCAACGCCCGATGTCGCAGCGTAAGGACACCATGCCCGTTATCGCACTTGAGTCGGGTGCCGGGGAAAGACTGCTGCGGCCGCTTTGCGCAAAGCACCTGCCGGAAACACTGCCGGAAACAGAAGGCTGGGTGAACCGGGATGAACTTTTTAACTTCCACGGCAGGTCACGTAAGCCACAAATGGCCCTGGCAGAACTGTACGGTTTCAGGGATTACGCGCAGCCCGCGGGAGGCTGCTGTTTTCTGACAGATGCCAGCTACGCTAAAAAACTGGTGGACCTGTGGGAGTCACGCGGTAATAAGGAATATGAAATGGATGACATCATGTTGCTGAAGGTAGGAAGGCACATACGTCCGGGCAGCCGTTTCAAAATGATCATTGCCCGCGAAGAAGGTGAGGTTAATTTCATGCAGGGGTATTGCAACCGCTTTATCTCGATCAGGACCACCAGCCACAGTGGCCCACTTGCGCTGCTCGATGGCCAGCCGGTCGAGGAGGATATAAAACTGGCGGCCCGCATCACGGCCCGTTACAGCAAGGGGCGTGCGGCGGAACAGGTTGAGGTCGAGTGTCGTAAACCGGACGGTGAAACACAAACGTTACAGGTAAAACCGATTGCGGTCGCTGAAATCCCCGCAAGCTGGTATGTTTAGCCTGTCATCCAGGGGCCTGCCGGATTGATCAATTTAGCTCAAAAGGTACCGGCCGTTTACGCTTCAACTGCATTCGTTACAGGTTAGCGGGACAGTAGAATATAGAATAATGTCATGAGCACATATGAGCTGGATACAAGTGGCCTGCTTTGCCCGATGCCCGTTATCAGGACACAGGACTTTATCCTGGGCTTAACTGCGGGAGACAGCGTTGATGTGCATTGCACGGATCCCGGTGCCCTGAACGACATACCGGCCTGGTGCCGCATTAATGGTCACAGGGTGCTGGAGGCAAAACAGCAGGACGGCCGCGTTTTAATCAGGATCGAGGTTCAATAATAACAGACATGTTCGACGAGCAACGCTATAAGGAAACCAGAAAAGTAACCCTGATCGGATCGGCCCTGGACCTGGTGCTGGGAGTCGCCAAGATCCTTGCCGGGTATGCTGGCAGCTCACAGGCGTTGATTGCCGATGGTGTCCATTCACTCTCTGATCTGGTTACCGATATCATGGTGTTGTTCGCAGCCAAACACGGCAGCCGTGCCGCCGATGAGGATCATCCATACGGCCATGCCCGTATCGAGACGTTGATGACCGTTGTGCTCGGCATTGCCCTGATCCTGGTCGCACTGGGCATTGGCTATGATGCCGTAAGGCGATTGTTTCATCCTGCCATGTTGCTTCATCCCGGCTGGCTGGCACTTGCCATCGCAGCCATCTCCATTTTTTCCAAGGAGGCCATTTATCAGTATACGATGCGGGTGGCCGTGCGGCTGCGCTCGAACCTGTTGCGCGCCAATGCCTGGCACAGTCGTTCCGATGCCATTTCATCCGTCATCGTGGTCATTGGCGTCGCCGGTTCAATGGCGGGCCTGACCTACCTGGACGCGATTGCAACGGTTGGCGTGGTACTGATGATCGCCAGGATCGGTTGGGATATGGCCTGGCACAGCATGACCGAGCTGGTCGACACGGGTCTGGACCCCGGGCGCGTGGAAAAAATGCGCGATTATGTTAAATCCATGGACGGGGTCATCGACCTGCACATGTTACGTACACGCAGGATGGGTGCCGATGCGCTGGTGGATGTGCATCTGCAGGTTGGTCCACATTTAAGTGTGTCGGAGGGGCATCATATCAGCGAGGTTGTACGAAACCGCATGATCGAGGAGTTTGACGAAGTAACCGACGTGATGGTGCATATCGATCCGGAAAATGACGAGGATGTCCAGCCCTGCGGTGAATTGCCATTACGACACGAGATTGTCGAGAAGCTGCGTCAGGCATGGGCCGGCATTGCCTGCAGGGACAAAATTGAAAACATTACTTTGCATTATTTAGATGGTAAGATTCATATCGACCTGCAACTCTCGCTGGACATTTTCAACGACCAGAAAAGTGGACAGATCATATCCGATTCATTGATCAGTGCCAGCAAGTCCGTGGAGTATATAGGTGATGTCAGGGTCTGTTTTCATTAATGCACAATAATGGTGCATATTTGAACCAATATGCACCATTATTGTGCATACAGTGGTTAAATATAGCTATTAAATAAAATAAGCCACTGTATTTCATGAAAGTAAAGGTATGGCATAGTTCATGCAAAATATTTGATTCAAATTTATTCGTGTCGCAGGGCCGGGCAGACTGCCGGGTTCCTGCAGAATGATTTATTGTTTATTCAGTATCGATTCAGGAGGAGTGGCGAATGTCCGCAAAAGTATTAAAAATGATAAAGGACAACGATGTTAAATTCGTTGATATGCGTTTCACTGACACCATTGGCAAGGAGCAGCATGTAACCCTGCCGGTCCATGAAGTCAATGCCGGTTTCTTCAAGGAAGGAAAAATGTTTGACGGCTCCAGTATTGCAGGCTGGAAAGGGATTAATGAGTCAGACATGATCCTGATGCCGGATGCCAGTTCTGCTGTCATTGATCCCTTCTTTGATGACATGACCCTGAATATCAGTTGTGACATCCTCGAGCCGACCACCATGCAGGGTTACGAGCGTGACCCCCGCTCGGTTGCAAAACGTGCCGAGGCATACCTGAAAAAAACCCGGATTGCCGATACCGCCTACTTCGGTCCTGAAAATGAATTCTTTGTATTTGATGACGTCCGATACGGTTCAGACTTGTCGGGCAGCTTCGTCAAGATCGACTCGGAAGAGGCCAGCTGGAACTCTGAAAAGGTTTATCAGGATGGCAATATGGGCCATCGTCCGGGTGTCAAGGGCGGCTATTTCCCTGTTCCCCCGGTTGATTCACTGCACGATATCCGCTCGGCCATGTGTCTGGCGCTGAACGATATGGGTGTCGGTACCGAGGTACACCACCATGAAGTGGCAACCGCAGGTCAGTGTGAAATCGGTGCAGGTTTTGGCCCGCTGGTTCGCAAGGCCGACGAGGTGCAGATCCTGAAATATGTGGTCCAGAACGTGGCCCACGCCTATGGCAAGACAGCGACATTCATGCCCAAGCCCATCGTCGGTGATAACGGTAACGGTATGCACGTTCATATGTCACTGGCCAAGGCAGGCAAGAACCTGTTCAATGGAAACAAGTATGGCGGCCTGTCTGATATGGCCTTGTATTATATAGGTGGTGTGATCAAGCATGCACGTGCATTGAACGCCTTTGCTAACGCATCAACCAACAGTTACAAACGACTGGTCCCGGGTTTTGAGGCCCCGGTCATGCTGGCGTACTCTGCCCGCAACCGGTCCGCATCCATCCGGATTCCTTTTGTCACCAATCCAAAGGGACGCCGTATAGAGGTTCGTTTCGGCGACTCCACCGCCAACCCTTACCTGTGCTTTGCGGCCTATCTGATGGCGGGCCTTGATGGCATCAAGAACAAGATCCACCCGGGCGAGGCGATGGACAAGGACCTGTATGACCTGCCAGCGGAGGAAGAGGCAAAAATACCCCAGGTATGTTATTCCTTTGACCAGGCACTGGAAGTGCTTGATGACGACCGCAAGTTCCTGACCGAAGGCGGTGTATTTACCGACGATATGCTCGATGGTTATATCGCACTGAAAATGGAAGAGGTCACACGCCTGCGTATGACAACGCACCCGGTAGAGTTCGATATGTATTATAGTTTGTAATCACTCCAGGCTACGGATTTTATTAGTAAAAACGCCCCCTTATCCAGGGGGTGTTTTTATCGGGGCCCTGCTGCCGCAGGCGATTCTTTCCCGGCCCGACAGATGCCTGAATATAGCTTATAATTAAGGTTATCTGAATAACCACATGGAAAGCAGCCAGGATGAATGTAAAGCATATCGTATTATTGTTGTCTGTATTTACCCTCTTTTCAGCCCATGCCGAAATCTATAGATGGGTGGATGACAGCGGCAAGGTAGTCTATTCAGATAAACCCGGGGCCGGCGCCCAGCGGGTCAAGCTACACGGCATAGCGACCACCTATAAATCAAAACCCGTGTCGGCCTACACATCTGCCAACTCATCCACAAAGGGACCAAAAAAGGTAAAGGCCGTCAAGGGCTATAAGTCTTTCAGGATAGTCAGCCCGGCCAACGATGCCGCCATAAGGGAAAACGCAGGCAACGTCAGTATCGTGATGCGTTCCAGCCCGCCCCTGAAAAAGGGACACAGGACGGTTATTGCTCTTGATGGAAAGAAGGTGCAGACCACCGGCCTTAGCTACACATTTAGAGGAGTAGACCGCGGAACCCATGTCCTGAGTGCCGCTATCATGGATGCCGGCGGTAAAAAACTGATTGAATCCAGCCCGGTGACATTCCATTTACTGCGGTATTCCATAATACATCACTAGCCCGCATATCTCACCACCATTCAACTGCGACGGCCCAATGGCACGCCCTGCTTGACTTTCACCTGGTCGGTCTGCTCAACATAGTGTCGACTATGCCTGCACGGCCCTCGGTCGTGAAAGTTAATCATGCCGTACCCTTGAACCGTCTCGCTACGAACGGTGGTGAGAAATGCGGGTTAAGGGCCCTGCCGGTTTTCTGTTAGTGGCTTTCTTTATTTGTTACCAGGTCCAGTCCCAGTTTATGGATTATTTCCAGACTTACCTGTTGAATGGATTTGCCATCAGTGTTGACGATGATACTGGCAATTTCCCGGTATAGCGGGTCGCGGCTACGGAAAAGCGCGTTCAGCTTTTCTTCCGGGTCGCCGGTTCGCAGTAATGGCCGACTGGTATCCCGTCTTGTCCTGCTCAATTGTTGTGAAACGGTTGTGTGCAGGTAGATTACCTTGCCACGTGCCTCCATCAGCTTTCTGTTGTCCCCGGAAAGTACAGATCCGCCGCCTGTAGCCAGTATGATATTTTTTTGCCGGGTCAGTTTATCGATCATCTGTGATTCACGTTGCCTGAAACCCTTCTCACCTTCCAGTTCAAAAATAAGCGGTATACTGGCCCCTGTGTGCCGTTCGATCTCACGGTCGCTGTCGACAAAATCAACACCCAGCTTGCTGGCAAGGCGTTTGCCTATGGTCGATTTTCCTGCCCCCATCGGGCCGATCAATATAATGTTGTCGGGAATATTCATGGTACAAAAAATAGTTGATTACTTGCCGTATGCCTATACCGGCTCCATATTCTCACATTTAGCCGTGATCTGACCTGTATCAGCCTTTACGGGATGGCACAAAAAAGCCGCAGCAACGATCATCGTTGCTGCGGCCTTTCCCCGCTGTGCTATTGTATTGCCGATTTAAGCTCTTCCTTGATAATCTTGGGTGTTACAAAGATCAGTAATTCCTGTTTTTTATCTGTACCCGCCTTGCTCCTGAATAAATAACCTAAAACAGGCAAGTCAGCAAAGAATGGTACCCTTTTTCTGGTATTAACCCGGGATTTCTCGTAGATTCCCCCCAGAACCACGGTCTCGCCATTGGATACCAGGGTCTGGGTCTTGACGTTATTGGTATTGATACTGGGGACGCCGTTGAAAATCGTTCCGACACTGTCCTTGTTGACCTCTATATCGAGGATAATCTGGTCATCCGGGGTGATCTGCGGGGTGACCGTCAGCTTGAGTAGTGCCTCTTTGAAAGACACGGCAGTTGCGCCACTTGATGACGCCTGCTGGTACGGAATTTCCACACCAGCTGAAATGGTGGCGGCCTTCTGGTTGGCGGTGATGACCTTCGGGCTGGAAACAATCTCGCCATCCCCTTCGTTTTGCAGGGCGGTCAGTTCCAGCTGGACCACGGCACTGCTTGCCTTGGCAATCGCCAGTCCCACCGTACCGTTAGCGGCTGCTACGGGCAGGTCAACGATCAGGTCACCAAGCCCGGTGCTGGGAGTGGTGCCGGAGACCCCGCCGCCACCGGTATAATAGGTGTACTGGCCGCCGGTTTTTTGCCCTGCGATCCCGAAACGCACACCCAGGCTTTGTGCGAAATCCTGATTGGCAATGACTATACGTGACTCAATCAACACCTGCCTGACGGGAATGTCGAGCTTGCTGATGACCGCACGAATTTGGGCCAGCTTGTCCGAGGTGTCCTGGATAAGCAGGGTGTTGGTACGTACATCGATGGTGATACTGCCCCTTGAAGACAGCAGGCTGTTGTTGGCGCTTTTAAGCAGCGTCGCAATGTCTGTGCCCTTGGCGTAATTGATCTGGAACCACTCCGTGCGCAATGGCGCCAGTTCTTCTATTTGTTTCTGTGACTCGAGCTCCAGTTTTTCGCGTGCGGCAATTTCGGCACTGGGTGCAATCAGGACGACATTACCGGTTTTACGCATCGCCAGTCCTTTGGTCTTCAGGATGATATCCATGGCCTGGTCCCAGGGAACATTCTTCAGGCGCAGGCTCAGGCTGCCCGAAACATTATCGCTGACGACCAGGTTCAGGCCGGTAAAGTCAGCGAGCAGTTGCAGAACGGCACGTACCTCGATGTTCTGGAAGGTGAGTGACAGGCGTTCCCCGGTATAACCAAAACGTTTTTTCTTGGTTGCCTCGACCTGTTCCTTCGATAGTGGTTTGAGCTCGATGGTGTAGACGTTGTCGGCCTGATAGGCCAGGTGATCATAGTTATCATTAACAGGGGTAATGACCATACGGGTATCATTTCCCCTGGCCATGGTGTCAATGGTTTTTACGGGTGTGGCAAAATCCAGTACATCCAGGCGCCTGATCAGTTCGTTGGCAATGTTTGTGTCCTTGAAGTCAATCAGTATCTTGCCACCCTCCTGGCGCATGTCGATTCCTGTCGATGCATCCGAGAGTGTGACAATGATCCGTCCCTCTCCCTTTTGACCCCGTCTGAAATCGATATTGGACAGTTGGTGTTTTTTGTCAGTTAAAAACTGGTGGGCCTTTGTTGATATGCCGGTCATTCCCTGTGTGAGGCCCCCGCCCGGGGCACCGTTCAGGGTGACGATGACCTGGTTTCCATTGACCCTTGTCTGGTAGGAAACGAGTTCAGTCAGATTGATAACGACGCGGGTTCGTCCCTTTGCCTCTATCGAATTAATGCTCTTTGCCAGACCAATGCCGACATTCATGTTGCGCTTGTTCAGTTTGTTTTTGGTATTGGCAAGATCCAGCGCAATACGTGCCGGGTTGTCGATGGTAAAGCTGAGCGGCTTGGTGGCCGGTTCTGACATCGTCAGTGTTATCTGGACGCGGTCACCAGGCATGGAGGAGACGCTGATATCCTGTAAACTGTTTGCCGAAGTATATCCTGAAGCGCCCAACAGCCACAGACAGGAGAGCAGCAGAAATTGCCTGAATGTTGTGTTTGATCCCTTATTGTTGTTAACTTCATTTTTATTGGTCATGGGTAGTTTCCTGGTGCGATTGTTCAAACTCATCACTTAATTCCCCTTCGGGTCTTCTGCCAGTGCCATCGATGCAGGGCGTTCCATCCAGTCGCCAAGTCCGTCAGGCACAATTTCCATTAAATTTATTCTGTCTTCTGTTATCTCGGTGATTTTACCGTGATTTTGACCAAGATAGTTACCTTTTTTTAGCCTGTGAATGGTTCCGTCATTGGTTTTAAGCAGCGCCCAGCGAACGTTTTTCTGTTCCAGCGTACCAACCATGCGCAATCCGTCCAGTGGAAATGACTCCAGAATCTCCCTGGGGCGTCCCTCGACGGGTTTAGGGCCCCTGCCCTTGCTTTTGACCCTGACTGTTCTGGCAATCCGGGTAACGGTTTCCTCAAACGGGTTTTTGGTCAGATTGGCAGAATAACGGTAGGTTTCGTGAGGTTTGATTTCGGGCAATGGCGGTAATTTAGGTTTCTGCCTGTTTTTGGCGTTATGAACAAAAGTCTTCAGATCACTGATATCCGAACTACAGGCGGACAGGCCCATTACCAGGAAAACGGCAGCCACGGGAGCCACAAATTTTCTATAAATCGATGTGCCGGGAAACATTATTTTTCCCCCTCGTCATCAAGGTAGCGGTATGTCTTGGCCGTAGCGGTCATGGTCATACGGTTTTTGCCCCTTCTGGACAGATGAATATTGTGCAGGGTTACAATGCGTGGCAATGCAGCGATACCACTCGCAAATGCGCCAAATTCGTGATATTTACCGGTTACCCGTATTGAAATGGGTAATTCGGCATAGAAGTCTTTTGGTATCTCGGGGCTTGGTTTGAAAAGCTCGAATTCCAGTCCACTGGCCAGGCCGGTCTGTGAAATATCCACCAGTAGTTCGGCGACCTCTGTCTTGTTCGGCAGCTGACGGCTGAGCTTCTTGAAATCGGTGCGCATTTCTTCAAGTTGTACTTTTAACTGGTCAAGAATGGCGGCCTTGCTCGCCCGGATCAATACCCTGTTTTTCAGGGTTTTTTCTTCTTTCTGCACTTTCTCCAGTGCATCCTGCTGGTCGTAAATATCAAAGTACATTACACCGATAATCACCAGTGCGCTTAGAAAGGTGATGACAATGACCTTGGCGATTAATGGCCAGTTGCCAATGTTGTTGACATCCAGATCGAGGTCGCTCAGATCGAAATTCTTCATTTCTTGTTCTCCGATCCGCTGGCTGCCTTGTTGATTTGCTGAGCCTTCAGGGTAAAGTTACTGACCCGGCGTCTTCCGGACCTGGAGGTTGAAATCACATCCAGCTTGGGAGCGCCCAGCCAGTTGGATTTCTCGATATTCCACATATAGCTGGAGACGCGTGCGTTTGACTGTGCGACCCCGGTGATGGTCAGGTTGTTGCCATTTTGTGATAGCGATTTCAGATAGACCCCTTCAGGCAAGGTGGTGACTATTTCCTCAAACAGGTGGACGATTTCTGAACGGCTGCTTTGTAACCGCTGGATAATATCCAGGTGCGCCTGTAAATTAGCCTTTTCACTTTCAAATGTCTTGATCTGGCTGATCTGGATATCCAGTTTCTTTATCTCCTTGTTCAGGTAGGCATTACGCTTGCTCTGATAATCAATTCTGTCGGCATAGTAGAAATGCACGCCTCCCATGGCGGCCCCGGCGATGACCAGCATAATAACCAGAATGATAATAAAAGTGGTCTGCCTTTCCTTGCGAAGTTCATCACGCCAGGGCAATAGGTTTATTCGTGCCATCTTAGTCAAAACTCCTTAGGGCAAGGCCACATGCAATCATCAATGCAGGTGCATCGTTACTGAGGGTTTGTGGTTTCACTCTGGGTGCGAGCGACATATTGGCAAAGGGGTTGGCGATTGAAGTCGCCGTACCAATTTTTTCTTCAATCAGTTCATCTACACCGGTAATCGATGCGCTGCCACCTGCCAGTATGATCTGGTCGACACTATTATATTGACTGGACGAGAAGAAGAATTGCAGCGACCTGCTCACTTGCTGCGTCATTGCGTCCTTGAACGGGTCAAGTACTTCGGGGACATAATTGTCCGGGAGTCCACCCTGGCGCTTGGCCATACCGGCCTCTTCATAGGACAGGCCATAGCGGCGCATGATTTCTTCGGTCAGTTGCTTGCCACCAAAAACCTGTTCACGTGTATAAATAATTTTTCTGTCATGCAGGACATTCAGCGTTGTCATGGTTGCGCCAACGTCGATGACGGCAATGGTCTGGTCGTAGCCACCATCAGGCAGTTGCTCCGCCAGAAGGGCAAAGGAGTTTTCCAGCGCATAGGCCTCGACATCCACGACCTTGGGTATCATGCCGCCAATCTCGAGTGCCGAGACACGTGTTTCAACATTTTCACTTCTGGAAGCAGCCAGCAGGACATCAACCATTTCCGGATTTTTTTCGGAGGGTCCGAGTACCTCGAAATCCATCCTGACTTCATCAAGCGGATAGGGAATGTACTGGTCTGCCTCGAGCTCGATTTGTTGTTCCATGTCCTCATCTTTCAGTGCCGAGCTCATCGAGATGATTTTGGTGATAACCGAGGAACCTGACACGGCCACAGCAGCCGTTTTGTTGCGTGCACCGGAGCGTTTGACGGCGCGGCGGATACTTTCCCCGACGGCCTCGACATCTGCGATGTTTTTTTCAACAACGGAGTTGGCCGGCAAGGGTTCAACGGCATAACTTTCTACACGATAACGTCCGCCTTGCTCGCTGAGCTCGAGTAGTTTGACTGCGGTTGAGCTGATATCCAGGCCGATTAACGGGGGGCTTTTCCGTGATAATAGTCCCACTATATTATTTCCTTTTTTATACTGTCTGTTACGCGGGATAGATGTCTATTTACATTAAAATCCATACTTAACCCTTTGTCAACTAATGTCTTATCTGGGGTTTTTGTCCAGGTCTTGATAGAATAACGTCATACCCTGTTAATTCTTTAGGTATAAAATGTAATGGCAGATCCTTTATTTATTATTGTTTGTTCCCTACACTTGCCATCCTTGTACGGTACAGTACAGTATTGATTAAAATTTAGTGTTTTTCCATGTGCCCTGTCACAACCCCTGAAACAGACAGCATTATAACATTTACCACTATATGACCAGGTTTATCAAGATCTTGCGATACCTTGCGGCAGCTTTATTCGCTGCCATGACGGCGGGAATTATCGTGTTGACGGCAACTTATCTGTATCTGGCGCCCGGCCTGCCTGAAATCGATACACTGAAGAACGCCAAATTAACGCTGCCACTGCGTGTTTATGCCCGGGATGGTGACCTGATTGCCGAATTTGGCAAGGAACGCCGCACCCCCGTTCGTTACAGCAATGTTCCCGACCTGATGATCAAGGCCTTTCTTGCCGCAGAGGATGACCGGTTTTTTCATCACCCCGGGGTGGACTATCAGGGTCTGTTGAGGGCCGCCGTTCATTTGATAAAAACAGGCCGGAAGGGACAGGGCGGCAGCACCATCACAATGCAGGTGGCGAGGAACTTTTTTCTCACCAGAGAGAAGACTTTTTTAAGAAAATTCAATGAGATATTTCTATCATTAAAAATTGAGCATAAACTTAGCAAGAAAGAAATCCTTGAACTTTACCTGAATGCTATTTACCTGGGCAACCGGTCCTATGGTATCCAGGCGGCATCACAGGTCTATTATGGCAAAAATGTCCATGAGCTCACCTTGCCCGAAATTGCGATGATCGCCGGACTGCCCAAGGCCCCATCACGTTTTAATCCTGTTATTAACCCGGAAAGGGCCCTGATCAGGCGGAACTATGTACTTTCGCGGATGCGCGAACTGGATTTTATCTCCGAGGAGGATTACCAGGCCGCCAGGGCCACATCGGTGGTAGCCAGCCTGCATGGTTTGCGGTTACAGGTCGAGGCACCCTATATAGCTGAAATGGTTCGCTCCGAGATGCTGAAAAGGTATGGCAATGACATCTATTCGAGGGGTTTCCGTGTTTACACAACGATTGACAGCCAGTCACAGGTCGCGGCCAACAAGGCCTTGCGCAAGGCGCTGCTGGACTATGACCGCCGTCATGGGTACAGGGGGGCCGAGAGGAACTTTATAGAGGTTCTTGAGCTTGGAAGAGAGCAATGGGACAGAATTTTGCAGGATATCCCCGCCGTCGGTGGCCTCGAGGCCGGTATTGTGGAGGTGGTTGAAGATAAAAAAGTGCATGTTTACCTGATAAAAGATAAGGAAATCGTACTCGACTGGGAGGCAATGGAGTGGGCCAGGTCATTTATTGATGCCAACCAGCGTGGCCCTGTTCTGAAGTCAGCAACGAAGATACTGTCCCCCGGCGACCTGATCCGGGTGTATAAAAATGATAAGGGAAAGTGGCTTTTGTCACAAATACCGAATGTAGCCGGAGCCCTTGTTTCACTGACACCCAGAGATGGAGGCATTACCGCCCTGGTTGGCGGGTTTGACTATTTTCACAGTAAATTCAATCGGGCAACACAGGCCCGAAGGCAGCCCGGCTCGAGCTTTAAACCCTTCGTCTATGCGGCGGGCCTGGCCAAGGGGTTTACGCCGGCCTCTGTCATCAATGATGCACCGGTGGTGTTCAATGACCCGGCTTTGGAGGGCGTGTGGCGACCTGAGAACTACTCCAGCAAGTTTTATGGGCCGACCCGGCTTCGGGAGGCGCTGGTTCACTCACGCAATCTTGTTTCGATCCGGTTACTGCGCGAGATTGGTATTGGCTATACAGCCCGATATCTAAAACGATTCGGTATTACCAGCAACATGATTCAGCGGGACCTCACCCTGGCGCTGGGCAGTGGGTCCATTACCCCGCTGGAGCTGGCACGGGCCAATGCCGTGATTGCCAATGGCGGCTTTATGATAAATCCTTATTTTATCGGTCGAATTGAAGACGATGACGGGACGGTTATTTTTCGTGCCAATCCCGAGATTGCCTGCGCTGAATGTGAGGAAAGGAATGCATTAAAAGATGTCAAAACAGACAATAAGGCGCTTGCCGCAGTCCCTGAAAAACCTGCGGAGAAAGAGGATGAAAAGCCCCGCCTGGCCAAGCGAACGATCAGCGCACAGAATGCCTATCTGATCAATTCGATGATGCGGGATGTGATAAGGCGCGGGACAGGCAGGGGTGCACTTCGCCTGGGCCGCAGTGATCTTGCAGGCAAAACAGGTACAACCAATGACCAGCGCGATGCATGGTTCTCCGGATTTAACAGCGAACTGGTTGCCACGGCATGGATTGGCTACGACAAGGTGAAGCCACTGGGTAACCGTGAAACGGGTGGCCGGGCAGCGCTGCCAATGTGGGTGGATTTCATGGGTGCGGCCCTGGAAGGAATAGCGGAGACACCGCTTAAACAACCGGACGGGCTGGTTACGGTCCGGATAGATCCTGAAACGGCCTGTCTGGTGAGTTCGAATACCCGTGACGCCATTTTTGAAACATTTGTTGCAGGCACACTGCCCAAAGGCTGTGCTGATAGTGGCAGACCGCAGGAAACCCGCAAAAACAGCAATACTCAACCTGATGTTATTTTCTAGCCCGGCTGAATTCTGAAACAGGCATGCTGCTGAAAATTGAATGATACATTTACACGGCCAATTGATGATTCCAGGATGATGAAAGCCAGACAACAGGATCAGCAACGTCTGCTGATAGCAATGGAGGCGGCCCGACTGATGTCGGAATCAGGGATAGAGGACTATCGGCTGGCTAAAAGGAAGGCCGTACAGAAGCTGGGTTTGTCTGAAGCGCGTAATCTGCCGGGTAACCAGGAAATCAGGGATGCACTGTTTGAGTACCAGGGTCTTTTCAAGTCTGATTCACAGCCCGCACAGCTGAAGTTACTGCGTAAAACGGCAATTGATTCGATGTTATTTTTTCAGTCATTCCAGCCACGCCTGGTGGGTGATGTGTTGGCCGGCATCGCAAACGAACACTCACGGGTTGAACTGCATCTTTTTGTTGAATATCCCGAGCAGGTTGGCATTTTCCTGATGGACCACAACATCCCGTACAAGGAAAAATCCAGGCGGGTCAGGTATAACAATGAGTGTCACGAGATAAGGCCTGCATATGGTCTTTTTGCCGATGGTGTCGAGGTTGAAGTCGTTGTGTTTGCCATTGAGGAACTGCGACGTGCCCCCAACAGCCTGGTAGATGGCAGGCCCATGGCGAGAGGAGACCTGAAGGCAGTTGAGGCGTTGCTTGATGAACGGCCTGGCAGTTCTTGATCCGTGCGGCAGACGGTCTTGATCAGGCTTACCGGTTTCATGTCCTTACATTATATATGTGCTTCATAAGGTTAACGGGACATTAACAGTGATCCAGCCTGATAAATTATTCGGGCGAGCATTACCCCGACGTAGTGTTTTTAAGATCAGGCTGGCTGACATGGTTGTTTTCTTCACCGGACTCCTGGCTGGTCTCTGCCTCGGATTCGTGATCCGGACCTTCGGCAGGCTGGTTTTGCAGCAGCGGGCTGGAGGTAATTAATTTGTTAAGCAGATCCTTGCTGCTATCAGGCAATGTTGCCACAACCGGATCAAAATCAAGCCTGGCCGAAATCTTCTCATTGAAAATATCCTGCGCAAGGCTGGCCGCATCGGTCAGCAGATTCGCGATCGGGCTGGCAGCAGCCAGGTCACCCAGGACGTTGCTGATGGTGCCTGTATCCAGATTGTTGCCAGAGAAAGATGCACTGGTCTGGCTCTGGGCATTGAGGATCTCGTCGTAGGTCAATGTTAGCGAATAACTGCTTATTTCATCACCGAAGTCATTCAGCCCGGCCGTTTTTTTCAGTGTATCCTGCAGGTTACCATCAAAAAATTTATCCGCGACCCCTGCCACATTCTCAATAAAACTCTTTATGGCCCTGGTTTCTTTCCCATTCAGGTCACCTGTGACCGTGTACTGGAAATCAACATCAGAAAATACAGTACGACTGACAGACAGGCTGGATCCATTGTTATCACCTTCAAATGAGGTGCTGAATTCAGCACCATTTTTACGGGTCAGGGCAATGGTGACAAGATCCCCTTCGGCCGTCTTGATTTGCAGGTTGGTGGAGAGTGAGCGTTCGTATGTCACACGGGTTGTCTGCGACAGGCTGTCTAGCGATGGTACCGATACTGCCTGTCCCCCGTTATCGCCAGCCGTGCTTACCCGGTCCAGGCCGGCCTGGAGCAGGGCATAGGTTTGTGACAATCTGTCCAGTGTATCCTGGTTAAGCCGGTTTAGCTGCAATAACAGGTCAGAGGTCTCGCTGAAACCTTTTTCCACCCCGTCCTTTACCTGGGCCAGATATTCGCCGTCATCACTTTTGACAGGTCTGGACTGGTTTACATTATTCAGCACACGCCGGGCGACATCAGCAGGCCGGGTTTCGACAGCAGCGCTTGCCGGTACCGTTTCCGTTGGTGTGACGGCCTGCGGCCTGGAGGCGGGCAGGTCTTGTATGATGCTGGATAATCTTTTCTCCAGTATATCCAGCCCTGTCTGTACATCCCGACTAATTTTGATAACCGGTGCCAGGCTACTGGCCGATGATGCCGGGGTAGTCGATTGGGTTTGCGAGCCAAACTGGTTTCTCAGGTTGAATAAATAACTTTGTAAAACATCACTTGTCAGACCGGTTTCCATGGCCAATTCCCTCTGGTTGAGCCTTGCTTTGGGTTAGTTAGACCTAGCGTCGACCCAAAATGGACAAGCTTTAGGAAATTCGGAAGATTTTTACAATTAGTCAAAATGAGCTTTCTGTAGCCAAATATGACCTAACAACTGCCCGATATCCGGGCAAATTGGCCAGGTTGGCCTGACTATTCAGGGTAATGATCGGGGTAAGGTTTTCTTGCAGAACCCGTTTTGACGGCAGCCCGGGCGATTGCGGGCGGGATGGTTTCCATCAGGCGGGGATCGAAGGGTTTCGGGATGATATAGTCCTGGCCAAATTCCAGCTTATCCCGGCCATAGGCCTGCAGTACGCTTTCGGGGACAGGTTGTCTGGCAAGGTCTTTTAGTGCATGCACGGCGGCAACCAGCATTTCACGGTTAATGATCCGCGCCTGGACATCCAGTGCCCCCCTGAATATAAAAGGAAAGCCGAGTACATTATTGACCTGGTTGGGATAATCACTTCTCCCGGTTGCCATAATCAGGTCATCACGGACCGCCAGGGCCAGCTCCGGTTTAATCTCGGGGTCTGGATTTGACAGCGCAAACACCACCGGGTCATGTGCCATTGAGGCAACCATTTCGGCTGTAATAAGATTCGGTCCCGAGACGCCGATAAACACATCGGCATCCCTCATGACATCTTCCAGCGTACGCAGATTGGTGTCCACGGCGAATTCCTGTTTATAGACATTGAGGTCATCACGGCCACTGTGGATAATACCCCTGCGGTCGACCATGAAAATATTGTTTTTATCTGCGCCCAGATCATCCAGAAGGCGCATCGAGGCAATACCGGCGGCACCGGCGCCCAGGCAGACAATTTTTGCATCTTCAATTCTTTTGCCGGCGATCTCAATGGCGTTAAGCAGCCCGGCACAGATAATGATCGCGGTGCCGTGCTGGTCATCATGAAAGACCGGAATGTCCAGTTTTTCGATTAATGTTTTCTCAATTTCAAAACACTCCGGTGCCTTGATGTCTTCCAGATTGATGCCGCCGAAGGTACAGGCGATACGGGAAACGGTATCAATAAACTCCTGTGGGGTAGCTGATTCGACCTCGATGTCGAACACATCAATATTGGCAAATTGTTTGAACAATACCCCCTTGCCCTCCATGACAGGTTTGCTGGCCAGTGCGCCGACATTCCCCAGTCCCAGCACGGCCGTTCCGTTGGTGATGACTGCAACCAGGTTGGATTTGGATGTATAGAGGTAGGCCGTATCCCTGTCTTTGGCAATCTCACGCACAGGTGCGGCGACACCCGGGGTATAGGCCAGCGAGAGATCAAGCTGTGTCTCACAGGGTTTGGTGACCTGGATGGCGATCTTCCCGGGTGTTGGCGTGGCATGGTAGTCAAGCGAGGCCTGTTTTAGATCTTCTGACATAGTGTGGATATCCTGATGTTCTTTGGCCCGCATATTTCATGAGGGGGTGCTTTTTGATAGCAGGCAAATAATACTATCGTCACTTGCGGGCTATGCTTGATTATTTCATGATCTCGAGCATAGAGGAATGCCGCAGACGCATGATATTTTCCCCGCGGTAGTTGTGTACCCAGCCACGTACACGAAGATAGTGATTCCTGAGGGCGGTCAGGTTGACGTTGTCGAATGCAGCGAGGTCCTTTCTTGCGACCCGGATGGACAGATTCCCGTCAAAATTGAGCCAGATCGACTTTCTACTTTTACCGATCCTTTTGATTCTCCCCTGGATCAGAAAAAACCCCTTGCTCATATGCGGCAGGTCGGGGGCGTGGATTACCGGGATTGACCACAGGCCAAGCCGCTTGTTGCGGGCATCGTCCTCGGCCTGCCGGTAACAGTCCTGCCCCCATAGATTGGGCGGGATGGCAATGCGCAATGCCAGGCCTTTTTTTGCCAGCACTTCAGAAACGTTGAGTCCATTAGACAAAAAGACATGGGCCAGCGTGCGCCCGTAGTGATCAAACCGCTCCACGCCGTATTGCAGAATAACCTTGTTTCCGGTCTGGCGGAGGAGTGTCTTCAAGGCCTGGCTTGCCTGTTCCGCAAAGGGTTCTGCCGGCCTGTTCCGGCCCATTTCAGGGGTATTGATTCCGATAAGGCGAACGTGGGTGCCATCCACCAGGCGAACCGTGTCGCCGTCGAGGACAAAATCGACCCGTGCATTCAGGTCATGTCTTTGCGGTGGGCAGGCCGCCGGTACGGTGGTTGACAGGCAAAGAATGATTGCCACGAAAAGCATTTTTGTTCCGGTATTCATGTCGTTCAGTCCCTGAAAACACAACAGGCAGCCTTAACCCGCATTTCTCACCAGGCGGCTCTTAATTGTTGTAAGCCCATGGTAATGATAAAGTAAATAACAATGCCAAAAATACAAAGTGTTTTTATAGAACACCTGTCGCGGCTCAGGCTTGTCTTCGTATCCGTATGCTTGATCTTCCGCAAACCATAGCTACGGCTATGCTTTGCGTGAAGAGCGGTGCCTGCGAGTACGAATCCTGCGCCTGCTTCCGCGATCCTGGTGAGAAATGCGGGTTAACAGGCACCTTGAAAACTCTTTCAGCCGGTTTTACTTCGTTCCGTACTTACGGTTGAATTTGTCTATACGTCCGGCCGTATCCATGGTTTTTTGTGTACCGGTATAAAAAGGGTGGCACTTGGAGCATACGTCAATATGCATATCCTTACCCATGGTTGAACGGGTCTGAAAGGATTCGCCGCAACTGCAGGTTACGGAGACTTCAGTGTAATGCGGATGTATGTCCGGCTTCATGGTTCGACCTCAAAAATAGTGTGTTCATATGCCCCTTCAACAAGGGCGAGTATAGTACGCGGAAAAGGACTTTACGGCAAGCCCGGGGGACCAGAAACAGGCTGGCCTCTATCGGGTCGGGGGCGGGAATGACAGTATATTGTCGGTTGCCATTGCCAACCGGGGTTCAAAGTCACCATTTTTCAGGTGATTGAGGTTTTCCAGCAGCCCGTTTTCGCCCAGGACACTTTCCCACATCATTCTTGACAGCTTGATGCAGGCAGCCATGGGTGTTTTACACAGGCGCCTCTCCTGGTCAATTCGCCATTGCAGGCAGCGCAGGCGATGTTGTTTGGCAACAGGTGCTGACTGAATCAGTTCTTCTATGAGTTCAGCGCGGCGTCTTTCAAAGGCCTGCGGGTCTTCGTCGGCCAGTTGAGACAGACCGGAAAAATCAAACTCTTTTCCTTCTGTTGCCGAGTGCGTCATGTTCAAGTCTCCTGCAATGCCTGGAACCTTGCCGTTAATCCTGGGCCCTGTCATCAAAATGTTATGTATAACTTATCACATTTTGACGCTATGCGGATATTTTTTTGTAAACTGTTGGTTTATAATACATTTCAGTATGCCACTTACTTCGTAAGTCGTTGATTTATATATTCTAGTTATTTTTCTGTGGGATATAAGTATTCCTGGCAGATTGTTAATATATATTTAACATTATAGTATGAAAACAAATTAGAGGGACTAGGTACTAGGGACGAGGAACTAGGAAAAAAAATTTGACGCGTATATTGGTTTAGACAGTATTATTAAAGTTCCTAGTTCCTAGTTTTTCATCCATAAATATCTCAAGCAGGTCATTCAGGTAACGGATACCCTGCTCAGAGGCCTGGATACGTTGGTCACTCTCGATCAACAGCCCCTTGCGGACGCCCTTTTCCAGCCAGGGTTCGATAGAGTCGATATTGACACCGGTACGGGAAATAAAAATTTTGCGACTGACGCCTTTATTGAGCCTCAGTGCATTCATCATGAACTCGAGGATTCTGTCGGCGGGATCCAGTCCGGTTTTTTTCGATAGTGGAGTGCCGGCCTCTGCCTGTTGCATATAATCCTGCGGGGATCCGGGTTTTTGCAGACGAATGATCTCAGTCAGATCTGGCCGGCTCAACTTGGCATGGGCACCGGCCCCGATACCCAGGTAATCACCAAAGCGCCAGTAGTTCAGGTTATGCAGGCATGGCCGTTTTCGGCTGTAGGCCGAGACTTCATATTGGGCAACTTGTTTTGTTTGCAGAAAGCGCTGGCCCTGAATTTGCGTTTCCCAGATTGCATCATCTGCAGGCAGCCTGGGAGGGTTCTGGTAAAAGAAGGTATTGGGTTCGATGGTAAGCTGATACCAGGAAAGGTGTGCTGGTTCCAGCGAGGTGGCCGTCTGCAGATCTGATAACGCCTCCTTTGTGGTCTGCCCCGGCAAGCCGAACATCAGGTCCAGGTTAAAGTTGGTGAAGCCGGCGTAGTGGGCCGCTTCTGCCGCCTTGATGGCAGCCTTCCGATCATGAATACGTCCAATTTTATCCAGCAAGCGGTCATTAAAACTTTGCACACCGATCGAGAGCCGGTTGATACCCAGTGAAAAAAAATCGGCAAATTTCCGGTATTCAGCGGTTCCCGGGTTGACCTCCAGCGTGATTTCAACATTATCTTCAAGCACTACCTGCCTGCGGACTCCGTCAAGAAGCCCGTCAAGGGCCTCCGCTGAAAACAGGCCGGGCGTGCCACCGCCGATAAAAATACTTTCGATACGCCGGCCCCCGATCCACGACAGATCCTGACCAAGATCGTCCAGCAAGGCCTGGCAATATTTTTTTTCAGGGATAATGTCCCTGACGGCGTGTGAATTGAAATCACAATAGGGACACTTGCGGACACACCACGGGATATGTATATACAGTGAAAGCGGGACGGGATGTTTCGTTTCAGGGGTCAATGGTAGTTTACATGGCTGAATTGTGTTTGAATAAGTTATATAGGCGTGTAAATCTGGATGAACAGGAGTGTACCATTTAAATCTCTGCAAGGTTTTACTGGCTGACGTATGAATAAAAACAAACCGACCAGGGCTAGCCTGGCAAAATTAAGCCCACCCAGAATACCCAATGTGCTGCTGCGCGAGCGTCTGTTTGAGTCACTTGATCGCCTCGGCGATTACCCGGTTATCTGGGTCTCGGCCCCCGGGGGGTTCGGCAAGACGGTGCTGGCAGCGAGTTATTTGCAGCAATCGGGCAGGAACTCCATCTGGTATCAGGTCGATGAGGGCGACAGCGATCCCGCTGCCTTTTTTGAATTTCTTGATCTGGCCCTGAGTTACCAGTTGCAGGGGCAATCGACATCCATGCCTGCCTTTTCTCCGGAATATCACGAGGGTATCGAGGCATTTTCACGACATTACAGCCGTATTCTGTTTGAGCAGATCGGCGAGAATGGCCTGCTGGTGCTGGATAACTTCCAGTCACTGCTGGAAGATTCGTTGACACATCAGGCCGTGCGGCAATTTATTTCCGAGATCCCGCTCGGTGTCAATGTGTTGGTACTGAGCCGATCTGATCCCGGGCCGGAATATTCACGTTTCCGCGCCAACGGCAGTATTGCACTGCTGGACTGGAATGATATTGCCCTGAATGAAAAGGAAACAGAACAGGTCTGCCAGCTACGGATAAATTCTGTCGGGAAAAAAGAAGTCAGGCAGATCGCAGCAGATATCCATCGGGTAACCCGGGGTTGGGCTGCGGGGATGGTGCTGATGCTGGAACAATCCAGCAGACTGGAAATCCCGCATGATCTGGGTCAGCAGGAAAACCATGGGCTGATATTTGAATACTTTGCCGGCGAGGTCTTCCAGCAGGAACCCAAAGAAACCAAGGAGTTCCTGCTAAAAACGGCGTTGTTACCGCTGTTCACAATTGAAATTGCCGAGATGCTGACAAAAAACCCGGATGCAGAGGATGTCTTGCAGGGCCTGACACGCCGAAATTTTTTTACCTACCGCTCCGCATCGACAGCAGATGCCTATGAGTACCATCCACTGTTCCGGGAGTTCCTGCTAAGTCGTATCGAGATATTTTTCAATGTCCGTGAACTCCGGAAAATCCAGTCACATGCCGGTGACCTGCTGGTCGAATGCGACTGGTTGACCGAGGCGGCGACACTGTATTGCCAGGCCAAGCAATGGGGCAAGTTGTCGGGCCTGGTAAAAAGGCAGGGTGCCGAATTGATGCGGAAAGGTCGGCACCTGTTGCTGAGAAACTGGCTGCAATCCTTTCCGCTTGAATACCTGGAGCAGCAGCCCTGGATGGAATACTGGCTGGGTATGAGCCTGCAACCCGTCAATACCCGGGACAGTCGCAATCATTTTATCCGTGTCTATGAAAAATTTACCCGTGCCGGGGATCGAGCCGGGCAGCTTGCCGCCTGGTCAGGTATTGTCGAGACCTACATCCATGACATGTCCTGCTTTGATGATCTTGATCACTGGATACAAACCCTCGACCCGTTGCTGGAGGGTAACCCCCTGTCGCTGGATGTGCAGACAGATGCGCGGGTGTCGGTGGCCATGTTTACGGCCCTGATGTATCGACAGCCTGATCATGATCGCATGTCTTACTGGGAAGGCAAGGTCAGGGAAATTATCTTCAACACCCCTGATCTGACCCGGCGCCTGGGGCTGGGTAGTCAGTTATTGCTGTATTATACCGTGTGGACAGGCGAAATACCCAAGGCCACGGTTCTATTGAAGGTCCTCAAACAATCCATGAACCTGGAGGGAATGGACCCGCTGTCACTGATTCTCTGGCATTCAACGGAGGCGACTTACTGGTGGAAAACCGGCGAAACAACATCCTGCATTGCTTCGGTCAGGAAAGGCCTCGAAGTCGCCAGTCAATTTGATGTCCACGTATATGATGTGTTGTTACTGGCAAGTGGTATCTATGCATCCTGTTCGCAGAACAGGCTTGATCAGGCGCAGGCCTACCTCGATCAGATGGAGTCGCACCTGAACAGGAGCCGTCTGGTTGATGTGGTTCACTTCCATTATCTGGCCGCCGGCCTGGCCATCGTTCGGGGTGAGCTGGGCATGGCCAGGGAGTATGCCGAAACGGCCCTGGATGCCGGTCATAAGTCCGGGGCACTGTATCCCGAGATGTTGGCCCGTCTGATTCTGGCATTGTGTCTGATCAGGCAGGGCAATCTGGCAGAAGTCGTGTTTCACCTGAGCCGTATTTCAGATCTGGCCGAACGAATCAAGAGCCATAGCCTGAGTTACCTCAATCGACTGGTGGCGAGCGAGGCGGCCTTTTCCTGCCGGGAAATGGAGCGGGGGATAGGGTTTCTGAAGGACGCATTTGAACATGAGCGGGATCTGGGCAGGGTTTACCACGGTTTCTGGTGGGACAGAAGCCTGGCGGAGAACTGCATTCAGGCACTTGAGCAAAACCTGGAGGTTGATTTTATTCAGCGATTGATTTGCAGCCACGAGCTGATCCCGGCAAAGGCCCCCCTGCATCTGGACAACTGGGTATGGCCCATTCGTATACACACACTGGGGCGGTTTACCGTGACACACTATGGTAAGGCATTGCCAACCTCGGCCAAATCGAGTAAAAAACCGCTCGAATTGCTGAAGGTATTAATTGCCCTGGGCGGCCGTCAGGTCGGCCAGGAGTCCCTGATTGAAATTCTGTGGCCGGATTCGGAGGGCGATGCCGCCGTGCAATCGCTTTATACAACGACCCACCGGTTGCGCAAGATGCTATCGGAACAGGGTGTGGTCATGGCGGACGGGCGGCTGTCACTGGACCCGTGCTACATCTGGGTCGATTGCCTGGCCTTCCTGAGAATGGCCGGCGCGTTGCAGGATTGTCTGATAAAAAATGACAAAGCGGATCCCGATCATATCCTGCATTTGCAGGGCCAGTTATTTCATTTGTATCAGGGCGAATTTCTGGGGTCATCAGATATCAGCTCGGTATTTGTCCCGATGCAGGAGAAACTCCATCTGCGCTTCCTTAAATTGATTGATAGCCTGGGCCGTTACTGGCAGTCCCGTGGCCAGATGGAAAACAGCATTACCTGTTTTGAACATGCCCTCGAGGTCGACCCGGTGGCCGAGGAGTTTTATCAATCACTGATGACGGTCTACATGCAGGCCGGCCACACCAGCGAGGCCGTGTCCCTGTTTCACCGTTGTCGCAAGAATCTGTCAACCATCCTGGGTGTGTCACCATCAAAAACCACTGTGGACATCTATAATTCCACCCAGAAATAGGGCTTTTACGCCCTATGTGAATTCCTGTAAGTGTTCTGTAAGGCCAATCGATGTAATTTGTAATTCGCCAGAGTTTAGGAGCGGCGGACGCCAGATAGGTATAACATTGGAATATGTAAGGATATATATGTATTGGATTTATGCCTTGACCCGCGCTTGAAACTTGGATTTATTGCCTTCTGGTATTTAGGGGTCTTTAATAGGCCCCTTTTTTTAAAAGAGGTTAAAAAAAAGGGTTGTAAATAAACCGTCAATACAAACGATTATCATTTGTCACCGACCCCTAATTTATAATTTATTAAATTTAATTACAGTCCTTAATATTTTTCTTGCTACTTTCTCGAATACAAGAAATTTTTAATCCAATTTTTTTTGCTGTTTTTTCTGCCCAAGCTGAAAGTATAGTATTCCTCTCTTTTTTATTTACTACAGACTGTGCTACCAGGCTATCAGGAACCCCCCATTTATAATATTGTTGCATTTGGTTTTCTGCTGCTATCTTATTAATTCTATAATATTTATGATAGTTAGATGATGCTCTTTTGCTGTAAATCGTATAATTTCCGGGTTTACCTTTTAAAGCATATAATTGCGCTTGCTGCCTTGCTTGAATTCTGGCATTACGTTCCTGTCCAGCTGCCACGGCAGTCATTAATAATGAGCGCCCGATAAGTGAAAATATTTCATTTCTTGCTTCACTATCTGCTCTGGATTTATATTTCTTCGATAAATTAATGTAAGATTCTTTAGATAGCTCATAATACTTAATTGCCTTTTCTCTATTATTTTTTTTAAGATAATATTCTCCAGCGATAGCATACAGGGGTGCTGTGACATGTGATGTTGCATGTATATTTTCCATAGGTTCAAGGGACAAATCTGCGCCCGCATTCAAAAGCATATCTATAATAAACCATCTTTTATTCGCTGCAGAAAAATAAATAGCACTATGTCCTTCATTGTCACGTAAATTCAGATCAGCGCCTTGATCCAATAAAAGTTTTACTATACCCGCTCTCGCATTTACTGCTGCGAACATCAACGCTGTACGCCCTTTTATAGATTGCTTATTAATATCATGACCTTCCTTGATCAGATAAGAAATAATACCCATGTATCCTGTCTGTGAAGATAACATAAGAGCTGAGCGCCCCAGTTTATCTGTAGCACGACTATCCGCTCCGTGCGCCAATAAATAGAACATTATTTCTGCATTCCCCATCTTTATAGCTGCGATAAAAGGAGTGTCACCAAATGAATCATGACCATTAACTGGTAGACCACTCTCCAAAAGATATTTTACAGTCACCAGCTTACTAGAATAGATGGCAGATAATAGTGGGGTAACACTTTTTCGCTTGATTTTATTTGATGCGTTCTTTTTCAGAATGATCCCAATAATATAACTATTACCGTTTCGTGAAGCCCAATCCAGAGCACTATTGCCCATTTTGTCTCTAATCTCATTGTCTGCACCATGGCGTAATAATAAAGAAACCATACGAATATTATTTTTCCTGGTCGCATATATTAATGGTGTTTCACCGGTAACAGAATGCTGTTGATTTACATCAGAACTTTCTTCTAATAGTAATTTTACCTTTTCAGTGTCGCCATTTTTAATAGCCCACATCAACGAAGTATCTGAATAACTAGCCTGCTTGGTAGCAACATAACAACCAGAAAGAGAAAATAAAATGATTATTAAAATAATATACTCATGGCAGTTTTTGCTACAAATTAGTGGCAACTTATCGATATCATTAAAGTGCATTGTTAATCCTCATTAAAATATTACTGTAATAATTTATTTAATATTTTGGCTCGCTTGAAATTAAGCACGTACTCTTTACCCTCATCTATGGGCAATATTGTTAATATTGCTGACGCCTGCCCTTTTGTAAGTGGCATCTCTACCCGTATAAAGTACATATGACCCGGTTTCGTTAACAAATCAACAGAAGCTGTTCCTAAAGTAAGCCAACCAGTAATATTACCTTTTGCCTCGCTATCAAATGCTGCTTTGACTCCAATTCTAACTTTATATACATCAGGCTTTAATTCCAGAAGGAAAAAAGTTTCATTTGATAATCCACCAATTGTCTTACCATTTATTTCTACTATTTCAAGTGGTACGCCGATGCTATCTCTCAGAATGTATAGGTATGACATATTCGCTGGGGGTGAAAACTTTTTTGCTTTTTTATCGGCTCCAGGGCCATCCAAGGGCACAACTGCGCAACCAGTTATAAAGAAAGCAGCGATAGCAAATTTCATTATGAATTTATTCATATCCCACCTGAAATACTTCATCATAGTTTTTTACTCCATTTTTTATTTATTCTAACAGTCGGTTCTGGCACAAACAAAAGTAAATAATGTCCAAATAAACGGGGCCAGAGACAATGCCAGCGTAACCGTCCAAACTAGACCGTCATTTCCATTTTGCAGAGTAGGCGTAGACTTCCACCTATACCTAAAAAGGAGGAAAATCATGTTAACCAACATACAAACCCAGCATCATCAAGAAACACCCGTAAAGAAGATCCGGCGCTCGAAATTGCTGTGGCAGGGTATTATAAAGAAGTATGAAGCCAGTGGCTTAAGCCAGCAAGCTTTTTGTACGCAATATTTGAACGCAATAAGTGTTAAGCATGTTAAGAAGGTTCTAGCAAAGGTTCTAAGCAAGGTTCTAGAAGGTTCTAGGGTTCTACTAGGGTTCTAGGGTCAGGTCTTGTTATTTGCCTTTTCAATATCACGAACAATTCGACTGATTCTTGAATAATGTAACCCAAAATAATCTCCAACTTCCTCCATACTATATCCACCACTTCGATACGCATTTGTTATTGCTGTGTTTCTATCTTGATATTTCTTTTCATAATATTTCAGTGGTTTTGGAAGGGTGCGCTTCTGGGCGGCTGGTATTTCACTGAGATTCGTATCCGCTGATATCTTGTTTTGCATGCCTTCGACAAATTTGTCTGTACCAAGGAAGATTTGGTTTTTTAGTAACCCCCATGGAGACGGTTGATCTTTTCCTTCGGCAACGAAGGTCTTATAACGGTTAATAGCTGTTTTCTTTCGTTTGGCAAAGGCTGATAAAATCCAGTCGGTATGCAGCCATATCTGTGGGTTTGTTTGTCCTGTTGTGGCGCGGTAACTGCTCCAGGGCCAGTCTTTTGCGGCCCTGACCATCCTGGCTCTGACAGGATTGAGGACGATATAACGGGCCAATTCGAGGAGATACGAATCTTTTTGCACCAGTATGGCTTTGTAACGTCCCTGGAAGACGTGTCCAACGCGTGAATGGTATCGATTGAACCGTTGGGTATAGACTCCGTTTAAATGCCGCATGCCTTTTGACAGGTTTTTGTCGGGTGTTTCAACCAATAAGTGATAGTGATTATCCATTAAACAATAGGCGTGGACTACCCAGTTAAACCGGTCACAGACTTCAGCAAGTACGGTATAGAATTGTATTCTATCTTTATTATCAAGATAGACCGCTTCCTGACCATCTCCGCGTGATGTCACGTGATAAAGTGCGCCAGCATATTCTATCCTTAGAGGTCTTGCCATGGTTTAAATATAGCATGGGGAAAAGGCAAATAGCAAGACCTGACCCCTCTGTTGGACCCCTCTGTTGACCCTCTGTTCTTTTGACCCCTCTGTTCTTTAATATGCAAACAGCTCTTGCAATGTATTGCATAACTCAATTTGAGTATTGTCATCAATGGAGCCTAATTTTTTTACAAACCTGGTTTTATCAACTGCTCTGATTTGGTCTAATAGTATTAACCCATTTTTTCCTTTAAAATTACATTCTATTCTGCAAGGAAAATCAAAGCTTTTGGTGGTCATAGGTGCAACAAGTACAGTAGATAATGCCGCCATTTCATTTGGCGAAATAACAACACAAGGTCTTGTTTTATTTATTTCTTTGCCTTTGGTTGGATTTAAGCTGACCAGCCAGACTTGAAAACGGGTAACTGATGTCATTACCATTCCAGATCTTCATCTGATGTTAATGTTGCATCTAGCCATTCACTGTCAGTTGTTGCTTCTGGCTCTTTGTTTGAAAGCATTGCTTCAATAGCCTTTTTCCAGCCCTCTCTTGGTTTTCTGCTGGGAGTGACAAGAAGACCTTGATTTACTACCTGTATATCCAGCTCTTTTCCTTCAAGATGTGCTTGCTGTATTAGCGGTTTAGGTATTCTGATGCCTTGAGAATTACCTATTTTAACTAAGTGTGCCATATTGTAGCCCCATTAAAGTAAGAACAACGAAGTAATTATAATGTAATTACACTGAATTACAAGTAAATGGCAAACAGATCAAATGGATCGATCAAATGGGGTCACCCATTAGCCCGCCTTAGTCACAGATAATGCTAATATATTTGTATAACTATTGGGGACATTCGGCATAATCGTTCATTCCAGGACGTCCTCCCCTGAGCATTCTGTGGCGCGGTGACTGCTCCAGGGCCAGTCTTTTGCGGCCCTGACCATCCTGGCTCTGACAGGATTGAGGACGATATAACGGGCCAATTCGAGGAGATACGAATCTTTTTGCACCAGTATGGCTTTGTAACGTCCCTGGAAGACGTGTCCAACGCGTGAATGGTATCGATTGAACCGTTGGGTATAGACTCCGTTTAAATGCCGCATGCCTTTTGACAGGTTTTTGTCGGGTGTTTCAACCAATAAGTGATAGTGATTATCCATTAAACAATAGGCGTGGACTACCCAGTTAAACCGGTCACAGACTTCAGCAAGTACGGTATAGAATTGTATTCTATCTTTATTATCAAGATAGA
>ENA-ORDP01000021-ORDP01000021.1-marine-sediment-metagenome-genome-assembly--contig:-NODE-21-length-85389-cov-7.103804_pt1 | contig 85389 bp, 73 predicted proteins | sample MGYA00248627_ERZ508539 | MGnify/ENA primary metagenome ERZ508539 (study PRJEB26208, sample SAMN05571518) | marine sediment metagenome | biome: deep sea; feature: Hydrothermal vent; material...
CTCCAAACTGGTCGCCCTGGTCTCCAAACTGGTCGCCCTGGTCTCCAAACTGGTCGCCCTGGTCTCCAAACTGGTCACCATCTAGATCCATTCCATCGCCTTCCATGTCTGGGCTGCCCATATCGGCATCGTCCATCCCCATTTTAAGATCTTCATAATCCTGATCGCCATCAACCATTGTATCGCCGTCACTATTATCGTCCATCATGTACCTGTCGCCGTCCATCTCGAAGATGGAATTAAAGTCCATATCGCCCTTGGTACCAAGAATACTTTCAAGAGTGGGTTCTTCTGTACTGGTATCCATACCATTATCTGCTGGTTGCGGTTCGGTTGATTGCATTGTTGAGCCAGTTGTTGTGTCCATGCTTGAAGGGTCTGTATTAAGTTCTTCGAAGGAAATTTCCTCAGCCACATCAGCAAGAGATCCTTCAGCAGCTTCAAGCTGATCCCACAAATCGCGGGATTTTTCTAGAACCAGTTTATGCAGTGAGTTAGCGGCTCTGCGTGCTGCCTTTTCATTTATAACTTTCAATTTACCATCGTAAGAATAACCTTCAAAAATAGAATCAAGGATGTCATTCATAAGCGTTTCGTATTTTTTCATTGTAAAAACTCCAAAATCAGTTAATTGTAGTCGGATACCCAGGGTTGCCGGGACGACATTGTGCTATGTTTATTTAATATAACGCTAATTTTTAGTTGTAAAAATATGCATTCGGTGTGTGTTTTTCAATTAAAAGCCCATACCACCACCGAATCCTCCGGCGTCACCACCTTCATCTGGTGATTTGTATACTTGTTGAATCATTTTCAGACGCTTACGTTTTTCAACCCGCCTAGACATTTGTGTCTTGCGTATATCTCTGAGCATCTTGAGCGTAGCAATAGGTTCGCCGGTGGGCTCATCACTACCGGCATAACTTCCTGGCGAATTAAATAATTTATCATCTGGTGTTACTTCTTCTGTATCTCCAGAAAGCTTTTCGTATTGTGGTTTAACATCCTCCGGCGATATTCCAGCTTCCATAAGATCACTAATTTTCATATCTTTGCCCTCAGACTCACCAAAACCACCGCCACCAACAGCACCGGTCATGGCCATTCCACCACCACCAAGATCAGCACCACCAACATCTCCAAGACCGCCTGCTTCCGTGCCGCCCATTTCTCCGGCTCCAATATCACCCATGCCTCCAAATTCTCCACCCATTTCGCCACCCATAGGTGGCAATCCACCACCACCAAATCCACCACCACCTAATACATCTTCGGCGTTTCCGGCGTCTTCTAGAGACCCACGTTCTTCAATTATCATGCGTTCATTCTCAACAATTTCATCATCTGTCCAATTGAGATACTTTTTACGCCCAAACCGTTTGCTTATAGTTGGGTCATCCTTAATACTTGCCCACACACCAATACTATCCTGGTCACGTGCGTTTCGCTTATAATCTTCATAATTATCTGGTTCTACAAAAGACATACTGTAATCGGCGGAGGACACATTAATATCACGCATTTTACTATACAGTTTAAATTCAAAATCAAACTCATTAATTAAATTAACCTGTATCCTGGTGCAAAATTTTGAAAATTCTATTTCTTCCTGGTATGCAGCGCCAACCCTACCATCACTAAATATTGACCCACCATCTTGAGAACCTAACATCCACGAACGTGGGACACGCAATGCCGTTATCATCTTTTTGGTAAAATGTTCAAGATCTGGTGCCTGATCCCATGGTTGTCCCTCAAGAGTTTCAACTTTAGACCCACGTTGATCAGATGCTACGGGGATATAAATATCCTCCAATTGAGAAATTGGATTGTAGACTGAGTCTACTGTTTTTTGTTCGCCGCCGATTATTTGTGGTATTCTCTTCTGATTGAGTTCATTTTTGAAATTGTGAACTGCCCACGATGCACGATCGCCACGCATTTTGCCAGTGTCTATATACCAAACGGTTCTTGATGGTGCCCGTTGTACTCTGTGGATTAAAAATGAATCTTCTAGCATTTCACGCTGCTTAAATGTTTTACTTGCCTGTTCAAGCCACGACTCGCCAAACGGCCAACGATTGTTGTATTTGTCGGATGGATCATCATCAGATGAACTACCTGCAAACTTCCCCTCTGACAGTGAAAGGTGTACCATATGAATAGAAGGAATTATTTTCGTATTTCTTAATCCAGAATTCATTGACATACCCTTAATACGATCTTGAAGACCCTGGTTATCAACTGCTAATTCTAAATTTTCTACATTAAACTTGAAGTTGCGGACGATAAATGCAACTATTTCTAACTTCTCACGGTCAACTAATGCGCCCAATACGAACTTGGGATGTATGGAGTATAGCTCAAATGTTTCTGGATTTCTGAATAGAAACCAATCGCCGTATTTTAGTACGTTTCGTACTACGCGCCACATCCTGTTGTCCCATTCATTAATCTTCGTCCACTGATGAAGATTTTCGGTAACAAGTGCTGATTCTTCTTCCGTTGGTTCTAATGACCAGTCAAAATTCCAATATTCTCCATCGTCGTTCTTTTCAACACAATGCTCCGCTATGATATCCAATGCCCTAGCTATATCTGAATCTTGGTCCATCCAGTCATATAATTTATACCTCTCGAGTCGATCATATCGACCACGGTACACTTGCTGTATCATGTTGTAGTTATCTATAGTACCCGACCACGAATTATCGCCACCATGCCCGGGAGATAAGTTTACTTTTCTTTTTCTACGCTGTGTGTGTCCGGTAGGCTTAGCTACTGTTTTCCATGCCACTTGATATGTTTCCCTTGATATGTTATATTATAAATGATATTATTAATATAGGTATTTAGTGTTGTAATTTCAATATTATGATTAAATATTCACAATTAGACTTTATAAAGCTAGCCACTGCTGCACATAATGGGTATTATAACTATAGTGAATCTATTTATGTTTCTGGGCGAGACTTAATAAAGATTAAATGCCCGGTTCATGGACTATTTAAACAGGTTGCATCTAGCCATTTAAATGGAAGAGGCTGTGTTAGGTGTTCTGCTAAAAAACTAGCAATGTCCAAAAGTGAAAAAATAGCAACCAACTATGTTGATAACCTTCCGCAAATACAAAAAGACAGATATGATTTATCAGAAATTATATATATCGCAGCCAAGAAGAAAGTAACACCAATTTGTCCTAAACACGGAATATTTGAAATAAGAGCTGATGTTTTTAAAAAAGGAGCAGAATGCATAAAATGCTCCTATGAAAGACGTGGTACTGACAAGTCTATGAATGTAGGAACATTCGTGGCAAAATCTAACAATAAACACGATTCAAAATATAAATATGAAAAAATTACTGAATTCAAAAATGCTCAAAAAAAAGTAATTATAACATGCGCAGATCATGGCGATTTTATGCAATCAGCGTATTCGCATCTCGCTGGGAATGGTTGTCCTAAGTGTTCTATTATTATATCCAAACAAGAACAAGAAGTAGGCAAATTAATCAATTCACTGATTTCAGGTGCTGAATTTAATGTTCGTTCAATAATATCCCCGAAAGAAATAGATATCTATATTCCTTCCAAAAAACTGGCAATAGAATATTGCGGGATATATTGGCATTCAGAAATGATGGGCAAAGATAAAAACTATCATCTATCAAAATATCTTAAATGTAAAGAACAAGAAATAAAACTTATCACGGTGTTTGAAGATGAATGGGTTTTAAACAGAGAAATAGTTAAATCCAGAATCACAAATGAATTAGGATTAACTATTAATAAAATACCAGCCAGAAAATGCACCGTTAATGAAATAACAACATATGAAGCAAAACAATTCCTTAAAGAAAACCATGGCCAGGGTTCCGGTTTATCGAAATACAAACTAGGATTATATTGCAACAATATACTCGTGTCGGTGATGACTTTCTCAGTGCCCAGATTTTCTAAAAAATACCAATGGGAATTATCTAGATTTTGCTCATTAAAAAACACAATAGTTATTGGTGCTGCTGGTAAATTATTTGCATTTTTCGTAAAACATAAAGAACCAAAAAGCGTAGTCTCATATGCGGATCTAAGATGGGGAGATGGTGTGTTTTACAAAAACCTAGGATTTGAATTAAGTCACCGTTCTGCACCTAATTTCTTTTATTTTAAAAATGGTGAAATTACAAGAGAATCACGTATTAAATACCAAAAATATAAGCTAATAAAAGAAGGATATGAACCGACCAAGACCGCATGGCAAATAATGCAAGAACGTGGTTTTAATAAAATATGGGACTGTGGCAATAACGTCTGGATATATTCAACTTAACCGGAGCCAAGCACTTCAGGTACTATGGAAATATTACTTCCTTTCCTTGATGAATCTCTTGGTCTCGTAGGTGTTGATAAATTATTAAACCCTATTTTATCTCTTATTTCACGCTGTATCGAGTTTCCAGTAACCATAGACCCGGCAATGTTTTCAAGGAGTCTAGTCTGCATAGTCATATGCTTTACAACAGCAACCTGACCACCAGCCGGAGGCATAGTATTTGTTCTACTCATCATTGGCGAAGACAATGCGGTTGGCGCTGGTATCCCTGGTGCTCCTGGTGCTCCTGGTGTACTATCAGATAATCCACCTATAAAGTTACCAGCCATATTACCAAGAATCATACCTGCTGGGATTGCTAGTGGTGCAAGCGGACCAGTAAGCGCACCTAATCCACCGCCTACCGCGCCACCAACTATTCCGCCAATATTTTCACCAGATGCATTACCGGTGGCAACGTCATAGACATCTTTCCCAATCATGGCCCCGCCAGCAAGGACACCACCAAACCTAAGCAATCCCATCGTGAGCTTTCCGGCTTTCCCCAACACGGAACTAAGTAACCCAACACTAGCGGCGTCAGACCCGCGTGCAATTGTATTAGCTATCAGTGCCGCAGTGTTTGCACCCAATGATAAGGTATTAAATAATATTGAACCCGCAAACTTTGCAAAATCAGAAACAGGCAAATCGTTCGTAATAAAATTATCAAATTTATTTAAAATTCTAGTCATATCACTTTGGTTATCAAGATCCATTTGAAGTTTTCTAAGTACGTTTCCTTCGGTAGCTAATTTCTGAAATTGTTCATACTGACCACCTAATAGAAATGATGCCGCACCCGGACCACGCTGCTTCATTTGGTCACTTATACGTTGAACTAAGTCTGTTGTTGCATCAGTTCTTTCCTTAAACGACCCAAGTTTTTTTATTTTCTGCACTTCAGCAAACATATTCACGCCTAGCTTTCTAAAAGCCGCTGCTTCTTCTCCAAATTTTGCTTCATAAACCGCACGTGTGTCTCCAGCCTGTAGTGCATTCAAAAATGCACTTGAGAATTGGGGAGCTGATTTTTCTAAATTAGCAATAACCGGACCAAGTTTTGCAGCCATTTCTCCAGATAACGCGCCGGAGGCTTCTAACTCTGCTAATTTAGTTAGTGTTGCTGCATTTCCTTTTATTAATTCGTCTAGGCTTAATCCGGTGTTAGAAGCAATAATTCTCATGGATGCTATCTGATCTGCGGTCTGACTCTTAACACTATCATCGTTAATATCAGTCATCCGATCACCACGCAACTGAGCATCTAATAATTGTGATAATATGGCATTTTGATCACGAAATCCTAAATTCCTGTATAAGTCAAGACCACCCTCTTCAAGTGATTCACGAAAATTATGAAATTCGGTCGAAACATCCTTTAAGTTTCCTTGTACTAATTGCATTGGTGAAATCAATCCATTTTGCATGCTCTCCTTAACAAGCTTAGATGTCTCTATTAGATTATCTCTAGAGCCATCAAGACCATTAGCAAAGAATTCAAATGTTCTTTGCAAACTATCAAGATATACATCTGAAAAATCTGCTATTCCAGATTTTGACAGATCCATACTCTGAGTAAAGCCTTTGGTAACTTGTTCTACAGCAGTTCTGAAACTTAAAACTGATCTACCCGTCTCGATTAGCCCTTCTACTAATGCTGCCATAGCAACATTTGTTTCGGCTTTGGTTATTGCTATTAGCGCCTTCTTAACATCAATTAAATCTAGATCTCCTTCAGCTAGCTTTGTAACGATATGTAGTGATTTTTGGTTAGTTTTTAGTTCTGCGGCGGCTAGACCATCTCTAACATTCTCACTTTCTCCACCACTTTCTCCACCACTTGTGCGCATGGTAGCTATCAGTTCTTCATTAACAATCCGGAGTTTTTCTATCGCCTTAACGATATCGCCAGCATTTTTATCACCACCTTGTTTTTGACTATCACTGGATTTTTGTTGCCCGGAATAGGCTGCATTTGTGGTCTTTAATATTTCTTCATTTTGTTTACTAAGAGTTTCTGTCTGTTCATTTATGGAAGCATTAACGGCTGTTAACAAATCTACTTTCATATCCTTAACTTCAGCCGTGCCGACCGTCATTCTAGTTACGGATATGTCTTTTCCATTATTAGGTGGTACACTAGTTTCATCAGCCACAACAAAATACTCCAGATTCTAGAGTATTTATGGCTGCACGATACTGAATATTATTATGTTTTGGATTCTGTCTCTTTTTCTGATGCTAATCGTTTTGCTGCTTCGCGGCGTAGGTCAGATAGAATGATATAATATATAATGGGAATAACAACTATCGTTATGCCAAGCGCAGCACCGGCATATTTGGGATCTATAGCAAAACTTAGAAAAGCAGCTATTGCACCAAAAACATGCATAAGAATAATGGCAAACACGATATGAGCAACCATGGGTGTTTTTGTTGACCTTACGCCCATTGGGAATAACACCTCGTCGAGCGGTAAATTACCATAAAATGGCATAGTATTCTCCAGTATTCTGTATATTTGTATCATATCACAATTATTAAATTATGTCAAGGAATTTAGAATCCAATAGTTTCTTGCTTGTGTCCGGCTTCTTTCATCTGTTTTTCTTGATCTTTCCTTATCTCACCAATAGCATCAAGCAATATGCCTATCTCTTGTGCGGATGTTTCTTTTAGTTTGTGATATGACACTGCCCCCTCGTATGCGTGACTTATTTTTGCAAGATTCTTTAGCGTGTCTGTTTTGGATTTTTTCTCTTTCTCGATGTATTGGTAGACTTCCTCGGCGCTTCCGAATTTTGAGGAATAAAAAAAAATAATTTCTGCACGTCTAATTCTATGGTTGTTTTGTTATCAGCACCGCAAGCAGAACACTTATATACCACTTCATTTTTACCATAAAATGACTTATTTAATTCACTACCATGTTTTATGATCTTTTTAACATTGGGATTGGAAATGGCCATCAACCATTCTTTTATCTGATCATGGTCGAAGACTTTTTTTCCGTCTCCTGCCTCGACATAAAAAATACTGTATATAACACTTTCCATTGTTGTTATTGCCTGTTTCATTACAATTGATGCATATTCATCGATCTTATTGGCATCCGTTAATAATTCTGTCACATCTTGTTTAGTATTGAAAGATGTTGCTTCTTTTCTAGTATTAAGGGTATCACGAAGCATGGATAACGCATGCTCATATTCCATGGGTCTTAAGAATACTTTTTGCTTGTATTCGGGTAAATCAACCACAAATTTATCACTGAATTCTATTGGTCCATATCTGGTGATAATATCATACAAGTTAACGTCTATTTTATTCTGCTCACCACATAATGTTTCTTCATCGTCGGTGGTTTGCACCATATTTGTGCATGTGTGCTCAACAACCATCTGATTTCCATGTGTAGCTATTCTTGCCGCCAGGAGAATAGCCTCAAGATCAATCTCAGCCAGTTTGCCGGGTTCTTTTATGGATGGACATATCTGAGGTATCAAAAGCTCCATGCCCTTCCCAGAAGCCAGTATAAACGGGTCTCGTGTGCTTAGTTCGGCCATGATACCTATGGCTCTAACCTCAAGATCGTCTGGTTTTGCATCTGAATCTATTACTCCATCTTCATAGAATCGACCAAGGGTGGGCAGTGCAATAGATACGGTTTCTATCGTTCCTGAATCTTGAAGATCTTGTATTAGTGGATTGGACATATTCACCTCATTGTGTCCAAGTATTTATGTGTTTTAATTATGAGTTTTAATATGTTTTTGGTATTTTTTTATAATCTATGGTTTTTGTACCTTTTAATCCATTGCACCTAGAACATAATATCTGCAAATTATTAAAATCAAACGTCAAATGCAACGCTTGTGACTTAGGTATTATGTGATCAACGTGCATTAGATTATGCTTACTTCCAGTACTCCCACAACACATGCACACGCTACCTAGTTTTTTTAATGCTTTTAATCTCAATTTTTTCCATGTTTTAGACCTTTGTAATTTTTTAGAAATAGATTTTCTATTTCCTACTAATATTTTATTTGGGTATTTCCTCACATAATTTTGAACTATTTTTTTGTGTACTTCTTTATCGCGCGGAAGGTTGTTTAATTTCCCTCTTTCCCAATATATCATCATGGCTACAGCAGAATATCCAGATGTTTTTGTTAACCCAAAATAATCTACAAGTTCGATTAATTTGGCATCACGGTGTGTTGTGGTACTTTGGTTATTAGCTTTATTTATTCTTTTGAATTCGTTATCTATATCTGAATATCTATTTGAAAAATCATATTTCCTTGACATTAACATCTCACTTTATTTTGGCTCAATCCTACCACTACCACTATATCCCTTGAGAGTCCATGATGATACTATAATGATTAATATTATAGTATAACCATGATATCCACTATTGAGATATGAGAGACTTTATACAACACCACTGGGGTAATCACCCTTCACCATTATCAATGGGTATACTATGATAATGATTCAACAGTTAATGCCATAATGGCAACGTAAACTTTTATCGACGGTTATATTTCTGATTGTTACCACGAGAGATATTAACTCTTCAAAACAATCCTTTTAGCCAGCTAATTCAGATCCACTTAGTGTAGCCAAACTATAAAGTCATAATGATAATATATTGTGGGTTATAATGGCTCTACTATGGTCTATGAGCTGTCTAACACACTATCATCTATATGATCTGCACATCCTATGCATTGTGGGTTTATTGTCGTTTAATTGTTGATGCCTCTCAGCAGAGCAACACAGTCGGCACCATGGGCTATCTCGATCATTAGACAAATGATTTTAATGAGATAATATATCCACACCCATGTCAAACTGAGTATACGATTATATCTTAGTACATTTTTGTACCACTTCTGGTACTGGTTGTTTAATTAACTTGGTTTGATTAACAGATTTTTAAACTATTACTATTTAATTATCAAAAGTAGCATATTAGTTGGTTAGGTTATCAGTTTTGATTAACAGTATTATATCAGCATAGATATATGTCCGTTGGTTGATTAAGTCAAGGGTGTGTTAAAACGGAGGGTTTATAGTATTATATGTCAAGGATACTCTGAAGAAATATCGTGAAGTTCTTCCAGCGTGAGACTTGCATGTGGTATTCTGTCCATCACCTCACGCATTGCCTGATCTACTGAACATTTGTAGGTTTTCCTACTTTTCTTTACAGCCCCGAAGAATACCTCAAGTTCTGCCAGTTCTTGTTGCTCTAAGCCGTCGTTAGAGTCTCCTGGGAAGACTCTGTAATCATCCGAGTAGTCGCATAGGACTTTCCTGTAAACCTTCCACACCTCACGCCATGCCCTCCTACGCTCTGTTATATACCACTGCGTCTTCCATTCTTTCGACGTTTCACCCGATAGTGTTTTTGTTGGCGCTTTCATACCATCATTATCGAAAATAAAATTAGGCGAATATGGCACATCTACATTTTCATTTGAATCTCTCACGCGATTAATCCATTTACCGAGGGTATCACAGTAGCCTATAATAACATTCATTTCACAACCGAAACCACCGGAACATTCATCATATATTCCGGACGCTATGCTTCTTAACTTTTTTGATGCCCAGGGTTTAGACAATGTTTCCATCACAGATGCTGCAAGTTCTTGCTCTTCATCATAGGTGAAGGAGGCAAAATCTTTCTTTATTCCGTATTTTGTCTTAACGCTATTTATTTTCATTTGAGTCTTTTTGATCTAATACAAGGATTACATTTACCACACGGTTTATATCCAGTGAATCTTGATGATACTACATTAATTGGTTTCTCACAAACCCATAGTGTATTTATTATTTTAAGACCCTTATGGTCCCGTTCTAATTTCCTTAAAAAATTTCTTGAATTGTGTTTTGTTGAGTTTATTAATGGTGCATATAATTCTGGTACTGGATTATTGTTTGTTACACGCCATAATTCACACCATAGCTTCTTAATATGATTAAAAGCATAATGCTCGGCAGCGCTATCACCACGTGTGTAACCAACGCACAGGCGTAATGGTAGGTCGCTTTTAATACTAACTTCGGACAATTTGAAGGCTGCATGAAGCATCCATATTTGTGGTTGTGAAAAACCACCATTAGCACATCCTGCAATTGTCGTCGTTATATTTGTATGGTCGCCAAGTTTTCTAAAGTGTTTTTCAGCCCGTTTGCGTAATAAATCAACAGCAAGTTGCTCACACCATGACTTACTGCTGTTGTTTGTAACATCAACGTATATTGTTGAAATTTCATCCTGGGTTTGACTCAACAACTTGAATAAACAGGTTGTTGAGTCAAGACCACCGGATAACAATAATAGTGTATGATATTTTTTCATACTATTACTTTTGAAACGAACTCACTTATTTCACGCTGTGATGCACCACGTTCTTTCAACTGTTCAGTTAACCAATCCGAGCTTGATTGGTCATTTAATACACTAGATTCATTAAGTGTTTTCAATAAAATTTGAAGTGTTTCAACCTCAAATCTGGAAAGGTTTGCACCGTTAAATTGATAATCAAGGAAAGCCTCTACTGCCCATGGTACTATTGGTTGTATCATTTCAAGCATGATATCGCTATATACACGGATCTCGTATTGCGCATGTGGGTCTGAACGAAGACCGATGAAATGAAGAAGGTTCTTCAGATTGCACTTCCAGTACATTTGCGAATATGTTGCAACAGGTAGAACAATGCGAGCCAGTTCCTTAGCCAATCCTGGAAAATCAGGACTAATTATAGCAAGCTCATTGGCTGCGTAATATTCCTGTATTTTGTCCTCCAACATCTTTTCAGCATCTTTGTCTGATAGTGGTGTATCACTGTTGATCATATTATCGCGAACTTGTGCGGCAGCCTTAAGAGCAGCCTCCTCGATCCACAATTTCCTCGTGTTGATAGCATCTGGTGGTGTAGAATTAGAGCCTATCAGATATTCATAGGTTGAATATGAGTCATGAAAAATCTGTTCAACAGCAGCAAGAACAGCCAAGTAATCGTTGTTATCAAGTTCAGAAGACTCACGACCCTGGTTGTTTGTTTTTGATTGCGGTGCAGCATCCTTATGCTCTGGGATGTACATCTCGTCTTCCAATATTGAATATCTGGAACTATACTCGTTAATTGAGGCAGTACGATGACGAATCCACTGACGAAAGACAAAAATTGGTGCTTTAACATGAAACATCATTTCCACCATTTCGAATGGTGTAGTATGTCGGTGACGCATCAGGTAACGGATAAGACCACGATCCTGGCGAACTTTAACAGTCCCCTTTCCATATGAAACCCTGGCCGAGTTAACAATGCGTGCATCGTCACCCATGAAGTCAACAAGACCTATAAACCCATGGTTCAATACATTTCTGTATGTTGGACGCCATAGGTCTATTTTAGTGCCATTGTCATCTTTAGCATAGTCAACCAAATGAAGTTCATCGTGGTCTTCTTCTTTGAAATCATCTGGGACACCGATTTTAATATAACGCATGTGTATTCCTTTATGTAAAAGTTTAAGAGTATTCGTTTTGTTCCCATGTGTGCCAGTCAAACCCGCAATCACATTTTGATTCGTGTGTTACAATTGTTTCTCCATTTTCGTTCTGTCCGCCAGAAGACATTCGTGGAAGATGGCAATCAGGACACTTTGGAACAGATATAGATATTTTTGTTCCTGGTGGAAAATGTAATGGTGATAAAATAATAGGTTCGCTACTTACATCACCGTCCATGTCGCCATCACAATATGTATGCCATTGTGGTACTGATTCGTCACAGTTTTCACCACAATATACATCTAGCTTAAGCTCTGCGGTCATTATTGTATAGTATTTTTCAATCAATTAAACCACCCCAATATATTATGTCCTGATAATATCAAAATTGAAAATGTTATTAATATTGCAATAATGGTAGACACAATTATTGTGTTACGCACATTAGCAATAGTAATTGGTGTTGTTTCTTCAATAGCCTTTACTTCTTCAAAAAATTTATTCCAATACTCAGTTGATAACCTCCTAGTCTCTACACAAATTCCATTTTTATTAGCTGATTGTATAGCATGTTGCATACCTACTGATACACCAAGATCAACATATACAACCGTTTTTGATGTTATTTTTGCGAACTCTAACCCAGTAGATATACCTAAAGCTCGTTCTTCAGGAATATCATCGTGTAGAATATGCGGTTGCGTGTACAGTAAATGAGAAGCAAACGGAGCCTCATTGTGGTTAACTATACTATCACGCATACAAAATCTAGCATATAGCAAATTGCGTTCTATATCACCAGCATATGGAGATTCAAGATTAACTAGTGTTTTTGACATAATCGTACCCGTGGTATTGTGGAATGAGTGGATTAAGCACATTTGTAATAACGATCTGTTTAAGTAATTCTAAGTTTTCTTTTATGCTTTTATTTTCACTTATGTAATTTTGTACAACTGCATCCCATGAGTTCCACTGTTCCCATTCTAATTCAGAGGCGTGTTGTGTGCTATCAGTTAATGTTTTTACGGCACCAGAACGTTCAACCTTAATAGTACGTCCTCCTAAATCACTAACGAATTTAAGCTCGTTTATAAATCTTGCATCGGGGATTATACCAATATCATATTGGTCGTAATCGCCACGTTTTATAGCTAGTTTCAATGCGATAATCCATACATCCTGGTGTATATTTTGTCTCATTGCTTCAGTACCAAAACGTTGCATGAACACACGCCGTGTCATTCCAAGTGCCTCACACGCAAGATCTGGAGATCCATCATCTAGTGTATTTCCTTCCTTATAATCAAAATCGTATTCCAGTCTATCGCGATCCCAGCCCCAAAGTAGAGTAGCGCAGTCCTTTAATGGACCAGCATAAGAAAGTTTAGTTACATTTAACCCAATGGCTGTAAGTTCGTCTGTAACTATTTTTGCTATTGTGTCTTTACCACTACCGGCTTTACCGGTTATGCTTATAATACGCATATTTTTCCTCAATTTTCTATGCTATCGTTTAATCTTAAATAGCTAAGACTAGTAATATAAACCACGTGACTAATATAGTGTCACCCTGCTTTAATATCAATCAATGTTTGGTATGATTATCTGTTTCTATACGTGTTGTGAAAGTAGATCCGTCATTATTCATACCTACCCAATTTTGAGAATCAAGATATTCATCATCATCACTGTCGGGTTCTAGTTTCCACAGGTCAAGAAAATCATCAGTACCAAGAGTATCTTTAAGGTCCATTATAACAGCCATCATAAGTGACTGAAGATCTTTTTTCATACCATTTGCATATGAATATTCTACTATTTCGTGAGAAGAATTATCAATACCTGACCTAATGGCCATAGTAGTATAGTGATTCTGAATAGCACGATATTTTTCAATGTGCGGGTATACTGATGTCATCCATTTCATAATGTTGTCCATTGGTATTTGACACGTTATCATTTCACCGGTTGGGTCATTATCGTCTGGGATTGCAAATATTAATGATTCTTGATCTATATTGGACATAATTAATTCTCTATCGTTTTGATCATAATATAACAACAAACATAACAAGTCAACATCATATCCTACTAAATACTATAATAAAATTACTAAGTTTATGGAGTTAATATGACCGCTGTATTTGGAATTGATCCTGGGTTTTCGGGCGGAATTGCATACTATAATGGTGTATCTCTAATGGTTTACACCATACCAATTAATATAGTTGAGTTTGTAAAGAAAGGAAAGATTAAAAAGAGAAAAGAAATCAATATTGAAGAATTGTGTGAGATATTTGTTAGACATAAAGCAGATTGTGCTTATTTGGAACAGGTAACTGCAATGCCCGGACAGGGAGTAACTGGTATGTTTCGGTTTGGTGAAGGTTATGGTATTCTCCGTGGTGTCCTTGCAGCTTCTGGGATAAAAACAATATTAGTACGACCGCAGGTGTGGAAAAAACATTATATGTTAACCCGTGATAAAAAAGATAGTTTAGAAAAGGCTAGAGAATTATTTCCATACAATACTGAATCATTTAGATTACTAAAACATGACGGGCTTGCCGAGTCATCACTAATTGCAAAATATGGGTTGGATAGCGGTGATGATCATAACTCTGAATAACAACGGCGCACAATGCACATTATGTCAGATTGATCATCGCTCGTATCTGTTGTTATATCAAATCCCATATTGATGAATCTACCAAAACTGGATAGGTTTGGGTCAGTATGCAACCAATCCCATGATAGATCCAAAATTTCACCCACGCAATTATCTTCATAGAATTTTTGGAATTTTTTTGGGTGATGCAATACGTACTCACCGCTTTCGTTTTTTGAGTGCAGTATTGGGTCTTCGAACATACCAATGGTGCTAGAAAACCAGAAAAATACCAAACCGAACTCTCCATAATCCCCATACGCTGTTACCCACTTATCATTGAATGCCAGACTAAGAGCCATTTCAAACTGCTCACGTCCGCTTGCACGCACGTGCACGTGGTATTTTGGGTCAGAGTCAAATCCCATTATTTGTGTTTTCTTGGTATAGATAATTTAACCAATTATTTTTTAATGCAACCTTATATGAGCTACATGAATTATTTTGAAATGATGTTCTTGAATTGTGTTTTTTAGCTTCTTTACAAACATTTTGATATGTCCAATATCCTTTTGGTTTGTGCAATTCTTTCATATGGTTGCAAGCACTATTAATCCATTTGTTTTTTAATGCAACTCTATATGCACTACCACTACCATGACAAAATTTAGTTCTTGAATTGTAGTTTTTAGCTTCTTTTAAAACATTATTATAATCCCATTTTAATTTTAAACCTCCTAGAGAACCAGGTTTATTAATGTTTAATATTGACCATCCTAGATATTCTAAATATTCAATCCCGGAGCGTTCGGCATTTCCTATTTCTTCAAAATTATACCATACTGTAGAAATAATTACTTTAGGATATCCATGTTCTTCGATAGCATCTTGTACTAGATAATTATAATTTTTAAAATTATTATTAAATCTCCTACGCGGGTTACAAGTTAATCCTACATACGCTGTTTTATTGGGAAATTCCAAACGATATATTACTCTTTTATACTTGTTACCGGCTGGTTTCATGTGATCACATATATCATCAATCCAATTGTTTTTCAATGCTGTATTATAAGCGCATCCATTGCTGTTGGCAAACGCGGTCCTTGTCTCGAACGTATTGGCAGTTGCTAATATATTTTGATATGTCCAATATCCTTTTGGTTTGTGCAATTCTTTCATATGACTACACACATCGTTAATCCATTTGTTTTTTAATGCAACCCGGTATGCACCGCTGCCAGTACTAAATTCGGATCGTGTTTTATATTTTTTAGCGTCTTTACAAACATTTTTATATGTCCAGTGCCCATTTGGTTTTCTCATATTATTATTCAGCCATTATTATTTTCGATATGTCATTTTGCTTCTGAACAATCATCATGTCATCAACGCGTGCGGCTATATCCTCGCGGTGAGTAATCAGAATAACACGTTTGCTCTTGCGTGCGGCCATGTCTTTGAGTAAATTAACAGTGTTTTCGGCACCACGATTGCAGATCCCTGTGTCAATTAATTCGTCAACGGCTAAAAAATTAATACGGTAATTCATCATCTCGAATACATCCTGGAAAGCGAAGTTTAGCGCTATATTAACACGCTGCCTTTCTCCTTTAGACAAATTACCGTAGTCCTTCTCAAGTCTACCATGCTTAAGTATTACAACAGACATATCAGGCATAAACTTAACCGTATGGGGTAGTTCTAGTAGATCCAAATACCGTGCTATTCCTTGATTTAATTTGGGAAGCCACCGGTCTATAATCTGCTTGCGAATATAGCTATCCTTATCAGTTAATAATGCTATCAGGAAGTCATAATGCTTGATTAATTTCTTGAGATCTTTAACATCACCGTCACTAACAGTTTTTATAGCTTCAGTTTTCAATGAAGTAATACTTGAGGTATGCGGGTTTTTCTCACTATTTGTATCATTAAGGTTATCTTCTAGAGCAGTAAGAGTAGCACCGGCGCTTGCAGCCTCCTCTACCGTCACATAGGTTAGTTCAATCTTGTTTACCTCATTGATATCAGATTGTGTGGAGGAAATTTCTTTTGTTACCGCCTGTATTTTTTCATCTTCGCTATCAATATTTTTTTGAGTTTCTTCTATTTTTATAGTTAATTCTGATACAATATCTGTGCAATCTGATAGTTCAGTCTCAAGTGATAGTCTGTATTCCGGATCTGCTTCCCAGTGCTGATTACACGTTGGACATATGCTTTTATCAAGTGTTACTAATGATGCTGTGTTTTCATCTATGGTTTTTTTACCGCGTGAAACTTCACGAGTATCAGTAACCACATCCTTTTTAAACATATTAAGCTCACTGGTTATCAACCTCTTTTTTGAACTTAATTCTTTGTGCCTTGAGTTCAGTTCTTCGGCCATCTGTAATAGCTCAATCTCACCTTCTACATCAACTTTTTCTAGCTCATATATTGTAGCCTTCAAATCGCTGATAGTTCTCTTCTTCTTATTTTCCCAATCACTACTACGGCGCTCCATATCTGCTATTTGAGTCCCAATACGCTCGTTTGCCTTAACTACAGTTGAATACTCTGTTTCCAATTTAATTAGTTCTTTTTTCTCGTCCTTGCGTAAATCTCTGAGATTATCAGCACGTTCGCTTAGGATGGTAAAACCGAATAGCTTTTCAATAATATCACGGCGCTTTGACTCTTGTAGTTTGAAGAAAGGATCAGATTCGGAAGAGTTAGCAACGAGAAATGAGAATAATGTTAGGTCAAATCCCATTAGTGAGATTATTTCTTCTGTAGTTTCTGTTTTATTCCTGGAGATATCGAATATATATTTGCGCTTTTCTGTGGTTCTTATATCGGTAGGATCATCTATTTCTTTTCTCAGGAACAACAGTTTTCCAGGGCGTTCAGAACGCTCTACTAGGTAACTGTAATTGCCTTTGTCAAACGTGACCCACACAACCATTGGTTGTCCTTTTCTTGCTAAGTCGTTGATTAGTTTTTGGTTTGATATGCCGCGTAATGTAGATCCAAAAAGTACGAAACAAAGCGAATCAACAATTGCTGATTTTCCTACGCCATTTCTAGAATCTTCACCACCAGTATCAAGATTTTCTCCCATAACAACAGATACTAGGTTGTCATCCATTGAAACAACTGTTTCAACGTTTCCAAATGACAGGAAGTTTTTGAACCCAAGACGGCGTAAAAATAGTGCGTTGTTATCTGTACTCATGTATTACTCCGGGATTTAACTTTAATTTACTAGGTTCCAATTGAAAGTTAGTGTAACACCATCAAGACCAGCACTTCGTGCTACTATACCACTGTATTCAAGATCACATAGCGATTCGTATGTTATTGAGCGGCTAAGTGCCACACCACGACTTATATCGCTAGTATTGCTGTTTGGTTCCGAATTTAGGTATTCTATAATACTTTCTTTATTTGATGTTAACATTTACACTCCGGGATAAGTTATTCTTCGATTACTTCCACGGAACAAGTCAGTGGTTTTAATTCGTGCCGTTTCATGCATGAGCATTCGGATGTAAAGGCTAACTTATCTTCTTCCCATGTGTATTCTAGCGGTTCGTCAGCGCAATGGCATAAACCACTTTCGAATTGCGCTTCGAAGTCTAGGTTTTTATCAGACATTTTGTTTTTCTCCTGATTTATCAAATAAATCTAGTAATATAGCAGATTCATAGTCGGAACCCGTGGTGTCTATTTGTGTTAGGTGCTCAACCACCAGTTGATCGACTGTGAGATCATTACCATCAACCTCGGTCTCAGTTCCAGAATCTATGATTTCGGTCGCCGGTTTAAGTCTTAGGTCTCTCATTATGGTTTGTAATTCTTCGCGTATCGCTAGGGACTCTTCCAAATCGATATTTAGGTCATCTTTGCATTCTATAACAGTGTTTGATGTTATAATTCCATCAGTTGCATCTGCCTCAACCAACTGAATCAGTTCGGACAATGGCATACGTAAGTATCTTGGTCCTTCATTCCAGGAAATAAATACTGGTTCTTTGTCCCATTCTAGGATCATACAACCGCGATTAACATCATTAACGTCGTTCATGTCATGGGAGAAACAGTTTCCTATATATGTTATGGGAATACCGTGTTCGTTTAGTTTTGTTTGCCGCCGGTGAAAGTGTCCGCTAAAAACATGTTCGCATTGATAAAAGTGATCTGCATGTAGCCCACCATGGTCTGGACACTCAACAGATTCGTTCATCAGAAACAACGGAAATTCGAAGTGGCCAAATATATATTTGACTTTTTTTGTCGGTGGTACAGTAAATTCATTTCCAACTAACCACGGACAAAGTAACACATCATCAAGTTCTGTTATGTCGTTGATTAGTTTTATATTGTCAGAATACTGAACAAGTGCTGGAAGTGAGTGTATATCGCGCTTTTGTTTGAAATACAGGTCATGATTACCAATAATCCAGTAAATTTGCACACCGGTATCAACTAGTGTGCGTATAGCGATATCCGACTGCCAATTAGAATCAAGTCTAAGCCTAGAACGATTATCGAACCAATCTCCCAGGAAAATTATGGCATCGCATCCATTTTTTTTCACCTGGGTAACGAACCATTCTACGTAATTAAGACAATCATTGTTGTGCTGCTCGGAATCCGATTTTTTTCCAAAGTGCAAATCCCCGAATACAGCAGCCTTTTTGAATAAACCCATTTTAAATTTTCCTTAATAATTCCGCAAGTTTCTCGTTGTGTGCAACGTAATATTTGGCACCACAGTAATTACATATGTATATGTTTTGGTTTTCACACCTAATAATCCCAGCCCCTGGCATATCATATGGATAGCATTCTGTGCAGTAAGCATCTATTACAATTTTCCCGTACACCCAGCGACATTCTTCTTCTATTGTTGTGATCCATTCTATGTAAGCTCGGTTTTTGGTAGGAAATTGTATTGTTTCGTAGTTATGATCGCGGAGTCCCATGGTGGTGTTAAATTTCGTTATAGAATTTTGGTGTTAATAAAATCAATAAGTTGAGTTACTTTTTGTAATTTTTTTTATTGTTCCGTGTGGTTATAGAATAAAGTGAAGTTCCGCGAACGATTAATGACCATAATTTAACTGATGCGACTTTTGTTGTTTCCTGTTCCATATGTTTTCAATATACGTACTATTTTCAGAAAGTCAATATTTTCAGTCTTTCATATACGGCGCTGAAGTTAGAAGGACGACCCGCTCTTCTTCTGCGAAGCTGCCAGCGATCTGCGTGAGCCGATCACGGAAGCGGACGACTGAACGTCTACTGCGTGCTGAACCCCCAGTGTTTTATCTTTATAATACCCGCGTGGTTTTTGTAATACTTTCATGTGCAAACATACTTCATTCAGGTACCCACCCTTTCGTGCGATATGGTAGGCGTGCGAATTTCCTAATTGGAATTCCGTTCTAGTATCATATTTTAGTGCATCGGCGTGAATACGATCTTTAGTCCAATAGTTATTTGGTTTTTTAATCATATGCAAACACACTTCATCTAACCATGAATTGTTACAAGCAGCAACATAAGCACGGCGATCATTGTTTTGGAAAGAACTTCTGGTTGTGTGTGTTTTGGCAACATCACGGATTTTTTCTTTTGTCCAATAGTTATGTGGCAATAATAATACTTCCATGTGCGAGCACACGTCGTTTAACCATTTATTTTTGGAAGCAGCAACATATGCATTGTGATGATTTGTTCTAAATTCAACACGGCTTGTACATTTTTTAGATATTTCATGTATCTTTTCTTTTGTCCATATAATAGTATTCCCGCCCAATCCACCACCGCGTATTTTATTTAATACATTGTATCCAGCATGTTTAATTTTTTTAATAAGTAAGTTTTCCTCCGCGCCAATTTGGTTTATGTTATAAAAATGATTAGATAATTTAATAGTATATGTTATATTGTGTGATGCCATCAGGGTTCTGACACATATATTAGATGATTTTTTGCAGTGTGATATTAATCTGTTGTTTGGATTTATAGACAATCCAACATATGCAGATTTTTTAACATCATTGAAAAATATTACATAGAGATATCTATGATGCAGGTTGCCCATTATTTTCATATGTGAACATACATCATTTATCCAGCCGCGTTTGTGAGCTATAGTATAGGCACTCGAATTTCCTAATTGGAATTTCTTTCTAGTATCATATTTAAGCGCTTCATTATGAATGCGATCTTTAGTCCAGTATCCATGCGGCTTTTTCATATGCGTGCATATATCATTTATCCAATTATTTTTACGCGCTATAGAATAAGCGCAACCATTATATTTCTTGAAATCAATTCTGGTTTTATATTGTTTAGCAATAATACCGAGTGCGTGTTTATTATAGTTCATATTAATACTTATATATGGTCTTTATATTCATCAGGCGTGTCTGTGTTTTCTACTATTTCGTCATGTGTTGCAGCACGATTTTCTCTATTAATGCGTGCATATTCGTCATTATCGAGTTGTCTTGTGAAAGACGGGGTAAACCCATTAAGTTCCAATATGTCATCACGTATTTTACGCACTTTTTTCTCTTTTTCAAGGAATGTTAGGAAAGAATGTGTAACTATTTGGGTGTAGTAGCCGAAGGGGTTAATACTCTTTTCTGGTTTAAATTTTAGTGCATTTTGACATAATGATGCTATTGCCTCGCCCCTCATGTCATCTATGTACGTATAATTTCTCCAGTTTGCACGCTGTGAATATTTTTCTACAAGCATCATAAGCATTTTTACAAGCTCATTAGTGAGACACTCTGCTGGTGTAAATTCAGGATTTTTTTCTTGCTTGTCTTTACTGAGACGTATTTGTATTAACAGATCAGCATTATTAACGTAGTTTTTGCTCTTTCTCTTTCTAGCTGCCATGATTCTCTCTCCAGAGGTGGTATAAATCTTATTATATTGATATAATCTTAATTTTGTTTTTTTTGTCATAGAATTCAAGTCCTGGTTTGGATAAATATTCTAGTAACCAGGAATTTTAATATGGAAACATCAGGAAACGTAGAACCATCATTCGCATTTGAGCAGGTAGCAGCAAAGTTGATTCCTTTTGATTTTAATATCATTGGTGCGACATCTGTGGCTGCGGGCACTGCTGCAAATCCAGAACCACCCGCATTAGCACCCGGAGAATCCTTTACTAGTGGTAATTCACCAAATGGTGCAACGATTGATATTAGCAAAACTTCCGGTGTTGATTCATCTGGTAATAGTGTTGGCCGAAATAATGCATTATGGCCGGTTTATATGACCAATGGACTGATCTTCCCATATAACCCAACGATAAGTGAAAATGTACAAGTAAATTACGATTCTATTGATTTGGTTCACACCAATGAATCGTATAATTTTTACAAAAATACATCCAACGTACGGATTTCATTATCAAATTGTATGTGGACCTGTGATACTTTTGACAATGCTATATATGCATTGTCTGCATTACATTTTTTACGTTCATATAGCAATATGGATTTTGGACGGGGAAGGAGTGGCAGGCCACCGTCTCCCATGTGGTTTAGTGCATATGGTAATTATGCATTTAACAGGGTTCCAGTGTTCTTAGAAAAGGCCGACTGGACGTTTCCTAATGATATAGATTATGTTGGTATACCAGAACCAGGAAGCCCCGAATACATATCGCGAACACTAAAAACAAGTAGGTCTGCAACATCTGGGTCATATACGTGGTTGCCTATGAAGTTCGAAGTTTCTAGTATAAGTTTGGTGGTTCAACATTCTCCCAATTATTGGATAAACTGGTCATTGGATGATTATCGGTCTGGTAAAATGCTCAAGGATAGAAAATCATTCCACGCACAAAAGCCGCAATTAAAAAATATCCCAGGTAAGAGGTAGGGAAAATAATGGTATATAATCCATCATACGATTCCACATCGCCATACACATATTCTACTATAGTTGGAAAGTTCATGTTGTATTATGTACACAGGACGGTTGATCCACATCCATTAGATAGGATAACTGAATTAAACAATGAGCGATACGTGCATAGGCCGGATTTGCTTGCTGCTGACATATATGGCACTGAAGATTTATTTTGGGTAATACCGGTCCGCAATGGTCTTCAAGACCCAGTATTTGACCTTACATATGGTAGGGCTCTATTTATCCCCGATCCTAGATATGCGAAGACTCTTCTATGAGTAGTCCAAAAGGTCATTTTCAGTCTAAAATAGCAAATACAATCACTAATTTTTTTAGTAGAAATAGTAGCGTGAAAGAAGGGACAACCACTAGGAAAAATATAAATCCTAGAACTAGAGTTTCTAAACTTATGAATGTTGTAAAAACCAATACTAAAGAAAATTCTGCTATTGGTGGTTGTACATCTGATATAATTGAAAAGAGGCGGATTCCTGGAAAAAAAGGAAGAGTATCACATATTGAACTTATTAATACCGGGCCGTCATGTGTTAGTGTTGATAACCCCATAAAAATATCCATAAACACTGATACAACTAATAATGGGATAGGTGATAATGTATTGAATGATTATATTAATGTGCAATATAATATAACATTTTCTATGGTTCCGGAAGATACTGTAGCTGACATACAAGCAGCAATACCAAAGGAAACAAAATCACCATCAGAAACACTCATAACCACGTTGCGGCGCGCCAAAGCAGTGGTACTAGCCTCAACCGGTAGTACCAATAGTGATGATATTGTATTGGTAAACCCGATAGATCAAGATAGGAGAGCAAAGAATGCTAAAGTAGATCAGGTATTCAAAAGTAATGTTTCTGATTTAGGATCACGTGGTTTTGCAGCAAATAAAGCGGAAGTAGAGTCGGCTAATTTTGATCCTAGAGATTTTGGTAATACAGGTGATATTGCATTTTCGGTTGCTGATAGGAATTATTATAATATAACTGAGATGACTATAGATAATTTTCAGGCTCCTGTTGCCAATAATCCAATGATATCATCAATGATTGGTGGTAGTATGATAATAGCAGAACCTGGTGGATTTAGTTTTAATGATGATGTTAAACGTCTTGCAAAACGAATAGGATATTTGAATATAAATGGTGGCAGGATATTATACAGGCTTGATATAGGTTTTTCAGGATACAATCAAAATACTGGTGAGTGGGTACAAAATATAGATATAGACATTAGGAAGGATTACAGAATACCATTTATAACTTATTACGTTATCATAACAAAATTTGAAGCTCAGGTTAGTAATACTGGAACTGTTTACAATATAAATTTTGCGCCATCTGGAGCAACAGCATTCCGCCCAGAAGACTTTATAGTTGATTCTGGTGGTGTGTTTTCTAGAGACACAAACACATTTGGTGGGTTTTTAAAAAGCCTGGAAGTAGCGATGTCAACTAAGCGCAGGGAAGAAACCACGGAAGCCACCACACGAAAGGATGGAATAGTTAGAACCTATGAATTTATAGCGCCACCAGTTCTATTGGAATCGAAATTTTTGGCAGCAAAGTGGGCAACACATAAGACATATGTTAGTGAGTCACTGGACAAGGGCTCAATCGTATACACTGGCAAAGATATTGATATGTTGACATTATTAAAATCTGCAATGGATGATATTCCGGTGGTTCAGGAGTTATTTATTGCGAAAGTAAACGATAACGATAACAAGCAATTTGTCAGGCCAAGAACGCATTTTACCACAAGATTTAATGTTATATATGGGAAACCAGCCAGTGAACTTGGCGACTATTATGACATGAAGATACAGATTATTATTGAACCGTTTGTATCTTTTAAGAAGGGATCATATACTTCTGAAACATTAGGAGATTACACTGATATTAAATCGCAAATACGGCGCGTAGAACAAATGCAAAATATTGGTGCAATTGTTAGAAAATATGACTATATTAATACTTCTGGAAATACTGAAGTTATAGATTTTGGCATAAACTTATCTGCTTTTTTTTATGATTCTATGGATAGAAGTCAGGATTTCCCAGGAACAAAGGGCATAGGAATAGCGGCTACTGGTAAGGATCAGTCATCTAATTTGGGTGACGTAGAATTTAGAAAATCTGCACAAATACAATTAGGAACACTTATTACTGGAGACCCAGGCATTGATGATGGTTTGGTAACCCAGCTTGGCGGATCGGTGAGCTGGGAAAATGTTACCAATAATAAACTTACACCATATGAAATATTAGGTGGTGGAAAAGGGATAACCCCAGATATAAATTCTTTTGGTAGTATTACTAGTGAAACTCCATTTACTGATGCTAGGAAAGACAGATATTTACGTGAGTTCCAAGATTGGTTAACTAGGGATCAAATGCAACTAGATGATTTGACCGTACGTGGCGATCCAATATGGTTATTATCACCATACGCATCTGCTGATATGAATAGAATTAATCCACTTTCTGATGTTATAAGACCAAGCACCGATAAAGTTATATTTATTAATATAAATGCTCCAGACCAAAGGAATTATATGGAACCTGATGCTAATAAGCGTAGCAATCCAAATATAATAGGAGGGTTTTATGGCGTATACTCGGTGAGTAGTATATTTAATAATGGATCGTTTACGCAAAAGATAAACGGGTATAAGATTAATCATTTGAATTACGTAGAAGAAGGTCTTAGATTTGAAGATATAATCAGTACTAAAACGTTAACACTATCTGAGGCGGCAGGGTTTTCAGCCGACATTACACAGTTGCACCCCGAAGAATTGAAATTAAGTAGGCAAGCAATAGAAAGACCACTGTCTCCATCAACACCAGCGGGTGTTTTTAATGCATCAGTATCAAGCAGGTTTGAGAATGTTTTAGAAGTTAGGAAGAAAATTTAAGACCATGACTAACACATTTAATAATGGTATTGGTGTATCGGCACGAAGCTCGTCATCTGGTATGAGAGCAACACCAGCACCAGAACAACAGGGTATGGGTTTTTATATAGGCACAGTAATGGATGATGCTGATGATCAACGTATGGGACAAGTATGGGTGTATATACCATCCTTTTCTTCCAAACGCCTAACAACGGACGCAATACCATCGTCGGGAACAGTTAAAGACCGTGAAGAAGGACAGTTAAAATTTGATCAAACACAACGTACCGGATGGATACAATGTTATCCATTAATGCCGTTTTTTGGATCTGATAGCAATCGTGTTAAAAACTCAGACGGCCGCAATGCATATGGTGATGGTGACTCATCATCATATGGATTTTGGGCAACACCAAGAATAGGGGATCAGGTTGGTGTTCTATTTGCTCATGGTGATATTGCTCGTGCTTATTGGATCGGTGCGGTTCCAAAATATTACAGTAATTTTTCAACACCTTCCATATCGGGAGTAGATCAAAATACAATTTCAAAAACGGTATTAGAACAAACACTAGATGGTAAAAAGATACCGGTAGATGCATTAGTTCCATCACTTGAAAAAACAAGGGATATAGTTGGAACCGACGCTGTGCGCAGATTTGATGAAGTTTACCCCGCCAGGACGTATATGTTAAATCTTATGTTATCTGGTTTGATAAATGATCAATTCCGTGGTGCTGGTCTTTCTAGTGCAAGGCGCGAATCGCCTTCATATGTAACGGGTATAAAATCACCTGGGTGGTATTACGATTCTGAAAAGAATAATGTAAATGCAACAACTGGTGATAAGTTTGATGGGACAGCGGTGGGTTCTCCACCAACCACTGCATCAGAGCGTACTAGATATTTGGGAGCTAATTCAGAAGGTCATCAGATAGTAATGGATGATCACCCAGATCACCAGGGAATTAGAATACGAACTTCGGCAGGATCTCAAATATATTTTAATGATGGTGGATTAACTGGCGAGGCACCAAATGATGCTTTTATTTATATAGCCACTGCCAAAGGCAATGTTTGGATAGAAATGCAAGACGATGGCAACTTTAATGTATATGGTGCTGGATCTGGTTCGTTTCATTTTGAAGGAGATATGAATTTAACTGCTGGTGGCGCAATTAATATTGAAGCTGGTGGTGATTTGAACTTTAAGGCGGGCGGAAACCACACCATGGATATCGCGGGTGCCAGCAACGAACGTTATAGTAATAAAAACATCGAGGCTGGAAGTTATTCAATTAATGCTTCTGGGTCTGTTAACTTTACATCATCTGGTAGTTTTGACATGTCTGTTGGTGGTGAATACAGACTGTCCACCGGTGGTGGCATCAATATGCTATCTGCGTCGTTTACTAGGATTTCCGCTGGTGCTGATATCGGTCTATTGGCTATTACTATCAATGAAACTGCTGCTGATGATATATCAGTAATATCGACAGTATATCGTGAAACTGCTCCTGCTGGAATATTTATGAACTCTGGAACTGGTGATCCAGCAAAACCGGCAGAACCAGCCAGTCAGGCAGGCACAGCCTCCATACCGGATCTTAATATCGTTGCTCCACCACCAACGTCAGAAGATGTACCCCTCGGCCAAGAGCCTGTAGCGACATTACCAGCGCTGTCTCCGATTGTGCCACAACATCAGCCATGGAATGGGAGAATAAAATCAACGCTTGGTTTTAGCGGATTCGTGGATGAAAACGAGGAAATAAACACCAGGGCAGGAGCAACCATACCAAATGCCGCATCACCGCTGTCAATAGTGGGGAGATCTTTCGGTGCGATAGCACCATCGCGCAGCCGTGGTAAACCATATACTAGTGGAAATATGGGAGAAATTCCAGAGTATGAAGATTTAGGAATACCAGCAGTAGGAATATTGCGTCCTGCTAGTGAATACACCGTGTCGGACAGTCTTAAGAATTTTTTGCATACCAAAGAATCATTAGCTATCCAATCTGCTTATCTTGATGCTGGGATAAGATATGCTATAGGGTATGGTCATAATATTATATTGGGTGATACCATTAATGGAAAAGTTGTTGATAAAGAATTTATAAAACAGTTGTTCAGAACTAATGGTAAGCTGCAAATAACAGAAGCAGAAGCAAATAGGTTATTTGATAAAGATCTTGAGAAGTTTGAGAACGGTGTTAGGAATAACGTATCCGTTGACATAACACAGGGTCAGTTTGATGCTATGGTTTCTCTATCCTATAATATAGGTATAAATGCATTCGCAAAAAGCACAGCATTGCGAAAACTTAATGAGGGTAACATACAAGAAGTACCAGAACAGTGGATGCGGTTCAATAAATCAAGGAAGAAGTTCAACCCGGGTCTCAACGACCGTCGCAGACAGGAATTAGAACAATTTTTCTCTGCCACGGATGCTGAATTAGGTGCTGTTTAAAATATATCTGGTGAAACTCCAATAACATCAATGATGGCATCCTTTACCTTGTTGTATGCGGTGTTTCTTAACTGCCTCACCCGTTCTTTAGATATATTGAATTCTTTGCCAAGTCGTTCGAGGATTACTCTATCACTTCTATGTGTGAGAACCTGGGCCAAGAATATTCGTTTTTCACGGTCGTCTAATACAAGATTTATTGCATTGTGTATAATATTACGGCGGAACTCAAGATCAGATAATTCCGCAGCTATGTCAATATCATCACCATTTGAAGCGATGTGATCTTCTATTGTGCGGTCAGAATCGAAACCATCAGTAGTAATATGTTCTGATAGTGATATGTATGGCTTACGAATCATATCGTAAAGACTGAATACTATCCTTTCCTCAACTCCATATTCGTTAGACATTTCCAGCGCTATTTTCCTTGTCATATCGAATCTCCCTTTTTTTATTAGTGTAGTGGCAATAAGTTTCCTAATAGCGTAGAATAGTTTTTTCTTACCATGGCTTGTACATACATTAACTGGGAAGTAGTTCTTCGTGATATAACCAAGCATAATCCCCTTCACGCAGCGCTTTGCATAGGTTGCGAACCTACCTCGGGTTCGGTCGAACCTTTTAACAGCTTCAATAAGAGCTATCACGCCCTCGCTGCGAAGGTCTTCTGGGTTGGCCTTGTATCCTGACACCTCACGTATGCATCGCTGTATTATTGGCGAGTATGACTTGACAATTTGTAGTAACACGTCGTTATCTCTGGTTTTTGACCATGTATCAAAAAGATCATTTTCCTCCTGTTTGGTGAGTAATACTCTGTAGCTTTGAATTAAATCGTCCATGGAAACCGCTTTTTTCATGCGACCACTCCTCGTGGTATGAAGTTTATGAATTCTTAGAAGAATTCTTTAGTAAATAATAGAGATGAATAACCCTATATGGGTGGATATCAAATATAGGTCCAATTTTCTAGGAAATCAAGATGGCTAGAGCACTTTACCGAGGTTTTTCTTCAATAGCAAATACGGGTATAAATACTGGTCTGTTTAATATAGAATTAGTACAGCAGGATTTACTTAATCAGTTCAACACTAGATTGGGTGAGAGATGTATGCGACCCAATTATGGCTCTGTAATTCATGATCTCCTGTTTGACTTATCAGATTCTCGCACGGAAGCATTAATAGTTCAAGATGCTGAGAGAATAATTTCTGAAGACCCGCGTGTACAGTTATTAGACATAGTGCCTGATGTTAATCTTGAAAATCACAGCATTAGACTAGATATCAAGCTAAAAGTTCTTGAATTTGATATGGTGGTTAATTTTAATGCAACCTTTGAGGCGCAGATATAATGTCAGAAGCAATTAGTAGGCAGAACACACTTTTCCTCTCTGAGGGCTGGATTCAAATTTATCAAGCTATTGAAAATGTTGATTTTAGGGCATATGATTTCGATAATTTAGTCCAAGCAATATTGGATCACCTGCAACAAACCTTCCCCGAAGAGCTAAACGATTGGGTAGCATCAAGCGAGTTCATAATGAAGGTTGAAGTCTTGGCATGGCTATCACAGAATATTGCTTTTAGGGTGGACCTCAATGCTAGAGAAAATTTCCTAGCAACAGCAGAACGCAGGGAAAGTCTTATTCGCCTAGCAGAAAATGTTGCGTTTAAGGTAAATCGGGTAACTTCTGCTAGTGGTCAAGTACGTATGGAGAGAATTAGAACTGACCAGCCTATTGTTGATTCTAATGGAGTTAATGTACAAAATACCGACATTGTATGGAACGACCCAAGGAACGAAGATTGGCTAGAGCAATTTATACTTGTTATGAATTCGGCACTAACTCGTAGAACCCAATTTGGTAGACCATTGGTAACAACACAGAATGAAGGAATACAGAAAGAGCAGTATGTATTCAACTCGATTGCACCAGAGGGGGGAATGTATCCGTTCACTACACAAGTTAACGGTGTACCAATGCCATTTGATGTTATAAATCTATTGCTGAATAATGTAACCGGTGTGGTGGAAGAAAATATACCAAATTCAACAAATGCATATAATACGCTATACGTACAGGACGGTAAGGGATTATCATCTCCTGGGACTGGATTCTTTTTACATGTAATTCAAGGAAATCTTAATTTCGAGGATAAGGAGTTTATAGATCCTATAATAATACGTACTGTAAGCATTGACGTTCCTAACATAAACAATGATGATTTCTTCGTCCAACAAATAGATTCTAACGGTAACGTTTTGGAGAACTGGACGAGAGTTGATGATGTATTTGGTGAGGGTGACTCATTTAATCCAAACACTGGTACCTCAAATAACATATACGAGATTGATACACAGCTAGGTGATGCAGTAAGAATACGATTTGGCGATGGAAAATTTGGAGCAATACCACAGGGAACATTTAGGTTTTGGTATCGCGTGGCTAATCCACAGCCCCAGGTTGTAAAACCAGATGCAATACAGAACCAGCAGATAACAATACCATATGTAGTCGATTCTACTATATATTATCTTACTATGGTATTTTCACTAAAGGATCAGTTGCTGAATGCAGCATCATCAGAATCTAATTTTGATATAAGAACCCGCGCAAATAGAATATTCTATACGCAAAACCGCATGGTAACTGGGCAGGACTATAATAATTTCTTTCTAAAAGATAATGCCATTCTAAAGGTCAAAGTAGTAAACAGAACTTATGCAGGGCATTCTAGGTTTTCCAAACTAACAGATCCGACCGGACTCTATCAGAATGTTAAGGTGATGGCTAATGATGGTAGGTTTTATAAAGATTCTACCACAACAAACACGCAAATTTCTGCTGATATAACGATAGTCCCCACAGATACGCTTATTAATAATTTTATAGCTCCAATGATTTCAAAACCAGATAAGAATGTTTTGTATATTAATGATTACTCACCGATTAGGTTTGATAACACAAATATAGATCTAAGATTGAATGGTAATGGCGATGGACCATTATCTCCTTATTCGTGGTCTGAAGATGTGATTGTTGCTGAGCAATCGAGGGGAAATATAAGAGATAATGTTTCTACGATACAGCCGATTGGTAATGGTAACACAACCACCAATCTACAATATGTTGATGTTGATTCGGTGTTGACCACAGGTCTAGGTGTTAATGCATATGTTGATCGTATCGTAGACGATGGGGCCGGTGTTGGGTCTGTAATATTGCGTGGCATAATCCAAGATCTTGATACTGTTGATACTGTATTGCCAGCACTTAGAACAATTTTTACTGGGTCTGAATTGTCAAATATAGAACAGCAGATTTTAGCCAAACTGGACTTTGGTATTTCATGGGATTATGTAACATTGTCTTGGAATATAATAACGTTCGAGAATTTGGATAAGACAACTCAATTTAGCCTTGTCAACCACAACAATACGTCTGGTTCTGGACTAGACGCATCCTGGATGATACTAGTGGAATATGTTCCTGGCGGCATCGGTGGTGATTTGTGGAGCATAACAGACCGTGGATTCGGGTTCTTTTGGGAATCAGCAAGAGAAGTAGATTTCTTTTTTGTGAATAACTCACGTGTGCTAAACCCCGAAACTGGTGTTGTGGAAAATGATTCAGTCACGATTTTGGATTGTAATGAAACAAGAGATAGCACGCGCCGTATTTGTAAAAATGATGCTCCAGTATTTATTCCTGGTATTGGAAATCAGCTTTTTGTCACTGATGTGTTACGTTATTCTGATGGATACGTAAACACTGATGGTATTTTTGTAACACCGGCAGACTTAGACAGTTCTGGCTTTTATGACAATCCATTTTTGTTTAGTGATCTTGTTAATGAAGATGGTATTACTGATTTAGTATTATGGAGATCCGTTGACCAGCAGGGATTTACTGTTCCACAACCAATAAATGAATTCACCACACCAAAAGGAACATATGGTACTCAGGGATCAGATGATATTAGCGGATATCCTATTATCGGTGATGCTATAAAGACCAAGACAATTTTTTATACTGATACACCAGCTATACCTTGCAAAGTTATACCATATGTATCAGGAGATATTCATTACGACCAGACAACAGGTCAGTGGTTGGTTGCCAATGGTACTAATCAAATAAATCACATTGGTGGAGAATGGGAGGCAGCGGTCGATCAGAATAAGTTTAAATCGAGTATAGGGCGTGATAATTTGTCATTCCGGTGGGTTCACTTCTCACCAGATTCTATTAGGATTGATCCATCCGTGTCTAATGTCATGGATGTTTATATTCTTACAACACTATATGACGAGTTAATACGTTCGTGGTTATTTAACGATGAGCCACTGTCAGCTATGCCTGTAACACCGACATCAGAAGCTCTCAGGACGCAGTTTCAGGATTTTGAAGACTTCAAGACAATGAGTGATTCTATAATTTTCCATCCTACTAGATACCTACTATTGTTTGGTGATCAGGCAATACCAGAACTTCAGGCAACTTTTAAGGTGGTCCAAACAGCAGGATCACAAGTTAGCGAGAATAACATCCGACTTAGAGTTCTAGCAGCTATCAATACATTCTTTGAAGCAGAAAACTGGGATTTCGGCGAGATGTTTTATTTTACGGAGATTTCTGCTTTTATTCATAAAGAACTAACACCGGATATACAGTCGGTTGTAATCGTTCCGAGAGCAAATGGTCAGACATTTGGTGCTATGTTCCAGGTTCGTTCTGAGCCAGATCAATTATTTGCATCTGCTGCAAGTGCTGATAACGTGAAAATAGTTACAAGTTTGACGGATGAAGAATTAAAAAGAAGCACAATAGGTTAATACTGTAGCTCCTTGAAAAATAATTCACTTTAACTTATATAGTTCTTATGGATTGTGCCATTTGGCGTTTAAAGTAAGAGTAAATAATACATATAATATCACAGGATTTATTTGAATGAAAAAGCAGAGGCGAGTATTTGGCGCTTACCCGGATTATCTAAAGACTCCACATAATGATCAGGAGACTTATGTTGCGGATGATCAATTATATGAGCCTGAAGATGCAAGTTTTCTACTCGGATATATTGGTAATGGCGATTTACTTACCTCACTAGATTTAAAGCGCACACCACTGATTAATGAGAGTTCTGCAAGTAGGAAAAAATACCAATTGTCTATTGGTGTAACTTATATAGAACCAGACTTTAAACGCCGTGAAAGCGCAGCATTTTATACAGATTTAATTGGTCAGATTGGCTCTAATGGTGGATTAGTTGATGATCCAAACAGAGTATTTGAAACTGACTTTTATGCATGGTCGCCTCCAATAGATTACGACAAGCATATGAACTTCAGTAGGTATTTCTGGATAGTTCCAGGAGAAGCCGCTGATATCCATGGTGTTTATATCACTAAGGAACCGGAGGCTTCAAAAACTTCAATTTATGAATTTGACGGAACAGCATTTAATCGTATAGAGGTACCAATTGCTGATGGGTTGCCACCAGTAGGTACGGTTGGATCATATGTCGAAGATGCATCCAACACAGCACGCCCAATATTCAGATCAAACGGGACAGCATGGATTGTTGTTGACTTCCTACCAGTAGAGGATATACCAACCGATACTACTTCATTTGTTTCTGGAGATGCAGTATACGTTGCTAGGACCGGACCTGATTTTAATAGACCACTGGTATGGTTGTATAGTGATCAGGCAAAACGATGGGTTTCTCAATCTGTGGTAGTTTCATTATCTGAACCAGAAAACCCACGACTTGGTATGGTGTGGGAAGACGCACGAGTTAAGCCACAGCGTAAATTAAAAATATATGATGGTTCATCGTTTGTTGCTTTGGTGTACACAAACGCATTAGGACCAACTGGTATAGGAACAAATAAAGAACATATATATGATATTAGAAATTTCTTTGATAGTATTAGTATAAGCGGCGCAAAAGATCCATGGTCGCGTGAGAATTGGTGGAGACATTTCGAAGATTTATCCCCTGCCGACAGGGCAGTATTGTTATCAGAAGATCAGGCTGTTAGACCTATTGTTGAATTTTGGAATGGTATAGAATCTATAATTGGCGATACAAAGGATTCGAAAAATGATCAGCCAGTTTTCAAAAAATATGCGTATAACTCAATTCTAGATGACATAACTGACACTGGTGAAGTAACCACAGTATATGCGTTTGGTGTGGGAACTGGTAAAGATGATATTGTTTTGGGGTTCCCGCTTGAGTTTAATGATTCTGGTGAATTTTTATTTAATCTAACTCTTGAGAGTGATACATCAGATTTTATTGGGTATAAATATTTTAAAGACACTCAAACTGGTCTAATGCATTCAATATGGTTTAAATCTGATGAGCCATTGATGCAGAACGTGGATTCTGATGGTCTATATGATGTACCGCGCGGTTTAAGTTCTAATCCAAACCACACTATATTGACTAAGTTCTCCCGCTCAAAGATATTGAATCATATGGTTGGTGTTATAGGTGCACAGGCAGGAGCAACTGGAAGCGCAACTGGTCCAAATGGCTATCGCTGGTCTATAAAAGATCCAGCAAGCGGATCAACCATCATAGACAGTGAACAGACTCTTTTACGAGCTATGGCAACCTTACAGACAACAGAACTAGATATGCCAACAGCAATACGTGAATCATCCAGGGTTTATCAGAAAACGTTATTCAGATTCCGCAACCGCATGAATCAGATGTGGGACGAACAAAACAAACTAGCTGACCCAGCCGGAACTCTTCTTGTTTCATCAACAGAAGCAGTGGATGCTGTACTGACAGAATTATTTACTGGTAGGACTGGTGACTTCCCATATTCTCATTCTAATATGGGAACATATTTAGAGACTAGAATAGACGGCGGATTGCCTGTTGTTATTGATCCTAACAATCCTAAGCCTATTTTTATTCCTCCATCTCCTCCTAAAGTTGGAGCTTCTCCAGTATACTTTCCAACTAAGTTTGTTGACACACATGGTATAACTGTGTTGCGTGGCCACGAAGGGTATATTCAATCATCATTTGGTGATGATAGAGATTTAATGTGGTTGAATCTACAAGAAAGATTCTTTGCAGAGGTACCAGATTCATATAAAACAGAAGATACTAGTTTTTCAGCAAGGAATCTACCGTCAAATTTTTTCCTTGGTGACTATTATGGAAATAAAATACCAGCAACTGATAGATTGCCAGTTAGTGATGTGATAGAAGATTATAATTCTATAGTTGCTCCCGTTGTCAACCAGAGAGTGTTTTCAACGGGCCAGGCGGTGTTTGCTGATTATGATGGATCAACGTGGCTACTTAACCAGGCTGTGATTGATGATGTATTTTTAAATAATAGCAACAGTGAATATTATATATTTAATGGTAAATCAACAAACATAATAGATTTATTCAACAACCAGTTTTCTTTTGATTACAGCGATAACGAATACAGAAGAATTATACAAAATGATTTTAGCCGCTTGGTTGTGCGTGAAGCGGAAGATTTAACCGAAAATAACACCTTCGACGAAAATGATAAGTTTACATGGAATTATAGTTCTGCTGGTGTAGAAGGAAATTATCGTGGTCAATATCGTAGGCTATACAACACTATTGAACCTCATATACATGCCTGGGAGGTTGTTGGTTATACCATTGAGCCAGGCTGGTGGACAACAGAATATGTCCCAGATAGTGTAGCATCAGATGGAACACCACGTTATGGTAATGCACATCAAGTGTGGGTTGATTTTCAATCTGGTATTGTAAATCCCATAACGGGAAAGATTAGTGCTGAGTTTGTAATGTTAGCGCCCATACCCGTTGACTCTTCCGGTGAGTTACTTGATCCTGTGGGTGCTGGTATAGTTAAAGAGTCAAGTCTTGATTACGACAGAATAGATGATTCATGGAAGTATGGAGATGGAGCACCAGTAGAACAGTCATTCTACGATTCTCCTATATATCCATTTTCCGTAGCACTATCCTCATATCTAATGAAGAATGGAAGGTGGATAGATTTAACTTGGGTTGGACAAACGCTGGCTATTGGTGATGCTGGTATTAACCAAATAGCGACGGCACCGCATTTTGTTAGTATGAGTACACTAAAACGTCCAAATAATGATGAGATATCAATTCATCTTGAAGTTGATGATAACGGTATCATCATAGAATCTATTGGAACCAATTCATGGATTTCTGATTCGGTCCTTGCCGGTGGCGGAAGCCCAACAAATGATTTTGCTAAAATAATTGATAATACAGAACCTGCTCTTATTTGGAAAACTTCTGGTTTTATTAATTCAAAACGAACTACAGTAACTACATTATCAGGAAATGATATACCATTTGAGGACGTATTCACGATATTACATACTTCTCAGCCATTAGTTAGGAGGTTTGCTTCGGGCGTTGTTATAGAGAGAGAACAACCATCGGGATACCGAATCTATGGAACAGACCCAAGTAATCCTGTTTTTGAAATTGATAGACCGGCTATTCCAACAGCGCCAGGACAATTTGAGCGCCGGGAAAGTATTATAGCTACAAGTGGGCAGCATGATTTTATTACGGATTCACTTATCATACCATTTAATATTAATGACAACGATACAACCAAGGTATCTATTCTTATTAATGGAATGAGATTAAAACCGCAGCACATAATTATCACAAGTAAGGTGTCATTTACTATAGAAGACGCTATTGAGATAAACGAAGGGGATGATATAACGGCAACGGTTTTGGCCACAACGCAGAGTCCTAGTGCACAAATGCGTTCTTTCAAGATTAAAGGCATTCCATTTAATTATTTTCCAACTGGAACTGGAGAACGAATAGCTATTGAATACGGTAGGTTCTTTGAAACACCAACCGAAGTAATAAACTTCATGCTTGGGTACGGCAGAGCACTTGGTGAAGACGGATGGGTGTTTGATGATATGGAAGATGCAACAAATTCACAGTTGGATTGGATGAATGGCGCAAGGCAATTTGCTGCCTGGGTAATAGACACAGAGAGTATATGGAACCCACGTCGTGATTCTGTTGATATTCTTGACCGCGACCGTTTCACTTACAGTCCATTAGCGCGTAAGTCTGCTTTTACAACTGAGTTTGGTATATCAAACAATATAGAATCAACACAAAATGGTTATTATGGAATAGTAGATTTGGATGGTATACCTATTGATGATAATCAAACGTTCGTGTCACGCAGCAGTGGGATAACCGAAATAACAGCAACCGGAAGCTCCGATATATATGGAGTTCGTATAAACTTAATAGAAATGCAACATGTTATTGTGTTTTCTAATATAACTAAATTCAATGATATAATTTATGACCCCGTATTGGCGCTATCACACAACACACTGCGTGTTGACAGCTACCGTACAAATGAGTGGACTGGCAGACCAGAAGCTGCTGGGTATATAATAAACCAGGGAGAGTTACTTCCTAATTTTGAGAAACAGGCATTTGATTTTACCCGTTTCTATGACAGGATAGATACACCAGATAGTCCAGTTTTGCGTGATTCCGCTAGGAACCTGTATGGGTGGACACCAAATGACTCATACATGGATATTGTTGGTGCAGCAGATAGGACTAGGTTTGATTATTTTCGTGGCATGCTCAATGCTAAAGGTACTGTACGTGCAGTTACTGCGTACACTAAAGGCACTATACTTGGTGCTGATAATGTGTTCGTATACGAGGACTGGGCGTGGAAAGTTCAGCAGTTTGGTGATGAGAATAGAGAGCGTGTTCAATTCAATATCTCTGCATCTGAATTCAGAGACGATGTTCAGGTAATGGGGTTTGGTACACCCGTTAACCAGTTTGATAATATAATTGAGATTCAGGACTTCGATAGAAATAATTCAGCGATTGGAACAGTTAAAGACCCCACGTTTTTAACTGGTGATTTTGCTGTTACCAATGATAGTAATACTCTTAATTTTGTAACCACCACGGGCGGAGATGCAACTGCTATTGCGGATGAAATAAATCAGAAACTTGCAGCAATAAACATGGTTGGTGTTAGTGCATTTGTATTTATTAAAGACAATAGTGAATTTTTAGGACTGCGCAATACTGGTGATTTTATAGGTAGTGCATATACATTAATACCAGGAACAATAAACGATCTTCTAACTACTGCTGGTATTACTCCTGGTACATATACAACCGACAACACTAGGTGGATTTTACCAGCACTAACTGGGCAAAGCGGATTATCTAATGTTGAATTCCCTGTTGATAGTAATAACATACCGGATATTGATGGTATAGAATATTTTGCACAAATATTTGATTCAGAAACTGGGTTTACACTAACTAAATCACCGCAGTTTGATCCTGAACTTGGTAAATTTGATCCAATTGGTTTAGCTGGAGTAGATTACACAGGTTTATATGATCCAGCTAGATATAATATTGGTCCAGATGCAGAAAGATCAAATGGTTTAGTATGGTGTGATAAACAGGTAGGCGATGTATGGTGGGATATAACTCGTCGTAGTTACGTTGATTATCGCAGACCTATAGACGGATCTGATATAATTACGTTTCCCAATGGTCCTGAGTATCAGTCTGCATCAAGCGTGTGGGGCAATTTAGAATTCTTTCGCGCTGATATTACTCGTGCTGGCGACGTTGCTACAGTAACCACATTAGATGTATTCTCTAAGGTTCCTGTAATAAGTGGTTTATCATCTGGTGATATAATCAATATCCGTGGAGCCAACGAGCCAGAGTGGAATGTATCTGATGTACAGATATCTCTTGGTCCGGTAATTGTTATTGGTACTATAGAATACCAGGAGGAAGAAGCGGCAGGAACGGTGTATATACCATCCTCAGTAACTATATCTGGTGGGCAGTTGGACGGTAATAATCAAATTGTAGGTACCACAGCATTTGCAAACAACAATTCAGTATCTGGTACTGAGACTAATCCTGTATTTGCTGCTGGTGATAATTTTGAAATAACCACCCGTGATGGTGCATTTCAATTTACTTCAGCCGCCGGTGGGACTGTGATAGGTTTGGTTCAGGAAATAAACCAATTTTTGGTATCGAATGGTATTAATGGTCAAGTTGAAGTATTCAATGATTTTGATTCACTGTCTCAGGTCAACAGAATGGCATTCCGCAACCCAGGACAGGTAACATGCGGCAGTGGTGATGCATATGAACTTAAAAATCTTCAACGTGGTGTAGTTGGTTCTGTTTCGGCACCAATATTTTCTGCGGGTGATGCATTTTCGTTCACTACTGATTCAGATTCGTACGGCTTTGCTAGTGTAACCGGTGGCAACGTGGCTGCAATAGTATTGGAAATCAATACTAGATTTGCAAACCCACCACTTGGAAAAAATCCAATTATTGAAGTAGAAGCATTCGATTCTGGTGGTAAACTTGGTTTCCGCAACACTGTAGGTTTTGAAGGCAAGAAATATTTGTTGGTTACAGGAACTCCAAATGACCTTCTTGGTGTTGCTGGGATACCACCAGGACAATATGGTGGTCTTCTTGATATAGCCGGAATACCGGCAGCAACTTATCAGATAATTCCTGGTGAAGATTTTTCAGGCGCTGGGACTGGTGCAGATTTCTCCATGGTGTTATTTAAAGACTTGCTTACTAAAGCAGGTATAGATATAACCACTACAGATAGTAAAGTAAGAACAGGGTTAAATACATTAGGAACAGTGGTTGCCCCCGTATTTGATATCGGCGACACGTTTGAAATAACAGTTCATCAAGAAACCACGGTATCACTATCAACTAGCGGAACAACGGTTGGTAGTCTGGTAACACAAATCAATTCTGATCTTGTTGCTGCAAATATAACAGCAATAGAAACATCGGCAGTAGGAAACAAATTAAGTTTTGTGAACGTTGTTTCTGGAGCTGATGTAACATTTGATTTAGCAACAGGCATAAACGACCTATTGCCAAAAGTGTTTATAAATCCCGGAACATACACTACTGTTATAGGTAATGCTGATGTTGATCCATATTTGGCATTTGATACATTCAATATAGAAGTAGACATTGTTGTTCCCATTGTAGTTTCCAGTACAACATTAGCTGGTGTGGTTTTAGACATAAACGCTGCATTGATTAATTCTAATATAATATCAGTTGTGGCTGTAGATAATGCTGGTAAATTAGAGTTTACCACTACAGGAAATGATTATACGCTGTTTGCAACAAAACGCTTTAATTATATAAACCAAAGTAGTGCTAATTTAGAAACTGTAGTGGCCGACATTAATTCAAGTCTTGGTGGTACTGAAATTACTGAAGTGCAGGCATTCTTTTCCAATAATTCTCTTGGTTTTCAGAATTCTCTAGGAAGCGAAGGCGTGGCATTTATTCTTATCGGTGGAACTCAGGATGATTTACTCTCCACTACTGGTATACCACTGGTAGTAGCGGGAGCACTACCGATTCCGTATGATAGTGTATTTTCTGGTGGCGCGGGTGCTGCTCTTGAGATTATACCATCTGGCTTTAGCTTTGATATAGCCACAGATAATGTACCAGTTACAGCCGGATCATATACCACAACAGTAAGCTCTGGTATAGACGAATTGGTTTCTGATATAAATGCATATTTGGTGTCAGAAGGTATAACGGTAGTAACCACGCAGAATGTTAATGACGTGGTGGTGTTTATTAACACCGCCGGTAATGGTGGTGACAGATTCAAACTAGTAGCAGGAGTTCCTAATGATCTTCTAAATGTAGTTGGTATAACAGCAATACCTGGATTCTTTGAAATAATACCAGCACTTTCTGATTTTTCCATAGCCACAGATACTATTGGTCCAATATCTTTTAGCACACCCGGTGGCGGAAACTTAGATACTATAGTTAGTGAAATTAATACATTCTTAATCACGTCACTAATTGTGGAAGTTGAAGCTGTTGCTACAGATAATAAACTTATTATACGCAACACGGTAGGAAATGAAGGTAAGAGATTCGTATTGACAGCAGGAACTGTTAATGATTTACTCTCCCTCGCAGGCGTTACTGCTCAAACATATGGATCATATCCTGCTGGATCAGGCTTTGCAATAACAACACCACTTACGGGAATACCAGTTACGTTTGCAACACCCAATGGCGGTACATTAGATGCCATTGTTACTGAAATAAATTCATTCTTCAGTACTGTTCCAATCCCGGAAGTTGAAGCAGTTAACAGTGGAGGGTTTTTAAGGTTTGAGAATACGAATGACTCAATTGGTGTAACATTTGATTTAATCGCAGGAGTTCCCAATGACTTGTTGGTGTTGACTGGAATAGTGCCTGGGACTTTTACAACCGATTTAACTAAGTTTACCTTTGCGATTTCTTCACTACCGACAACTCCAGCAACTGGTGATATAAAGGTTCAGGTTGGTTCTATAGATGTCTATGAATGGGTAGAATCTCCAGTAGCGCCAGAAAATTGGGTCGATTACACCAACACATTAACTGCTCCGGACCACGCTACCGGAATACCATTAAATGCAGATGATCCATCTTATGTGAAAATAGACAAGTATAATAATGCAGGCCAGTTGGTTCCTATGTATTATTTCTGGGTGAAGGGAAACACAGGAATTAATCCTAATGCCGAATTAACAACGGCAGAAGTAGAAACGCGGTTAATTAGCCCAACACTAGCTGGATCGTCATGGTTTGCTCCGATGGATGCTAATTTCATGGCTATGTTTACTGGTGGTGTTAAAATACAAGACGGATACGCCGTAGAAGTTATTATAGATGAGCGTATACTTGATTCTCATGCTGCCTGGGTTCTGATATCAGAAGGAGATCAGTTTAAGCAGGTACCACCAGTAATAACAAGTAAGCTTATTGACTCGATGTCTGGTATTGATAAGTTCGGAACTATAGTACCGTTGCCAGAATTATCAGACACCGAAAAGTTCGGTTCGTGTGAATTCCCAGTGCAGACTGTTTTTGTTAATACTGATGCTGCTATAGAAGTTTATCTTACTTCTATAAATCAGATATTGAAACAGAAGAACTTGGGTAGTTTAGATGAATTGGTTGCTATTTTCCAGTTGTCTGATGAGTTTAATCCAATAATAAATATAAATGGGTTTTGGGAGCGAGAAGATTTCGTATTAGAAAAATATTCAGATAAGAAAATATTTGACACCGTTGTTACTATTACAGTTAGGGATTTTCGTGGTGCTAATGGTTTTTATGCCGAGGGAGATCTGGTTAAGGTAGAACAGTCTGGTAATTTAGACCCGTTCGAGGAAGCTGCTGGTAACATTGTAGAAGTAGGAGCAGTATATTCATTTGAGGGTGGGCTTTTCCTTGAGATTGGTCTAGACAAACACACGATAAAGCTTAATAATAATCTTAATAATGATACCAATACATTTAGAAGCGTTTATCAGAGAACCTACGATGCGTTTAATAGGGGGGAGCAGAACCTCCTTGTGTTCTCTCTATTACATGAGATGATGCGGCAGAGTTTGCATGCTGATTGGTTTATAAAGACATCTTACTTATCTACACAGGTGTTTGATATACTTATCCAATCCCCATTTGTTCGTCCGGACGAGACGCAGGGAGTTATTAATAATATACTTGATGTAAAACCATTCAGATCTAAACTACGCAGTGCTACATCTACTCTTACGGTGGACACGCTAGAGGAAGTCCCTGTTTTTATACAGGAGATTCCTAATATAAAGATAGGTCTTAGGTTCGATAGGTTGTCTTGTAATTTAATAGATGACGGTGGTTGGGACTCATATGCTTGGGATGATTCAACTCCTCCTGCTATTGGCTGGGATATGCCTATATGGGATTTTGCAAACCTGGGAACAGAACAGTGGTATACTGTTGGCATCGCTGTGGCTGATGGAATTAAAACCACATTCACTTACGATATGCCGGTGGATAATCCGCCACTTTATAAACAGCGAGTTGTTGTTCGTGATCAGTTTGGAAATATCATTGATAATAATTTGGTTGGTATTACTATAACAGCATTACCTACATTAATAAAGGTTGATCTTGCCTCTATATTACCAAGCGGAAGCGAGATTGAAGCACAACAAACACAGGGGTTGGTAGAGCGCAATCTACCAATAACACTAGGGCTTGAGCTTGAAGATACTCTATTTGAGCCAATACCCAGCAGTTATAAACACCACGTTGCTCGTACACTAACAACCGGTGATATTGGGTTCGACCCACGTGTAGAAGGGTATACTAGTTTCATAGGAGATGGAATAGTAACATCATTTATGGTAGGTAATAATGCAACGTCAACTGATGTAGTGGTATTTGTATCACAGGTATTGCAGGAATTTGGTGTTGATTATATCGTTGTAAATGCTGGAACCACAATGGCAGCGATAGAGTTTACCAATCCTCCATCTGCTAATACTGTAATTGTTGTGCAGCTAGAAGGAATAATAGGCATGCTTGGGTGTTCTGGATTAAATGATGATCTTGGCGGAAGACCAGAAGAGCGAATAGGTACGGAGGTGATTGATAGTGTCAATATATGCGTTACAAACTCAGTGTACCCTCTTTTGGGTTCTTGGGATGCAACACCATGGGATACAACTGGGTGGGACATGCCACCGGTAGACGTTGGAGACCGTGTATTTATTATAAGTGTTGGAGCGCAAGAAAATATAGCTCCTGGGTTAGAAATATTTCCAACGAGTGAAGATTTAACACCTGCTAATGCTCCATACGTTATAGGATCTAGTGAATCGTACGTACTTGTGGATGTACTCGTGGATTCAGGACTTGGTTTTGTACCAGTAACTGAGGGCGTTGAGTATATTAAGGTAACACCATTCAATAATATTCTTGAGTTTGGATTTCCTGCCGGTCAGCAGTTAATCGGTGATGGCGTGCAAACACAGTTTAATGTAACTATTCAAACCGGGACAAAGGATGTACGTCTTGATGGTGTGTTGTTAAATCTTGGTGTAGATTATCTTTTGTCTGGTCCGGTTGGTAATGAAATATTGGATTTTGCACCAATCCAACCAATCCCACCAACTCATTTGGTCGATGTTAATTTTATTTCGGAGACTAGTAGTATTGTGGCTTCTGGATCAACGTTTGGGTTTGATATCAATCTTCCGCTTAACAGCCTTACACGTGAGAATGTTTTTGTATTTAAGAACTCTGTTTATGTTAATGATGGACCACCAGCGCTTCCTGTTAGTTACAGCATCGGGCCTGTTAATGATGTTACGTTTAATGTTGCTCCTAATTTTGGCGATGAAATTATAGTATTTGGTTTTGGCAATACCTTCAGTGATAACGCGCCACTGTTTGCTGTTACTAATTTCACCGGAAATAATATATTAACATCATTTTTAATTGGTAATATAACTCCAACCACCGTTGATTCAGCATTTAATGAAACCGTGTTTGTATTTTTGGATGGCATCTACCAGAATCCTGGGATTGATTACATTTTGTCTAATCCAGGAACTCCCATAGCATCAGTAGACTTTATAGCACCACCACCACCAACCTTTGTAGGAAATATAGAGGTTAGAATTATAGATAGCCCGGTTGACGTATATGACGTGGTTGAATCGACATGGGTTCCTGGAGCCGGACCATCATCAGTAATCCCTGGGGTTACTGATGCTTTGCATACTGAAAAAATTATGATATTCCGTGATGGTGCGGTTCAGGATCTGTACACGGCGCTGGGAGTACCAGATCTAACATTATCTGGTGGAAATACTATAAATTGGACGATCCCCCTTGTTGGTGGTGAGATAATCTCATTCCGTATGATACGTTCTATAGCGGTAGCGCAGAACCTAGTGGTAATGCCAAGCGTTCCTTTACCAGGGTCTGTTGTAGACATTGCACCCAATCCGTATCTCCTACCTGGAGATGTAGTTAGGCTTATATATAATGGGTGGTTTGTGGGTCCGCTGGGGCCATTTGAGGTAGTTTCAACGCCAGGACCATATGACGTAGTGGATAAGTTTTTAGTGCTTGATACGCCTTCTGTGGGCGGCACAATAACAATAAATTACAAGGAGTCAAGAAATGGTGATCTGTTACGCTCAATATTGACCAGAATGCCGATAACTGTATCAGATATTTTGGCTGATCATCTAATATATGATGATCCGTTGGGTGCCGAAGAAAACAGAACCGTGGGTATAAATATTGTTGATACAGCATTAGTTCAGTATTTTCAGTGGGATGGGATAAATTGGAATTCTACAGGAGTTGTTCTTGCTGGTGATCAGTTTTATGTAACCAGGACACAGGAAATATGGGAATATGATGGATCATCATTCAATAAGCTGTTTAGTGTTGGCGATGCTTACGTAACACCACCGTTGGTTGGATTTCCAGTATTTGGCAGAGGCGTAACATATGGAACATATGCATTTGGTACCGCTACCGGTGCAGCAGCACAATGGCCAGAGGCATATGAGATAATGCAGCATCCTGGAAGTTGCGTTTTATAATTGGTAAATATGAATATACATTAGGAATTAGTTATGACAAGTTTTTCTGACGAAATTAAAGTAAAAATTGAAGGTCACGTTAAAATCGTAGAATACGAAGATGAGTGTGATGTTGGTGATGAATCAAAGGGAAAAGTTCTTTTAAATCAAAGGAATGCGATTCATCCCGAGCATACAAGCCTGATTATTGCCAGGGGGTTGGCACATCGTGATAATGGTTACATATATTCAATGTGGTTTGGATCTGGAGGAGCAACGATAGATCCGCTGGGGAATATTATATATGCTACACCTAACACATCTGGTGCTGCCGATCTTAATACCCCTGTTTATTTTGAGGTGGTTGATGATAATAGCGGAGCGCCATCCGGAAATCAGATGTCCGTTCGGCACATCAATGGGACGCTGTTTTCCGACGATGAAATTCGATGTGTGATAGATAAGAACGAGCCATTCGGTCAGCAAGCATTCGATAACGTGGGCAGCACCAATATAAACTCTTCAGCATTTGTTTTTGACGAGATAGCACTCAAGAGTAAGGATGATTTGTTGATTACGCATATTGTGTTCTCGCCTATTGAGAAATCTGCTAATAGAATTATTGAAGTGGTTTATGTTTTACGAGTAAGAATAGCCAATTAATTTATAACATTGGTTTATAATCTTTTAATACTTATATTCTTAATTATATTATTAGGAAATGAATATGCCAGTAAGATTAACTACATCAGAATTTATAAAAAAGGCAAAAGATGTTCATGGTAACACGTATGATTACTCGTTAGTAGATTATAAAACAGCAGTGACCCCGGTTGTTTTCATTTGTGCTATTCATGGAAAATTTAAACAGCAACCTACATATCACGTGAATAGTATAGGTTGTCCAAAGTGCGGAATTGAATCTAAGGGCGGTCATAACAGATTAACAACTGATGAGTTTATAGAAAAAGCAAAGATAATTCATGGAGAAAAATATGATTATTCGTTGGTTGTATATTACACCTCGCACTCGAAAGTAAAAATATTATGTAAGAAACATAATTATATTTTTACACAAGTTCCAAATAGTCATCTAGGCGGGAGTGGGTGTCCTAAGTGTAAAAGTAATAGTATTTCACTACGGTTTAGGAAAACTACTAGTGAATTTATAGAAAAAGCAAAGAGAATTCATGGAGAAAAATACGATTATTCCATAACTACTTATACTGGTGATAGCGCAAAACTTAATATTATCTGCGAACAGCATGGCATTTTTAATCAGAAAGCCGGTGTCCATTTAAGTGGTCATGGTTGTCAATTGTGTGGTTCTGAAAAAATATCTAAAGTTAAGCAATATGGTTTTAAAATGTTTTATCAACTGGCTATGGAAAAACATGGTAGCAGATATGATTATAATAAAAATTCGTATTTGTCATATCAGGATAAGGTGGAGATAATATGCAAAAAGCATGGTAAATTTACACAAGCACCAACCGATCATATTAATTTGGGGCATGGGTGTCCTGAGTGTTCTGGTAATGTAAGAAAAACTAATGATCAATTTATAAGGGATGCTAAAAAAATTCATGGAGAAAAATTTGATTATTCTAAATCTAAGTATATAAATCATTATATTAAAGTTGAAATAGCATGTAGTCGGCACGGTATATTCTGGCAATCTCCCGGTAAACATATTTCGTCAGAACATGGCTGCCCAAAATGTGCAAAATTTGGATTTGATCAGAACAAACCCGGATTCAATTATGTACATCTCATGCAAGAAACCGGTACTGACCTCAAATTTGTTAAATATGGAATAACAAATGTTCCACGTAAAAGAAAAAGTCAATTAAAAAATCAAATTAAAATACCTAATATCAAGTATGAAATATTGGAAACTTATATGATTAGATCAGATCTAGGAAGTACGTCTGTAATTCTTGAAAACAAACTACATGATTTTGTAAAGCGCAATAATTGTTCTTTTGTTAATAATCTACCAGATTTATTTGATGGCAAGACAGAAACCGTATATCCGGAGTTTTATAGAGTATTGGTTAATGAGCTTGATCAATGTACGAAGGCTAAATAATACAAATATGAATTACATATATAAATATACTAACAAAATAAATGGCAAAATCTATGTTGGTATAACTTATGATATAGCTCTTAGGAAAAAGAGTCATAAGAACGGCCGCAAATCTGTAATATCACGAGCTATAAAAAAATACGGAGAGAGTTGTTTTAATTTTGAAATATTAAAAGAAGTTGAAGACAGAAATGCTGCATATCAGCACGAAATATATTTTATAGATCATTTCAATTCATTTACCAACGGTTATAATTGTACACTTGGAGGCGAAGGCTGCATTGGTATTTGTGGCGAACAAGCATCAGGTGCTAAATTATCAAATGATGATGCTAAATTTATTTTGAAAAGCAAACTATCAAATATTAAAATCTCTAAAATGTTTGGAATCTCACCCACTACAATTATGAATCTAAGACAAAGAACAACATGGAAATTTTTACCTACCACACTGCCAAATTCTGGTTATGATAATGATTCTATAAAATATGATGAAATAATTAAAGAGAATATAGTTAATGATTGCTGTTCTAATAGAGAAGCAGCGGTTAAATATGATATTTGCGCGTCAATAGTATCAAAATTTAGAAAGAATAGCCCAATTAAATACAATAAAGAATGGGCGAAACTAGATGATACTGTTGTTTCTGATATATTGTCTGATGCTTGTCCTAATATTGTTGCTGCTAAAAAATATGGGGTTTCTTACTCATCGGTGAAAAACATAAGGAAGCGATCCAGTGCTGTTTATGATAATGCTGTATATACATCTGGGCTTAGTAGTGATGATTTGAATTTAATAATAAAAAGCACGCTATCTCATGCAATTATAGCTGATAAATACGATATAAGTATTACTACAGTTATAAAAATAAGGGACGGACGGCTATATGCTGGTTTGGATAGATCTACAGCGCCAAAATATATGTCTGGAAGAACAAAATTGACACCTGAGATTGTAAGAGTGATATATTCTGATGCTGGTTCGGTAATTGAAATAGCCAAGAAGTTTTCTATATCGTATGGATGTGTATATAAGATTAAAAAAGGAATACGCTGGAATAATATTACTAAACATTCAACGGCAGCAATATGATAAATATTTAATACCAGTTAATATTAATCATAAATGAAATCTGAGGAAGTGAAATGCCTGCATATAACGTACTGAACTCACGCGGTAATTTGGTAACCATTATTAATGTGGGTACCACCACAGCCGCTAATTATCCTATCGAAATGATTGGGCAGGGTATTTCGCTATACGGTGGAATTATATCGGAGACTCAATATCACCTAATGGAGAATTTTGCTAATAACGTAGAGCCTAATAATCCAATTGAAGGAATGTTTTGGTACAATTCGGGTGATCAATTACCACTATTCCGAGATGATAATCAGTTTATACCAGTAACCACCGCAAACAGTGGCTACGCCCATCAATTTACTATGCTAGCGGCAGCTATTGATGTAGATTTCACTGTTGCTGGCTCAACCACCATATTTCAAGCTCCTGGGCTTGCTAATGTAACACATCATCCAACTGGTTTACTACTGATACCAAAATCCATCAATGATGGTGGGTTGCCTCCTATTGGCCCAACGCAGTTGAATCTGTACGTAGATTCTTCTGAAGATATTATGGAGAATGTGCTAGTACAGAATTATACATTACAGCGTCATGCTTTTTACAGTATTCAGGGTATGACTAGATTCTTGTCAAGTTCAGAGACAATAAACTTGGAAATCACAAATCCGGCAACTGGTGCTGGAATTATAGATTTGAAATTTGATGCCATAGTGTTTGGCTACCAGCGTGTTACTTAAGGGTTGAATAAATGGCTATAAATTTAATACCATACGGTCAATTACCATCTGGGAATTATGGGATTAATCTGGATAATACCACCGGAGAGCCAATAGCGGTAGCTTTGGAGGTGTTGAACACGCTCCCGGCAGTAGCTGACCCTGATAATTTCCCAGGAAGACTAATATTTGCTTCTGATACTGCTACTGTTTTCGTATATTCTTCGGTTCCAACGCAATGGATACCACTGGAAGGTGTACCTGCAACAATTGGATTATCGGACGGATCACCAATAAATCCTAAGCCTCCTGTTGTTGGAAATGAAGTATCTGGAGCGCTCTACTGGACAACTGATACTGAAGTATTATTTGTGTGGGATGGAGTTCAGTGGCAGGCTGTCGGTGGAAGATATGCAGTAAATGCAAAAGAACAAGTTGTTCTTGGAGATGGTGTAACGACAGCGTATCCAATGGGTGTTGGTTCTGCTGTTTCATCTGAATTAGTTGAAGTGTTCATTGATGGTGTCAGACAAAATTCAACAACCGTAGATCCTACTGGTGATTATTCAATATTAGGAACTACTATAGTGTTTGTTATACCACCAGTAGTGAATGCTGAGGTATTGATTAGAGTATTCGAATCAGTTCAGATATCACAGACCGCTCGTGTTTTTGAAAGTAGTTTAGTGGGTGATGGTATTAACACCAGTTTCCAAACCGGTGTTGCTGGCACACAACCAGAAGCAATATTGGTATCTGTTGATGGTTTAACGCAGGTTCTTGGAGTAGATTACGCAGTAACACAGCAGGACACAAGTATAGTATCTATTATTAAAGCATTTCCAGCAGATGTATTAGCTAAGGTAATAACCACAGTAGATCATGGAATACCTGTAGCAGGTACAGTAATAGAACTAGATGGTGCTCTTGAGTCACAATATGTTGGAACATTTACGGTTGCAACCATAGGACCAAACCCAGATGAGTTTGAAATTAGCGTGCTGGCTGCTGATCCTGCATCAGCAACACCAGATCCTATTTTATTCTTTTCACCGCCGTTTATCGGTGATGTAGTAGAATTTACTGTTGCACCACTAAATAGTGCAAGTGTTTATATTAAAAGCTTAAAGAATCTAGTGGTAGCTCCATCAACAGGCGAAGCAAACACACTTGCCATTGCTGGTCTGGCAACTGGTGTTAGTATTGTTTCCCCGAAAATTGGTGATGTGTTGCACGTTAAGGGGTTGGTGTCTGGATCTAATATAACAATAGTAGCTGTTGGTGATGATTTAGTTATAACGGCAGCAACCGGGGCAAACTTTGAAAATAGAATAGGTGCTAATGGTGGGCTTATTGCTCCTGGTGACACGGTAAGCTATGTTGGTGTACTTGATACTCCTATTGCAGGACCAAATATAGTTGTTGATTTAGGAATATTGGGAGCACCATCACCGGGTCGTAAGATAACTATTAAAGATGAGGGTGGGCAAGCGGGAACACGAAATATAGATATAGTTGGACCATTCGGGGCAACGTTTGATGGAACAACATATACAATATCTACAAACCGAGGTTCTGTCACTCTTGTGTATGACAATACAAATAACTGGAATATAACTGCTGAAAAACTATAATGACTACAAAAGTAACTGACTCAGTAATGGATTTGAGTAATGTTCAACAGGACATTGCTATTAATGGAAATAAGATCACCGGTGTGGTTGCATCACCCACGCTTGATGACGAAGCATCGTCCAAGAAATATGTAGATGATCAAATATTAGCAGTATTGGCATCTAGTGTACCTCCAGGACTTGGACCACTGCCGTGGTCTGGAGTAACAGCTCCAGCAGGATGGTTATTATGTGATGGTACATCATATTTAGTAGCAACATATCCTGCATTATTTGCAGCTATAGGCTACACGCACGGTGGTTTTGGACTTAATTTTAATGTCCCTGATACTAGGGGAAGGTTTGTTCTTGGTCTGAATACATCAGGATCTGGAGTAAACCGTGTTAATAGAACACAAGCACAGAACCTCGGCCAAATCAGTGGTGATGAGAATGTTATTTTAGGAACATCCCAGCTACCATCGCACAGTCATTCTGCAAATATATCAGGAAGTGGATCACATGTTCATACTGGTGCCTTTACAAACTTTACGCCAAATCACACACATAGTACATCCCCCGCATCTTCAATAGTACTAACACCGGGTGGCGGCTCTGTTACTGGTGGTGGAGGAGGAACACAACAAGCAAACTTATCAATAGCGCCTGGTGGTGGTCACAATCATAGTGTAACAGTTCCATCAACTGGTTCCACTCATACACATACTATTGTTATAGGGAATACACCAGCAGCTTCGGCACACGATAATACTCCGCCATTTTTGACTTCTAATTTTATTATAAAAACATAATAGAATTATTCGTGAAGTCAGTTGATTAATAATCGTCTGGGTACAATTACTATTCAAGAATAACTACAGCTTGATATCCCATCAATATCCCACTATATTATGCTAAACGCAATGGGTATTGTAATGACTAAAAATATTAGTAGTTTTGATGATGATTTTCTAAAGTCTTGTGCTGAACTCGTAGTGACAACATCTGATGCACCCATACCAGAAAGGTCTTTAGATGAATCTGAAGATATAAATGAACGTGAATTACGTATCTTATTGGATACAAGTACCAACCAATGGACTTGTACTCCTGATGAATCTCTTTTCTGGAGCACTAATAATGTAATAGGAACATTACCTCCTGGGTTGTACAAATGTGTTTATACCGACAAGACAGGGCATAGTTTTCAGAAATTAATAGTATCCACCGATGATTTAATAAGTGTACCAGATACTGCTGGTGCCAAAGTAATTAGTGAGATAGAAAAGTTCTGGACATTAAAGGATGATTTCAAAAAGAGGGGATTCCTACACAAACGAGGTGTCCTGATGTTCGGTGAGCCAGGGTGCCATGCAAAAGATACTGAGATTTTAATGTTTGATGGGTCTGTTAAAAAGGTTCAAGATATTGAAATTGGTGAATATTTAATGGGACCGGATAGTGCCTGTCGCGAAGTACTTAAGACATGTACCGGTAATGAGAAAATGTATAAAATCACCCCTACTAAAGGTGACAGTTTTGTAGTAAATGAAAATCATGTTCTCTCGCTGTGTTCAACAAATAAACCATTTAGACAAGGAACGATAATAGATATAACAGTTAAGGATTTTATCAATCAGTCGTATACTTTTAAAACAAGAATGAAACTTTTTAGAACCGGTGTTGAATTTAAAGATACTAATACTGAATTATTGGTTCCACCATATATTCTTGGGTTATGGCTTGGTGATGGTACTACTGCAAAAGCAGGCTTAACTACCATGGATACTGAAATAATTGATGAGTGGTCTAATTGGTTATTGGCAGTTGGTTGTGATCGGGTTTATGAATATAAGCGAAGGGTTGATAGTAGATGTGTTACATTAACCGGTGTTTCATATAATACTGGCAGGGGGAAACCTACCAATTATAGAAACAACCCGGCAAACAGACTATTACATGAGATTGGTGTACTTAATAATAAACATATACCATTAGAATATTTGACCGGATCTAGAAAGGATAGGTTAGAATTGCTAGCTGGTTTAATAGATACCGATGGTTATGGGCAACGAGGTGTATATGATTTTATTTCTAAATCTAGTGAATTAGCAAATGGTGTTGTATTTTTGGCTAGGAGTTTGGGGTTAGCAGCATATATTCATGGGTACAAAAAGCAGTGTGAGTACTTGGGAATAATTAGAGAGGGGAACTATTGGAGAGTGTCTATTTCTGGAGATTGTTCCACCGTCCCAGTTAAACTTGAACGTAAAAAATTAAAACCCAGGACTCAGATTAAAAATCATCTAGTAACTGGTTTTACTGTTGAATTATATAATGAAACAGATGAATATTATGGTTTTTCTGTTGATAAAGATAATAGATATTTAATGGGTGATTTCACCGTTACGCATAACTCTGGCAAGACTGCCTCTATACAGTTATTGGTTGCAAAAATAATATCAGAAGGTGGTATAGCAATATATGCTGATGATCCTGGTAATTTAACATCTTGTCTTCAAATGCTTCGCCGGTTAGAACCCAAACGCAGAGTTATTGTTATTCTCGAAGATTTTGAAACTCTTACAGACCGGCAGGAGAGAGAAAATGAGTGGTTATCAGTACTAGATGGTGAGGCACAAATAGATGATGTTGTGTTCCTAGCCACTACCAATTATATTGATAATCTTGATAAGAGATTCACTGATAGACCATCACGGTTTGATGTAATCGTTCCAGTTCCGATGCCTGGCGCAAAAGCGCGTGCTTTGTTTATAATGAGTAAGGAAAAATCACTTTCACACGAAGAAGTTATAGACTGGACCGAGCGTTCGGTGGGTTTCTCATATGCTCATCTTAAAGAGCTTATTATATCAGTTAAATGCTTAGGAAATGATATAGAATTTACCATTGACAGACTTCGTAACATGCAACGACGTAAGTCTGGTGATGTTGATCTTTCATACGATCCTGATGGCGAAAATGGATCTAAAAGAAGTGCTGGATTTTTACAGGATGAATCATCAAAGCCAAAAACAGATGAAAGAATTGATTGGGATGAGATATTTCCATCAACAGATAAGTGAAAAAATTTACAACAGTAGTATTGTGCAATGTTTATTGTTTCATAGCATAAATACTTTTGTATAAAACGATGCAATCATAGGCATCAAATTTTAAATTTAATATTAATCAGGAGTAATAAAATGTTATCTGAAGAACAGCAAGCACAGGCAGTAGAAGGAATCACCGGAGCAGACGTAGTAATTTGTCTACAGGTTATTTCACGTTTGGTATCCACCGGTAATATCCAGGATGCAGAACTAGCAGCAGTAGGCGCAGCACGAAATAATCTTGTTTCGGCTCTTGAAGGATCTACTGGTGTCAATTTCGATCAGGTTAGGGCGCAGCAGCAGCAGGCAGTGCGTGAAGCACAAGCAGCACGTCAGCAGGCAACATCCCAGGCAGCAGCACCAGTAGAAGAGCAGTCAGAACCAGAAGTGCTGATAGAAGAAGTAACAAAGGAGGCTGTGTAAGGTTAATCCCTTAGCAATCTTATACTAGAGGAGATATAATTATGACAATGCGACATTATGCAAAATTCCGTAATGAAGAAGTGGTAGTAATTGGGTACAAAGCATCGATGAATTCGGTTATGGTGGCGCGAGTATCGACGCTGCCAGGCGATGACCAATCGACATTGCGACAAATAGCCTCATCGATATATGCACAGGATAAGTGTGACTATCTTGTTACTGTGTTACAGTCCGAAAGGCATAAGTCTGGAACTGATTGGTTTACTTATCTTGCAACGCGACTGCAACGCAATGATGGATCTGTATCGGTAATTCCACTGAAGGAATTAGTAGATATGAATGCTGATCAACGTGCTTTTTTTAAGGGGTGGGGTAAAACAGTAGAGGAAGCCGGTAAGCACGCAGCAGCAGAGGAACACATTGGTATGGGTTCAGCTATTATGGGTGAAGATCGTAAACCATTGCTTGATCCCGATGCAACGGTAGGACCATCAGGTGTTCCATTCCCTGAAACTCCGGAAAGCCAGAATACTAAAATGCTTGAGCTTATTGCTCAGATGGCAGCAGGTCAACAGGAATTAGCCAAGACTGTTGCAGAACTAGCAGCTAAGGTAAATACGCCAGCTAAAAAGCGTGCACCACGCAAAAAGGTAGCTTCGAAGAAGGCAATAGCCACGGCTGCTGCGTGAGTGGACTTTTCAAGAAATAAGGATGTTAAAAACGTACAGCGGCACTTGGTTGCCGCTGTTGTTGTTTTGAAATCGAAAAGTATAACACCTAAAGATTATGCTGATATTATGGAGTTTGTTGATTATGTTACTACTTCAATATCACAACAGGTTCGTGAGCCAAAACCAGAAGCAGCGGTAGAATATTTTGACTAATTACCTAATTATATTGTGATAGCAAGATTAACCACATCGGAATTTATAGAAAAAGCTAAATTAGTTCATGGTGATAGTTATGACTATTCACAAACTAATTATGTCACCTCGCGGATTAAATTATCAATAATATGCCCAATTCATGGTGTTTTTTATCAGAAAGCAAATGGACATCTTAATGGACGCGGGTGTGATTGCTGCGGTCCGATTAAGGCAGGAAAATCAAGACGATTATTAACATCTGAATTTATAGAAAAAGCTAAATTAGTTCATGGTGATAGTTATGACTATTTCAAAGTTACCTACGCAACCACGCATAAAAAAGTAAAAATAATATGTCCAATTCATGGTGTATTTGAGCAAACACCAGCAATGCATCTGTCTGGTAGGGGGTGTAAAAAATGTGGGTTGGTAAACACGATTGAAAAAATAAGATTATCTAGTGCTGAGTTTATATGCAAGGCGCAAGTAAAACATGGTTCTAGATATGATTATTCTGCGGTCAATTATATTAATTCTGTAACTAAGGTTGTTATAATCTGTTCTATTCATGGGTCGTTTGATCAATCACCAGATAGTCATTATAGGTGTGGTGGTTGTCCAAAATGTGGTAATATAGATAGAGCTAAATTATTAAAAAAGGACATAGGAGAATTTGTTACCTACGCCAGTAAAATACATAATTATAACTATGATTATTTTGATGTTGAATATATAAATAATAATACAGAAGTTTCTATATGGTGTCACAAGCATGGAGTTTTTAACCAGAAACCGAAAGCGCATTTACATGGATCTGGATGTCCTAATTGTGCAACTCATGGATTTAACCCGTCATCATCAGCAGTACTATATGTTTTAAAATGCGGTGGGTTTTTAAACAATATTGAATGTGTTGGAAAATCATTTTTAAAGGTTGGTATAACAAACAATTATAAAAAACGAATGCAGGAGATTGATAACCAAATTATAGACGGAATAACATATAATATAACCAATTATTTGGTACGTAGGGAAATAGAACGAGGTGAAGATGCACAACGTCTTGAGGATTTTATTTTGAATAAATTAAAATCAAATCAATATGTTGAATTGGTAAATTCAGAATTTAGTGGTAAGACAGAATTATTAAATGAGAAATGTTGTGATAATTTGCTAGAATTATCTGGAATTATGATCAGTAATATTAGATAGCGGTAACTTGTTTTAATTTTAAAACGACACTACATTACAACTATCAATTTTAATTCAAAGGAAATTCAATCATGCGTTCAGAAGATATTAAGAAACATGTCGGAGACGTAGTAATACTTGATCTTGTCAATGGTGCCCAGGTAACCACCTATCTTAAGGAAGTAACTTTAGATGGCTATGCGGTTGTTGGTAAATTAATGATGTTTCAGGTAGTCTCCGAACCTCACAATCCGATGATACCACCCAACCACGATAATCCTATAGAAAACAAGGTTAAGAATGGAATGTATGGGTTCCCTCTTATAGAACCAAAGGATTCAACAGATATCGATGTTAATCACATAGTAATGTTACATCCTGTACACAAGGACATGGAAGTGATTTATCAGAGAGTAACATCAGGTATTGAAATAGCCACACCGGGAACACTAGCCGCACTAGATGCAGCAAATCAACAACGTTAATTATTAGACGCAGAAAAGCCCGCATAGGCGGGCTTTTCGTGGGAAGGCTTTTTAATTATTTCCAGCCAGATTTGGCACGTAATGCGAAATTCAATTCCTTTTCCTTCGTGTATTCCGGGCTTCCTTTCTTGTGCGGTCCAGACTTTTTAAGAGTACTTAATTGTTTTTCTAGATCTGCTTTGTTTTTACCTTTGAACATTCCTTTCTTTGATTTTGGAGTTTCGTAATCGGTATCCCACTTCTCACTTATTTTTTTGACTGAATAGTGGCGAATCTGCCTAGGAGAATATTTCTTACCATCAACAAATATATGTCCTATTTTAACATCCAATCCATATTCTTCTGCAACTTGATTACGAACTTGACGAAGAGCCATGTGATGATCAGTTGCTTCAGTGATTATTTCAAGATCAGCAATGGTGTCTTCTTCTATCTTAACGCGGGCAATACATTCAAATATTTCTAGACCATCCAGGTATTTCCCCTCTGCCATTCCTTCTATCTTAAGGAATGCCTCGCGGATGGTGTGTACGTAATCCTGACGGCTTTCATACATACTATTATAGCTACCCCTAGTCAGTGATGCAAAGCGATTTAGAGCCTGCTTACGGAGCTTAGCTTGGGTCTGGGGTGCAAAATTATACTTGGCATTTACTGCCTCACGAAGGAGACCAAGGAATTTACTGTCTTTCTTCCAGGATACGTCAGAAGTTCGTCCAAGTGAAACTTCATAACCGAATCTTTGATAGTTTTCAACCATGCGATGTAATACGTCGGTGCTCACAACATCAAATACTGCTTTTGTTTTACCACGTAGTTTTACAACCACACCAGATTCAATAACGTTATGTGAACCTCCTGTTTCTTTTTTCCAGGAAACCTTTTTAATTGAATCCTTTGTTTTGCGTGTGTCTGTTTTGCTTGGCTCACCTACATTTGCTGGGTTAGCCTTATCACCACCCGGGAGTTCACCAAGGCGTGTTGCCGAGCGAGAACCACCAGCACGAGTAGCACCACCTTTCACTTTAGCAACTGGTGGTTTGCTCACACCATCACCACCGGCTTCATTGCCGCCACCCAGTGTCTTATTACCATGTGCCATCTTGTCCACATATGTGTGTGCGAACTCTGCCTGTGGTAATGCCATAGCTGATTGCGATCCATCAGCATCAGTTCTCTTTATGGAGCCTTTTATTTCTTTCATTTTAGATTGCTGGTTTGGCTTCATGGAAGTAGCAGAAGGTGCTTTACCAGATTTCTGATTTGTTCCCTTACCTCCACCCGGGCCTTGACCATGTGGCATTTTGTCTGTATACGTAGAAGCAAAGTCTGCTTGTGGAATAATAGAATTAGAGTCTTTATCGGATGTTTTACCCTCACTCTTAGGTACTTCTACTTGCTTGATTTTGGTTAAATTAGTCGAAAAGTCTTTGATGCTACCCACTTCTCTGGGTTTCCTAGCCTTTTCAACTTTGAGCTTTTGAGCGGTTACTTTTTTCATTTCGTCCGCTTCAATAAGACGGCTTTGGATTAAATCGACTGTTAACTTTGACACTTGAAATTTCCTCGCATAGGAGCTATATTTAACCTTAAGGTATTGCAATATTAATATTTATCTAATAGAGTGAAAAGCCGCCTACGTTAGGTAAAAGAATAAAACGAAGGACTCCGGATGAGCACTAAGATACTTGATCTTGAAGATAGAATCATCACTGATGATGGTTCTGTTGTGTTTAAATACAATTTTTTAGAGCATCAATGGACCAATACTACTGTATTTAGTGATATTCTTGTTCTACCACACCATGATTTAATACGGTACAATATGAGAAATCCAGAGCACGCATTAACAATATGGAATAGTGATGGTGTAGAGTCACATCCTTCATCAGAAACATATGATTGGATAATACCAGAGAAATACCAGGAATTAGATATTATTGAGCAATCAGTACGTAAATTGGAGGATCTTGAATTATCATCTGATGATTACAAGAATCGCCTTGAATACGAATTATTTGAGATGGATAAGCGCGGTATGTTCCCGTTTATACGCTGCGTGTACTACGTTATTGAACAACTGCGTGAAAACAACATAGTGTGGGGAGTAGGACGTGGCTCATCATGTGCTTCGTTGGTGCTCTTTGTACTTGGTATTAATCGTGTTGATCCTGTTAAATATAACATTCCGGTTGGTGAATTTATTAAATAACCATTAGTAATGCAAATTTTTATACATAGAATAGACTAAATAATTATTTATTAGCGAGGAATTTATTATGTCAGGTAAAGGCTGGGTAACTACAGCTCGTGGCGAGAGTTTGGACATCGATAATCTTATTGCCAAGTCAAAACGTCCCATTGGTACTAAGGAAGAAAAAACAGAAATCAAGAAGCGAAAAATTCCTGGTTCAAAAACACCAATTAATATTCGCGGTTTTCAGCCAGCACAGGGGAACTCTTCTCCACCGGTGGTAGAAACAGTAGCACAGAAAGAAATTAAAGATACTCCAATATCATCATACAATGATGGTAAGAAGGCAAAATCAGCATCTGATCTTACTGGTATAAAGGTAAGGAAGCGTTCTACTACAAAGAAACCAACAGGAACAGCAGCAGACGCATCCAATGCGGTTTTGGATGATATAACCAGCAGTCTTGAATCTGGAACACCTAATGCTGTAAAGGCAGCAGTAGAAGGAGATAAAAATCCAGCCAAACGTCGGGTTACAAAATAATGTTTAAATGGGTGTTTATGGTAGTTTCATTAGTAGTTGCTTATTTGTTTAGTTGTTTATTATCATTCGTTATGATGTGACGATTTGAATTTTAGTGAGTTACACAAGATATAAAATAGATGATTTACATGACCATGCTGCCGCCAGAGGCGGCAAATGCCTATCGATAATATATTCATCAAAAGATGTAAGATATAATTGGGAGTGCAAACGCGGGCATCTGTGGTCTACGTCGTGGTGGAATATTATACGTGGTAACACATGGTGTCCAAAATGTTCTAAAACTTGTAAACACACTATTGATAAATTAAAAGCGCATGGTGTTAGTATGGGTGGCAGGTGTTTGTCAGATGTATATATAAACTCCATGGTAAAATACAGGTGGGAATGCAAGAACGGACATATTTGGGATGCTATTTGGAACAGCGTTAATCAAGGAAAATGGTGTCCTGTTTGTGCTGGTAATGTTAAGCATAAAATAAAACAATTGCATGATTATGCAGTTAATAGTACTGGAAAATGTTTGTCACTAATTTATGTAAATTCAGATACAAAATACGAGTGGGAATGCAAGAATGGACATACCTGGCATGCTACCTGGCATGATGTAACCTGCGGTACTTGGTGTCCGTCATGTTCGCATGGTGGGTTTAATCCACTAAAGCCCGGATGGCTCTATATAATTTTACTAAAATCTAAATCTGAAAGTTTTATTAAGATAGGAATAAGCAACAATTATTCAGAAAGATTTTTAGATTTCGAACGATGTGGCTACATAGTTGAACAAATATTGCTGAAACGGTTCGACATAGGCATTAGCGCCCGCAAATTGGAAATCGGGCTTCATAATATGTACAAGGATTATAAATATTTACCCAGAATAGATTTTGGTGGAAAAACTGAATGTTTTCATAATGTTATATTAGAAGACATACTTTCTAATGATATAATTCAAGTATAAAACCTTGACAAAATTCTCTAAAAGGTGTATATTGGATATTGTCAAGCAGCGAAACGAACTTTGGAGAGAATCATGAGCGCAGCAGCACAACGCCTTGTTGAAAAATCAAAGAAAGTACTATCAACCGCAAGTAATTATCAGACTGACATCCTTGAACACATTGCTGAGCAACTTATTGCATATAAGGACGGTAAGCCAACCCGTAGCCTTCTGGTAAAAGCCGGAGCCGGTTCTGGTAAGACCTTAACAATTGTTGCCGCCGCACAAATGATCCCCGCAACAGTTCGTGCAATTTTCCTGGCATTCAACAAAGACATCGCAACTGAACTGGGTAGACTCCTGCCGAAGAACGTACAATCCAAAACACTCAATAGCCTAGGCTGGAGTATTTGCAAGCGGTTTGCCGATGGTGTTAATGGTCACCCCATCGAATTCAAAGATTTCACCAATGGCTTCAAGCATCATGCTATTATTCGTGAGACATTCACAAAGCCAGAAGTGAACGAATATGGTGTTCACATTCGTTGGGTGGTTAGCATGTGCCAGAGCCTTGGTGTTGTACCATCCGGTCGTACTGATGTAGTTGGTGTGGCCGAATATGATGATAGTGACATTAGCCTGAACGCCATTGTGGAGCGGTTTGATTATGATCTTCCGATCCCGGTTCGTTCTAAGGTATTCAACATGGCACGCGTGATTCTCAATAAAACAATTGATAATGTTATACAAGTGAACTTCGATGAGCAGAAATACTTCCCGGTTGTTATGCCTGAGATGGCTGGTCTTGCACCCAAGTATGATATTGTCATGATTGATGAGGCCCAAGATATGAATGATGTTGACATTGCTCTTATCAAAATGATCCTGAAATTAAACGGTATTGTAGTATCAGTGGGCGACAATCGACAATCGATCTATGGTTTTAGGGGGGCCGACACACAAGCTATTGAGAAGATCAAAGCCGCATTCGGTGCCGATGAACTCCCGTTAAGTATCTCTTATCGTTGCGCTGTTAATATCGTCAATGAGGCTCGAACGATTTACCCAGAACTTGAGTCCGCGCCCAACGCAATTGATGGTGTTGTTGAGACACTAGGATCATATGAGAAGGTAGATTTTAATGCCGGTGATATGGTAATTTGCCGTAACAATGCTCCTACCATTAGGCTTGCTTACCGTCTTATTGCAAATCGCGTTCCGGTATTTGTTAAAGGTCGTGATATTGGTCGTAAGCTTATCTCTGTTATCGATAAATTGAAGGCCGTTGATGTTGCTGACCTAGCACTTAGCTTACGTACTTGGCTTCTCCAGCAATCTGAAATCATTCGCAATGAAAATCCAGATGACGAGGATGCGATCCAGCGCATAACCGACCGTTATGATAGCATTATGGTGTTTATTGAACATAATGCTGATGGTCTTGTAGTAACTATTATTGAAGATATTGAGGAATTGTTCTCAACCCGAACCAAAGACAGCAATGACGCTATGCTGATGCGTGGTAGGGTTGTTCTTAGTAGCATCCATAAGTCTAAGGGTCTTGAGGCGGAGCGGGTTTACATACTTGATCGGGAACTGATTGGTATGCGTGCAACGCGGGGTACATGGCAGATGGAGCAGGAAGATAATCTTGCTTATGTTGCTATTACACGAGCGAAGCGAGAATTGTACTATATCAAGACTCCTAGTGAGAATGCTAAGTGTAGGTAATTTTCAAAGTCGTAGTTGCCTGACAATACTACGATAGGGGGAATTCTTTTGAATTCCCCCTTGTTTTATTGGCAATATAATAATATATTACTGTTATTAGTCACAGTAACCCAATGGGAAAATGATGGAAACACTTATAGGCATGCATGCACTCCGTGGTGATGTTCTGGTTGACATTTATGATGACGGCGAGGATTCAGTAGAACTAGCACCGGGGCGAAAGTTTATACTGCTTAATGATACTCAGTTTGCTAGAGACCGTGATGGAAGTGAAACACATTCAGGCATACGTCCCAGGTGGGCTAGAGTTTTAGCTACTTCTGATTATGCAGAATCTACAGGCATACGCGTAGGTATGAAGGTATTGTGTGATACTATGAAGTGGTTCCGTGGTGTGCAGTACAATAATATTGGACAAAAGCTATGGCGCATTCCGGCCAATGATATCATAGGCATTGATGATGATGGACTTACGGAAGACGAGATGTCAAAAATAAAAGACACGGCAGCATAATTGTGAGTAGTAGTGAATTGTGGTATGCGAAATACCGTCCGCACACACTTGACGATTTTGTCTGGCGTGATGAGAATACTAAAAATAAACTGACAGAATGGATAAGGGAAGAAAGAATACCTCATCTTATTTTGTCAGGTCCATACGGAACGGGGAAGAGTTCAATGGCTATGCTTATGGCTGAGGTTCTTGAACTTGAATCATCAGATTATCTGTTTATAAATGCATCTATAAACACCGGTATTGACACTATACGCACAGACATCATAGGATTCTGCGAGAACGCCGGTTGGAGTGGTCAACGCCTCGTAGTATTAGATGAGGCAGATCGTCTCTCTACGAGCGCCCAGGACAGCCTCAAGGGTGTTATGGACGAATACGGAGATGACACACGGTTTATATTCACAAGTAACCACATACACCGTATTTCTGGAGCTTTGAAATCACGCGCCAGAACCATAATGTTTGATGTTATGGATTCTGACAATTTCGTCACAAAATTGTGTGATATAGGGATTGCAGAAGGCGTATTGGATATAGAAGACGAAACCCAGGCTGAAGTTATTGAACAGATAGTTGATAAGACATATCCTGATCTGCGCAAGGGAATTGACTTACTCCAGGACTGCGTGGTTGATGGTTCTGTATCACCGTTATCTAATACGTCAGAAGCAGAAGCCACATGGGAAAGTATAGTATCAGATGCTCTGGTTTCTGAATCTGGTGTTATACCACTGCGTGATATGCTTGCATCCATACCAGTGAGTGAAATGGAAAAGATTTATAGATACCTCTATCAAAACATTCCAGCTATATATGCCGAAGATGATAAGTCTAAAGGCAACGATGCAGTTATTGCAATCGCAGAGTATATGGATATGAATTCGCGTTCTGCGTTTCCTGATATAACTCTTGCGGCTCTAATAATAAAACTATCGAGGTTATAATGTCAAAACCGGGCGACAACAAAGGCGTTAGCAACGTAAAGAATAAATTGTCTGAAGAAGACGTTATTGCTATATTCACAGATACTAAAATGACTCAACACTCACTAGCTAAAAAATACGAAGTGAGCCAGGGAACTATAAATCATATAAAGAAAATGAGGACGTGGGGGTGGTTGACTAAAGACTTGTAATTACCGAAACAGAGCGAAAGGCCTCCTCCTTTAGGTGGATGATGAAAGCGAATTATTTAGGTCTATTTTGTTGTTCAATATATTGTTTTAATATCCATAAAGGAGCACCACCAACAGATCCAGCAAAATAAGAAGGAGACCACAAAGACCCAGATCTTGTGTTTGTCCAATGGTATTTAACTTTTGGAAACTCCTTTCTTATTAGTCGGCTTGATACGCCCTTCAGTGAATTTATTAATTTAGATAAACATACCTTTGGTGGATAACTAATTAATAGCAGTAGGAATCTCCGTCCTTTAGGTCGGAGAGGATGTCAAATATTTATCTTAGCATAACTTTTAGTGTTATTCCGGAGTTCAGCACGCAGTAGCCGTTCTTAGCTCGCCTATTGGCTCACCCACGGCTACATAATTACGATTTACCTGATTCCCCTTAACGGCGGACAGACCTTGCCCGGTTATTTACAATCCTGTTTACACAAGTACTTTCATACAACCGGCTATGCCAATATGTACGTCACAAATAACTTACTGGTCGCCTATTCAAACCACAAATAGATCAACGTAAATTGCTACAAACTACAAACCCGTCAATTCTTGACGCTGGTTTGTGTGATTAATATAAGTCTTCTTGTTTGGGAGTCAAGTGCTGGAGACCGGTGTCGCAGAACTAAATTATCGGGCGTGCTTCAGCTATTTATGTGTGCTGGCGCTTCTCAATCACTTCGGTCGTCCGCCTCCGTGGTCGGCTCACGCAGATCGCTGGCGGCTTCTCTTCTGCGAAGCGAAGAGCGGGTCGTCCTTCGGACTTCAATGATCTTAATTGTATAAAACGACCTGGCAAATAACACTATTTCATTAAATATTTCACATGAATACTCAATTAACACGGGCAGATATTGGGAAATTAAATTTCTTATCAATGCTCGATAAAGAAGTTATGTTGTGGAGTGATGACCGATTAGAGGCGGCACGACAGGATACTTTTATAACATGGTGTTTTGATACCGGAGACCCGTTTGATTTGAAGAAATTTAAAGATCTAGAAGCCGAAGCTGAACTAAGGAAAACGTGGACACTTCCGCAACAGGATGAGATTGAATAACTAAAAATCACGGTTATTGTCATAACAGCCGTTAAATATACAGATTGGTGCGCCTAAACTATTATTTATCATAAATACTTCTATAGCCCCCGGAGAAATAAAGAATGTCCGATTTTAGTAAACTTGTTGATCAGGTAGCACTAGGCAAACGAATGAATGAAGTCAGCCCACCCGGGTCCGAGGGAACAGTTCGGGCGATGAAAAAGAGCGGAGAGGTGGATAATCCATATGCGTTAGCATGGTGGCAAAAGCAAAAAGGCTACAAAAGTCATAAGAAAGCCAGTGGTGCGCCGAAGAATGAAGATTTTGGTTCAAAACACAGAAATCAACTACGTCCGGGTGACCGTGTTGTTATGGTTGGTGGCGGTATTGATGATGGCAAGCATGGTGAGATCGTAAACAAGCGAGAAATAAAACTCAATGGGCATGGTATCCCAGTAAACGTATCTGATAATCCATACAAGCCGGTGGATTGGAATAAAGAGGTGGCTGTAAGGTTTGATGATGGCGGATTACGCACTATGTTCAAGAATTATTTAAGACCGGAACCTACTACAGAGGATGGTAGCACAGGAACACCATCCTCGGTAGAAGGCGGTGAGAGTTCAGTTAGTACAGGTCTTGGTGCTGGATTAACACCAGGAGAAATCCAGGATATTGAAATGGAGTCCATAGTCGTAGACCATCCTAATAAAGGTCTTGGTGAAATTATTGAAATAAATGATAATGATATTGTGGTTGAATGGAGAAATCTTCAACTACGTATACTTGGTCCCGAACGTGTTCCGTTTTCTGAAGCTAAATACTTATTCAGGGTTGATGAAAGATACTCAAGTGATCCACATGACGCTGAAGTAGATGATGATGAAGATGACGATACTGAAAATGAGAAAGGTAAGAAGATTAAAGAAGGTGGGCTAGCTGCTGCTCCGGTCCCAGAAACAGATGGTGATTTAGCCACGCAACCACCACATGACGGTTCTGATTGGACTCCAGGATTGGAAGAAGATCCGGATGACGCACCCGATGTAACAGATTTTCAGCCGCCGTCGAAAAATGAGGATGGTGTTAGAAGTGTTGTAGATGCAGGAGTAAGAGATGACATGCGAGGGAAGGCACATCAACACGACAATAGAAAAGGTACTAGAACAAAAGTACATTCACACGAAGGTAGAGAAACAATGACAGTTAAAAACAAAAAGTTGGATGAGCACATGGTGGCTATTCAAGGCACTTATCGTGGTAATCCCGATCGACTTGACGTACCGGATCTAGATCTTACCTTTAATGATCTACTAGAATACGATGTTCCTGAACCAGAAGATAGCGTGCTAACTACTGGAGATCAGGCGAAAAACGAAAAAATTCCACCACTTAGTACTGAAGCTGGTGCTTCTGCTGCTCATGATAGTCAATATCCAGATGGTGATATGGCTGATGATACACCAGATGATGCGCCAGACACACCCAAGTACGATAATATCGATGATGGTGGTAATGAACGAGAAGCAGCAACTGGTGTGAAGCCCAGTGCTGATCTTTCTGGTTCAAAAAAGAAAAATAAATCATATGATTCCTCCGGCTCCCACGAGTCAGACGATGATTCAACTACAGATGAGGAGAAAAACGAGATGGATGAGTCCATACTTTCCTGGAAAGACATCGGTTTACGCATTGATGAAGAATGTTGTGGCGGTGCTGGCGGCGAATGCGAGTGCGGTGACAAGATGCGCGAGGATGGAGGATGTGAGTGTGAAAAAGGCAAACCATCGATGAGCAATATGCGTGAAGATGATGGTGAATCTGGTGGAGTTTCTCTTAGCCGGGATCTACTTGACAGATTATTGAAAGACATCCGCGATCAACAGCCTGATGAAGAAAAACTTGGTTATATAAGTTCTGGTATTGAAGCCGCCTCTAGAGAGAAGGGAAGTCAACTTGGTATTGAAGACATACAGATGATTATGGGTGAGATAAAGGAAGCATTCGGCGGCCAGGATGTTGACAACGACGGAGATGTTGGTGGAGAACAAGTTGATAATGCACCAGAGCAGCAGGATGATTCATATGCCAGCGATGAGATGGATTCTCCAAACTCAGTAGGCAACGAAACCGATGGCGACTATGAATACGAAGATAAGGCAGTCGGCGACGGAGAGGTAGCTGGATCTGAAGGCGGTGAAGAGCACAAAGGTCGCACCAAGCTCATGGATAGAACCCGTAATAACGAAGCGGAGGGTGCGTCTGGTCCAACAGGTGGCTTCGGTAACGAAAAAGAAAACAAAAATATTGCACCGATAAGTAAAAGCTCTTCTAAAGGAAGTGGTCCTGGTGGAAGCAACTCTGATAACTACGGTCAAAGTGATAACATACCAGCAGTTTCTAAAGGAAGTGAGCGTGCAACTCCGGGTGGTCCACTTAGTAAGGAAGGTGGAGGTAGAAACGTTCCACCTATCAGTGAGAGCGAGCAGATAGATGAAACCATGGTTGCAATTGGTATGGCAGCAATTGGCGGAGTAATGCGTAGCTATGGTGATGGTCCGGATATAGATCCGAGTGATCCAGACGCTGAAATTAAGATGATTCGCCGTCGAGCTGGTCTTGAAAACTGGTGGAAGATGCCGTAATACTAGATAACTAGTGTAGGAATAATAAGGGGCTCAGCGAGCCCCTTATTTTTTTTAAAAACCGTAGCGGATACAACTCCATTTCTCCCTTAGCATTAACTTTTTCTTGTCGATAACTTTGAAGTTACCAACTCCATTTTTTCTGTACACATCATTGATGACCCGTTGCATATCAACAACAATATACCATGGTGATATACTATCAGTGTTGTGCCACTGTTGTTCAGTTGCTTCTAGCATCTCATTCTTTGTGTACACGTTGCGGCTGTCGAACACATCACCGGCAAAATCTGCTTTCATCTGGCAGTATGAGCGTAATTCAATTGCACTGGCTGAATTAACTGTGGTAAACAGAAACACTGCAATACTAATCAGGTTAATTAAAAATGACACACCGGTAGTTTGATGTATTGACTTTTGATATTTCATGATAAACACCGCTTTGATTACTTGGAAGCAGATAGTGCCAGAGCAATATCCAGCGCTTGGAGTTTTATATTGGAACCATCACCCAACCATGCAGACTTAAGGCGGGTATCGACGCCATGTCCAAGTTGATGATCAATGGCGTAAAGCACAGTGTTATAATACCCCCATATTGTGTTTTTGCAACTGGGTAAATCTGCACCGTCGTAGCTATTGGTCATGTTCCAAACGTTTTTGAGCGTCCTACTGACATCCTCAGACTGGAGTAATTCAGCACCGTTCTTCGGGAGACCCATATTGGTACCCCGGCGGTTTTTGATGAGTTTCTGGTCGAAAACATTGGCTAGATAGAAGATACCATCTTCTTCAGTCATTCCGGTATTTGCCAAAAACTTTGACTTTTTTTCAAGATCAACCATACTGGCGTTTGCCTTTGTCAATAGATCTTTGATTTCTTCGACCCGCTCATTATTGAAGACACGGGAATGGGGCATGCTGTAAACGCCTGTAGCGCCGCCCACGCCCGCCAATGGATGTATGGTACTGAGACCACCCGGGAACCTGATAGTCGTAAACATGGCTTTCAGGGCGTGCCCATAGGCATGTGATTGCATAAGCAGGAAGTAACCACGGATCTTTTCGCCATTACCGAGAACAAACTCGTTGTTTATGTGTGCCAGACCCCAGACATACCTACCATCCAGAAATGAACCGGCGGTTTCCATTGTCATATCACCCGCACGGATAAATTGCTCAAATACTTCAAAAGCCCGGTCATTCTGAACAGGTTTGTAGCTTTTGCCCATATATGGACTGAGGAATTCATTGTTATCAGTACGCATTAAGCAATACGTTTTGGGAACTGTTAGGAATTCACCTTCGGATATCTCTACCTGGAGAGGGAACTTTTTGACTCCCCAGTTGAGGCCAGCTAGTTCCAGGGTATCATCAACCGAGGCATTATAGGGAATAGTGGTAGCAAGATCGCTCCATGGTGTTCCAGTAACTGAATCAAACTGTTCCTCTACAATAGTCATTGTATCAATATGTTCTGAAAGTCCCATTATATTATCTCCAAAGGATTTGTTGGTTAATAATGTGGAGTGTATCAGAAGTTTATAATTATGTCAAGGAATATTTTAGCTATCTATATATTTACTAAAAACTTAATAATTTACTTTAAGTTATAATTATTTTAACTAATATTGTATAGGCGGTACATGTATTAGTCAGGCTTAGCATTAAATACCATTATAGCGGGGGTAACACTAACTCCCCCCGTGTTACCTCCGAAACCTAACTGGAGGTCATACTTAATGGCTAAACGAAGAAAGAATCGTCAATCTGAAGATACTGGTTTCATGAAAACCCGCCAACGGGTTGAAATTAATCCTATCAATGAGAATCAGCGTGAATACCTGCGCTCTATTAATAACCATGATATTACTTTTGGTGTCGGTCCGGCCGGTACTGGAAAGACATATCTTGCAACATTAATGGCAATGCAGGCACAAACTGAAGGTTTGGTGGATAGAATTGTTATATGCCGACCCGCTGTAAATGCTGATGATGAAGATCTAGGATTTCTCCCTGGTGGAATTAATCAGAAAATGGACCCATATGTTCGTCCTATATTTGATGCATTCCGCACTTACTGGTCTCAGCAGACAATAAACGATTATATAGGTAGGGGCATTATAGAAATATCTCCCCTTGCTTATATGAGAGGCCGTACTTTTAAAAATACCTTTATTGTGTGTGATGAGTTTCAAAATGCAACTGATAAACAATTGCTCATGCTTTTAACAAGATTGGGCGATGGTTCCAAGATGGTTATAACTGGTGATCCTTGTCAATCTGATGTAAATGGTAGATCTTGTTTAGTATCAGCACTTGAAACTCTTTCTCCAATAGATACTATATCATTTGTAACATTCAAGATAGCAGATGTTGTTAGGCATCCTACTGTTAAGAAAGTAATACGTGCATATGGTGCAGTTATGGATGGTGGCGATGAGGAAACTGTAGTTCCCATAATGATGCGTAGCTAATAATAGAGGAAAAGGGGGGTTTAGCCCCCTTATTCTTTATACATCGTCACCTAACGCACGTATCTCATCTAGTGTCTGAGACCGTAATATTTCCCCGTTTAGATAAGCAGGTTGTAACATCCTCATGCTTGTTTTGGTATGTTCATCCTCCACTCTAATCGTATCGTATTCACCATTTGAATAGATAAGTTCCAGGCGACCTTTCTTGCTAGCCTTATTCGGGTCACCAATTGGGTTTTTGTAGACATCTCTCCATTTGCCATCAACTTTAGCTGCCGACATTTTCATAGCGAATTGTAGGTCATCCCTGTTAACATCTTGTAATAGGCCGCCACCCATACCGAACGATACTGTATTGGTACTGATGCGATTGTCTTTCAACGTGAACAGAATTTTTTCTATCATAGCTGGGTTTATGCCGTCACCCTGTATAACACTTACGTGTGGTGGCAATTCTGCATATCCTTTTTTGTTAGCAATCCAGCCAAATTCATGCATAAGCGCATTTACCACGTTTAGTACAACCCGTTCAACCGGTTTACCAGAATCTGGACGAATCACAAGTTTCGATCCTGATGCTTGAATTTCCTTATTCATAGCTCCCCACTTTTTGCAAGCTTCAAATATGTCATAGCTATCCGACACGAAGGCGAATGTACTACCATTACCACCGAATACATTGTGCATATTGCGCATGGCATCTATTTCCTTATCGGGGCCTCCCCATATAGTAACGGTGCTGTGTTCTGATGCATGAATAGAGAATCCAGGCATCTTGCTATCATAGTATTTCCTCCCGTATAGTAATGCCTCCAAGTTATCAGTACCACGGAAGTTGATCAAGTGAGCGATACCACCTATACCAGCAGATTCTTTGCTTGATACTCCCCTTGAACCAAAGTCATGTAAACTGAATAGTAGGTCGTTTTCTATATTCTCATCTGATGTAGTTTCAAGGTATTTCCTAATTACCTGTTTCACGTGCCAGTCGGAGGTGGCAATAGTAGTTGGATACCATATAGCACGCAATATTGAAGTTTCCACATATGTAGTTAACCACGGTACGGCTGGATCTGTGTTAGTTATTTGAACCAGCACATTTCGTCCTGGTAATACAATACCCTCTGGGACAGCGTTTATAGCAAGAGGAAGATATCCACCATGTTTGCCAAGTATATGTTTCCACCCAGCATGATTGAATACTGAACCATCAGACATTTCTGGCAGGTGAAGGTGAAATATTTCACTTGCTTCATCTATGTCATATTTTGTAATTGGCATTGACAAATATTCTTGACTGAACATCTGTAATCCAATGAATTGAGTCTTGTCCCATTTACCGCCACGGCTTTCTATGTAGCTTGACGTATATTCGGTGCCTGGTGGTATTTGGCGATATTGGCCAACTTTGTAACTATCTGTGTTTGTTATAATGCTCATGATGATATTCCTCATTCATGGTTTAAACCCAGGGCTATCTAGGGTTGTTATAATTCTTTTACTAATTTTATTAACTCAGTTGCATTTAATTCTGGTGCTTCACGGCGTGCAGTGCGGTCATTATAGTTTGATGCTTCTAATTCAATCATATACAGCGTGCTGTTAAATTTGTTCCACCACGACATTGGTAATTCCGTATTATCTTTATCATTATTAACTTTTACTAGTGCTACCAATGCAGCTTCACTTGTAATTATTTTCTTTTCAACAATTAACCAAAACGATGGATATGAATTACTTCCTATAGTATTGGTATCTGTCATAATGTTACCGGTAATACTGGCAATATTATCCATTTCATTTTGCAACCAATCTATAAAGTCAACACATGTTCCTATGGGCGCTATTTCAAATGCTCCATATGTTTCTGCTTCAGATAATGAGGTTACATCAACTACATAAATACGATTAAGGTAGTACTGCTGGTGTGGTTTTAATAACAGATCATCCTTCTCGTTATCTATAATAACAAACCATATTGCTTCCTCAGATTTTCTATCTCTAATTATGTAGCACTGCGGGTAAGCTATTTCTTTGTTCATTACTATAAATCCGCTAATTAAATAATTTTATTACTATAGTATATGTTTTTATTATTAAAATTACAATACTATTTGTAATTTTAATACTTAATACTTATATTAGTATATGAAATATTAATCAAAATTACCAAAATAGAACGAAAAGTCTCTTTCTTTATGTTGCGGTGATGTTAACTAAATATTAAAATATGCATAAAATTTATAAATTTACAAACTTAATTAATTCTAAAGTCTATGTTGGGCTTACTAATAATGTTAAAGTTAGACTGGCGAGTCATGGGTCAAAACGGTCAAATTCCTATATCTCAAAAGCACTACGAAAATATGGTATAGATAATTTTAAATTTGAAATTTTAGAAACTGTTGGAACTTTAGAAGAGGCTAATATACGTGAAATGTACTTTATTAGTAAGTTTGGAAGCTATGGGAATGGGTATAATCTAACCCGTGGTGGTAGTGGCACCAAGCGCGAAATAATAGTAACCGAAGGACAGTGTAAGCAAATATTAAATGATCCATGTTCTAGTACCGTGGCTTCTGAAAAATATGGAATAAAATACGGTACTGTTTTAGATATACGGAATGGTCACTCATGGAATGATATAGAACGACCGGATATAAGATATGATAACGACACATGTTGTATAACTGAAGATATTGCAATATTAATATTAGATGATAAGCGCTCACCAACCGCACTATCAAAAGAACTGGGTATTAGTTTTAATATAGTATCAAATATAAGGAGCGGTAGAACCTGGAAGCATTTGGATAGAATCAATCAGATAGTATATGAAAAAGGAGGAATAAAATTGTCTGAAAAAGAAGTAATAGAAATTATAGGTAATAATGATAGAGCGGAGGATGTGGCCAAGAAGTATGGAATTTCTTCAAGATCGGTATACGACATACGCAGCGGTAATGTTTGGTCTAAATTGGATAGATCCGAAGCGCCGGGCCATTATGCAAGTAATTTGAGAAAAATTTCCTTTGAGACTGAAAAATTGATAATAAAAAGTAAGGAATCATCAATTGTATTATCAAAAAATTTGGGAATACCAGTTGGTACAATATATAACATTAGAAATCTAAAGGGAAATAAGGAGCATTCTGACGCACGCTTTAAATTAGATGAGATTTCAGTTAAAAATATAATAGAAAGCAAAGCATCAAACATAACCATGGCTAATAAATATGAAATGACGGTTCAGGCGATACGCGCAATACGATCTGGTAAAACATGGAAGCATGTAGATAGAAGCAGCGCACCAGATAAATACAACAAGCACCGGAGAAATAAAAATGTCTGAAGAAGGAATGCGTAGAATAGTAGATCTCATGCTGGAAGGAGACGATGATGATTTCCAGGAGATCCAGGAAGCATTACTGTTGGAAAATGACGAGGAGCGCATACAGCGTAACCTTGGAGACTCTATGTATATGAATTATATACTGAAATTCGAGGAATACTTAGATGGACACGATGTATATTTATTCGATGGGTGGGAAGATGCTAAGCTACTTAAGCCAATAAACATTGGTAGGTTTTGGGCTGAGTTTCTGATATGGTTTGGACCTGATGCAGACCTACGTGGTGCAACCCGTATCATCAATGACAAAGAAGCACAGAATAAGGTAGTGGTAAAGAACCTTGGTGATAAGGGATATATAGTAAAATTCAAGATTCTAAAACGATACTTGGATGCTATAGAGGAGAGATCAAAAGAACGTGCGGAGCAGTTATCTGACGAACAATTGGAACAAATGGCATAATGTGGATAGTTGAGAATATTCATAGCGGCAACAGACCGCTTAGTAAAGAATTTATTGATCGTGGTGAAACCCAGGATTGGATCATCCGTATGGGACCGGTTATTGCCAAGCAATGGAAACCAGTTTATGAATCTGGTGATAGCACCATCAATAGAATGATTAACGAAGGTCTGGAGAAGAATGATCTGGAAGGAATAATGCTCCCACGTGTGAGCATTGATGAATACTTACCAGCGGATGCCGATTCTGATAATATTGTTATAGCCTTTTTTATAAAGGGTGTTCCAGAAGCAGTTATTCCTTTTAGAGATTTTATTCGTTTGTGCAATGGTATTATGGATGTTGACTATGGAGACTCGGATACTATTATCAATACCTCGGTGGTGTATTCAGAAATGGACCGCGAGAACTTCGATATAAAAGACTTACGTGATATTATGATACAGGTTTCAATGCTATCTGGTCTTAGTCCTAAAGATTTTACTATAACATTCCCCCACACTAACAAGAAGTTTCCATTTGGTCTTAATTTGATTAATAGGTACTTCCGCTCAAGAACCAAAAAGGACAATATGAGGGCTCAAGAGAAAGCTCGTAAATCAGCAGAAACAGAAAAGCAGGAAGAACTTGATAAGGTACAGAATGCTAATAGTCAGGGAGAAATGCAAGGCAATGACGGACAGCATGGAGAAGGAACAGAGGAGCGCGTTGCTGATGAAGGCGCTAACGAAGGCACAGTAAACCATATGGTTGGTATTATGCTTCAGGAGTGTAAATGAAACTAGGAGAGTTATTATTATCTAAAGATCCCATGAAAAAAATACTTAGTTCAGATCTCCCTATTAAAATAGCATATGAACTTAGTAAAATAACAGAGGATTTCTTTAAAGAAGTAGGGTGTGTTGAAAAGTTCCGTGACGAATTATTGAACAGGTATGGTGATAATACAGATGGTAACATCATTATCCGTCCTGATACTAAAGAGGAGTTTATAGAGAAATATAATGAACTTCTTGCCCAGGATTATGCTGGCGCGGATATTAAAATAGCTTTAGACCTATTGGAAAGCTCAGGCGTTGAGATTAGTCCTATAGATGTAAGGATTCTTATAGAGGTAGGCATCATACAGGTTGAATAGGTTTGACCATTCTATCATAAATACTAATGAGCTATTAATTACGTGGACCACGCTATATGGTAGATGATAGAACAAATAATATTGATACACCCACATTATTTGACGACGTACTAAAAATTTCAAAATCTGCATCTCAGTTTGGTCCGGTGCGGGTTTACCGCGTGCCAGAGAAACCAGCCGATAACTTCGGGCGCAATGGCGACCTGTGCATCATTGATAATACTGCTGTTTCTTCTGTAGAGATAGCAAGTGGTAAATGCCCAACTAATGTTGGATTTTGCCAGAAAATACCAACCCAAGTGCCGAGTGGACCCAATCGTGCTTTGTCTACCAGTATTGGTGCAGATCTAGTAGGTAATGATTCATTTACCATAAATGGTAATGTTATAATCTTACCAGCGGGTTCTGTATTCATCAAAGACGCTGCTGATGTTGTAAATTCTTCCGCGTTACCTGGAATAATAGCCATAGGGTTAACCACATCTGTCCCAGGAACGGTCATCAATCCAACGGTTCTCCCTAGTTACCAATTGATAATCAACACAGTAGTAATCAATTTTCCTATCAATGGAGGAATTGGTTACATAGCTTCACAGATTAATGCGGCATCCATTCCATTCATAGGCGTATCAACGCTAGGAAACAAAATAACAATAACACACATACGTGGTGGAACTATAACTCTTGGTGGCGCAAACCTTGTGCAGATTATGGGAGCACCAACAATTTCTGGCGGGACCATGGCTATCACAAATGACGATGGAGCCCAGGTAACGCTAGCAGATGTAATAGGAACACCATTAGCCACTATGGGGTTTCCTCTTATCATACCAACTACATTGCCACTAGTATGTGGTGGAACTTGGCAGTCTTTTGATGCAAACGGTATTGATATAAAAGACCAAGGTTCACCGCTTGGTGTTTTTGATAATATTGATTTTATGGGTGATGGTGTAACAGTAACAGATTTAGGAAGTGGTGAGTTACTGGTAAAAATAACCGGTGTTGGACTTGATCCTAAAAAATCAGTACGAGCTGGCACAACCGGAGTATTAACTGGTTTTGGTATAACTTATAATGCCATTGGTGGCACTGGCGGTACTGGTGAATTTATAAATGTTAATTTATCATCCATAGATGGGACACCTATGGTTGTTGGCGATAGAATATTAGTTAAGAATCAGGCTGATCCTAAACAAAATGGTATATATGTTATAACTCTAATTGGGACATTGGGAACTATAGAAAGATCCCCGGATCAAGATGGATCACCGGCGGCAGAAGTTTCGGCGGGGAATTTTACATTTGTAGAGCAGGGTTCTACATTAGTTGGTTCTGGGTGGGTAGTAACCGGAGACGGAATATTAATTCTTAATACAGATCCAATAGTATGGACCCAGTTTTCAGAAAGTTCGATATTTTCGGCCGGTGCTGGTTTAAATCTGATTGGAAGTGTATTTTCTCTTGATATTAATAATTTATCACCAGCGACCATATCATCTACTGATAAAATTGGTTTTGCTGATATCCTTAATGTACAACGTAATACAACCATTGCAAATTTTCTAGCTGATTTGGGTATACCAAATAATGTAATTACTGATGGCATCATTATAAACTCTGCTGGTATATATTCAACTATATCAATAGCAGTTTCAGGAGCTGGATCTCTTGGCGGTTTAAGTATTGTTAATGCATCTGGAACGACCGGTAATCCAACGCTGGGTCTTGATATTCAAAACCTACCAGCTCATGCTGGTAGCATCGGTCTTACCGACCGAGTAGCTGTTTATAATGTTACATCAGGAACAAATGAATATTATACTATTGCAGAAGTGGCCACAAATTCATTTGGTGTGGTAGTCGGTGATACTGGAGGAATAGCTACTGCTGACAGTCCAACAGATTCAATATCTATAATAGGTGCAACCAATGGAGGTATTGATACTGTTTCTTTTTCCGGTGGTATAGCTAGACTATCTATTGCCCTTGATATTTCTAAATTATCACCAATAGGAGCAGGGGTAATTGTCTTAGCTAATACATTCGCTATTGATGATGGTTCATTATCAAATAAAGTAGCGACATTCAAGGATATGGTTGTTGATCTTGAGATTCCAAATACAATTGGGCCAGCGGCTGGTTTTGTAGTCAGCAATGGTTTCGGTGGTTATGCAACAAGAATATTTGGGGGCGCGTTTGTGGGCGATGAACTTGGTATAGTTGTAACACCAAATAATGGCTCAGCGGATACATCAATTGGATTAAGTATTATTGGATTGATAAACCCAATAGAAAACATGGCAGCTATTGATGAATTTGTTATTCATAATAAAAGTGAAGGGTTTGGTGGAGCCAACCGTAAGATTACTGGGCAGGAAATAGCTGATGGTATATCAACTATTCTTGGGATTCCTTCTCTTAAATCGTCTTATCTGTTCCACCACAATGGTACTATAACTCAGACCTTTTCATTACCAATTATCATAGGATTTGGTACCAGTGTAAGGGCTGACGTAGATTATACTCATATTCTTGTTGGTGGTGGAAGTGAAATAACAATAAATAAGACGGGATGGTATAAAATAACATATGATGTGTCTTTTGAAGACACAACGAACAGTAGAAGTGATTCTAAATCTAGACTCCAAGTAAACGGCGTAGATGTAGCTGGGTCGGTTGCGTTTGCGTATCATAGAAATTCAAATAAGGGGTTTGACACTGGTAGTTCTACCATGAGTATTATTTTGAATCTTGGTGATGTCATTCGTGTAATGTCAGAAGAGCAAGCGGGAAACACATTAGCAACGGTTGCACATGGGTGTAGATTAAACATAGAATCAATAGATTCACCATAGGAATATAATTATGGCGGTAACAAACTATACAAGAGTGTTCTCCACGGGGTGTAACGGTGAATTAATTTCATTTATTAATGCTGATAGTAATATTACACCAATGCTATTACAAATAATAAATGACTCTACTGGTTCACCCACTGTAAGTGAATTTTGGTTTGACAGCCCGATGTCAGGATCTGAGATTATAGTTTTTGACAATTTACTTTTATCCTGGGTTTGCCCAGCACCAGTATCTGATCCGTCGGATGTTACTTTACCCAATGTGTCCATTACAAATCCACCACCAATTGGTAGTGGACTTGAGTGGAATGGAACCGAGTGGGCTTCTACAATTAGTAATGTTTGCATTAGATCTAATGGTAATATTTCTCAAACAATATCTAATAATTATGTTAATATAAATATAGGAACCAACATTCGAACCGATTCCGGTTACACTATATCTAATAACATTATCACGGTTCTTAATTCCGGATGGTATCAAGTCGCATATGATATCGGTGTTACTATGTCTGGGATTAATAATAGCGGTAATGCGTTTGCTATATCACTGTTGCGCCTTGATGGAAATATCATAAGAGGAAGCGCCGCATATTCAAGGCTTTCATCCGCAGCACCATCTGCTACGCTTATTGGTTCAAGATATACATATATTGGTGGCGGGCAGACACTCGAACTCCTCATACGAGACAATAATGGAACTCTAGTAACATTGCCGGAGTCTTCTGATATATTAATAACGCAAAAATATTAATTTAATATAGAAAGGTAATTATTATGACAACTACATTTAATAGAGAAGTTAGACCAGTAAATATTATAGTACTTAAAAACTTATTAAATAACTCTCCCAATATAACATCTACAGTTCTTAGCATAGAGTTGGACTCATCGTCTACAGCCGGAAATAATATTGTAATATATTGGAACCAGGATTTAATTGCTGTCGAAATTACTAATATGGATTCCGTTATTTCGTCATATGTTTTTATCCCGGAGGTACTAGATATTTCGCAGCTCCCACTTTCTGACCTGGGTGACATGCTTGCTGTACATTCATCTACCAAACCAAAAGTTACGGGGAAGGAGTTTTATTTAGTATGGACAGGCGCTGGTGATGATGTAATTAACGGAATTATTGGTGAGGGAGATCTGTTAACGTTTAGTTTAACCCCTGCACTTGCATCTGTTTCAAAAGAAATAAGATTTGATTCACAGTTTGGTGATGTATACATCCATGAGGGATATGCAAAGTGGAATAATGGAAGTGTGGGTGATTATATGACTGCTGCTATTGTATCAGATCCCACAATACTTCAACAGGTAGCAAATCTTGATTTAGTTGTAGATAGTTTAAATTGGGTTAAGTATGCTCCTGGTGGAGCAGGAACAGGCACAGATGGATTTTCCGCCAATCCTGTTCTGGTCCCACGTACTTTCACAAAAGACGGCGACTGGGATTATGATGGTATAAATCTTATACCAAATATTAATGGTACGGGCGTATATAAGATTTCTACTGTTGAGAGAATAGTTCACAAGTATATTAATAAAATTCCACTATGTAACTCAAGTGCTGGGTATGACCGCCTCACGTCGGATGAAACTGCATTTTTGCCATCTGGGTATTTTATTCGCGTTACGATATATAATACATCCGCAACAACGTGGAATTGCGCATTTATGTTTGAGGTATACCGCGAAAGAACTGCTGTTCCTTAATCTAACAATTGATTTCGGCGCGCCATAAGTAATTTACCTAGCCAGTTTTTTCCAAGGTGGTCTCTATCAACACCCCAAAAAACATCACCCCATGGTGCATATTCAACTAAGTAATCCCACCCGGTTTCTGATAGTAGTTTAGCAGCTTCAGATCCTGGGTTGAATTTTAATTTAATAGCACGTCTCATAACATCAACTTTTCTAGTGTCCCAATCGTCGTATGCATTTATTATACTGCCAAGTCTTTTAGCCTCCGCAGGGCTAGTTGCGTTTTGAACTAAACTACGTTCAGTCTCTATTGGCGATTTATGTGCCTGATAATAGTGTTCAGAAGTCATCCACCATTCTCCGGTTTCTGGATCAGCAAAATCAAACTTCTTGGAAAAGTTTGAAAGAAACCAATGTAGTTTATCTTCCTTACGAAAGTACATAGCCTCTGATCTCCATACTTCTAATTGTGATACATCATGTGATATTTCGTACATGTTTGCTGTACCATTACCACCAGGAAAACAGAATACTCCATCTGGCTTTGATTCCTCAAACATTATTTTATTGCGCAATATGCCAGCACGCTTGCCATATTTTTTCCAGTCTGCATCAGTTACTTCAAAGATGTCGGTTTCTATACCCAGTTCGTCTGCCCACATCTCTGCAATAGTATCAACACCGCGTGCTCCACCAGCTATTACAGTGGTTATTTTCTTTGATTTGTGAACACGCATGAGGTAATCTACAATGAAATCAACATCATTGAAATCCCTGCCGCCGCTTACTAATAATTTATATGCCATAGTGTGTTGAAATACTAATAGTTAATAACTATATTGTAATATAGCAATTACTTAGGAATTAATCAACGTTGCTAAATATCTGTAATAACTGATGCATAAACGGAGCCTTAATGGGATTTATAATAGCGAAATTATTGGCATTTCTTCCACTTGGGAATTTGCTCAAAGGCTTATCTGGGAAAATGATATTGTACGCAGGAATAGCGTTGTTTGTCGTGTTCCTGGTGTGGAGTTTTAAAGAAAAGATAAAGAACCAGGTTGAAGCGGTGTTTAAACAACAGCAACTTGAGGACACGTTAGTCTTCCAACGCCAGGAAATATCCAGACTAACGGGTATTGAAGCGGAGCGAAATAGGGCTATAGAAAAAGCAATAAAAACAAATGAGGAATTGATATTATTTATTGATAAAACAAAGCGTAAAGTACGCAGCGATGCTTTCACTCCAACCACAGCAACGCCAATACTACAGGAAGCTATTAGATCTATTTCCGAATTCGAGAATAAGGAACAGGAAACAGAAAATACTGGCAAAACTAAAAATAGTGCAATAACTGCATGGAATAGTTTGAAGAAATCAATTGGTGGTCGTAGTGATTAAGACTGCTATCATTATTGCAACGCTGGGTTTGCTGGTGGGTTGTGCATCAGCACCAACTCCTATCATAACCAGGACTAAGACGATAGTTGTAATGCCATCGGAAGCGCAATTACGGTGTCCAGAATTACCAATGGTACCTGAAAATATAGAAATAATGACCGATGCTGATGTTGCTGAATATATTCTTGAATTGTACAAGACTGGTAGGATTTGTAAGGGGTCACTAAAGGGGGTTAAGAATTTCCTACTTGAGGCTCAAAAAATAACTAGGGAAACAAACGGAAATGATTAAACATCGTACTATAATTGACGAAGTAGAAAAACAAGCTGAGGGAATGGATAAGCTTGGGTCTGAAATAAAAGACTTTTGCAGGTTGGTTGAAGAAAGTATATACGAATTCCAATCACCATCTATAATGATTGATATAGAAGAGATACCGGATATAGTTGTAAGTAAAAATTAATAACGTTTAATTTAACTTATATACCATCACATTATTAACGTTATATCCAGTAACGTTTGCTATGAGATTAGTTTTAGCATCAGCAGAATAATCTGTTGTCGCCGATTGCGCTACCAGGACGGTGTATTCATAGAACACTGATGGCGTGGCTCCAAAATCATTTTCATCGATATCACCACCATTGATCGGTATTATAAACGCATTAGCCGTTGCTGCCGGTACAACACCGCCAAAGAATAATTCCAATTGATCTATAGTTAATTGCGATACTGCGCCAGGATTTAGTGTGGTCCTCACTGAATATTGTGTAACCAGTGCCTCAGCACCAATAGGCTCCCAGGAGATGGCCCAGTAGCCTGTATCTTCATCTTGTGATACCTGATACCCTGCAACCACCCAGGCATCCCTATAATCGATCTGAACGGGTGTGAGGAGATTATCGTCAAATGGGTCTCCCGGTGGGTTCCCGACAACTCTTGCATTATATGTGATTTTGAAACGCTGCTGTCTGGTTGCCGTACGAATAGCACCCTCAGTAAGCTGGATTTCTCGTGCAACTTCGGTGCTGGTGGTTAATCCAATCGCAGTATTTGTGTAAGCAACAGCCTGAGAAGCTGGAATTGTCATCATCTTTTCTCCGGTAACGTATTATTTACTGATGCGGTGATATACTATTCTGCTATTTCCGTGAGGAATATTACCTCATCAGTAGCATCGTTGAAAACTGAGTCATTGGCGAGTAAATCAACTTCAATATTATTAGTGGCTATAATGTCTCTAATCATAAGACTTCCCAATCTACGTCCTGATGTGGTGCTCCAGTTAGTCGATATATTTGCATGTTTGAAGTCTGATACATCCCCCAGGTGAGATTTAGCCCTTACTTGTTTCAGTGATATCTGATACGGACCTGTGTCGCGACCGTATACACCCATTTTACCCCATATGAATGTTGCATTTTTGATGATAATTGAATCACCACGTCTACGGTGTAATATACCATCATGATGCCATTTACGCATGTTCGTGATGATGATTTTAGCCGGTCCAACTTTTCTGCTGATATCTATTTTTGTATTTTTGGCAATATTAGTATATGTTTTACCCCAGGCAATAGTCATTTCTGATATGCTTATGGAAGCAGCATTTCTACCTAGGTGGAATCTTCCTTCGGTGTTTAGGTGGTGTAAGAACCCAGGCCCGACGGAAATATAATCTGGAATATCAGTATCGTTTGGAAATTGTGTTATTAGATTATCATCCCAGTCTTCCTTAGTAAATGTGAAGCGTTCATCATCTTTCATGTGTGCAATAAGCCACAACTGGAAGTAAATATCAGTCACTAAATATTCTAGAATGTTGGTAATCATGGCATAATTATATCAAAAATATCAATTAAGTCAACACATGAGATCGCTTATATATGAAATTTCAGTTTCTGCATCTATAAAAACTGTGTCAGCATCAGTAAATGGTACTATTATCGGAGAATGTTTATGCATCCAGGTTAGTGTCTTTACAGCGGTATAATTGGGTTCAGATACAACAACCGGACTTGCTGGAAGTTCTCCTATTTCTGGCCATAGGAAGCTGCATATAACTCGTCGTGAACCAAAATAATCACTATTGAAGAATCTAAATATCCCATTACCGAGCCCACGTAAATTAGATTCTTTAATGTCTATTGGTTTACGCCAATATTCAGTTAAAATATCAAGTGATACTGATTTGAATTGTTGTATACAAGATCTTTCCACTGTGTGAGCCATATTAACACGCCAGCGTTTGGGGTTCATAAACGAACAATTATTTTGTTCTATAATATCTGATGCAATCTCACCTTGTAATAATCTAGTGCTTGCGTATAGTAATACAGTAGAATCAAATATTTCAGTAACGTTTACAATAATCCTCCCCGCCCTGGAGGTTCCAACGCGTGTTGGTTCTGGTGATTCTACAACTTTAAATTCCATACTCATAAAAACTCTGCACCGAAGCAAATTTCATCTTGTGCATCTGTGAAGTATGTGTTTGAAAAAATATTAGTCTCGCCATGTAGAGAACTAAGAAAATCAGATAAGTCAGCAACGTGTGGATTTAATTTGTTCTGATCAATTCTTGGAGTAACTAGTGTTCCTGTAGTAATTTCACCAATGGATGAATCGCGTAGTGCCCAATCAAGATAATGGTCTTCCTCCTTGTATCCATGATTTACTCCATCTTTCCAAAACTCCTGATAGTTTTTTATTGTTATACCACACGGGCCGTCAATCCGCTTTTGTACTCCGTTTAGGAACCACGATGAAACAACATAATCTGTTTTTATAGTAGGGTGATTACCAACGCGATGCAGCAATCCATGGTAATAGTGCTTATATAAGTTAACCATTTCTATAATAGCCGGGAAACCATCTTCTCGGTGTGGTATGAAACCATCATCACCCAGCGGTGTAGTTATAATATCTGCTACTGCTGCAAGTTCCTTACCAACATCACTGAACGTACCCCATAAAAATGCAACAACACCATACCGCTGTGCTGCTGCCGGCTTAACACCATGTGGCAGGCCGTTGCCGTCTGTTGTTTTATACAGTGGTGTGAAGAAAGCCAATGTTGGTGGTTCATCATGGAAGTTTTTAGGAACATCACGTATCACAACCATTTGTTCATAATGCGTATGAATAGTATTAGAACCGAATCTTAAGTTGGTGTGAATAACATAATTCTTATTAATATCTATAAGATCGAAGTATTCGTCTGCTGTTATTATATCAATCCAGTTTTTCACTATTGTAAATCCTATTGAATTCTGATAACAGTATCATTTCTGTTTCAGCATCACCGAGTAGATTACCATTCCATAAGTTTAATCCAGTTAATAATTCAGTTTTAATAACTCCATTGAACAGTATTATTTTATTATTATCAGAGTTCAATTCGTTAACACCCCGTGCCCAATCCATTTGAAAAAACTCACACATCCTAGTATTAAGCTTGCCTTGTATATATTCCTCTGCCATGTTTACGGCAATTAAATTCAGTGGTCTAAGGTCATCTGTAATATCAGTTCTATTGCCGTATTCTATTATTCTACCACGCGGATTAGACCAATCTATTTTAACTTTTTTTGCGTAGAACTCTGGCCATTCCGTATCTGGCCAATCTAGTAATCCAGTTGCTTTATTTTTACAGTACCAGCCATCCTCAACACAAGCCCATATAGGAATACCGTCTAATCCGTTGCTTCTTATTCCTTCTATCCACCATTCCATTTCTATGCGCTTGAATTCTTCTTTGGTGTGCGAACTATATGATGTTTCATCCATTGTGTATCCACTTACTGCTTCCTCTGCTGGTCCACCAATACGATGCCTAATTACATGAAAACATATTGGTACTGTAGCAAGACTTTCAAACTCAAGAAAAAACGTAGAATCATTCTTAGACAACCCACGTATCTGATGAGCATCACTTTCATTGAATGTTATCACGTATCCACTTTGTGTGGCTGCAATATTACTCCACCCGGTGGAGGCTTTTATTTCTTTTAATATATTATCTATTTTTGAAATTTCTTTTTCCATTTAATTAGAATATCACAGGTTTTTGAATTAAACAATTAATTTGTAGATCCGGAGTTCAGCACGCAACCGGAACTCTTGATACCGACAAAGCGGATTCTCTGCTTCGCAGAAGAAGAGCGGCATCCGTCCCGGTAAAATTACGATTTACCTGATTCCCTCAACCGGAGGACA
>ENA-ORDP01000022-ORDP01000022.1-marine-sediment-metagenome-genome-assembly--contig:-NODE-22-length-85258-cov-13.134761_pt1 | contig 85258 bp, 73 predicted proteins | sample MGYA00248627_ERZ508539 | MGnify/ENA primary metagenome ERZ508539 (study PRJEB26208, sample SAMN05571518) | marine sediment metagenome | biome: deep sea; feature: Hydrothermal vent; material...
ACAATAATCGTATCACCCGGCTTTATTTCTACCGATGAATCATCAAAACTCCAGAAAGAATCATTGTTTGCAATCACTTCACCATTTGCGCGCACAACATAGATACGGTCCTTGTCAGCCTTGTAGGTAGCGCCGCCACTACGGCTCATGTAGTCATCGCGCGAAAGTGATGCCCTGTAAATATGTGAGGTCGGGAAATGGACCTCTCCCAACACGGTTACTGATTGTGTCTTTTTCGGGATTACCAGGATATCTCCATTTTTTACCAGGATATCCCCATTCGTTAACGCAGCCAGGCTGTTTTTCTGATTGTTATTAATGATGTCTACATTACTTTTCAGGATTTTATGAAGATCAATGACCAGTCTGCCCGCAGCTTTGGTGTCTCGCAACTGGCTGATCAGCGATTTACCCAGCACCGTAGCCTGCTGTGTATTTGCCGATTTTGTACCGCTTTTTGTACTTTCAAGATTCGCTGCGGCAATGTCTGACTCTAACCTCTCGGCTAATGCATCCATTTGCTTCTGCTCTCGCTCACGCAACTCCTTGCGCATGAAAACCGCACCTTCAGTAAACGCAAGATCACTCACACCACCTGCCCGCCGCATGACAGCACTCAGGGTTTCACCACGACTGATTGTATACGTCCCCGGGAACTTCACTTCACCCAGTATTTTAATGGCTTCATTTTCAGCCCACCTTGGTACTTCCTTTATGTTTAGGTGATCATGTGACTTCAATTCCAGATCTGCAGTTTTATCGCCTGCCAGGATGGCTGCAATATCAATCTTGATATGCTCTGCCTGCCTGTATTCTTCCTTGACCGTTTTATAACGTGTGATTTCCGCATCCAGAACATAGGCAGATTCCAGCAGCTTGCCTGAAGCACGAATCAAATCACTGACTCGCATGTCCGCTTCAAGCGGGTATTCCCCGGGTGAATGAACACGCCCACCGACACTCACCTCTTGCACAGGGTGGTCATTGGTAGCCTGTAACTTTAATTCGTCAATAATGGCTTTTATACGCTTTGAACGATTTTGCTTTAAACTGAATACAATGACTTCGTCCCGGGGCTGTAGTGCCAGATTATACCTGGATACAGAATCAGCGAATGCCTTCTCCAGATCGGTAGAAATGACCTTGATTCTCCGGGTTGCCTTGATTTCCCTGCGGATCAGGACATAGTTCAGGTCTGAACCGGGTAACAAGTACTTGATCGAGGGAATGACATCCGTCAGCCTCATGCCTTTACGCCATTCCTGGCCACCCGGCCTTTCTACATTGCCTGATAGAAGAACGATATCCTCCATCTTTTCAAGCACTGAATAGATACGCAATACGTCGCCATTCTGAACGGGGACTGCATTACCTGCCTTGCTGTTTAAATCCAGTTCGATCAGGGTTTTTTCCTGATTGGCATTGATGCGTTCCAGCTGGGAGGCCTTTGGATAGGCCGTAGGCAATAACCCACCCGCCATCTTGATTATCTGACTGGTTGTTTTTTCGTTCTTCAGTTCATAAATTGCCGGCCTCCGGACTTCGCCGCCAACCCCGGCAGTCGCCCCAACCGGCGGAATAAATATAACATCACCCGGCAACAGACGTGTATCTCCGCTGGTATCACCTCGCAGCAGTAAATCGTAAAGATCAAGACGGCTTACAATTTTACCCTTTCGTTTCAGCTGGATATTTCGTAAAGAGCCAATAATCTGCACTCCACCACTGAGAAAGAGCGCATTCGTCATGGTGGATAATGAACTGACAGTATAGGAACCCGGGCGGTAGGCATCGCCCAGTACAAAGATACGTATTGATCTCAACTCACCCATGGTGATACTGGCCTTGACCCCGATCATCTGTTCGGCAATCCGCTGTTTCAGGTCTTTCTTGAGCTCGGAAAATTTCTGGCCGGCAACCGCAATAGGACCTAATTCCGGGAAATTAAGAATACCTTCCCGGGTAACAACAATAGAGTACTGCTCGTTATCCTTTCCGAATAGCTGTATCTGGATAGTGTCCCCTGGCCCGACTACATAATCCGCCGGAATTGGTATATCCGTTGCCGGTGCGAAGGTTGTGGGGACGCCGGCAAACAGGTCATAACCAAACGGTTTCAGCTTCTTGTTAATGGCTTTCTGTTGCTGATCTTCTTCCAGGTCGACAACACCTGTCTTTTTATTGGTATCGAGGGCACGACTACCGGTATCAGAAACACGCCGGTCATCCCGGTCTGGACGAGGTTCTACCAGTCGACGAGGTTCTACCAGCCGGGGTTGGGTTAGTGGTTTTTGCACCATCCCGCCGGATTGTTTGGTAACGGTATCCATGATGGCCTTTTGTTGTGCCGGTGATAACTGCTGGAACATTTTCAGCTGTTGCGGTGTCGGGGTGACGGCATTCGCAGGTAAGCTGATTAGTGCCAGTAAAGCGCTGAATATCAAACCGGTAAAACATTTGTTCATTTTGAGATAACTCTTCCGTTATATTGTGTTGTATTATCATCCCGGCCAAGGGTCAAACCTGTGCCGGTAGATGTGGGGCGACGACTGTTTATGTATTCCTCTAAAGGATTGGCGTTCTATGCTTTTACCGCAGTTTATTTTATCGCAGCCATGGGCAGCTCCCACATAATAATCGGGTATAGCTGGTATTCAGGTCTTCACCTGGACCCTGACCTGACACCCACTTGAAATTTTCATTATAATCAAAGGAATACACCCTCTGACCAGATCACTGTTATGTAATTCATGTGCTTTATATCATGTTATCGGAGAAGTGGGAAGGATAAGAGCCCTGTTCAGGATACAGAGCCGGGTTCCCGCCTGCATAAAATTGACGGCTGCGGTTCATTAAGTTCAAACAAACTCCGTGTTCGCGCCCAACTGGCCGTTTATGCCCTTTTTTAAATACATGCCCTCTGGGACCGTTCGTATCACCACTGCTGGTCCCTCTTCATTTTAACTTCCGGATTCCGGGGTGACAACCGGTTCTTTATTGCTCACCGATGACTTAATATCGCCTTTGTGTAGGCCGTAAAGTCTTCCAGATTTTTCTCCAGTATTGCCCGCAGTACCGGTATCGCCAATTTCTGATAATTATGCACTGCGATGTTCCTAAAGCCCACCATGGCCTTTAATTTTATTGAAACAGCCCCATCAATTATCCGGGCCTGTTCTAATAAATCAAATGCATTTCTACTATCCTGCGGTATACCCAGCTTACCCGTTCGTACACAATGCATTGCCAGATCGATAGATGACTCGCATGCGCGCAACAGATTAAGCACTATGGAGTCCTGGCGGGTATAGTTTGTTTCCAGCTCATCTTCATGTTGATAATATTCCTCTACGATGCGTTGTAAACAACGTTCGATGGTAGCAACCTTGTTCAGGATAATATCATCGGGCATAGACACTACCCTGCTCCTGAATATCAGACAGGATGTATTTTCTTTCTTCGTTCAGGCGTGCATAATCTGAATACACATTGTCTTCAAAGACCTCGATACCCATATAGTCCTCAACCAATATCCTGCACCCTTTTGAAATGACCTGCATCCTGAAGACCGTTGACGACTCGCGTAAATCAACAAGATCAATATCCTTGCCTACCTTGCCTCCAATCTCTTGTGCTATTTGCCAGGTATTTTGCACATCAGTAATCCGGTCTGCAAGAAAGGCAATATCAATATCACTCACGGCAGTGGACTCTCCCCGAGATTGTGAGCCAAACAAGTACACCGCGCACAGAGCCGGAATACTTGATTGAAGTATTTCCAGTATTTGCGAGATTGTATTCTCTGCGAGCCGGGTTTCCATTCGTATTGTCCCCGTTTATTTATCATAACCATTGGGCTGTTGTTTTATTTTTTAAATGCATGGCCCTATAGAATCAAGTGGTTGCAGATAGCCTGGTTACCGAAGAATATCCTTCAGGGCGTTTCACTCATAGAACCCCTGCGGGTTTCATTATGTTTACCCCACCCTTCGGGTCTGGGCATCCTCGCAATGACTGATTAATCAGAGGTTCCCTGTACATTACGTTCATTTAAGAAATTCTCGAAGTAATCAATAGTCGGCTTCAGCCCGTCATCCAGTTTAATGCCAGGTTCCCAGCCCAGTTCCTTTTTTGCCAGGGTGATATCCGGGCATCGCTGGGTCGGATCGTCGCTGGGCAGGGGTTCATATTTGATTTTTGAGCCCGAGCCGATCATCTCGATCACCTTTTCAGCCAGCTCCCTGATCGTGAACTCGTCGGGATTGCCCATGTTAATCGGGCCGGTGACTTCATCTGGTGTATCCATTAACCTGATAAAACCACTGATCAGGTCATCGACATAGCAGAATGACCGCGTCTGGCTGCCATCACCATAAATGGTGATATCCTTGCCGGTCAGCGCCTGTACAATGAAGTTGGAAACAACACGCCCGTCATTCGGGTGCATCCTGGGACCATAGGTATTGAATATTCTGGCGACCTTGATATTCAGGCCATGTTGCCTGCGATAATCGAAAAAAAGTGTTTCCGCACACCGCTTGCCCTCGTCATAACAGGAACGGACACCATTCGGATTCACATGTCCCCAGTAATCCTCGGTTTGCGGGTGAACCTGCGGGTCGCCATAGACCTCACTGGTTGATGCCTGCATGATCCTGGCCTTGATGCGTTTGGCCAGACCCAGCATGTTGATCGCGCCATGCACACTGGTTTTTGTTGTCTGCACAGGGTCAAACTGGTAATGAATCGGTGAGGCCGGGCAGGCCAGATTATAGATCTCGTCAACCTCGACATAAAGGGGGAAGGTCACGTCATGGCGCATCACCTCGAAATGGGGGTTATCCAGCAAACCCAGAATATTGTCTTTGGTGCCGGTAAAGTAATTATCCAGGCAGATGACGTCCTTGCCCTGTTCAAGCAGGCGTTCACACAAATGTGAGCCTAAAAATCCTGCCCCGCCTGTGACCAGAACCCGGGATCTTTGTAATTCGTACATTCTTTATTTAAGTCCTGCAAAACATTAAATTCAGCTATACCTTACCTGTATAGGCCGTAGATGCCAAATATAACATATTGATCTGAAGATAATCACTTCCTGAATGCCAGGAAAGCGCCGAATTATTTAATGGCCGATCCTGAACTGCATGCCCCACTCAGTTGCCTGCCCTGACCTTTATATAATCCGTTATTTCTGCCAGTGTCTTTTCACGCATATCTCCCCCACCCAGCCAGGCCTTGTGCCAGTCTACAATTCTTTCCAGGGCCTCTTCCAGCCCCCACACCGGATGCCAGTCAAGACCCGTTGTTGCCTTTGAACAATCCAGTTTCAAATAACCGGCTTCATGGGGGTGCGTACCCGGATCCACGTTCCAGTCTGCCCCTTCACCCCAGATATTGGCCATTTTTTCTACAATCCACTGCACGGGTCTTGCATCGGTATCATCCGGACCAAAATTCCAGGCCTCGGCATACTCCGTACCGTGAACATAAAGCTGTTCTGCCAGCATAAGATAACCGCAGAGGGGTTCGAGTACATGTTGCCAGGGTCTGACGGCATCGGGGAACCTGATTTCGACTGCCTGCTTTTTTTCAAATGCCCTGAGGGTATCAGGAATCAGCCTGTCCAGCGCCCAATCGCCCCCGCCAATGACATTACCGGCCCGGACAGAGGCAAGGGCACAACCATGTTCGTGATGATTTTTTTCATTGAAGAATGAGTGTCTGAAAGATGAGGTGACAAGCTCGGCACAACCTTTGCTGTTGCTATAGGGATCGGCCCCGCCCATACGTTCATTTTCACGATATCCCCAGACCCATTCCCTGTTCTCGTAACACTTGTCCGTTGTGATATTAACAACCGCCTTTATGCCACCTGTTTTACGAATTGCCTCGAATAAATGCACGGTTCCCATCACATTGGTTGCATAGGTTTCAACCGGGGTATCATATGAAAGGCGAACCAGTGACTGGGCCGCCATGTGGATAACGATTTCTGGTCTGAATGCTGCCAGGCTTTTATGCAATTCATCAAAATTCCTGATATCACCTTGCTGTGAATCCATGCCATCTGCAACCCGGGCCTCATGGAACAGGGCGGGGTCAGTCGGCGCCGGCAAAGAGAAGCCTCGGATCTCGGAACCCATAGACTGCAACCAGAGGGACAGCCAGCTACCCTTGAAGCCGGTGTGCCCGGTCAGAAATACGCGTTTACCTTGCCAGAATAACGTATTCACTGCTTTCTATTCCCCCCCACAAATTAAACCACCCCGCAGCAAGCTGACGGGGTATTAAACCCTCAGAGATTCAAATCAGCGTTCAGCTGCGCGAAACCTTAAAATATTGATTACAGTCAGACAACCGTTTATCTTATACTGTCCCGGCACAGGCCAATGAATATAACATACTGAATAAAATAACATAATGCCCAGGTTTCTATTTCAATTAATCATTCTGTCGCTGGCATTGAACCAGTTTGCCCTTGCTTCACCAAAACCACGACCTGCGATGTTGCGCCTGACTGCTGAAGAAATCACCTTGCCCGGGAATGAAAAAACGGGATTACTGGGTGGTAGCTACCTTGTCCACCTCAATCGCTACCTGTATGCAGGATTTGGGATCTATGGTGCGGTTAGTGGTCAACGAGGTGGATTTTTTACCGGCGGCATGGAAACGGGCATTAAAAAACGGCTGGGCAGGCAACTGGAACTGGACGCCGGTATTTTTATCGGTGGCGGTGGTGGTGGCGGTGCACCCCAGGGTGGCGGGCTGATGCTCCGGCCCCATATCGGCATGTCATACCTTACACCTGTTGGCAAAATCGGCCTGCAATACAGCCAGATCAAATTTCCGAATGGTTCCATAAACAGTACACAAGCATCTGTTGTATTCGAAAAACCATTGTCACTTTTAATATCGGGTGACTGGGGAAAAACCAGTCGGGTAAGTTCTGTTGATGATAACTATCTCGGTAAAAACCGGCCGGCATCACAGGATTTTTCCCTGTTGATACAGAATTACGACTTGCCTGCCGGCACACGAAATACCCGTGGACAGGTACAGGATGCCGATATGTCGCTTGTCGGGGTGGAATGGGACACCTATTTTCACAAAAATACCTTCCTCAGGCTCCAGGCCCTTGGCGCAATGAGGGGTAACAGTGACGGCTACGCCTCTATTCTGCTGGGCCTGGGATATGATTACCAGTTGCCGGGGCAGAACAACCTGAAACTGGCGGTGAGTCTGGGTGCATCGGGAGGGGGTAACGTAGATACCGGCGGGGGGTTTATTGCCGACACCAGCCTGAATCTTCAACATCGATTTAATAACGGCCTGTTACTGGGTCTGAAGGCAGGATTCCAGAATGCACCCGATGGGGATTTTGAGGCAACCTCACTCGGAATTTATATTGGCCACAGTGACCGCCCTCCGAAAAAACCAAACCCCGGCGGGTTGAATATCAAACCACGCCACTGGCGTATTCGTGCAACCCACCAGACGTATCTGCCAAAAGGGGATACACGGCGAAAATCACAAACCACACCGGATAACCGCAATATTAATCTGTTTGGCCTGCAGGCCGATATTATGGTCAACCGTAATATTTACCTGACGGGACAGGCCATAGGCGCATACGATGGCGGGGCCGGCGGTTATGCCGCAGGCCTGATTGGAACCGGAATCATCTTTCCGCTCCATAAAAAAAACCGGCTCGTGCTAAATGCAGAGGTGCTGGCCGGTGCGGCCGGAGGGGGTGGTCTGGCAATCGGTGACGGGCTGGTGACACAGGCCATGATCGGAATTGGTTACCGGACATCACGCAGTACCAGTTTGCGCGCATCGTACGGGATGTTTAAATCGATAAATGGAACATTCGAGGCCAATGTCATTAATCTGAGTTTTGCCCTGAGACTGACGACACTGACCTGGAAATAATAATCGGCTGAAAGTACTATCTCATGAAATCCCTCTTTGTCGACCGATAACATACACATATAGTCGACAGGGCGATTCCCCGGGCTGAAACGGGTAGATCGCTGATGGGCCGGGGTCATAAAAAATGATCGATAAAAAAGAAAATAACTGCCTGTATTATATCACCACCCCCTTCCTGAGGGGGATTGCCCTGCTATGGAAGCCTGACTGGATATGCGTGGCAGTAATATAATCATTCGCGGTATCAGCCTGGTGTTACTCGGCAGCCTGTTATGGTTGCAGACATCGGACAGCCCGCTGATCAATAATATTCGTGAGCGTTTGGATAATATTGCCTATGATATTCGCCTTGCCAGTACCTTACCGAAAACCACATCCGAAACACCCCGGATTGTCATCATCGATATTGATGAAAAAAGTCTTAAGGAAACGGGTCAATGGCCCTGGCCTCGCAATAAAATGGCACTGCTAACCGACCAATTATTTGAGGCCGGGGCCCTGGTTGTCGGTTTTGATATTGTCTTTGCAGAAAAAGATCGCAATAGCGCCAGGGAAGTACTGAACCATTTCCAGATGCACGAAATTCAAAGCCCGGACACAATGTCAGATCTCAAAAACATGATCCCGGAATTCAATTATGACGAACAATTCAGTAACAGCTTTAAAGACCGCGATGTGGTACTGGGTTATGTCCTGCATAACCGTTCACATACCCTGACCGGGAAACTGCCACCCCCGCTCACAGTAACCAATATCAATGACGCCATGCTGGCCAGTTTACCTGAAGCTGAAGCCTATACGGCCAACCTGGCCATCATGCATAAACACCATCCCGCCGGCGGCTTTTTCACGACAAGACCCGACCGTGACGGCATTATTCGAAAGACACCACTGATTTTGCGCTACAAGGATAAGATATACCCGTCGCTGGCCCTGGAAATAACACGCCTGTTCCTGCTGCTGGATGAGGTCAGCATTGATATGCATAAATTGGGCAGGGACAATGCCATGGAGCACCTGATACTGGGAAAGAACAGAATCCCGACTGATGGTCTGGGAAATGTCCTGATTCCGTATCAGGGTAGACAAAATACCTTTCAAACACTGTCTGCAAGCGATATTCTCAATAAACGCATTGCCCCGGCAAGAATAAATAACAAGATTATCCTGATCGGCACAAGCGCCCAGGGCCTTTTTGATATGCGAACCACCCCGTTACAGGCCAATGTGCCGGGGGTTGAGATTCATGCAAGCCTGGTTCATGCCCTGATACAGGGTAAATTTCCCTATGAACCATCCTGGGCTGCGGGCGCAAATTTTTTCATGATCCTGATTATCGGCCTTGTCCTGATTCTATTGTTGCCGCGGCTGAGTGCGGTATGGATCATTGTCTCGAGTACGTTATTATTATTTGCCGTTGTTGTCGCTAATTTCTCACTGTGGCACTCACAAGGGCTGGTCCTGGCCCTGTCTGTCCCACTGATTACGGTATTCGCCCTTTCCTCATACTACCTCGCACGCGGGTTTATATCTGAAACCCTCAATCGTAAAAAGATATCCAGTATATTTGGACAATATGTTCCACCACACCTGGTTGAACAAATGAACCGGGACCCCGAGCATTACCATGTCCAGGGTGAGACCAGGGAACTAACCGTTTTGTTTGCAGACATTGTTGGCTTTACAGCCATCTCTGAAAAACTATCCGCTAACGAACTCAAGGACCTTCTTAACCGGTTTTTTACACCCATGACACGGATCATTTTTACCCATAAAGGCACGATTGATAAATATGTCGGCGATATGATCATGGCCTTCTGGGGGGCACCTGTTGTAGATGATAAACATGCTTCACACAGCCTCGATGCAGCCATGGACATGCTGAAAGAAGTGAAACAGCTTCAACACACTTTTGCGTTGGCAGGTTACCCGGCCATGCAAATTGGTATCGGTATCAACACCGGAATAATGAGTGTGGGTGACATGGGCTCTGAATTCCGTCGTGCCTATACGGTTCTGGGTGATGCGGTCAACCTGGCTTCAAGACTGGAAGGCCTGACACGCTACTACGGCTGCGACCTGATCGTGAGTGAACACACAAAACAGCAGTGTGACGATTATGTTTTTCAGGAACTTGACCGGGTATGTGTAAAGGGTAAACAGGAGCCGGTTACAATCTATAGTCCTGTTTGCAGAAAAGCTGAAGCGGTTGATCTTCTGCTCAATGAGCTCGAACTGCATGAACGGGGTCTTGGGCACTACCGGCTCCAGAACTGGATTGATGCCGGACAATGTTTTTCGACATTGAGAAAAAACTTTCCTGGCAAAATCCTGTATGAAGTCTATCTTGACCGGATTAGCAAACTCCGGCAGCAGGACCTGGCCGAGGACTGGAATGGGGTTTACGACCGGCGGAGTAAGTAATTCTGTCCCCAAATATTTCGAAGTCACGGGACCGTTTGACTCTTTTACAAATGAATGGCCCTTTGATCACTCCCGCACAGCCTTGAATTAAACCTGGATTCAACAGGCAGGCCGGCCACCCGCACACTCCGCAGTAAACTGCCCTTCCACATATATGTTGGGATTGGAAATGGCTTCCAGGTCAAACCCCCCGCCAATGGCCTCAACGTTTGGCCCTATCAGAATAGTTGGAATGGCGCCCTGTACAGGGGTTCCCCCGCTATTCACATAACCGCTAACTGTCCCGCCAGTATTAATTCTGGGACCGACCAGATTACCCGTAAAAGTCATATTCCAGAAATCACCGTTTGTAATAATCAAGCTGCCATTGGTAACAGCCCCGGTACTGAAATTGATATCGGCATTGAAGTTGAGACTGGTCACCATGCCGCCACTGCCTCCGCCAATAAAACCCAGTACATTGGAATAGTTTACAGTCGTGCCACTTCTCGCCGTGATTGCTGCCGCAGGTGGCAACTGGAACGTACCCCAGAACAGGGGACCGGACCAGAATACCTTGACAGTAGGGTCTGTGCTGTCTTTCTGTATCTCGACCGGGGTTTGCGACCCGTTCCAGACACCCCAGCTCGCACTATAATAGCTGTTTGAACCCGAAGCATTCAATGCAGCACCCCCCTGGCGCACAACGTCGTTAATAGTTGATGTGGCGAAATTGGTATCACCCGGCTTAGCTGTCATATCCGTCAGTATCGGGCTGCCACCCGAACCATCTGTCGCCAGACCACCCGCGAACACGGGGGCATTGGCACCGGCATAGATCCCCAGTCCGACAAAGGTCATTGCCTGAAGTTCTGCGCTGGTCAATCGCTGATCCACGGCACCTGTGGAAATGACAGTTGAATCCGGTGTTATTGAAATACCGGTTGCATCTGCTGTACTGGTCGTCGGGTCAGATGATACCACCGGGTCTGTAGACAGCAGGTTTGTGTCTCCGCTATCCAGGGCAACATCGGCCGTGTCCGTCTCTGTTGTACTACTGGAGGCAGTCGTTACTGAATCACCCGATGTATCGGACGCGGCTGAGCCTGACTGATCTGTCGTCGTCTTCTGTGCTGTTTTGGCCGGTTTTTGTGGCGCCACACTTGCCTGCCTGAACACGGCCGGTGGTTTCAACAAGCCCTGGGGAGGGGTATTAATATCAGGAACATAGGCATAATTAAAGTCTGAACCCATGCCAAGATCCATACCCCCGGTATTATTCCTGATGGTTATACCCCCCTTCCAGACGGCTACATACAAGCCTTTTTGCAAGGCCAGCTCATATACAGTCCCTCGTATGCCGATTGTTCCTGATGATGTTTTTAACTGGTAGGTCTTCGGGTCTTTCTTGCCTATCACTCCGGTGATGGCACGCATACTACCCTTGATGAGTCTGCCTATGCTCCAGTTTTTTCCTTCTCCTTCCTGCTGGTAATTGTATCTGGCAATATAGAATTCCGTATCCGGCTTTAATGACACCAATGCACCATCCGAAAAACGAATCTGGGCATATGTCCCTGCTGTTGTTTTCAATGTATCGCCTTCATAAAAAACAGATCTGCGTTTGAGCTGTCTGGCCTGATTTTCTGCATTAATGGCCTGCAAATCGCCCTTGACTGATATGACCTTTCCGGCCATGGTCGGTGATGCCATAACAGGCGAAATCTGGAGACTCCAGATAACAGAAAATATCAATAACAATTTAAGTTTCATGGTTGCTATTCTCATTTAAGACGATAACTGAATGTGACACTAAACTGGTTACGATCATAATCATAAATCGGCACATTGGAATTATTGTCAGCCAGATCCAGCTTGGCTTTAACTGACCAGTCCTTGTTTATGGTTTTGTTCCAGCCAAACAGGAAATTAATATACCTGTCATGTCGGGTAACGGCAAAAACAGGATCAGGCTGTTTGTGTTTCGCCCTTTGCACTGATAATACGCCATACAGAACCTGCTTTTTATTCAGCGCCCACTGCAAGCCGGTACGCATGCCCAGATAGATCCTGGAATAATGTGCCCCGTTGCTGTTCACTGCATCCTCGTTTCCTGCAAAGGCACTGGCTGAAAATACCTTTCCTGCCCCCGCCAGTTTTTTTGTCCAGCTTGTCCCGGCCAGGACAAGATTGACATTGCGCTCACTCGCAGTGTCATAGCGGATAAAACCACCCTGGGTATACAAGCTGGCACTGTCTTTAGCAGAAATTTTATGCTTCCAGCTTACCCCTGCTGTTACCAGTTTCCGGTAGGGGCTACTATCAAGAAACAGGCGATGGAACTGAACGGGTATCTCTATCCTGTTTTTATTTTTTTTAAAAATATAGCTACCTTGTATTCCAAGTGAAGTTGTGTCGAATTCATGGTATCCGGCATGCGTTAACTGCTTCAGCCCGATGGATGTCTTAAACCCACTGTACTTGTTCTGCCTCTTCATCATCGAGGCCTTAACCTTCATGCCGGTATAAAAGGCACCGATTTCCCTGTTGGAAGCACCCAGAATGACAACCCCCAGGGCCGGGATAGTAACGCTTGCATCACTGGTTGCCGAATTGATGTTGCTGCTATACCCGGCTGTAATACTGGCATCAATATGATTCTGTACGGAAAGTGATTGCTGCTGCTTGCGAATTCTGTCAAGAAAATACTTTATCCGTCTCTGAACATTTTCGGGAGGGTTTTGCTTCAGAACAAGATTAAACTCGGTTTTGGCTGCCTTCCAGTTACCCTGCATCGTGTGGGCGCGACCCAGTTCCAGTCTTGCCCGGTGGTTGAATGGTTGCAACATCAGTACGCGTTCAAAGGCAAACACGGCCAATTGTGGTTTACCACTGGCCATCGCCGCCATTCCGTAGACAAAATCAAAAGCAGGCCCCCCTTCCAGTTCCGTCTGGTTCTTTTTTGCCAATTCAAAGGCCTTTGATGCCTCGCCTTTGTTAAGGAATTTCTGAATTTCTTCAATACTGCCCGCAATGGATATTTGTGAAAAGATCAATAAAAACAATAAATAATAACGAATCATCCCTCTATCCCTGTTATTTTTATTCATTCAACTGCATTCACTTTATTCGGCAGTTTGAATTCTTATCGACAAAAAAAGGAAATGCTGTAGCAGGAAAACCAATGATTTTTCTACTAAATTACTCCACTGACTGCGCGAGGTATTATTTGGACAGGAGCGGCCAAAGAGCCATTCATTAGAGAAATAAATAAACGGTCTCACAGCCACGATCAAAAAAATTCGCAGGATAGAAAAAATAGTGATTGTGGGAGCGACATTCCTGTCGCGATTATCGTGCCTGGAAAGGCACTCCCACAGAAAAGCTGCTCCTACTGTTTATCCACACCGTCCGGACGCGGAGAAAAACAACTACTGCATGAAGTGTAACAACATACCGTTCAGACGATTCACATAGGAAGCGGGGTCCTTCAACTGGCCGCCCTCGCTCAGCATGGCCTGGTCAAACAGGATACTGCTCCAGTCATTAAAACGTGTTTCGTCACTTTCATCCTTGATCTTGACGATAATCGGGTGCTCCGGGTTGATCTCCAGTGAAGGATTGAGATTGGGCACATCATGCCCTGCCTGTTTAAGCATATTTTGCAGGGACACATTCATGTCACCTTCTTCCACCACGAGACAGGCAGGTGATGTTGTCAGGCGATGGCTGACACGTACGTCCTTGACCCGTTCACCCAGGCTTTTCTTCATACGTTCGGTAATCGCCTTGAATTCTTTCTCTGTTTCCCTGGCCTTTTTCTCTTCTTCCTTGTCACTCATGTCACCCAGATCCAGCTCACCCTTGGCGACGGACTGGAATTTCCTGCCATCAAAATCCTGCATATGTGACATCATCCATTCATCGACACGTTCATGCATCAACAGTACTTCCAGGCCCTTTTTGCGAAAGACCTCAAGATGAGGGCTGTTTTTGGCTGCCGCAAAGCTGTCGGCCGTCACGAAGTAAATGCTGTCCTGCCCTTCCTTCATGCGACCAATATAGTCCTCGATACTGACATCCGGGGTTTCACTGTCCGATTGTGTAGACGAAAAGCGCATTAATTTTAATATCGCATCCCGGTTTGCAAAATCCTCGGCTGGCCCCTCTTTCAGGACAGCGCCAAAATTTTTCCAGAATTCTGCATACTGCTCCTTGTCATCTTTTGCCATTTTGGCCAGGTGGGCAAGAATCTTTTTCACAGAGCCGGCTTTAATGGTGGACACTATTTTATTGTTCTGCAAAATTTCGCGTGAAATATTCAGGGGCAAATCATCCGAATCAACCAGGCCACGTACAAAACGCAGATAGCCGGGTATAAGTTGCTCGGCATCATCCATAATAAAGACACGTTTTACATAAAGCTTGACGCCATGTCGCTTGTCTCTGTCCCATAAGTCAAAAGGCGCGCGTTTGGGGATATAAAACAAGGTGATATAGGACTGCGTGCCTTCTACCTGATTATGTAACCAGCTTTGCGGGTCTTCAAAATCATGTGCGACATGTTTGTAAAATTCCTTGTACTCGTCGTCCGAAATTTCCTTTCTGGATCGTACCCATAACGCCGATGCCTGGTTAACGGTTTCGTATTCATCCTGCTTGTCCTCTTGCTGCGACTTCATCAGGATGGGCAGGTTAATATGATCTGAATATTTTTTGATGATACTGTTTAACCTGAAGTATTCCAGAAACTCGTCTTCACCTTCCCGCAGGTGCAGGGTAACGCTTGTGCCACGTGAGGCTTTTTCGATGGTCTCCAGACTGAAACTGCCTTCGCCGGATGATTCCCAGCGCACACCATGACCGGATGTCAGGCCCGCACGTCTGGTTTCCAGGGTGACCTTGTCTGCAATAATAAAGGTTGAGTAAAATCCCACGCCAAACTGACCAATCAGGTTTGTATCTTTTGCCTGGTCACCCGTAAGACTTTCAAAGAATTTTTTAGTACCGGATTTTGCAATGATGCCAATATTGTCTGTCACTTCCTGCCGATTCATGCCGATGCCATTATCTGTCAGCGTAAGGGTTCTGGCATCCTTGTCAAAATCGACTGTTATTTGAAGTTCTGAATCATCTTCATAAAGGGCGTCATCACTTAATGCTTCAAAACGTAACTTGTCGCAGGCATCAGAGGCATTGGATATCAACTCGCGTAAAAAAATCTCTTTATCAGAATAAAGCGAGTGAACCATTAATGACAGCAACTGTTTCGCTTCGGCCTGAAAATCCAGGGTTTCTTTATGTGTATCCACGTTTATATCCTCACTTCTTGAAATAATGTTTAATAAACCTCCCGCCCCGAGAGATCAGGATGGGAGTACTCTGCAATTATACCTGAATAAAGCTGGTGGTATTTGATCACCACCCCCCTGCCCCTCGGCTTTCACTCCAGGTTTCGCCCTGCCGACTCTTTCCGTGAAGGAGGGGAGCAACACCGGGTAACAATAATATGGTAACGAAAATGCTAATTACAAGTAACATTCAACATCACGGTTGTCCCGTGAACCTGTAATGAATGTAGTTGAAAAGTAAGCGGGCAGGTACGTTTCGGGCTGGATTGAGCAATCCGGATATGAAACCGCTAAGCCTGATCAAGACACGCAAAACATGCCATCCATGGCGGCTCGGCTGCCGCATCCGTGCGGCAGACGGTCTTTATCAGGCTTGCCGGTTCCATGTCCTCACCTTGATGTGTGCCTCATAAAGTTAACATAGAATCATCCGCTGGATGGCATGACTGATGGCAAGCTCTTATCAATGCGGTTAACGGATGAACCCAGGTCCACCCCCTCATGCACGAGTAACCAGTGTTTGATATTGACCTTGCCGGTTTCCCGGTCACCGTCATAGCCTCCGATGCCGGTTTTTGACAAAATGCGATGGCAGGGTACAACAATGGGGATAGGGTTGGCCCGACAGGCATTGCCGACGGCCCTTGGGCTGGTGCCCAGTTCATGCGCAACCTCACCGTAAAACAGGGTCTGGCCCTGTTTCAGTTTCGTCAGTCTGCACCAGATTTTTTTCTGGAAGTCCGTACCCTGCATATTGCAGATGAGGTCAAAGCCGGCATCGGGATCTGCAAAATAAGCCTGTATCTGGCTTACCACTCTGGCAGCCATATCTCCATCCGGTTTGGCAAGCCCTGTTCGCCGGTCAAGAAAACGGATTCCCGTCAGCTTTTCATGCCGGACTATAATAGCCAGCCTTCCAATCGGACTATCGATGACGGCGCTAAAGTTACTCTGTTTCATGCTGGCTCCCCGATGCTGCGTGATTACCCTTGTTGGATTGTAACCAGATTTGCTGGATCTTGTTCCTGATGACAACCCGGCGACTGGACTCTTTTGTGATAGCCAGCAGCTTATTATACAGGCGACTGGCGTCCTCATAGTCACCTGCAGACATGAGGGCCTCGGCGGCATGATAACGCGCCGTTTGTGCCCAGGGGTCCATCGCCCTGTTGTCCAGCAGACCGGCAGAACGAAGGTAAAAACGGGCCGCCTGCATGTATTTTTTTTCACTCTTGTATGAATCCGCTATCCAGTACAGTATCTCACGTTTCAACTGGCCGCGATGACCTTCCAGTGGCAGGCTCCCGAACAACTCGATCGCATCGTGATGACGGCCAACGGTTTGCAGATCAAACAGCACTTGTATCATCCTGTCCATCTGTTTAGGGTCCAGGGCCGGTGACTCTTTCAGCAAATCCTTCAATGCCTGCACACCGTTATCAAGCTCACCGGCCAGAATCATGATTCTGGCGCGACGCATCATCCAGAACAACCTGTCGGTCCCCTTCGGGGGCTCTGTCACCGTTTTTATCAATAGTGAAGCCATGGCGATATCGGCATTTGATAAAGCTTTATCGACCAGCCTGCGACGGATCTCTTCGGGAATGTATTTCACTTTTTCGTGTTGTGCCTTTACAAGGTACAGCTTCTGCAATAGCGACAAACCCTGTTTATGTTTACCCAGCAGGGTTGCAAACAACTCATAGGCCAGTTTCCGGGTCTGTTGTCGTTGTGAATCCCGGCTCAAAACAGCAAACAAGGCCATGGCCTGCATGGGTTTTTTATCCATCAGGTTGGATGCAGTGGTAAACCAGGCCTCATCGTTACCGATCAGTAATTGTAACTGGTTGCCAAGCATGCGTCCGTACCCCTCATACAATCGCCACAAATCATCGCCGCTGACAGGGAATAGCAGCTTTTCAACCTGTGAAAATGATTGTTTGTCATTGATCAGCAAAAGGGCATTCTGTAATGCACGAATGGCAGAGACATAGTCACCTTTTTCTCTGGCAGCCCTGGAGGCGATGACCCAGAATTGTCTTCGGGTTGTCGATGAAAATTTTTTCTTTCTCGCCAGGGTGCGTGTACGGGACAGGATAACCCCGGGTTTCACCTTGCCTGCCTTTAGTTGTGCCAGATAATAGATGGTCCGGGAATGCATATGCGTTTGCCGTGCCATTAATACTTGTGCATCGTATGGCTTGCCTGTCAGGATAAGTACGGTTGCCCGCAGACGCTTCCACTCATCCGTTGGGCTGGAATTATCCTGCTCATAGCGCAACATTGCTGTTTCGGCATCATGACTGTTCCCGCCTACAAGATAGGCCTGAATAATCAGTTGCCTCCAGACAGGTAAAACACCTTCGATTAACTTCCCTTCATTGTCACGGCTGTAATTCCAGACAAGATCGCGCAGTGTCTCCAGCGCAGATGCCGTGTTTTTTTTCTCAATTTGCGCACGCGCCACCTGTTCGATGGCCCATCGCCGATAGTCGACAGGGGTTTCTTTCGGCAGCCCCTTTAAACGATTTATCAAACTGTGCCAGTCTTTTTTCTGCCGATACAGGCTGATTCGCCTGCTTTCCCACTGTAGCCACTGCTCCGGGCTTGTTTCAGGTTTAGACTGCTCAGTATCGAGTATCTGTAACGCCAGTGTCGATGCACCAGACTGCATCAGCAGTTCAACCTCGCCGGGATCGGCACCGAAAAGCACTTGCCATCCCGACAGGCAACTGAAAAAAAGGAAAACCTTGATATAAAAGCGAAACTTCATATTATCTGTCTATATGATTTTGTAACCTGCAATACTTTTGTCCCGTTAACTTTATGAGGCACATTTCAATGTGAGGACATGGAACCGGTAAGCCTGCAAACAAAAAAACGGGCACCCTGTTAAGGATACCCGTTTTCCAGACTGAATCAATTTACCTGTCGGCCTTACCGACGGGCAAACAACGATTATCTTGACAATTTTTCCTTGATACGTGCTGCCTTGCCTGTCAGGTCTCGCAGATAATAAAGCTTGGCACGACGTACATCACCACGACGTTTAACCTTGATCGAGGCAACCGCAGGGCTATAGGTCTGGAATACACGTTCCACACCCTCGCCATGTGAAATCTTGCGAACTGTAAACGCAGAGTTCAAACCACGATTACGCTTCGCAATAACCACGCCTTCAAAGGCCTGCAAGCGTTCACGCGTGCCTTCCTTGACCTTGACCTGTACGACGATGGTGTCGCCCGGGGAAAAATCAGGTACTTCACGTCCCATTTGTTCTTTATCAAGTTCTTCAATGATTTTACTCATGCCTGCAAGCCTCTATTTACCGGTATTATTTCCAATTAACTTTTCAAATTCTTCAATATATTCATCCAGCAACACCTGTTGCCTGTCATCCAGCTCATGGTCCTGCAGTAAATCAGGCCGTCTTTGCCAGGTTCTGCCCAGTGACTGCTTCAGACGCCACCGTTCGATATTACTGTGATTCCCGCTGAGAAGTACGTCCGGTACCTTCAGCCCTGCTATTTCTTCCGGGCGGGTGTAATGCGGGTAATCCAGCAAGCCACCCATGAATGAATCAAGCTGTGCCGATTCCCCGTCACCCAGCGCCCCTTCCTGCAAGCGGGTAGTGGCATCGATAACCACCATGGCAGCCAATTCGCCACCACTCAGGACATAGTCACCAACTGACCATTCCTCGTCGATATCCAGTTCTACCAGACGTTCATCTATGCCTTCATATCGCCCGGCCACCAGGATCAAATTTTGCTGTGCCAGGTCATTGACAGCCTGTTGATCCAGCCTGCGTCCCTGTGGTGACAAATAGATCACCCGAGACACTCTGCCAGTGTCCTGTTCGGCTGTCCTGCGTGCCGCCTTGATGGCTTCATGCAAGGGTTCAACCTTCATCAACATCCCCGGACCACCACCATAAGGCTTGTCATCAACGGTACGATGCCTGTCGTGCGTATAATTTCGCGGGTTCCACAACACCAGATCCAGGATACCGGATTTGAGTGCCTTGCCGGTTATTCCACACTCCGCAACGGTCTGCACCATTTCCGGAAAAAGTGTCACCACATCAATACGCATCTGAATCATTCAGAAATCGGGATCCCAGTCGACCCGGATAACTTCTTCCTCCAGGTCAATATCCCTGATCACCTGGCCCCATATATAAGGTACCAGCCGCTCACGGTCCCCGCTTACTATCATGACGTCATTGGAGCCTGTTTCTATCAGGCGTTCAACAACACCAAAATTAATCTCGTCCTGGTTGATGACCTGTAAACCGGTCAGGTCATTCCAGTAAAATTCATTCTCTGCCAGCCTGGGTAATTGCTCTTGTCTCAGTGCAATTTCATTGCCGATCAGTTTGCTGGCTGCATCACGATCATCATAACTGCCGAGCTTGGCAACAACACCCTTGCCCTGACGCCTGCCCTGTTCCAGCTTCACTTCATTCCAGCCATCGACCGTTCCGAGAATCCAGGGACTGAACTGAATGATGTTTTCCCGTGGCTGTGTGTAGGAAAAGACCTTGACCCAGCCATTGACGCCAAACAGGCCGGAAACATGGCCTACAATCACGTAATCGTTCGGCGTATCCTGCATGATTATCAGGACCTGTAACCGAAACAGGGTATTAAGCAGCAGCCTGTTTGATCAGCGTGGCGACACGCTCACTGGGCCGGGCTCCCCTGGATACCCAATGCTCGATACGTGCCGTATCAAGACGAATTCTTTCCTCGTTGCCTTTGGCAACCGGGTTAAAAAACCCGAGGCGTTCAATATAACGACCATCACGACGATTACGCGAATCCGTCACGACAACGTGATAAAACGGATTTTTCTTGGAGCCACCACGGGCCAGACGAATGACTACCATCTCGCTTATTCCTCAATTATTAACCACTAAAGTTGCCTGTCATCTCTGACAGCTGAATCGAGGGGATTTTACGCTATTTTGAGCAAATGTGAAGGGAAATTACTGATAAATTCGACCATTCCTGCAAAAAATCGATGGATATTGACCTGGAAATAAATGACCCCGCAGCAAGCTATGAAGATATCGCCCTTTCAGTTGGCTACAGGGAATCAACCCGACTAAAAAGGCATACCCGGCGGCATATTGCCCTTCAGGCCACGCAACATTTTTGCCATACCACCCCTGGCCATTTTCTTCATCATTTTCTGCATCTGGGTAAACTGCTTCAGCAATCGGTTCACGTCCTGCACCTGTGTGCCGGAGCCGGCCGCAATGCGTTTTTTCCGGGAACCCTTGATAATCGTCGGGTGAATGCGCTCCTGCGGGGTCATGGAGTTGATTATAGCGATCAACCTGTTGAAATCTTTGTCATTTACCCTGGATTTTACATTTTGAGGCAACCCGGACATGCCAGGCATCTTGTCCATCAGCCCGGCAATGCCGCCCATATTATTCATCTGCAACATCTGGTCACGGAAGTCATCGAGATCAAACCTCTTACCTTTTTTAAGTTTTTTCTCAAGCTTCTGTACCTTGTCCTGATCTACCTTCTGCTGTACTTCCTCGACCAGACTGAGCACATCCCCCATGCCCAGTATCCGTGAGGCCACCCGGTCGGGGTGGAAGGGGTCCAGGGCATCGGTCTTTTCACCCGCACCAAAGAATTTGATCGGTTTACCGGTGATCTGCCTGATCGACAAGGCCGCCCCGCCACGGGCATCACCATCGGTTTTTGTGAGGATCACACCGGTCAATGGCAATGCCTCATCGAAGGCACGCGCCGTATTGGCGGCATCCTGCCCGGTCATACTGTCAACGACAAACAGGGTTTCTACCGGATTGATGGCCTGATGGATTTCCCGGATTTCGGACATCATCTCATCGTCGATATGCAAACGGCCTGCCGTATCAACAATGACGACGTCCTTGAAGTGTTTTCTGGCATAGTCGAGTGCATCCGTGGCAATTTTCACCGGGCTCTGACTGGTCGTACTGGGAAAAAATTCGGCCTCGACCTGACCGGCCAGTGTCTCAAGCTGGGTGATGGCCGCCGGCCGGTAGATATCACAACTGACCAGCAGTGAAGATTTCTTTTCCCTCTCTTTGAGCCAACGCGCCAGCTTGGCGGCCGTGGTGGTCTTGCCCGCACCTTGCAAACCCGCCATCAGGATTACAACGGGGGGTTGTGCGCTCAAATTAAGGCCATTGTTGGCCTCCCCCATAAGCTGAACCAACTCATCATTAACAACCTTGATAAGCGCCTGCCCCGGTGTCAGGCTCTTGAGGACATCTTCCCCCACTGCACGTTGCCTGACATGTTCAATGAAATCCTTGACGACAGGCAGGGCCACATCGGCCTCGAGCAGGGCCATGCGAACCTCACGCAGGGTTTCCTTGATATTCTCTTCGCTAAGACGACCCTGGCCACGCAGGTTGCGTAAGGTTTTACCCAGCCTCTCACTGAGATTTTCGAACATATTGACATCCTGATGTTATCTGGAAGGCTTATTGTACATGAATCAGGGCTGGTTTGGTGGCGGCGTTCTGTGGCGATTATCGGGATAACCGTGCCTGAAAAGATACCTCCGCAGTTGGAAAGGTACTCCTGTATAAAGCCTTTTCTTATCGCGGCTGGAAAGCCGCTCCCACAGATAATCCCCACCTCTGACAGATAATCCCTGAATCTCTGGCAGATAATCCCTGAATCTCTGACAGATAATCCCTGAATCTCTGGCAGATAATCCTCACCTCTGACAGGTAATCCCTGAATCTCTCACAAGTGATCTCTGCATCTCCCGCATCGGGATACGGAAGTGTGCAACAATATTAAAAAGTGGGTATATAATTGTGGGAGCGCCTTTCCAGGCGCGATATAATCAATACAGGTAATTGCCAGGGAGGGCTTATGACTATACCAGCAAAAGGTTCCAACCACCTGCGGCTGGAAAGCCTTTTCTTATCATCGCGGCTGGAAAGCCGCTCCCACAGGTAACCCCTGGGTTCTCCCACAGGTAACCCCTGAGTCTCCCTACAGGTAATCCCTGAGTCTCCCACAGGTGATCCTTGAATCTCTCACAGGTGATCCCTGGATCTCCCACTGATAATCCTTAAATCTCTATTTCCTGATTACCTTCCAGCCTTTTAATGTCCCTGTCTGTTATCAGATTCTGGCATTCTGCCATGATCAGGTCTTCGGAACCCGGCTTGAGGTGGCTGATCAGAATTTTCGAATCATGCTTCAACTTGGGCAAATCCTTGCTGAGAAAGTCCGGGCAATAATGGTAGGCCAGTCTGCAGATGTCCTTTTCCTTGTTGGGGAAGGCACATTCAATAATCAGGTAATCGAGTGACGGGTATTCATTCAGGCGCGCCCATAAAGAATCGTTGGTGGTGGTATCGGCAGAAAAGGCAATTGAACTGTCATCACACTCTATCCGGTAGCCGACCGTCGGCACGACGTGATTGACCGGGATCAGTTCCAGTGTGCAGCCGTTGATTTTGTACTGTTTACCTGTTTCCAGGACATGAAATTTAAGAACCGGGCTTTCGATTGAAGGGATAACCGTAAAGTCGGGCCAGATGGCATTATTGAAGATATGGGTCTGCAAGGCACTGATGGTTTCCTGGTTTCCATACACCTCGAGTGGTTTATCTCTGAGGGTATCAAAAATACTGTCCACCAGCAGCGGCAGGCCGGCAATGTGGTCCAGATGACTGTGGGTAAAAAAAATTGAGCGGATTTTTTTCATCTCGCCCAGCGACAGGTTGCCAATACCCGTCCCGCAGTCGATCAGAATATGATCATCCAGCATAAAGGAAGTCGTACTGAGTTCGCCTCCTATTCCTCCACTACACCCTAGAACCCTGAGTTTCATGTACGCCCAGCCTGTCATCCTTCACCACCCTGATTGCCAGCGGATGGTCTTGTTATATTTTGTCCTAAAAATTACGCTACCGGTTGTCATGTCTGATCGCCCTGAGCACGGAAAACCATTGTCACATCAACTAAATACCCGATATTTTAGAAAGTTTATACTACTATTCACATAGAAGCGGCAGTTTTCAGTAAAAATTTACAATATTTTCGACTAATTTCATGTATTTGTGACACTAATTTCAACAAAACGGCCCTGAAAGTCCAGGAATACACTAAAGGCATCAACAACAATTACTTACCAGTTGCCGGTTTATGCCGGAAGATCATGTCCGCTTTAACGAAAAAAAATAAATATCAGGGAGGCATCGCCGTTGATGAGCCGGGCTTGCATGGTCAAACAATGTCATTCACACTAGCGTTGTTCTATCCATGTGATAATGACGGTTTCAGTGTCGCTGTGGTATTTCGCAGCAAGGCGCAGTGCGAAGACAGCAGCCATTGCCGGCAAGACGCGTCTTGCCCTGGACGCTGACAGGCCGACTGAACTCGCAATGTTCACATGGACAGGGCACTGGAAGGCTGCCCGTTCCCGGACAACCTGCCGGGAGATCAACTGGCAAGAACCACGCACTGGAACCATGAATACAAGAATTATAAAATTTCCGTATGAATAATCTGGCACCCAATATTTTTGCCATTGTACTGTATCTTTTATCAGGCAGTGTTGCCGCCGCTCGCCTGTTTGGCACTGGCAGTATCAGTGGCACACGCAAGCCGACCCTCCTCTCGCTGGGGGTACTGGCTCTGTTAATACATGGTGGCCTCCTGTATCAGGAGTTATTTACCCGCCAGGGGATCAATCTGGGAATTTTCAATGCCTTTTCTCTGGTTAGCTGGCTGATCGCCCTCATGCTGATCGTGACCGCCATCAGCAAACCTATCGAAAATCTGGGCATTGCCCTGTTCCCGCTGGCGGCATTTGCCATCACCCTTGAGATCAGCTGGCCTGCCAATCACTTTATTGCCGGTTCCGCCCCCTGGCAATTGAAGGCCCATATCCTGTTCTCGTTTATTGCCTATAGTCTTTTCACCATCGCCATGGTCCAGGCCATCGTGCTGTACATACAGGACAAACACCTGCGCGATCACCGGCCTGGCGGGTTTATCCGTAGCTTGCCGCCATTGCAAAGCATGGAATACCTGTTGTTTCAGATTATCGCCGTTGGATATGCCTTTTTAACGGTTGGCCTGATTATCGGCGGCCTGTTTCTCGATGAGTTGTTTACCAAGCACCTGGCCCATAAAACAATATTATCGATCATCGCATGGGGTATTTTCTCGGTACTGCTATGGGGGCGATTCCGCTACGGCTGGCGAGGTCGCAAGGCCATTCGCTGGACACTGGGCGGATTTATCACACTGATGCTGGCCTATTTCGGCAGCAAACTGGTGCTGGAATTAATACTGAACCGATAGCAAAAGAACCATCTCATCACTTGACATCGAACAACATTCGCCTTGAAATAGAGATCAATAACCGGTTAAGGGTACCCATTGGACGAAATACCACTTAGTTATTTATATGGAATCCTTTTTCTCCTGATTCTGTTATCAGCCTTTTTCTCAAGCTCCGAAACAGGCTTAATGACACTGAATCGTTATCGCCTCAAACATCTCAGCAAGGCAAGGCACAAGGGTGCGCTAAGGGCCACGCGCCTGCTTGAACGACCCGACAGGTTGATCGGACTGATTTTGATCGGTAATAATACGGTCAATGTTCTGGCCTCGTCCCTGACAACAATCATAGCCATCCGGCATGGCGGAGAGGGTGCGATTCCCTACGCGGCCGGGTTACTTATCCTGGTTATCCTTATCTTCGCAGAAGTTGCCCCGAAGACACTGGCAGCATCACACCCGGAAAAAATAGCCTTTCCTTCTGCCCTTATTTATACGCCCATGTTAAGAATATTGTACCCGCTCGTCTGGATCGTCAATTCTATCTCGAATCTCGTACTGAAACTTTTCCACATACAGACTGACAAAGACACCTCACTGAGCCTGAGCCAGGAAGAATTACGCACGGTTGTGAATGAAGCCGGTGCCATGATACCGAAAAAACACCAGAAAATGCTGATCAATATTCTCGATCTGGAAAAGGCAACGGTAGAAGACATCATGATCCCGCGAAATGAAATTGTCGGGATTGACCTGGATGATGAATGGGACGAGACGCTGGACCAGCTGATAAACAGCCCGTACGCACGCTTACCGGTATACCGGCAGAACATTGATAACATCACGGGTTTTATACATTTACGCAAGATTGCCCGGTTGCTGAGCAGGGAAGACTTCTGCCAACAGAATATTATCGATTCGGTCAGGGATACCTACTTCATACCTGAAGGGACACAGTTAAACAAACAGTTGTTGCAATTCCAGTCCAACCGGCAACGCATTGGCATGGTGGTTGACGAGTATGGCGACATCCAGGGGCTGGTTACACTTGTGGATATTCTTGAAGAAATAGTCGGGGAATTTACCACCGATCCCTCTGACCTGGGAGTCGGCATCCATCCCCAGGATGACGGCAGTTATCTGATTGATGGAAGCACCCATGTCAGGGCCCTCAACAGAATGCTGCACTGGGAATTACCGACTGATGGCCCGAAAACACTGAATGGTCTCGTGCTGGAATACCTTGAATCCATACCGAAACCGGGAATCAGTGTCTTGCTGGATGGATATCCGCTGGAAATCATCCAGGTTAGTAATAATACCGTCAAGACCGCCAGGGTCCAGCCACGGCTCGAACCACCCTGATGCTCACCCACGGAGAGCAGGCTTGTGCACAACCCCCTGCCAACCCATCCATATCCCCGCTTCCCGGCAACACACGAATTGAACCCAGTGGAGTTAAAAACAGCTGTGATTTTAGACTGAAATCTCACTTAATCAATTGAAAAAAAAGAAATTTCATATTTATCCTATAGAAATTCCTGTCTGCTACCGATACATTGGAATAAGTAATGCTCAATACGGTGTTGCTGTCTTTCATGAATAAAATTACTTTAAATAACAGCCTATTCGAATGCATAAATTAATATTATCTTTCAAGGGAAGAATCCTTAAGGTCTATAGCCCGCAGGACATGGAATTTACCATCGGCAGCCAGCCGGAATGTGACATGCCAATCGACAATCTGGCCGTTGCACCCGTCCATGCCAGGGTGTTTTTCAGGAAACACAATGCCTACCTGAAACCGGCCATAAAAGACAATAAGGTGCTGATTAATAATAAAATAATATCTGGCGCTGATGAAGTTCAACTGGCCCGGTGTGATGAGTTGCAAATCGGCAAACACACCATTACCTATCTATGGGAAAGTGACATTCACCAGCAGGAGATCAATCACAGTGAACTTCAGAATGGTTCCGCCAGCCGGACAGAACACCGTCCTGAACAAAAACCCCTGTCACGCCCTGCCCTGAACGGCTGGTTACAGGTCATGAATGGCCCCAGGATGGGTAGAACCCTGCAATTGGACAAACCCAGTCTGCGTATCGGGTCATCAAAAGAGAAAAGTGCCTTGATTAGCAACCGCGATGATGGCTATTATCTTACATCACTGAACAAGGATATAAATATCAGCGTCAATGAACAACGGGTTATCAATTACCCTGTCCATTTACAGGACGGTCATACTATCCAGGTCGACGATATGACCATGCTTTTTTTTATACAGGACTGAACTGTGCCTGCAAATCAGGAATAAAAGAGATGAGTGAGCAGAACCAGGAACACCGAATATTCAGCCGCATCATATTTGATGCACAGGCCACGATTGTCGGACAAGAGCAGGAATGGGATACCGAACTTCTGGATATTTCACTCAAGGGCGCGTTGGTCAAAAAACCGGAATCGTGGGATGCCCCGGTCAATTCAAGGTTTAGTCTCAGGATTTCCCTCTCCGAGGATGCCACCATTGAAATGGAAACCACCGTGGTTCATGTTGAAAATGGCCATATCGGCTTCCATTGTGACCACATCAACCTTGAGAGCATTACTCACTTGCGCCGAATTGTCGAGCTGAATACCGGCAACGAAGATCTATTGAATCGGGAATTATCTGCATTAAGAGACAGCTAGATATTGGATATCGGGTGACTCCCGGCACCCGGCATCACGCCTGTACATATTCCAACTGGTCTGCGGTCAGTAAAAACACACCCTCGCCCCCCCTGCTGAAATCCAGCCACAGGAAGGGAACATCAGGGAAGGCCTGGATCAGGGCATCCTGACTGTCACCCACCTCAACGATCAGCACCCCCGACTCCATCAAATGGTGAGGGGCCTCTTTTAAAATGGCCCGCACAATGTCCAGCCCGTCTGAACCGGCCTGCAATCCCAATGCGGGTTCATGCAGATATTCACCTGGCAACTCTTTCATTTCAGAACAGGAAACATACGGGGGATTACAGACAATCAGGTTGTAGCGCTTCTCCCCGATGGCCTGAAATAAATCAGATTCAACTGCAAATACCTGATCCTCCATTCCATGCTGCTCTATATTCATGCGGGCAACCTCAAGGGCCTCGCTGGAAACATCAACGGCGTCAACCTTTGCATCGGCAAAGACATGCGCACAGGCGATTGCAATGCATCCACTGCCAGTACACAGGTCAAGGACAGACTTGATCTGACCCGGCTCCACCCATGGGCGAAACGCCGACTCGATCAACTCGGCAATGGGCGATCTGGGGATCAGCACGCGCTCGTCCACATAGAACGACAGATTGGCAAACCATGCCTCGTTTGTCAGGTATGCCGTTGGCACCCTTTCCACTATCCGGCGTTCCAGTCTGTCTGCGAGTATTGCCCGTTCATCATGGGTCAGACGTGTATCCATCCAGCTTTCAGGCAAGTCGAAAGGCAGGTGCAGACTGTGCAGCACCAGGGTAAGTGCCTCATCAAGGGCGTTATCCATGCCGTGACCAAAAAAGGCCTCGGACTGATTCAATTGGCTATATCCCCACCGGATAAAGTCCCTGATCGTGATCAACTCTTCAATAGCCTGTTTTTTATCCATTTTTTAATAAACCTGCTTTTACTGTACCGAACAATAAGATAGGATTGGCCCCTGCGACATCGACCCGGAAAGAAACAACATTACAATGACAGGCCATCATAAAACAAATAATCCGATGCTCAAACCGTTCCATGTTGCCATCGCAGTCATGACACTGGCAAAGCTGAAATCGAATGCCCGCTTTACCCCGGTATCCAGTGACCCGCAACGGGACACAACGAAATGCCTGAATGAATACGCCCAATGCTGCAACATGGGTAAAAAGGCCCACAGAAACTACCCATGCATACAAACATCATCGCCATCACGAATAAATTCCAGGTTGTTTTAATATGCAAAAGAGCCTCAAGGTACTGCTACATCAGTACATCATCCCGTGCGGTCTGCTATCAAGGATTACCTATTTCCTGATGCATGCAAGGCACTTCCCTTTCAGGGACCGTTTTATATCGTTCATGATAAGGCGTCACAGGATCAATCTGGACGAGGTGCTGGAGCCGGACTACACAGACCGCAAACTCCACCCGGACATCAACAGTTTTTTTGTTCGCGCCCTCAAACCGGCGGCACGACCGATTGCCGAGGGCGAAAATGTGATTTGCTCACCCGTCGATGGAACAATCAGTCAGATCGGAAACATTGTTGACACCCGTATTTTCCAGGCCAAGGGGCATTCATTTTCACTGGTTGATTTGCTTGGCGGTTCCGGCGAACGTGCCGGGCCCTTTAGGGACGGGCAATTTGCCACGATCTATCTTTCACCCAGCGATTACCATCGCGTACATATGCCGGTGGCAGGCAGGCTCAGCGAGATGGTACACATACCGGGTAAACTCCTCAGTGTCGCTCCATTTTTAATCGATGCAGTCCCTGACCTGTTCGCAAGAAATGAAAGGGTTGCGTCGATATTTGCAACGGATACTGGACAGGTTGCCGTCATCATGATCGGGGCCATCAATGTCGGCTCGATCGAAACGGTCTGGGCCGGTGAAATAACCCCCCCACAAGGCCTGAAGGTGACCTCTAAACTCTATCCGGACAAGGACGCCATCAACCTGGAAAAAGGTGAAGAAATGGGACGTTTCAACATGGGCTCCACTGTGATTATCCTGTTTGAGAAAGACAGGATCGACTGGACAAACAACCTGCACTGTAACGACAAAATAAAAATGGGGCAGCCCATCGGTATGGCAAGACAGTAAAAAGAACGCTCACGCAGTACGCACATCCTCGTATGTAGACGTGAACAGAATTTCCTGTAACTGGCGAAAATCACTCATCTGAAAATCCCTGAACTCCAGCCCGTAACCCTGGGGCGTGACATAGGCAACCCTGGTCTGGAAGCTGATATACCTTTCCATACCCTTATGTTCAAGCATAATGACCTCAACGTGGGCATCCCGGGGGATCAGGACATAATTCAGGTCGACAAACATGCCGCCGATACCCATATCACTTGTCTGGGCATAATAGGTGCGATTGTGAAAAATAATTTTGACGTCGGTCTTGATTTCCCTGCGGACGCTCCAGCGTCTTTCCGTCTGCATTGATCTGTTCATTGGTGAATCCCTCACGCATTGATGTAATCACTAGTGTAGCCCAAAATCCGGAAAGGTTAAGTGACCAGCGTCACGCCGGACTTCAGTCTGCCCTTTTTTTATATTACGATGTTATGCGCGATTAAACGAAAAGGCAAGTACTTCATTAATTTCAGATTTTCTGGCTGCAATCATCACCAGCCGGTCAAACCCCATGGCAACACCGGCACATTCGCACATGCCATGACTCAGGGCATCGATCAGATTTTGATCCGGGGTAACCTCGACCTGGCCATTCCGGTCACGCTTGTGAATATCATCCATGAAACGTCGCGATTGCTCGGCACCATCCGTTAGCTCTGTGAATCCGTTTGCCAGTTCGATGCCTTGCCCATAGAGTTCAAACCGCTCGGCAACGGGGGGATCTCCTGCCCTTATTCTTGCCAGCGATGCCCGCGAGGACGGGTAGTCATGGATGAACAAAAAAGGTACATCGATCAGTGCCGGCTCGATAATATGGGTCTGAATCAAGTCCAGCAATGTATCCCGATTCAGACCGGTAACGGAACCATGAAAGGTGATATTGCGGCTTGCCATGTACGTGGACAGTTCTTCAGGTTCAGACCGGAACGGGTCGAGGCCGGCATACTTTTCGAATAATTCCTGGTACGTCAGTTTTCTTATCGGCTCACCCCCGGACAGCAGGCCAAGTTCTACCAGCAAGTCGCCGATTTCCTGCATCAACTGGTGGTAATCATAACCCTGCCGATACCACTCAAGCATGGTGAACTCAGGGTTATGCATGCGTCCAAGCTCGCCATCACGAAAAGATTTGCATATCTGGTAGATAGACCCGCTGCCTGCGGCCAGTAAACGCTTCATGGCAAACTCGGGAGAGGTTTGCAGATACAACTTTTTCTTGCCACCGGGGCCGTTATATTGACTGGTCAGACTTTCAATATAACAATCAGGATTGCCGGCCGCCGACAGGACGGGCGTTTCAACCTCAAGGACCTTCCTTTTTTTGAAAAATGCCCTTGTCCTCGCCAGTAACTCCGCTCTTGTTTGCAGGACGGATAAATCTGCCCCGGGCCGCCAGTATTGGTTGGTATCCGTAGTCAGGACTCTTTTACGCGTGACACGTATTCACCACTACGTGTATCGACCTTGAGGACTTCTCCGATATGGATGAACAGGGGCACCCGGACTACCGCCCCCGTTTCCAGGGTCGCCGGCTTGCCTCCACCACCTGATGTATCCCCCTTCAGACCCGGGTCGGTCTCTACCACGGCCAGCTCAACAAAATTAGGAGGGGTTACCGACAGGGGCGCACCATTCCATAAGGTCACCTCACAGGTATCCTGTTCTTTAAGCCATTTTTTCGCATCACCTATGGCGTCGGCGCTGGCTGCATGCTGCTCAAAGCTTTCAGTGTCCATAAAATGCCAGAATTCTCCATCGTTATAGAGGTACTGCATGCCAGTCTCCATTACATCCGCGGCCTCAACGGACTCACCTGACTTGAATGTCCGGTCAATAACCCGACCGGTCTTCAAATTCCTGACCTTGACCCTGTTAAAGGCTTGCCCCTTTCCAGGCTTGACAATATCATTCTCGACAATGACATAGGGGTCATTGTCGAGAATGATCTTCAACCCGCCCCTGAATTCAGGCGTACTGTATGACCCCATGCTAACCTACCTGCCCTGTAACTGATATTCTCTGACTGCTTATGATAACCCAAACAGAAAAAATACGTCAGACCCCGACATGGCAAAAAGAACTGGCCCTGTGCATTAACAATATCGACGAATTATTATCGATCATTGGGCTTGATGCCAGTCGGCTGGAAATCAGCAAAACTGCCGAAAAACAGTTCTCATTAAAAATTCCAGCTGGATATGTATACCGGATAAAAAAATCCGATCCACAAGATCCGTTGCTCCGCCAAATCCTCCCGGTCATGGATGAGACGATCGTGACCTGTGGTTATGTAAATGATCCCGTTAATGACTCGGCTTCCACGGTGGCGCAAGGTCTGTTGAAAAAATATGACGGCCGGGTGCTGCTGCTGGCCACCGCTGCCTGTGCCATCCATTGCCGCTACTGCTTCAGACGGCATTTCCCCTATGCAGATGCCACTGCCCGGACAGACTGGCTCGATACCCTGGAATACCTGCGATGTCATGCAGATATTCATGAACTGATACTCAGTGGGGGGGATCCGTTGACCTTGAGCGATACCCGACTGTCAGGGCTGGTAGAAGAGATTGCTGCCATTCCACACATCACCACGCTCAGGATACACAGCCGATTACCCGTTGTATTGCCTGAAAGGGTTTGTGAGGAACTCCTGATGTGGGTACAAAAAACCCGGCTGAAGGTTGTATTCGTTATCCACTGCAACCATGCACAGGAAATTGATTCTTTAGTGGGCCAGGCCCTGCAAAACCTGGCAGCATCCGGTGTCACCCTTCTGAATCAGTCTGTATTACTGAAGGGTGTGAATGATTCAGCAGATGCCCTCGTCTCCCTGAGTCAAAAACTGTTCAAATATGGCGTACTCCCCTACTACCTCCACACCCTTGACCCGGTATCCGGGGCCGCCCATTTCGACGTTGACGACAACAACGCCCGACAGCTTGTATCCGATTTGCAGGCCAGGCTGCCTGGCTACCTCGTACCCCGCCTGGTAAGAGAGATGGCAGGAAAACCCTCAAAAATTCCGGTTATTTGATAAACGGTTGTTTTCAACTGAAAAATTATTATCCGTAAACTGGCAAAATCCACCTTTTCGGTGTAATGTTTATAAAATGGTATAATTAAAAACCTTTTAGAACAGACAGTTATACGGAGCTGATTTTTGTGGCCAATATGCCCGACCGGTCAAATTTCCATATCCCGGAACAGAAAAAAGAAAAAAGCTGGTTTGACCTCCGACCCAGACAGATCAGCGCCTGGGCCCAGTCATTACCACTCGGGGATAGTGAAGAGACAACAAAACAATTTTTTTCTGTATTGTCATACATCAACCGTATAGATATATCTGCGTCTGCCCGTCTGAAGGCCATGGAGGCCCTGCATCCTACCTACCGGTTATGTATTACATCGCAAAAACAGAACTATACCGGACAATCATTCCCGCTCGGCAAACGTGCCATCAAGTATGTCGATCGCGTCATCGCCCTGTATTCAGAACAGGCCAACGCATACAAGATAGCCAGCCTCGGTTTACTCAAACGTGATCGCTTTTATGACAAAAAATCACTCGCCTGCTCCCTGTATATGGCCATGGATACACTCAGTGAAATACTCCTGACTCATTACCAGATCTACGCACCGGAACCCCCCGTTTTATGGAGTGAGATACACACCATCTACTGCATGGCAGAACAAAAGGGTATTCATACACTGACGATCAAACACCCGTTATTGAAGCAGGTGTCAACCATCGAAAAAAAATACAAACAAACGCTGTTGCTGTCCCTGTCCAACCCCTATCACCTGGCCAAAAATGAAGTAGAGAAGGTACACCGTTACCTTGAGGAACTGGCAGACTCGGCGCAGGTTCTTAACCCGGTTGAGGTTGAATCCGGTGAAGCCAGTTTTGTCGTTTGCTTGAATCAGGACAAGCCACCCATTCAGCTTGGCATGATCAGGACACTTGAAAACTATGTCTGCCGATTTCTGGATACCACTGACCTGGTACAACAGCTCAGGTATCGACTGTCACAGGCACAGGAAGACCCCTCTCTGGCAAATGAATCCGCTATATACCAACGATTGTTAACGGCCTGGGATTCACGCAGAAAAAGAAGCTTTTCGAGATCACCCGGCAATGACGGGATTGATGTCAGCATGGGTCTTAACGGCACGCACTTCATCATTGATGAAAACAGTGCCCAGGGGGAAGAAGAGGGTGAAAATCCGGTCGCCGAAACTGAAGATAATTCATTTATTGATGATTCAAAAAATCCTCTGGAGGTTAACCATACAACATTCAGTATTGAACCGATTGCAGGTGAAGCCAATGGTGAAACATACTGGAACAACGGCAATAATCCACACATTAACAACCTGACCTCACTCGCTGACGAGTATGATATTTCAACAATACCCAAACCTGCCTATCATTACCACCAATGGAAGACACTGAATATAGGTGCAGGGGGCTATTGCCTGTTATGGGATCACGATAAAAGCTCTAACGCGCAAATTGGTGAAATCGTAGGTATCAGGGAAACCGGCCACGGCAAGGACGTGGTATGGCGCATTGGCGTGGTTCGATGGATGCAATACCTGAGAACCCAGGGGCTGAAGCTCGGCATACAGATATTGTCACCGTCAGCTACGGCCATGCAGGCCAAATTGATGAAAGGACGCACCAGTAAAAAGAAGGAATACAGTTGTCTGGGCCTGCCCGAGATAAATGCAGTGAACCAGCCGGCCTCTCTGCTGACACCGTCCCTGCATTACAAGGTAGGGGATGCCCTTATCCTGAATGACGGTGGAAAAATGGTTAACGTACAGCTAACACGCCTGATTGAGTACTCAGGTAATTTTTCGAGATTCCAGTTTGCACCATTGAATGCCCGTGAAAACAAGGAATTCGAGATGGAAATAAACCGCAATACCGATGAGTGGATAAAACTGAAATAACGGCTTATCTGTTACTTGCAAGACCCCCACGGCATCACTCCCTGAACCGCAAACAAACCCTCAAAATACCGCCTGCTCTACGGGTGGGATCTGATTGCCATGTGTCCCGCTGACCCCAGCTGGCTAGTAAACACAATTAAACAGCGATGGATAAATAATATTGCCACCACCCGATAACGTGCCATTGATTAACTCCATGACGGTAACAAGGTCATCAGAAACGGCCAGGTTCGTTTCAAGACCCAGCTTTGAAGCCGATTTGAAACCGAAACGTTGGTAAAATTCAGGATGCCCGACGACGACAATGGCCTTATGTCCCAGGGTTCGGGCTTTATCGATGGCCGCCTTCACCAGCTCCGAACCGATCCCCCGATGCGATTGGGACGGAACAACGGCCATGGGCGCCAGTGCCAGAATATCCAGCCCTTCCTTTTCCTTGCCCTTCAATAAACGGACCCGGGTAAGCAAAACATGCCCTACAATTCGGCCATTAAATTCTGCAACCAGCGAAAGATCGGCAATAAATCCTGATGATGCCCTCAGCGAGTCAATCAAACCAACCTCATCATCACCCTCGAATGCACTCAAGTGGACGACGTCAATCGCCCTGATATCCTCTGGATTTTCCTGCCGAACCTGAATTGTAGACATAAAATACTCCTGATAAGAATGTATAACAAATCGCTGTTGTCCCGTTAACCCATGACGAATGTAGCTAAAATGTAAGCAGTAAGTGCGATTTTGGCTAACCCGCAATCCGGACATGAAACCGGCAAGCCTGATCAAGACACGCAAAACATGCCATCCATGGCGGCTCGGCTGCCGCATCCGTGCGGCAGACGGTCTTGATCAGGCTTACCGATTCCATGTCCTTACATTGATATGTGCTTCATAAAGTTAACGGGACAGCAATGATAACAAATAATTAAATTTTCTACCTGTCACTAGTGATCTAACGAACTTGTTAGATCTCTAGATTAGTGCGCCTTCCCGAATCGTGCAAGTTATCTCCACAATAATGTCCATTCGGACAAATGGATTTCCCATGATGGAGATGTGCCATTTTTTCTTCAATGTTACGTAATTTTGATATCCAATCGATATACTCTAGAATCGGGTTATAAGACTGATTAAATCGGATAAAACTTCTTCATTATTTGAGCAAACACTGTAAAATAAACTAAAACGACAGTCCAGGGCTGGTGCGTTACAGTCAGGGCTGAGATAATAAAAACAGGATTTATTCTATGAGGCCCGGGGAATAATACCAAAGGATATCCATCAGTATGGAGCAGAATGTTCCCGGCTTGATAAGGACATCGATCATGAATAAAGGACAATCATTCACACCAGGGAGAATATCGGGTGGCTGACAATAAAACACTCAGACTGATTATTGTTGACAATTCGCTGAATAAAGCGGAGGAAATTGTCAGCATACTGAAAAATGCCGGTATAGCCGTTCGCATGCAATATGTAGAGGACATTGTAGACCTCGAAGAAACCATGTCTCCCGACTCGCATGATCTGATCTTCTGCACAATTACATCAGAGGTGCCTACTCTGATAGAAACAATCGAAACAGCCAATAAAATAGATCCTGGTATCAGTATAATCGCAGTACACGATGAAAGTGACAATGAATACAGGCAGGAAGCCCTCATGGCAGGGGCCAGGGACCTGGTCTCAAGGGATAACCCCAATCATTTTCAACTGGTCACCAAACGTGAAGCAGATTTTGTCTCTCTGAAAAGACGATTCAAGGCCTGCAATAATTCCCTGCGGGAATCTGAAAAAAGGTGCCATATCCTTCTCGACAGTTCGCGAGATGCCATTACCTACGTACACGAAGGCATGCATATCCATGCCAACCAGGTTTACCTGGATACATTCGGTTTCCCCAATGCGGAGGAAATCGAGGGAACACCTATTATGGATATGGTCACAGAAAAAGACCATGAAAAACTGAAGAAATATATTCGCATGTACAGCAAGGGTGAAACCAGGACACGCGCACTTGACGTTACCGGTAAAAAACTGAGTGGCAAGGTTTTCCGTGCACAGATGGAATTTTCACCGGCCAGCATCGAGGGTGAACCTTGCACGCAAATCATTATCCGCGACCAGTCACTTAACAAGGAACTGGAAAGAAAGCTGAAATTCCTGAGCAAAAAAGATATTCAGACAGAACTCTATAACCGCCAGTATTTCCTCGAAATACTGGAAGAAACCGTGCGCCTTGCCCATGAAGACAGGAACAGTCGTTCGCTGCTTTATATAGAGCCCGATAACTGCAAGTTTATTAAAGAAACGGTAGGTATTTCGGGGATCGACACTGTACTGACTGATATTGCAAATATTTTAAGACAAATCCTTGGTGAAGATGTTGTTGCGGCACGTTTCAGTGATAATTCATTCACCATACTGAGTGACATCAGTGATACCAACGAATTGATGACGCTTGCCGATAAAGTCAGGTCTGCAGTAGAAACACACATATCCGAAGTGGATGGTCATTCCATCACCTGCACATGCAGCATAGGCGCATCCCAGTTTGGTGCAAACTGCAAGGATGCCCACGATGTCATCTCACAGGCTGACCTTGCATGTGAACTTGCAAGGGGTGAAGGGGGAAACTGTGTTCATTTGCACAACCCGGTCGCAGATGAAAAGGCCAGCCGTGAACGCGATATCCACTGGACCAAAACAATCGAACTTGCCCTGAATCAAAATCTTTTTTCACTGGTCTACCAACCCATCGCAAGCCTGCATGGAGAAACTGCAGAAAGATATGAAGTCCTGCTGCGAATGACCGATGAAGATGAACATACCATACCCCCTTCCAAGTTTATTCCTGCTGCCAAGGAACATGGCATGAGTGTTGCCGTGGATAGATGGGTCATTGTCCATGCTATAAAGGTTCTGCGTGAGAGACTGAGAACAGGCAGGGACACTATCCTGTTTATTAAAGTATCACCTGAAACACTGGTCGATACGGATATGCCTGGCTGGATAAAAGAAGTCATTAAAAAATCCAGGATTGATGCCAGAAAACTGGTATTTGAAGCGCATGAGAATGATGTTAACAGTGTTTTGCGTGGTGCAAAGGGCTTCGCTGCAGAACTGGAGAAACTCAAATGCAGTTTTTGCCTGGAACACTTTGGCACCGGCCCAAATTCGATCCAGGTGCTTAAACATGTCAATGCCAAATATATTAAAATAGACGGTTCTTTTATGAGAAACCTGGCCAGTAATCAGGAGAACCAGGCAATGGTTAAATCCATGACTGAACTTGCTCAATCCATGAAAACATCAACCATCGCAGAATTTGTTGAAGATGCAAGCAGCCTGGCCGTCCTCTGGCAGTGTGGCATCAACTACATTCAGGGCAATTTCCTGCAGCAACCCCAGGAAATCATGGATTATGATTTCGAAGGTGATGGGGACTGAGATCCGGGACACCGGATCGGCATGCACAACTTCAGCGGTGTTGCTACTCGTCCAGCCTATGTGAGATCAGGCCATCTGCCAGCTTGGGTTCAAACCAGGTTGACTTGGGTGGCATCACTTCATTGGTATCCGCCACGGCCATTAAATCAGACAGACTGGTTGGATACATTGAGAAGGCCACGGCCATTTCGCCGCTATCAACCCTTTTTTCGAGTTCTTTCAGCCCACGAATACCGCCTACAAAATCAATCCGCTTGTCCCGCCTGGGATCATCAATTCCCAACACCGGAGCAATAAGGTTATTGGCAAGCAGACTGACATCCAGCCGCGCTACCGGATCATCGGCAGGAACCTTGTCTGCATGGATGTCCAGGCTATACCAGATACCTTGCATGTACATGCCAAACTGCCCCGCACCGGATGGCTTTACCGGTTTGTCTGATTCCGAAATGTCAAACGACTCGGCCACGCTTCTGATAAATTCCTCAGACTCCAATCCGTTCAAATCCCTGACCACCCTGTTGTAATCAAGAATATTCATCTGGTTATCCGGAAAAATAACCGACAGAAAATAATTATAGGATTCATCTCCGCTATGCCCGGGATTCGATTGCTTGCGCATCGCTGCTACCCGGGAGGCCGCTGCCGAGCGGTGGTGGCCATCGGCAATATACAGACAGTTCATGTCATCAAAGAGCCGGGTTAACCCGGCAATCCGGGTGCTGTCACGGATAACCCAGAGACTATGCCTGACACCGTCATCTGCGGTCAGATCATATTCAGGGGTATCTTCTGTCACTGCCCTGATAATGTCATCAATTTCAGACTGGTGACGGTAGGTTAAAAATACCGGCCCGGTTTGCGTGTCCAGGGCATCGATTTGCCTGACTCGGTCGTTCTCCTTTTCGGGGCGTGTGAATTCATGTTTACGAATCCTGTTGGTATCATAGTCAGCGACATTGGCTACCGCCACAAGACCTGTCTGCTCATGCTTGCCCATTATTAACCGGTATGCGTAATAACATGGCTGGTCATCCTGAAACAAAATGCCATCTTTAATCAACCGCATCAAATTCCTGGCACCTTTTTGATACACCTGGTCATCAAACGGGTCCGTTCCTTCAGGCAAATCAATTTCAGGCTTTGAAATATGCAGAAAGCTGGATGGATGCCCATCTGCCCTGATGCGTGCTTCTGCTGTATTCAAGACGTCATAAGGTGGTGCAACGACATCTGTTGCGTGTTTCTTTGCGGGTCTTAATCCCTTCAGTGGACGTATCAAGGTCATCATCTGTCCTTTAATGCTGGCAATAAAATTGGGGGGGTATTGTAGCGACAAAAACCGTGACTTGCACGAACCTGTCATTTTAACTGATTATTACTTTATTATCATAAGGATATGCCACATACCAGGCCGGTCACATTGACCCAAACCTCACCAGAGTCGTGCAACAGTGTACATCACTCATTAACAGACATGCCTTGTTATTGTTTTTCATGTAATTATCAAGCTCACCGTCCGAATGGATCGCATTGACCCAGAATAATTTTAATATGGTAAAATTGATATAATATCCAATTGCTTCAAATATCCGGAAATATGTCAGATACACAGAAAAAACAGGGTATAGGTCAAAACCTGTATCAACAAAAGGAAGACATGTCATCAGGGAACGGGGTCACCCATCGAATTCGAGGCCTGTTCCCGGCAGTTATCCCCATCTCTATAAAACTGGCCATTGCGATCGGTATTTTACTCACTATTGCCATGACATTACTCGGTGCCATCATCATCAGTAACCAGACCCAGTTACTGAATCGACAAATACATTCGACCGGTCGCACTGTTGTCCATCAAATGGCTGAATCATCCAAGGAACTCCTGCTGGCCAACGATGTACTGCAACTGGAAATTCTGGCTTACAATCTGGCTACCTCTGAAAATATCCTGGGCACAGCGATCTATTCCACTGATTTAAAATTATTGGCCAGCTCGGGACAAAACCCGTTTGAGCCCTATGCCCCGTTCGAAGGCACAAAAAAAGAATACCTGAATGGCAGCGCCAGAACACTCGAGTGGAGATGGCCTCACTCGCCAAAAGGTAATCTGGATGCGATCTCGTTTATTGCACCCGTCAGATTCAAGGATGTGACGGCAGGTCATGTGCTAATCAGCTACAGCAGAACTTCCATGAACCAGTCGATCAGAGATGCCGTCCGTTCCATCATTACGGTAACCACCTTGCTGATCATTATTGGTATTGGCGTCTCGTATATCCTCGGAAGAAGACTGACACGACCCATTCAACACCTGCTTGATGCGAGCCGCGCCATTGGTGAAGGACAATATGATTACCGAATTCAGGGAAAAAGGAATGATGAAATTGGTTATCTGATGAATTCATTAAACAGTATGGCTCAAGGTTTACTCCAGAAGGAACAGGTGGAGGCTGAATTCAACAGACACGTTTCACCCAATATAGCCAGGAAGATCCTGGAAAATCTGGACAATGTGAAACTCGGTGGTACGCATGTTTTTTCAACAGTCATGTTTATTGATATTGTCGGTTTTACAGCAAAATCAGAAACCATGACGCCACAGGCAGTTGCCGAACTGCTGAATGAATTTTACGCTTATATCACCCATAGCGTTCACCTCTACAAGGGTACCATAGACAAGTATATCGGCGACTGTGCGATGATTATTTTTGGTGTGCCTGAGCCTGATGAGGATCATGTATTCCACGCGATTTCCTATGCCGTATTCCTGCAACACATGGCTGAACAAGTTAATAATATCAGGATATCCAAAGGTAAATTCCCGGTTCATTACCGTATCGGGGTAAACTGCGGAGAGATGCTTGCGGGGAATATGGGGTCGTCTACACGTATGCAATATACGGTCGTCGGCGACAGCGTTAATCTCGCTTCGCGTCTCGCTTCAATTGCCAACACCGACCAGATCATGATCACCGAAGAAACCTTTATGATTCCCAATATCAAAAACCGGGTGCTCGCCGAAAGATATCAGTCATTGCATGTCAGGGGAAAATCAAAACCTGTCAGCACCTACCTCGTCCACGATATTCTCGGGGCTGAGCAGGCTAAAATGGAACAGACCATCGACAGGCTTCTGGATTCCATGGAAAAAGAATAACGATGAAAATGATCCCGCTATTGCTGGTATTATTTTTATCAGTGCTGTTTACCGGCTGCATTAAATTACCTGGAGTCAAACAACCCAGCCTGCAGGAGATAGATAATTGGGTTGCCAGTAAACAGTATGGAAAGGCGCTGAATGCCCTCAAAACAAGACAGCAAAAACAGGGCAGCCCCGGTCTGGAAGACAAAATAATGTTTATTGAAAATATTGCATCTTCATTTGACCGTAATCAAAGCAAGCTGGTTAATGCGCTCATTGACCAGCATCATCTCCTCGAAGCCCGGAAAAAGCTGAATACTGCATTGGCATCGAATCCAGAAGGCAAACAGCTGAACGAAGTCCGTGAGCGCCTTAATGACATCCAAAGGACAAAAATCAGTCGCTTGCAGGCACAACAATTACTATCCAAGGCCGAGTGGTTACTCAGGGCAAGGGCAATCCAGAAGTCATTAACTGCCATCAAGCCGGATGACGCAAACGGCGAAGATAATTCAAATATCATCGCCACTCAAATTCAGAATACAGCCGGGGAACTGTACCACCTGGGACTAAAGGCATTACAGAAAGGTGACTTCGAGCTGGCAGACAGCTGTCTGATTATGTCCGACAGGTTACTAAAAAACAGTTTGACGACGTCTGCCATCGCCAGACTGGAACAGTTGCGCAGCCTGAAGAAAAAAAAGGATGTCAGGAAAAGGCAAGCCAGCCTGAAAAAGAAGCGCGTACTCGAAATAAAAGAATATAAAAAATACAAGGAGCAACAGCTTGCAGCCAGAAGGTATGAATTTAATGTTATTTACTACAAGACACTTCCCATGCTGAAAGACAACCAGCTGTCTGCTGCAAAAGCCAATCTGGAAAAACTGAACCTGCTCTTCCCTGAAAATAAAAAGCTGATACCCATGAATGAGGAGTTTGCACGAAAACTGCCGAAACACATTGAAGCCTTGCAAGACAGGGGTAGACAACTGTATATCAATGGTAAAATCAGGCAGGCCCGTAATATCTGGAAAAAGGCATTGACACTAGACCCTGGCAATAAACAAATCAGCGACAGTATTGCCCGGGCCAACCGGGTACTGGAAAAGCTAGATGAACTGAAGAAAAAAAACAACACGCGGAATAAAGGGGTGCATTAGCAGCACTGATTTAAATTTAACCTGACAGTGTTTGCCCATTTTATTATTTGGTGCATTTATGCAATATACCTCGTGTCACTATCCCGTTAACTTTATGAAGCACATAACAATGTGAGGACATGGAATCGGTATGCCTGATCAAGACCGTCTGCCGCACGGGCGCGGCGGCCGAGCCGCCACGGAGGGCATATTTTGCGTGTCTTGATTTGGCTTGCCGGTTTCATGGCCGGATTACGGGTTAGCCCGAAACGCACTTGCCGTTTACATTTCAACTGTATTCGTTACATGTTAACGGGACAGTCGTGGCCTCGTGTCTATCTGGATCTTAATATCAAAACATGGCAACCCTTACTCTTCCCCATTCCTGATATCGACCACCATGCTGTGGACTGACCGGTAACCCTTGGGTAGTTTACGGCCACGGCGTCCCCTTTCACCGGCATATTCATCAACCTCATCCGGCTTCATGGTCTTATGCCTTTGGCCTGAATAAAGGGTCAGCTTTTCACCATCCTGGACACAGATTATGGCGGAAATATATTCTTCCCGTGCGGCAACCCTGGCGGCAGGTATCGCAATAATCTTGTTGCCCTTGCCCCTGGGCAGTTGTGGTATTTCATCCAGAGGGATAACAAGCATATGACCTTCTGTTGTGACGGCTACAATCCAGTCATCGTCATAGCTACGGATAATGATCGGCGCTAAGGCACATGCACCCTTCGGCACTGATAAAACACGTTTGCCTGCCTTGTTACGGGAAATCATTTCTTCAAACCTGATCACAAAACCATAGCCGGCATCTGAAGATAGCAAAACAAGGTCATCCGGCTGCCCCATCACCACACCGACAAAACTTGCTCCATCCGGTGGCTTGAGTCGTCCACTCAGCGGTTCACCATAACCCCTTGCCGAAGGGAGATTGTGGGTAGGTATTGAATAGGCACGTCCGGTTGAATCCAGAAAAACAGCCAGTTGATTGCTGCGACCACAAGCACTGTCCTGGTATTTGTCTCCGGATTTATACGACAGTGTAGCCGGATCCATTTCATGGCTCTTTGCCGAACGAATCCAGCCCTTTTCAGATAATATAACTGTAACCGGTTCGACACTGATCAAGGCCGATTCATCCATGGCCTGGGCGATATCACGTTTAACGACAGGCGAGCGCCGGTCATCACCATACTCTTCGACATCAGACTTCAGTTCACTCTTGATCAGTGTCTTCAACCGTTGATTCGAACCAAGTGTCTTTTCCAGATTATTTTTTTCCTTGCTCAGCTCAGCCTGCTCTTGCCGGATCTTCATTTCTTCCAGACGTGCCAACTGTCTTAAGCGGGTATCCAGTATGTAATCAGCCTGTATTTCCGTCAGCCTGAATTTTTTCATCAGGATTTTTTTGGGTTTATCTTCTGTACGAATTATCCTGATGACTTCATCCAGATTAAGGAAGGCCACCAGCAAACCGTCCAGTAAATGTAATTTTTCATTTACCTTGTCCAGACGACTCTGCAGTCTCCTCCTGACGGTATCGGTCCGGAATACCAGCCATTCTTTTAATATACCCTGCAAGTTTTTTACTCGCGGGCGTCCATCGAGACCTATCATGTTCATATTGACCCGATAGGTTTTTTCCAGATCCGTTGTTGCAAACAAATGATTCATTAATTCATCAATATTAACCCTGTTTGAGCGTGGGGTAATAACCAGACGGGTCGGGTTCTCGTGATCGGATTCATCTCGCAAGTCCTCCACCATGGGCAGTTTTTTGGCAATCATTTGCTGGGCGATCTGCTCAATGAGTTTTGAGCCTGACACCTGGTGTGGCAAGGCGGTGATAATAATATCAGTGCCTTCCTTTTCATATCTTGCACGCATTCGCATCGCGCCGGTTCCATTGGCATACATTGCCCTGATTTCATCAACCGGTGTAATTATTTCTGCCTCGGTTGGATAATCAGGTGCTTTTATATGTTTGCACAGATCTGTAACGGTTGCCCTGGGGTTGTCCAGTAAATATATACATGCCGACACCAGTTCACGCAGATTGTGTGGCGGCACATCTGTAGCCATGCCGACCGCAATTCCGGAGATACCATTCAGTAATATATGTGGCACACGTGACGGCAGAACTTCGGGTTCTTTCAATGTCCCGTCAAAATTAGGTATCCAGTCAACTGTACCCTGACTGACTTCCCTGAGCAGCAAGTCTGAAAATCCGGACAACCTGGCCTCGGTATAACGCATGGCAGCGAAGGATTTCGGATCATCGGGTGACCCCCAGTTGCCCTGCCCGTCAACAAGGGGGTAACGATAGGTAAATGGCTGGGCCATCAATACCATGGCTTCGTAACAGGCACTGTCGCCATGTGGATGGAACTTGCCCAGTACATCACCAATGGTGCGGGCCGATTTTTTATATTTGGATCCTGCCTTCAAACCAAGGTCAGACATCGCATAAATAATCCGGCGTTGAACAGGTTTCAGGCCATCACCAATGTGCGGCAAGGCCCTGTCCATGATCACGTACATTGAATAGTCCAGGTACGCCTTTTCGGTAAACTCCTTGAGTGGGAGCTTTTCTATGCCTTCATAATCGAATTCGATATTATCGCCCATAAAATATTTCCTGAATTTACATCATCACATTTCAAACTGTACTGGCGGTCTGACAAGCTTTTCAGACCGCTATCCATTTCAGAAAAAATTACACTTCAGCAAGATCGCCTTTTTTCTCCAGCCAGGATTTACGATCGGCACTCCGTTTCTTGGACAGCAACATATCCATAAGCTGGTTGGTGTTGTCACCCGATTTTATCGTTAATTGCACCAGCCGGCGAGTATCGGGTGATAATGTCGTTTCGCGCAACTGCATGGGATTCATTTCACCCAATCCCTTAAAACGCTGTACATTGACCTTGCCCTTCTTTTTTTCTGCGGCAATTCTATCCAGGATACCCTGCTTTTCGGCACCATCCAGTGCGTAAAACACCTCCTTGCCGATATCAATCCTGTACAAAGGGGGCATGGCAATATAAATATGGCCTGCTGCAACGAGAGGCCTGAAGTGGCGCAGAAACAACGCACACAGCAAGGTGGCAATGTGCGCCCCGTCCGAATCAGCATCTGCCAGGACACAAACCTTGTTATATCGCAGGCCTTTCAGGTTATCGGACCCCGGATCAACCCCGATCGCAACAGAGATATCATGAACCTCCTGGGAGCCCAGCACGACTTGCGGGTCCACTTCCCAGGTATTCAGGATCTTGCCTCGCAACGGCATGATCGCCTGAAATGTACGGTCCCTGGCCTGCTTGGCCGACCCCCCTGCCGAATCACCTTCAACCAGAAAGAGCTCGGTGCGGTCAACATCAGATGATGAGCAGTCGGCCAGCTTGCCAGGCAAGGCCGGGCCCTGAGTGATTTTTTTACGAACTATTTTCTTGCCGGCGCGCATACGTGACTGGGCATTGGCAATGGCCAGATCTGCAATTTTCTCACCTGCGTCAGTATGCTGGTTAAGCCAGAGACTGAATGAATCCTTGATCACGCCGGATATAAATGCTGCGCACTCACGTGATGAAAGCCTCTCCTTCGTTTGACCGGAGAACTGGGGGTCAATCAGTTTTACGGACAGAATGTAACTGACCTTGTCCCACACATCTTCAGGTGTCAGCTTCACACCCCGGGGCAACAAACTGCGGAACTCGCAAAACTCGCGGATGGCCTCTGTAAAACCGGTACGCATCCCGTTCACATGCGTACCTCCCTGTACAGTTGGTATCAGGTTCACATAGCTCTCCGCAACACCTTCACCCCCTTGCGGTAACCAGACAGCCGCCCATTCAGCCATTTCCTGATTACCCTGAACCGAACCCGAAAATGCTTCCTCTGGCAAGACGGGCAAACCTTCAAGTTCATTTTGCAGGTAGAAACCCAGCCCCTCTTCATATAACCATTCCACTTTTTCCTTGTTTTTCTCGTCGTAAAAACGGATTCGTAACCCCGGGCACAATACCGCCTTTGCACGTAACAGATGCTTTAACCGCGAGACCGAAATTTTAACTGAATCAAAGAATTGAGCGTCCGGCCAGAAACGTACGGTTGTTCCGGTATTGGCCTTGCCCACCTCACCGACCACTTCCAGCCTTGATGTCCTTTTACCATTGGCAAATGACATGTTGTATTCCTTGCCACCCCTTCTGACCCATACCTCCAGATGTTTTGACAGGGCATTGACGACCGATACCCCTACCCCGTGCAGACCACCGGAAAAGGTATAACTGCCATCTGAAAATTTTCCGCCCGCATGCAATTTGGTCAGGATTAATTCAACACCGGGGATTTTTTCTCTGGGATGTTTGTCAACAGGCATACCACGACCATCATCCCTGACCTCGACTGATCCATCCTTGTAAAGTGTAACATCGATTTTTTTTGCGTAACCCGCGATAACCTCGTCAACACTATTATCGATCACTTCCTGGGCCATATGGTTGGGACGGGATGTATCGGTATACATGCCCGGTCTTTTTCGCACCGGTTCAAGCCCGCTCAATACCTCGATAGCAGAAGCGTCATAATTCTTGCGCATCTAAAACACCTTCAACATAATACCTGGCATCAGCACCATCCCTTACTCAAACTCCGGATCAGCCAGGTTTGGCGGGTACTGTAATAACTGAATAATATCCTGCTTTTTACCGTTGATCCTTAGCTGCCGACATAAAAAATATGTGGCTAAATCATACCGGTATACACCAATTCCCGGGGTATCGGTTCCAATGGGCTGCCAATGTGATGATTTAACCGGTGACAGTGGCTTGCCCCACAACCCGAAGGCATAGAGCTTGTATTCGTCTGTATCACAGCGGATGCCTTCATAAAAAATATTTCGAAGCCCGGAACGGGTTTCAATGACGATTGTATATCGTGCAACATTATCGCCAGCATCGACCTTGACAGACTCAAGATCGACATAGAATTTATAGGCAGGCATTTTCATTACCGTTAATTCCTGGAGGTTCTTGCTCACAGGTGTCGGTGGAATATTCACCTTTGCCTCTTGCCATGCCTTGCCCCCTGTGAAGGCAAAATCATCATTCATCACGCCTTCGTCATCCGATAAACATATCCCTGGCGATAAAACCAGGGCTGCAAGCATGATGAATTTTTTTATTAACCCTTTGCATCCATAATATGACTGCGGCATTATTCGCTTTTTCATTGCTACCAACTTTTTATGAAATTATTTCAATATATCAAAGACCGGTACACGCCCTGACCACCCTCCCATGATAACGGCAGGCACCGTAAAAGCAAGGTACTCACGGGATGCAATCCGGATTTAGAGAATCATAAAGCCTGTCATGAACAGGCCGCGAACGGCAGTGCCGGTTGCAATGGCTGCTTCTGCCCTTAACCTGTAAATAAGTTCATTGCTGTCGCGTTAACTTTATGAAGTACATATAAATATGAGGACATGGAATCGTTGATTTACCAGGACAGATCACCTGCCAGGGAACTTCTGTAACGATCTTCAAGCGGGTCACACTGGCAGGAATAAAACGGGTGATCCACACCCAGACTGATTGCAGCATTTTGCTTTGCGGCTTTTACCATGTCATCCGTCAGTTCAAAACGCAGGAAGTGCACAGATGAGGTCTTGTCTTCTGTCTCACGTTCGAGGTCTTCATCCGTGACCGGGTTAACCTTCTCATGGCCTTCAACCTGCATCCATATCTGTTTTTCTACGCCCAGTAACTTCCTTAATGCATCAGCCCTTTCTTCGGGATCATCATATTCAATCATCAAGGTGGCCTTCCAGTTGCGCCCGTCGGGTATCAGTGGGTTATAGGTATCGAGTTCTTCCTGGATGCCGCCGGCATCAAAAATTTTTTCGGCCCTCAACATTTCCTGTATCTGGTACTGCATAACCAGCCTGTCCTCGAAATGCAGACGCATATTCGGCCCAAGTTTTATAATCCGGTGTTTCTTGTGCGCCATTATCCTCGAACGAAACTCATCCCGTGCCCGGGAATATTCCTCGAGACCCATCAGGTCATCATGTGTCAATTTATTCATCGAAATCTACAGCCCATACGCTTTTCTGATCAACCGGAGTGGATGCTCCGGTTTCATATTGTTCTCCAGACCATTGCCTATCTGGTGTCCGGCCATCGGACAGTCACTGGTGTAGGCGTCCGGGTTCTCCTGCCTGACCTTGTTTATAACCGGCCGGCAAATCTTCATGGATATATCGTGGAACTCGCTTTTAACTGCATAGGTGCCATCGTGCCCCGAACAACGCTCCACGGTAATAATTTCTGTATCAGGAACCAGTTGTAATAACTCACGTGTTTTCATGCCTATCTTCTGCACACGCAGGTGGCAGGCCACGTGATAGACAACCTTGCCCAGACTGTTTTTAAAATCTGTTCTCAATTCACCGTCTTTATGACGCAGCATCAGGTATTCAAACGGATCATAGATATTATCCCTGACCTTGATCACATCCGGGTCATCCGGGAACATTAATGGCAGTTCCTGTTTAAACATCAGCACACACGACGGTACCGGCCCGACGATATCCCAGCCCTCGTCTACCATCTTTGCCAGAACCGGAATATTGGCGTCTTTAGCACGCTCGACTGAATCCAGGTCGCCCAGCTCCAGTTTGGGCATACCGCAACATTGTTCCCTGTTCACCGGCACAACAGGTATGCCGTTGTGCTCAAAAATACTGACCAGGTCTTCACCGAGTTCCGGCTCATTGTAGTTGCCGTAACATGTGGTAAACAGCGCCACCTTGCCTTTCGTAGAGGTCGTAGGCCTGGGGACAAGACCTGAATCATGGCCCCCCATTCGTTTACGTAACGTATGACTGTGGTATTTTGGCAGCGTGGCATCTGGATGAATACTCATCATATTGCCCATCAGCTTGCGGACGGGTTTTAACTGATTACCCAGATTGACAGTCTGTGTAATAACCGGGATGCTGGCCAGCTTGCCAACTGCGTCAGTGGAGGTCAACAAACGATCACGTTTGCTGGCCCCCTGCTGTTTGTAGCGAACGGCCTTTGCCCTCAGCATTAGATGGGGGAAATCCAGGTTCCATTCATGCGGGGGTACATAGGGACATTTAATCTGGTAACACAGATCACAAAGGTAGCAGTGATCCACGACCTTCCGGTAATCTGATTTATCGACACCATCAACTTCCATGGTGGATGACTCGTCGACCAGATCAAATAAAGTTGGAAAGGCATGGCACAGACTGATGCAGCGCCGACACCCGTGACAGATATCAAACGAACGCTCCATTTCCTTGTACAGGGAATCTTCGTCCCAGAAATCCGCTTCTTTCCAGTTTAAGGGATGACGCGTTGGTGCCTTCAGATTACCTTCTTTTACTGTTGACATAGGATATGATTACTCTTCTGACTATCAGGAAGCTGGCCAGGGTGACTCCCTGGCCATTCCCGGAGTAATCAGTCATCCAGCGTATCCAGGGCCTTCTGGAAACGGTTAGCATGAGAACGCTCGGCCTTTGCCAGTGTTTCAAACCAGTCGGCTATCTCGTCAAACCCTTCGTCACGGGCAGCCTTGGCCATACCGGGGTACATGTCTGTATACTCGTGTGTTTCTCCGGCTACTGAGGCCTTCAGGTTATCTGATGTACCACCAATGGGTAGCCCGGTGGCAGGATCACCGCTGGCTTCCAGGTATTCCAGGTGACCGTGGGCATGTCCGGTTTCACCTTCTGCGGTTGAACGAAAAACGGTTGCAACATCATTATAACCCTCAACATCAGCCTTTGCAGCGAAATAGAGATAACGACGATTTGCCTGTGACTCACCTGAAAATGCATCCTTCAAGTTCTGTTCAGTAGCACTACCTTTAAGTTCCATAACATTCTCCTTCAGAATATAGGCTATTGGGTTACGCCTGAAGACCGCGGATGCCATTAGACATCCACGATTTCAGGCCGAAATCTAATTTAGAATGAGTCTAAATTACATGGATAATTTATACTACCGGGGCCCGCCTGTCAATAACTATTATGACCAGCGTATGATATTTGACCTCCCCCCTAACTCCCTGTAATGTTCAGAAAAAAGGGGGCCCTTCATGCCGAAAAAGAGCAAACCAACAGATAATCCGGACTTTGAGAAGGCCATGCAGGAACTGGAATCCCTGGTAGACAAAATGGAAAACGGCGACCTCGGCCTGGAAGAATCACTGCAATATTTCGAAAAGGGTGTCAAGTTGACCCGAAGCTGCCAGCAGGCGTTGAAGGAGGCGGAACAGAAGGTCTCCATTTTACTGCAAGACTCTCAGGATTTTGAATTGAAAGACTTTGAAAACAAAGACTAACAGGACCGTATTTTGGATTTTGAGCAATTAGTAAAAGACTACCAGTCAAGAGTGACCAATGCCCTTGAATGCTGGCTACCCGGGACGTCCACACACCCGCAAAAACTGCATGAAGCCATGCGCTACTCGGCAATCAGCAATGGAAAATTCATGCGCCCCTTACTGGTTTATGCCACGGGTGATACGCTTGGAACCGCTCGAGAGGAACTGGATGGTATCGCCTGTGCTGTGGAGATTATCCACGCCTACTCGCTGATCCATGACGACCTGCCGGTGATGGACAATGATGATTTAAGACGTGGTAAGGCGACTTGTCACATCCAGTTTGATGAGGCCACGGCCATTCTGGCCGGTGATGCCCTGCAGGCCCTGGCCTTCTATGTTGTTGCCCATGACAAAAAACTGCGGGTTGATGCAGAAACCAGGGTTAAAATGATCGATGTCCTGTCGTTGTCATGTGGTTCTCGTGGTATGGCCGGTGGGCAGGTCATCGACCTGATGAGTGTGGGCAAGACCCTCAACACCGCTCAACTCGAGGACATGCATATTCACAAAACCGGGGCGCTGATCCGGGCCAGTGTCTTGTTAAGTGCCTATACTGCCAGCGATATTTCTTCAACCGTTCTGGACAAGCTGGATCATTACAGCAAATGCGTCGGGTTGGCATTCCAGATTCGCGACGATATCCTGGATGTTGAAGGAGAAACCGAGGTCATCGGCAAAAATCAGGGGGCCGACACTGCCCTGAACAAACCCACCTACCCCGCACTGCTTGGCATGGACGGCGCCAAGGCACGCGCACAGGAACTACACGAAGAGGCCATGGAATCTCTCTGCATGCTTGATCAAAAGGCAGACCCCTTACGCCTGACTTCAAAATACATTGTTGAAAGAAAAAGCTAGCAAGCCGCCTGTTCTCGGACAAACTCCGAGGGAGCCGTCAACCCGGCAGGATAACCCCTTGTATTCTTCTCACCAATGCCGATATTTTTCTTTTTTTCAAGCGCTTATATGTCCGTTTTGAGCCTGATGATATACTTGCCTGCTTGCATCCCCTGTCGTTACATCCCATAATATATAGTCAACTCCCGTTAGCAATTAGTAACTATAATAAAATATGACGAATCCGGATATTTCATTGCTGGAAGGTATTCGCACACCTGACGATGTGCGCAGATTGTCTCGGCCAGAATTAAAACAACTGGCAGAGCAGCTGCGTCATAACCTCATCGAAATTGTCTCACAGAACGGCGGGCATCTGGCCGCAAGCCTGGGCACCGTTGAACTGACCATTGCACTGCACTATGTATTCAATACACCGGACGACCGATTGATCTGGGATGTGGGCCATCAAACCTACCCGCACAAGATGCTGACCGGGCGTCGGGAAAAAATGTACAGTATGCGTAAACTCAATGGCCTGTCAGGGTTTCCACGACGTGAGGAAAGTGAATACGATACCTTTGGCGTCGGACACTCAAGCACATCAATCAGCGCGGCACTGGGCATGGCCATTGCCAATAAAAAACTGGACATTGATCGCAAGGTTGTAGCTGTTATCGGTGACGGGGCAATGACTGCGGGCATGGCGTTCGAGGCCCTGAATCATGCCGGTGATCTGGATGCCAATCTTCTGGTTATTCTGAATGACAACAAAATGTCGATTTCCAAGAATGTCGGCGGTCTCTCCAAGTACCTGACACGCATATTATCCGGGCGTTTCTACTCCGGCGTACGTGAAGGGGGTAAAAAAGCCCTCAGCCATATGCCAAATTTCCTTGAACTTGCACGCCGGGCAGAGGAACACATGAAGGGCATGATTATCCCGGGCACTCTGTTTGAAGAACTGGGGTTTAATTACATTGGCCCCATTGATGGTCACGACATGGACATCATGGTTGAAACACTGAACAACCTGAAACACCTGCATGGCCCCCAGTTTCTGCACATCATTACCCGAAAAGGAAAAGGTTATGTTCACGCAGAAGAAAACCCCTGCGCCTTCCATGGTGTTTCAAAATTCGACAAGGACACCGGCAAAACAAACGGTAATAAACAATCAGGCCCAAGCTATACATCCATATTCTCAAAATGGTTATGCGATATGGCCAGCGAGGACAAAAACCTGGTCGCTATAACCCCCGCCATGCGTGAAGGTTCCGGCCTGGTCGATTTTTCAGAGCAATTCCCGGACCGCTACTTTGATGTGGGAATTGCCGAACAACATGCGGTCACACTGGCTGCAGGTATGGCCTGTGAAGGAATGAGACCCGTTGTCGCAATCTATTCGACATTCCTGCAGCGTGCCTATGACCAGCTCATACATGACGTAGCACTACAGAACCTGCCTGTCGTCTTCGCCATTGACAGGGCAGGCATTGTCGGGCCGGATGGCGCGACACACGCTGGCAGTTTTGATCTGAGTTACCTGCGCGCCATACCCAACATGATGATCATGGCACCGGCCGATGAGGATGAATGCAGAAAAATGCTGAGCACCGCATATCGGCACAATGGTCCGAGTGCTGTTCGCTATCCACGGGGAACCGGGCCGGGTGTCGAGGTTACAGACAGCCTGGAAACAATCCCGGAAGGAAAGTCAAAAGTCTGTCGCCAGGGCACTAATATCGCCATTTTATCTTTCGGGTGTATGCTGGGCCCTGCCATCAAGGTTGGTGACTTGCTTGATACAACCGTCATTAACATGCGTTTCGTAAAACCCCTTGATGAAGAACGGCTATTAACAATAAGCCGGGAATATAAACTGCTGGTTACACTGGAAGATAATGTCGTTTCAGGAGGTGCCGGAAGCGGTGTCAGTGAATTCCTGAGTGACAACAATATCAACACCCCTGTACTGCATCTCGGACTACCCGACACTTTTATGGAACATGGAAGCAGGGAAGAACTGCTTGCATTAGCCGGCCTGGATGCCAAAGGAATAGTGCATGCCATACAGTCCAGTCCGGCGTTCCCGGATTGCAATATAAGGCCGTCTCAAGTAATATCTTAGCCCCAAAACACGCCAGGATGACAAATCGCCACTTAATCCTTTAATCCAAAAGGTTTTTTCAGGGACAAGATTTACAGAAGTCATTCAAGATTGGGGGTAATTTACCGTGTACATATTATTCCAGATTATTTATGACTGCACATTACACATTAAAAATCGTAACCGACTTTGCGTCTGCACATACCCTGAGGGACTACCCGGGTGATTGCAGCCGAATGCACGGCCATAACTGGAAGGCCGAGATTGAAGTCAGGGCGACACGCCTGAATAAAGCAGGCATGGTTATGGATTTCAAGGATATTAAAGAAGTGACTCGTAATGTTACCAGGGATCTTGACCACCATTACCTGAATGATCTGGAACCCTTCAGAAAAGCCAATCCAACCGCAGAGAATATCGCTGCATATCTGTTCAGGGAGCTATCTGAAAAACTGAATGATGAACACATACAAATTAATGCGGTAACGCTTTGGGAAACTGAACGGGCGTGCGTACGTTACACAGAGGAATAAACGGGATGACAGAAACAAGTTCAAGGCCTGCTGAAATTGAAGATGTCCAGAGCAGAAAAGACACCAGACGTATCGCTATAAACAAGGTTGGTATCAAGGACATCAGACATCCCGTCATCGTCAGGGATCGCTCTGATGGAGAGCAACACACAGTTGCCAACTTCAATATGTACGTTAATCTGCCACACAATTTCAAGGGTACACACATGTCCAGGTTTGTTGAGATCCTCAACCAGCATGAAAAGGAAATCAGCGTCGAGTCTTTCAAGGGTATGATGTCAGAGATGACCGATCGACTTGAAGCGGATTCAGGTCATATCGAAATGAATTTTCCTTATTTTGTTAACAAGACCGCACCTGTATCCGGAGTGAAAAGCCTTCTGGATTATGATGTCACGCTGATTGGTGAAATTAAAGGTGGAAAAATCAACACCCACATCAAGATCGTTGTGCCCGTCACCAGCCTGTGCCCCTGCTCCAAAAAAATATCTGATTATGGCGCACATAACCAGCGTTCGCATGTCACTGTCAATATACGCACCTGCGATTTTGTCTGGATTGAGGAAATCATCGACCTGATTGAAAAAGAGGCATCATGCGAGCTTTATGGTCTGCTAAAAAGACCCGATGAAAAAAATGTTACCGAACGCGCCTACGATAATCCAAAATTTGTAGAAGACATGGTGCGTGATGTTGCGATGCGGCTGAACCAGGATGACAGAATATGTGCCTATACGGTGGAGTCAGAAAATTTTGAGTCAATCCATAACCATTCGGCCTATGCCCTGATTGAATTCGACAAGGAAAAGGAAGGCTGGGTCAAATCATCTGATTAATCGTGAATCCCCAAACCCCATCCGGTGTGTTAATCCCGGAAAAGTAACAATAACCCCCTGTGTCAATAATATATGAACTAGTAAGGCCTGGCCTTTAGCAGTATCACCGTATCCTTACGCTGCAAATCTACCTTGCTAAGAAAGGTCGCACCCAGCAGTACACGCGTAGGATGCTTTCCAGGTAACACAACGGCCATTACATTATTTATTACAATCCCGCCAACCTGTATGCTGTTCAGTTTAAGCACGGAACCCGTCAGTTTACCGGAAGCAGTCTCGACATCAATCGGCTTGCCCGTCTTCTTGTAATCGATGCCAAAATTTCTGGCATGTTCCTCATTCATGGCAATAACCGAGGCCCCCGTGTCCACCAGAAACTCTGTTGTCACTCCGTTCACCAGACCCGACGTGATATACAGACCATTTTTATCCGGCCAGATCTTTATTTCAGCCGTTTTTGCCACATCCGGATATCGACTTCTGACAGGTTGCCCACTCATTTTGTAAGTACGAACCTGGCCATGATGCTCTATAACCGCCTCACGACTGTTTGCACCAAGCAACCTGAGGCCTTGCTGGACCGGTTTGCCCTTTATCAGGGTAATGCGTTTACCATTGATATTGACTACAGCCATATTATTAAACAATGCCTGCACGATAATTCGATCGGCTGCCTGGCTGGTTGACATGCCCGCCAGTATTGACCCCGACAGAATAACCAGAAACAATAATAAGTATGCCGGTTTTAACATGGCCATAGCCGAAAATTCCTACTCAACACTAAATCGATCACCGGAACGCTTTGTTAAATCAACCTTTATACGATCAGGGCTTCTGCCATTTACACTGTCACTGGCTTCTACAAATATATCGGCCACCCCCACAGGAATCTTCAATGAATAGAGTCTTCGTGTAAATGGCTGTTCTTCAACGTGGGGGTGGGCCAGAACACGTTTGCCGATAACATGCCCCTTGCCATCAACAATTCGCCATTCATTGGCATAGTGATTCCAGCCGCTATCGGCATGTTTCAGCGTGGCCGCCACATTCCAGCTACCATCCACATTCCTGCTAAACTTTGCAAAAATAATGGCTACATCGCTCGCCATTACATTAATACTGATAATCATTAGCAGACCGGATAATAAAATTTTCATTTCCACACCCCGACATTCAAGATATTAAAAAAGATTGCTTGCAGCAATAATCTGTAAACTGATGGCTGCAAAAATACCGGCCAGACCATCATCCACCATAATTCCAAACCCCCCGCCAACCTGCCTGTCCAGCAGGCGAATCGGCCAAGGCTTGACTATATCAAATAACCTGAACAGTAAAAAACCGATGACCCACCAGACCCAGCCGGTCGGCGCCATGAACATGGTAATCAAAAACCCGACAACTTCATCCCAGACGATCCCCGGGTGATCATGCACCTTCAGAAGTTTTGCTGTCCGGTCACATACCCATACGCCCGCAATAAACAATAACAGACACAGGGCCAGGTAAACCGGTGCCGACAGGAATTGCATAAACCAGTATAACGGTAGTGCCACCAGTGTCCCGAAGGTTCCTGGTGCGTAAGGGGCAGCACCTGTGCCAAAGCCACAGGCAATGACACAATCGGGCCGCCGCCAGATCCAGGTCGGCAATGTATTCCTGTCCGTCATGTGTTCAATCCGGCCCTGACCGGGAAATGATCATAGGATCTTATGTCCATTTTAACTTCACTGTTTTTTATCCTGTAACCCACGCTATCGCCTTCAACAATTTCACCAACCCACGTACACTTTAGACCCGACTCCACAAATCGTTCCTTCAGTAATGATATATTTTCCACGGGAACAGTAAAACAAAGCTCATAATCATCACCACCACCCAGTTGACATAGCCGTCGCTGCTCCTCGTTTAAAAGGGACTTCACGGCCGCTGATGATGGTAATTTATCTATATGCAAAACAGCACCAATCTGACTTTCTTCCAGAATATGGCCCAGATCAGCAGCAAGACCATCAGATATATCAATTGCCGCACTGGCAATACCAACCAGTAACAACCCTGCCGCTACCCTGGGCTCCGGACAATGAAACCGTCGTTGTAAAAAATCATGGTACCGTTCAGGAAGGGGTTTGTTATCCAGATAATATGGCAGTGCACAGGCGGCATCCCCAAGGGTTCCGGTAACAAATATCCGGTCACCCGGCCTGGCACCGGATCGTCTCAAGCCTTCATCCGGTTTTAACCCACCCTGAGCCTGTATGGTTACAGACAACGGGCCCCGGCAAACATCACAGGCCAGAAGTTCAAGCCCCCACATCGATTGCAGTTTCTGCAACCCGGCACCAAAGTTCTCGAGCCAGGCTTCATCCCACCCCGGTAAAACCAGCCCGATCGTAAAACCTGCCGGTCTGGAACCCATTGAGGCCAGGTCACTCAGGTTAACAGCCAAAGACTTGTGGGCTATCCATTTTACCGGCGTATCTTCAGGAAAATGCACACCAGATACCAGCGTGTCCACGGTGATGGCAACAACCGGAAAGTGCGTACCGGAAACATCCGGACAAAATAATGAATTGCGGAAGTAGTTAAATAATTCACTGGAATCGTATGCTTTCATTGTGATATCTATTACCTGACTGAACGGTTTTACCAGGCCACTCAGAGCATATTTCCCGGGTGTCCCCTCGTCTGGAATAAATGGACAGGTTCACCGTGCATGATCATCATTATTAATTAATCACCTGAACGCAGCGGGCACGGGGATACAGAGCAAATCCATGTAGTGTTTTCAGGTACTCGTGAAAATACCGGAAATTATTATTTGTCATCATTGCTGTCCCGTTAACTTTAACAATGTGAGGACATGGAGTCGGCAAGCCTGATCAAGACCGTCTGCCGCACGGACGCGGCAGCCGAGCCACCATGGATGGCATGTTTTGCGTGTCTTGATCAGGCTTGCCGGTTTCATGTCCGGATTGCGGGCTAGCCCGAAATGCACTTGCCGCTGACATTTCAACTACATTCGTCATGGCTTAACGGGACTACAGTGATTTATCATTAAAAGGTTTTCTCTACGTCTCCGCACCCGCTGCGTTACCAGCATCCAGCTGGAAAAATCCATTCAAATGTGAATCCACCTGAAAAAGCTAACGACCTGCCTGGATCTCGGCACTGCGCAAGTCCTTCGCGACCTTATCGAGTACACCATTAATGTACTTGTGCCCATCGGTTGCCCCGAACTGCCTGGCCAGTTGTACTGATTCATTCAGAACAACGCGGTAAGGTATGTCCGGTCTGCACTGTAATTCAAATACACCAATTCGCAAGATTGCACGTTCAACGGGATCTACCTCCTCCATCGGCCGGTCAACACGTTCTTTCAGAATACTGTCGAGTTGATCCAGTCTGGCGGGGATCTGATGGAGAAGCTCATGGAAATAGTCGAGGTCGACCTTGCTCATATCCTGATCGACCAGAAACTGCTTTTCAATTTCATTCAGATCCAGGCCGGAGATCTGCCACTGATACAGGGCCTGCATGGCACAGCGTCTTGCCCGGCGTCTGGCATGCTGCGGATTGAGCGACTGCGCCGGCTTTGGCATTCTATCCTTCCAGTTGTTTGAACAGACTGACCATTTCAATCGCGGATAATGCCGCCTCACCACCCTTGTTACCGGCCTTGGTGCCCGCTCTTTCTATGGCCTGCTCAATATTGTCCACGGTCAGCACCCCGAAGGCCACCGGAATATCATACTTCATTGATACATTGGCGAGTCCCTTGGTATTTTCACCGGCAACATATTCAAAATGGGGTGTACCACCGCGAATCACTGCACCCAGTGCAATGATTGCATCATAATCCTTGCCGACTGCCAGGCGTTGCGCCGCAAGCGGCATTTCAAAGGCGCCGGGCACACGGATAATGTGCAGGTTTTTTTCATCCGCGCCATGCCGCTTCAATGTATCGATTGCACCCTCAAGCAGGCTCTCGACAATGAAACTGTTAAACCGTGCTACCAACAAGGCAAAACGGGAATCACGAACAATCATGTCACCTTCAAATGTTTTTATCTGACTCATTTTGTCACCGACTTTTCCTTATATACGTGTAAATAACCGCTTACTCACCAGCAATGTATTCAACCACTTCCAGATCAAATCCGGACAACCCATGCATAATGATGGGGGAACTCAGGATACGCATTTTTCGCACACCCAGATCTGAAAGTATCTGCGCCCCGACACCGTAGGTTCTTAATTCCATGGCACCTTGCGCATTCTTTTTACCTTTTTTTTCTGCTTCGGTGCTGTTTTTTATTTTTCTGAGCAGTTCCTGGTTATTTTCGTTACCTCGCAGGATAACAACGATACCCTTGCCTTCCTTTTCAATATAGGCCATCGCTGCATGCAGGGACCAGCTGCAACCATGGTTTAGCGAACCAACAACATCACACAGGGTATTTTGCATATGTACACGGACGGTAACCGGTTCATCACTGTTGATCTCACCCTTGACCAGCGCAAAATGCAGTTCCTCATCTATCGTGTCATGATAGGCTACCAGTTGAAAATCACCGTGCTCTGTATCGATCTTTCTTTCTGCAACACGTTCAACTGTTTTTTCATTTGATACGCGGTAATGAATCAGGTCGGCAATCGTTCCCATTTTCAGACCGTGTTCGCTGGCAAATTTTTCCAGGTCGGGTCGTCTTGCCATGCTGCCGTCTTCATTGAGAATTTCAACAATGGCCGCAGCCGGTTCACAACCCGCCAATCGGGTAAAATCACATCCCGCTTCGGTATGGCCTGCACGTGTCAGCACGCCACCGGGCTCGGCCAATAATGGGAAAATATGCCCCGGCTGAACCAGGTCTTCAGGTGTCGCATCCCTGGCAACAGCAGCCTGGATCGTCACCGCACGATCTGCGGCTGATATGCCGGTGGTCACACCTTCCGCCGCCTCGACGGATACGGTAAACGCCGTTGAATGCATGGCATTGTTATCATTGACCATCATCGGCAAACGCAGTTGCTGACAGCGTTCCGGCGTCAGCGTCAGGCAGATCAAACCCCTTCCATTTGTTGCCATGAAATTGATATCGTCAGGCCTGACCTTTTCGGCCGCCATGATCAGGTCGCCCTCGTTTTCACGGTCTTCATCGTCCATGATGACAACCATTTTACCCTGACGGATATCCTCTATAATCTCTTCTGTTGTGTTCAAAGCCATATTGTTACCTGATAAAACCATGTTCCTGTAAAAATTCCATACTCAACCCGGCATCGGGGTCTGCGGCCCGGTCACCCAGCATTAACCTTTCCAGATATCTCGCCAGCAGATCCACTTCAATGTTGAGCCTTGTTCCCTGTCCGTAGGCATTCATTATCGTTTCCTGTAGCGTATGTGGCACAATATTCAACTCAAAGACTGCGCCTTTTACCGCATTCACTGTCAGGCTGATACCGTCCACACAGACAGAGCCTTTTTGAGAAATATATTTTGCAAGACTGTCCGGTACCTTTATTTTAAACCTGACTGACCTGGCATCGTCCCATCGATTAATAACCTCCCCGATACCATCCACATGACCGCTAACAAGGTGCCCACCGAGACGCGTTGTGGGTGTTAGCGCCTTTTCAAGATTAACAGATTGCCCCTTGCTCCACTGGCCAACACAGGTTTTTCCCAGCGTTTCCCCCGAGACATCGGCCCAGAAGCCGTCTCCTGGCAATTCAACGGCGGTCAGGCAAACGCCATTGACGGCAATACTGTCACCCGACTGCACATCTGACAAATCCAGTTTGCCGGTCTGGATACGTAATCGCAGATCACCGCCCGATGGTTTCAGGTCAACGATGGTTCCTGTGGATTGTATAATACCTGTAAACATAATAACTTGCCCGCAAAATTAGTGACGAACACGTGCTGAAATACACCAGTCCTTACCGACTGCACGAATATCATTTATTTCCAGATTGATGCGCTGATCCATTGTTTCAAGCCCGGGTAAATTAAACAGCCCTCTCGCACCATTACCCATCAGGTGCGGGGCCATGTATATTTTCAGTTCATCAACCAGGCCAGCATTCAACATGGCACCGCTCAGGGTTGCACCGGTTTCCAGTAATACCTCATTGACCTCTTCATTTGCCAGGTGAATCAGACACGCCGGCAGATCAATGGTCCCGCCCGGTGCTGGCAGATGAATAACCTCTGCACCTGCCTCTATCAGTTCCGCCTCGCGTTCGGCATCATCCGTTGCAGTGGCAACGATGGTACGCGCTTCCTGCTGTAGCAATTTCGCTGTAACCGGCATGCCCAAATTGGGATCCAGTATCACACGTATCGGCTTCAGCCACCCGCCTTCGGGCTCATCGTTTTTCAACCGGACATTTAACGAGGGGTCGTCCGCCAGTACCGTGCCAATACCGGTCATAATGGCCGAACTTCTTGCCCGCAAGCAATGTACCTGCCGCCTGGCGGCTTCACTGGTGATCCATTTGCTCTCACCGGACGCCATTGCCGTGCGGCCATCCAGACTCATTGCCAGTTTACAGGTCACCCATGGGCGTCCATGACGCATACGCATGATGAAACCGGGGTTAATGGCCTCTGCCTGTAACTGCATCAGGCCTGATTCTGTTTCAATACCTGCCTCTTCAAGTTGCGCCAGTCCCTTGCCGGCAACTTCCGGGTTCGGGTCCTGCATGGCCGCAACAACCCGGCGAACGCCTGCATGGATTAACGCCTGACTGCAGGGCGGTGTCTTGCCCTGATGACAACAGGGTTCAAGGCTGACATAGGCCGTCGCCCCCTTTGCCCTGCTGCCCGCCTGCTCAATCGCATGTACCTCGGCGTGGGGTCCGCCGGCACGTTTATGCCAGCCTTCGCCGACAATACTGCCATCCCTGACCAGCACACAACCCACACGTGGATTGGGTGCGGTGGTATAGAGACCCTTCTGTGCCAGCATCAGGGCACGTGCCATATATGTACTGTCCTCTGTCAGACTCAACGGATCACTTATTCCTGTTCATCACCAGGCAACAAAGGCATCTGGTGTTTTTTTAACTCGGGGCTGGGGCTGCTTTCCAGTCGATCAATCTCTTCACGAAATTCGTTTATATCCTCGAAGCACCGGTAAACAGAGGCGAAACGCACATAGGCCACCTGGTCCAGTTCCTTCAGTTCATTGATGACCCATTCACCCAGGGAACGGGTGTCAACCTCGCGCTCACCGGTTGCCCGGATGAGATGCTTTATCCTGCTGATGGCGGCCTCAATGGTTTCTGTATCAACCGGCCTCTTTTCCAGGGCCCTGACGATACCGCTTCGTAATTTTTCCTCCTGGAATATTTCGCGGACGCCACTGCTTTTTACTATCTTGGGCATATGCAGTTCAGCCGATTCGTAGGTTGTGTATCTTTCTGCACAGGTCAGACACTCGCGACGGCGGCGCACCTGGTCACCTTCATTCGCCAGACGCGAATCAATGACCTTGGTATCCTCAGCTCTGCAAAATGGACAACGCATCGTTTTAACCTGAGCCAGGCAGTCTTTGCATACAAACGGTCATTGACTGTACACGGGATAGCGCTTACAGATGTCTGCGACCTTGCTTCTGACCTGCCCGATTACATCTTCGTTTTCCAGATCATCCAGAATATCGCACATCCAGTTTGCCAGTTCGCTGACATCTTCCTTGTTGAATCCTCTCGTGGTGACCGCCGGGGTACCGACCCTGATGCCGCTGGTTACGAACGGGGATTGCGGGTCATTCGGCACAGCATTTTTATTAACCGTAATATGTGCGTTACCAAGTGCGGCATCCGCCGCCTTGCCTGTAAACCCTTTCTCAATGAAGTCCAGCAGAAACAGGTGATTATCTGTCCCTCCGGAAACCACCTTGTACCCTCTGTGGATAAATACACCCGCCATCGCACGTGCATTATCCAGCACCTGCTGCTGGTATTGCCTGAAGTCATCCTGTAATGCTTCTCTGAAGGCAACGGCCTTGGCCGCAATGACGTGCATCAAGGGCCCACCCTGAATACCGGGGAAAATGGCGGAATTCAGTTTCTTTTCGATCGCCTCGCTGGATTTGGCCAGAATCAGACCGCCCCGGGGACCGCGCAGCGTTTTGTGTGTCGTCGTCGTGGTAACATCGGCAATGGCCACCGGACTGGGATAAATACCGGTCGCAATCAGGCCTGCCACGTGTGCCATGTCCACCATCAGGTATGCACCGACGCTGTCTGCGATATCACGAAAATGCTGCCAGTCAACCACGCGGGAATAGGCGCTAAACCCGGCCACGATCATTTTTGGTTTGTTCTCCTGTGCCAGGCGGTCGACCTCATCATAATCGATCTCACCCGTTTGTTCATTCAACCCGTACTGGACTGCATGATAAATCTTGCCGGAAAAATTAACCTTCGAACCGTGGGTCAGGTGACCGCCATGTGCGAGGCTCATGCCCAGTACTGTTTCCCCCGGATTTAACAGCGCCATGTAAACGGCTGCATTGGCCTGAGAACCTGAATGGGGCTGAACGTTGGCATAGTCGGCCCCGAACAATTCCCTGGCGCGATCAATCGCGAGCTGTTCGGCAATATCCACGTTTTCACAACCGCCATAATAACGCCTGGCAGGATAACCCTCTGCATATTTATTGGTTAACACACTACCCTGGGCCTGCATTACCCTGGGGCTGGTGTAATTCTCGGATGCGATAAGCTCAATGTGCTCTTCCTGACGCTGCTCTTCTGCCTGAATGGCTGCCCATAAATCATCATCAAATCCCGCAATCGTCATGTCGTTTGAAAACATTAATTTATCCTCTAAAACCCTGGCCTGGTATTGTTGTCTCTGGTTGGAAGTTTGCCCTGTCCTGATTTTTGAAAAACCCGGAAAGGCCACAAATCATACATTATTTATCTAAATCTTGCATTTATATTCTCTGAGTATCTCATATTTATCTTTGAAATACATGCAGTTATAATTATTATGTGGTTAACCTGGTGCTGAAAATCCTGTTTTGATCCGATTTCACGCCCAATCCTGTTGTTTACGAATTTATCCACCAGCATGACTTCTGTCTGTATTCTGCAATCAAGGTCTTTTGTGGCGGAACCAAGCACCTGCCGACGGGTCGAATATTTTGTAATATCATGAGGAAAGTCAGTGCCAATTAAAACCATTAATGCTTTTGCCATCATTGTTTTCATGCTGGTATCCCTGGTATCTGGAAATTTATCACTCGCCAGTGAACAGGTGACGATCAGTAAAACCAGTGGCCCTGAAACTGTTGCGATACTTGAGTTGTACACTTCAGAGGGTTGCAGTAATTGCCCCCAGGCCGAGCGTTTTCTCAAACAGCTGGGGAAAAAATATGTGCCGGGTAAAAATTTTATCCCACTTGCCTTTCATGTTGACTATTGGGACTACAAGGGATGGGAAGACCCTTTTTCTGCCCCGCAACATGGCGAGCGTCAGCGGGAAATAGCCAACCGGAACAACCTCAGGTCCCTGTATACACCCCAGTTCGTTTTATACGGGACAGATTTTCCAGCCTATAATAATATCCCGAAGGCGCTGACAATCATCAATGACACCAAACCCGTGACAACAATCAATGTCAACGTCGGCCTGAACAAGCAAAAACTGAATACCCGTATCAATGTCAAGGCCAACAATGACCGGTCACGGTTCTTTTCAGACGTATTCATCGCCATTACAGAAAACAGGCTTTCATCCCGGGTAACCGAGGGTGAAAATGAGGGACTCAGACTGGAACATGAATATGTTGTCAGGAAATTTCTGGGGCCTTTCCCGTTAAATGGTAAAAACCAGCTGGATATTAACCGGAATATTGATGTTGAAAATAACTGGAAACTGAAAAACCTGAACCTGGTTGTTTTTGCACAGGACAAAATCGATGGTGTCACTCACCAGGCTGTCAATGTCCCGCTGAGAAGTCTTGGCAAATAGTTTTTCCGACACACGGCAAGCATCACATATCATTACCTTCCTTAAGCACTTCATCAACCTCTTTGTGCAAACGGGCTGCAAGTACCTTACGGTCCATATTCACAGGAACAAAGGCATCACAAAATTTCAAATGCGCATCGATCCCCGGTGCCATCAGTATCTTTAATACATGCTGGCCAAACGTGACACCATTAATAAAAGGCGCCACTTCATCCAGTTTACCATCACGCAGGTAACGGATTGCAACCCCCTGAACATGGCACCCGGACTCAATACCCGTCTGAAAAATTGCCGAAAAGAATTTACGGGCCTCGATTCCATCATGTGTCGTCCCCTCCGGGAAGACCGCAATAGTGGAACCCGTCTGTAGTGCCTGCACAATTTCTGCGTTTAACCGGTTGACAGCGGCAGGTGAGCCACGCCGTAGAAAAAATGTCCCGCTCCATTTAGGTAGCAGGCCCAAAACAGGCCATTTCAGGATGTCATCCTTGGAAACAAACCGGGCTGCGATAACAGAATCAATTGCTATAATATCTGTCCATGACACATGGTTGGCTGCCAGCAGCCCTTCATGCGGGGTACCCTGAACGTGAACACGAAGCCCAATGATCCGGGCAAACCCCTTCATCCACAAACAGACCATCTGCTTGCCGTGTTTGCCCAGATACCACTCCCGTCCTGTCAGAATATGTAACAGGATGACCAATACGAATCCTGACAATATGTATATCAATACCAAAGGAAACCTGAAAAGAAACCTGATCCAGCCCATAAAAATAACCCTGAAAACCTGTTAAGTATTATTTGAGAACCTCTGATTAACTCATCTTCCTGTGTTTGAATTAATCAGAGGCTCCATGGATATTACACATATCATCACATTTACACTATGATACACTGCTGCCCCGTTAACCTGTTACAAATATAGTTGAAACATAAACGGCAAGTCCGTTTTGAGCTAAACAGGGCATTGCGGACACGAAACCGGTATAGCCAAATCAAGACACGCAAAAGATGCCATCCCTGGCCGCTCGGCTGCCGCATCCCTGCGGCAAACGGTCTTTATTTGGCTATACCGGTTTCATGTCCTCACATTGAGACCCGCTTCAAAAGATAACAGGGCAGCAGTGGCTATGATATTGACTTTGTACGGGAATCACAAACTGGATACAGGCTTTTAAATATATTATGGCTCAGTACATCTACACCATGAATGGCGTGGGCAAGGTCGTCCCACCCAACCGGATTATACTTGAAGACATCTCGCTTTCATTTTTTCCAGGTGCCAAGATCGGCGTTCTCGGACTCAATGGCGCAGGAAAATCAACCCTGCTTCGCATCATGGCGGGAGTGGATACGGAGTACCTGGGTGAAGCACGGCCACAGCCCGGTATCAATATCGGCTACCTGTCACAGGAACCTCAGCTCAACCCGAACAAGGATGTACGTGGCAATGTGGAAGAGGCACTGGCCAATATCAGCACAGCGCAATCACGTCTCGAGGAAATTTATGCGGCCTACGCCGAACCGGATGCGGACTTTGATGCGCTGGCCTCGGAACAGGCCAGGCTGGAAAATATACTCCAGGCGGGCGACGGCCATAACATGGAGCGGACACTGGAAGTGGCCGCCGATGCCTTGCGGCTGCCTCCCTGGGAGGCCGATGTTACAAAACTTTCAGGTGGCGAAATGCGCCGCGTAGCGCTCTGCCGTCTGTTGTTGTCCAGGCCGGATATGCTCCTGCTCGATGAACCCACCAACCACCTGGACGCCGAATCTGTCGCCTGGCTGGAGCAATTTCTGAAAGAATTCAGCGGCACCGTGGTCGCCATTACCCATGACCGCTATTTTCTCGATAATGTGGCTGGCTGGATTCTCGAACTGGACAGGGGGCGTGGTATACCCTGGAAAGGTAATTACTCCTCCTGGCTGGAACAAAAAGAGCAAAGACTGGAATCAGAACAAAAACAGGATACCGCACGCATTAAAAGCATGAAGGCGGAACTCGAATGGGTGCGCAGTAACCCCAAAGGCAGGCATGCCAAAAGCAAGGCCCGGCTTCAACGTTATGCCGAATTATCTTCACAGGAATTCCAAAAGCGCAACGAAACACGGGAACTGTATATTCCACCTGGACCGCGGCTGGGTGACCTGGTTATCGAAGCCAACCATGTCCGCAAGGGTTTCGGTGAGCGCCTGCTGGTTGAAGACCTGAACTTCAGCCTGCCAAAAGGGGGTATCGTCGGAATTATCGGCCCGAACGGAGCAGGTAAATCAACCTTGTTCAAGATGCTGACCGGACAGGAACAGGCCGATAGCGGCGAGATTCGTATCGGCGACACGGTCAAACTCTCCTATGTCGATCAGAGCAGGGATTCACTCGATGGAAGCAAGACAGTCTGGGAAGAGATAGCCCATGGTCAGGACATTATCCGCATTGGAAATTTTGAAATCAATTCACGGGCATACGTGGGCCGTTTCAATTTCAAGGGGTCTGACCAGCAGAAATTTATCAAGGACCTGTCCGGCGGTGAACGTAACCGTGTACATCTGGCCAGGCTATTGCAAAGTGGCGGCAATGTCCTGCTGCTCGACGAGCCCACCAATGATCTGGATATTGAAACACTGCGCGCGCTGGAAGAAGCCATTCTCACCTTTCCCGGGTGTGTGGTCGTTATCTCACATGACCGCTGGTTCCTGGACAGGATTGCCACACACATGCTGGCCTTTGAAGGCAACAGCCAGGTGACCTGGTTTGAGGGTAACTATGCCGACTATGAAACAGATTACAAAAAACGCCTGGGGGAATCAGCTGAACAGCCCAGACGCATTAAATACAAACGACTGGGTGCATAACAATACAGGTTAATTTACCTGCGGCTGTTTTGTAAGCCTGGCAGGCAATCTCAGTAACATCAGTACCACAAATATGCCGACATAGATGAGCGGCTCGGACAGGTCTTTCTTGACCAGCCAGACATAATGGACAACCCCGGCAAAGGCTATCAAATAAACCAGTTGGTGTAATTTTTTCCAGCGTCTGCCCAGTACGCGCATCATCTTTCTGGTCGAGGTCAGTGCCAGTGGAATCAATAACAACCATGCCGTGAAACCCACTGTGATATAGGGGCGCTCAAGGATATCTTCTCCAAGATCCGGCCAGTTAAAGCCAAGATCCAGGCCGACGTACACGACCAGATGAAGCGTGACATAAAAAAAAGCGAACAGGCCGAGCAGCCGCCTGAATTTCAATAAACCGGACCAGCCAGTCAAACGCCTTAATGGGGAGACCATCAAAACAATCAGCATAAACCGCAGGCCCCAGTCACCGGTTCTGTGCGCGAGGTATTCGACTGGATTGGCCCCCAGAAAATCCGCAGATGTCAAAACACCAAACAACAGGTACGCAAATGGCAGCAGGCACAACACAAATACAACCGGTTTGACGTACCACTGGGTCTGATTATTCATTTAAATACCTGTCAGATCTAGAAGTTTTTACGCAGGTCCATTCCTGCATAGAGATGCGCAACCTGTTCTGCGTAACCGTTAAACATCAGCGTCTTTTTACGCCGTGCAAAGATTGATCCCGAACCTATTATTCGCTCTTTGGCCTGACTCCACCTCGGATGATTGACCGCCGGATTGACATTGGCATAAAAACCGTATTCGCGTGGTGCCGATGCCGCCCAGGTTGACCTTGGCATGGTTTCAGTAAAACGTATTTTGACTATCGATTTGATGTTCTTGAAGCCATATTTCCACGGCACCACAAGACGTAACGGCGCACCATTCTGGTTCGGCAAAACCTCGCCATATAAACCAACTGCCATGATCGACAGTGGATGCATGGCCTCATTGATTCCCAGACCTTCAACATAAGGCCAGTTCAGTACACTCCTCCTTTGGCCCGGCATTTGCTTCAGATCGTACAGGGTCGTAAATTCAACATATTTTGCGCGCGACGTGGGCTCAAACCGTTTGAGCATATCCCCCAGAGACAGACCGACCCATGGAATAACCATGCCCCATGCCTCGACACATCTGAAGCGGTAAATACGTTCCTCCAGAGTACTGGCCTTAATCATGTCCTCGAGATGATAGTTTCCGGGTTTGGCCACTTCACCTTCTATTGCAATCGACCAGGGTTCAGGTTTTAACGTGTGGGCATATTTGGCCGGATCGGTCTTGCTTGTGCCGAACTCGTAAAAATTATTGTAGGTCGTAATATCCTTGTAGGATGTAGGTTTTTCAGTGCTGCTGTACTGTGATGGCTGTACACCCTGAAGTTTCTCCCGTGCTGCATGCACAGGCCCGGGTAACCATAGCCCTGGAATTGCAGCCGCACCTGCCAGACCCAGGCCCACCTGCATAAACTTTCTGCGGTCTTTATAATGTTTTTCATCGGTAATTTCAGATGCTTTGATATCAGAAGGTTTTTTTATCAACATAAATCCGCTCACAATCGGTTATTGGCTCATCAGTTAAGACTTGCCCGTGACAGGAAAGTTGCACGCCTGACATGCTGATAGTCTAACAAAAGTATCACGAAAGGATCACAGGGGAAGGTGGCAAATATCATGCCTGATTTAGCTGAATAATATCTGGCAGTATCTGATCGCCACCCCCTGCCCCCCGGCGTTCATTCCGGGTTTTGTCCTACCGACTCCTTCCGTGGAGTCGTCCTGGAAGGAGGGGGTTATGGCTCTTCATAAACAAGCTGCAACACGTTAGCTGATACACCCGGTTTTTATTGCTCAAACAGTTGACGGATTTTCTCAACCCTTCGCCGGTTAACACCAAAATCATAGTAACCGTTACGCGAGGCCGAACGGACATGAACGACAGCCGACTTTTCATCCTGACGAAACTCAAGATCATCGATAAATCCGAATATGCGTGATTTACATTCAGCATAAAGATAATTTTGCTGGCAGGTAATAACCACGATACCTTTCATGGACGAAAGGATGGAACGCAACTGCATCAATCCTGCCTCCGAATCAGGTTTGCATGTGAACGGTTCTATGGAATGGTTCTCGTCCATTGCAAGACTGGACACACAATTTGGCCTGTTCGGACAGGATGCCAGTTGATGCAGTTTACGAATGATGTCATAACCTCGCACGGATTACGCGTAACCCGATACTGTTTAATCCACCCAGTCACGCGCATTTCTGAACATGCGCATCCAGGGCGAATCTTCGAGCCAGTCATCAGGATGCCACGAATGCTGCACGGTTCTGAATACACGTTCCGGGTGCGGCATCATAATCGTAAAGCGACCATCCTGATTACAGAGCCCGGTCAATCCTTCGGGGGAACCGTTGGGATTGAGTGGGTAGGTTTCCGTTGCTTCACCATAATTATTTACATATCGGGTGGCAGCGAGACCGGACTGCTTCAATTTGTCCAGTCCGGTTGATTGCACAAACTCCATCCGCCCTTCTCCATGTGCAACTGCAATCGGTAACCGTGATCCGGTCATGCCGGCAAAGAAAATCGAGGGGGAATCCATGATTTCAACCACTGCAACGCGGGCCTCAAACTGTTCCGACCGGTTGCGGACAAAATGCGGCCAGAGTTCAGTGCCCGGTATCAGGCTGTGCAGGTTTGACATCATCTGGCAACCATTGCAGATGCCGAGGCCAAAACTGTCATCGCGATGAAAAAATTCACTGAAGCTGTCTCGTACATTCTGATGAAATAAAATTGACTTTGCCCAGCCCTCGCCCGCACCCAGAACATCGCCATAAGAAAAACCACCACAGGCAACCATGCCCTTGAAGTCGGCCAGATTGGTACGCCCTTCCTGAATATCACTCATGTGTACGTCAACACACTCAAACCCGGCACGATCAAATGCCACCGCCATTTCGATGTGACCATTGACCCCCTGTTCACGCAGGATTGCAACTGCCGGCCGGAACCCTTTCTTGATATAGGGAGGGTTGTTGTTTTCATCCATATTAAATGTAATTTTCACGGCCATACCGGGATCATGTGCGTCGGCTATCAGATCAAACTCCTGCTGTGCGCAGACCGGGTTATCGCGTAATTTCTGCATGTGCAGACTTGTTTCTGTCCAGGTCTGCTGGTAGTCAATGCGTGATGACGACAATACTATTTCCTGTGCCATACTGAACTCGATCCGGTCTTCATCATTCAATGTACCGATGACGTGTGCATAATGGCCCAGACCAGCATCATGGATCGACTTGAGTATTTCATCGGTATCGGTGTGACGGACCTGGACCACCGCCCCCAGTTCTTCACTGAACAGGGCGGCCAGAACATCGTCGCCCAGATCATCCAGTTGAATACTGACCCCGCAATGACCGGCAAAGGCCATCTCGCAGACACAGGCGAACAGCCCACCATCGGAACGATCATGATAGGCCAGCAACAGGCCATCCTCATTCAATTGCTGGATAAGATCAAAGAATGCCTTGAACGATTGCGGGTCATCCAGATCAGGCGCATGATGCCCTATCTGTTTATATACCTGCGCCAGTGCCGAGGCACCGAGCCGGTTATGCCCCTTGCCCAGATCGATCAGGATCAGGTCGCTATCGCCCTTGTCGATACGCAGTTGTGGTGTCATCGTTTTACGCACATCGGTGATTTCAGCAAAGGCCGAGATAACCAGTGACAAGGGTGCAGTAACTTCTTTTGTATCGCCGTCTTTATTCCAGACCGTTTTCATCGACATGGAATCCTTACCCACGGGGATGGCTATACCCAGTTGCGGGCATAATTCCATGCCCACTGCCTTGACGGCATCAAACAGGCCGGCGTCTTCACCCGGGTGTCCGGCCGGTACCATCCAGTTGGCCGACAGGACAATACGATTCATCGCACGCGTGCGTGCAGCAGCCAGATTGGTCAGGGCCTCACCGACCGCCATGCGGGCAGATGCGGCATGATGGATCAATGCAATCGGTGTGCGTTCACCCACGGACATGGCCTCACCACAACAGGCATCATAGCTGCTGGTGGTGACACCGACATCGGCCACAGGAACCTGCCAGGGGCCGACCATTTGATCGCGTGCGATCAGGCCGGTTACCGAACGGTCTCCAATGGTAATCAGGAAGTTCTTGCTTGCCACCGTTGGCAGACGTAAAACACGCATTGCTGCCTCTGCCAGATCAATACCACCGGTTTGCAGTTCCTGTTTGGTAAATGGATGATGCGAGACCTCACGCAACATTTTCGGCGGCTTGCCCAGTAAAACTTCAAGTGGCATGTCTATCGGTAAATTATCAAAATAACCGTCACCCAGAACCAGATGCTGTTCCCGGGTCACTTCTCCAATCACGGCGTAAGGACAACGTTCGCGATCACACAGTGCAATGAAGTCATCCAGGTCTTGTTGTGATACCGCCAGCACATACCGTTCCTGCGATTCATTGCACCATATCTCCATCGGCGACATGCCCGGTTCATCATTGGGTATGGCACGTAATTCAAAACGTGCACCACGACCACAGTCATTGACCAGTTCCGGCATGGCATTGGAGAGACCCCCGGCACCGACATCATGAATGGAGATCATCGGGTTACGGTCACCCATCTGCCAGCATCGATCTATCACCTCCTGACAGCGGCGTTCCATCTCCGGGTTGCCACGCTGCACGGATGCAAAGTCCAGGTCCTCATGACTGCTTCCGGTTGCCATGGATGATGCGGCGCCACCACCCAGACCAATCAGCATGGCCGGGCCTCCCAATACGATCAGTTGCGAACCCGGCGGAATAATATTTTTTTCAACATGATCGGCCTTGATGTTACCCAGCCCGCCCGCCAGCATGATGGGTTTATGATAACCCCTGATTTCGGAACCCGTTGGGCCGGGCACCGTTTCTTCATAGGTACGGAAATACCCGCAAATATTAGGGCGTCCAAATTCGTTATTGAATGCGGCCGCACCGATCGGCCCCTCCAGCATGATATCGAGTGCCGAAACAATACGGCCGGGCCTGCCGTGATCGGTTTCCCATGGCTGCCTCGCCGCGGGTATGTGCAGGTTCGAGACAGAAAAGCCGCTCAGTCCGGCCTTGGGTTTTGAACCCCGGCCGGTTGCCCCTTCATCACGAATTTCACCGCCGGATCCCGTCGCAGCACCCGGGAAAGGTGAAATGGCGGTCGGGTGGTTATGGGTTTCCACCTTCATCAGGATCGACATTTCCTGTTCATGGCCGGCATAGATACGGGTTTCTGTATCCGGGTAAAAACGACCGGCAACAGGCCCGCTGATAACAGCGGAATTATCCTTGTATGCCGACAGGACGCCGGTCGGGTTCTGTTTATGGGTATTGCGTATCATCGCAAACAACGACTGGTCCATCGCCTGCCCGTCGATAATCCAGTCGGCATTAAATATTTTGTGACGGCAGTGTTCCGAGTTCGCCTGGGCGAACATCATCAGCTCTATATCATTCGGATTGCGTTTCAGTGTGGTGAAGTTTTCGACAAGGTAATCGATCTCATCCTCTGCCAGCGCCAGCCCCCACTCACGATTGGCCCTGAGCAATGCCTCACGCCCCCCGCCGAGAATATCCACAGATTGCATGGCTGCCGGTTCCGCCTGTTGAAACAAGGCCTCGGCATCATCCATGGCAAACACACCAACCTCGACCATTCTGTCATGTAACTGCGGCAGGATTCCGGTGAGCTCATCCGGGCTGAATTCTTCAGCACCTTCTTTCTCAAGGTAATAGGCTATTCCCCGTTCAATCCGGTTGATGTGTTTCAATCCGCAATTACGGGCAATATCGGTTGCCTTGCTTGACCAGGGTGAAATCGTTCCCGGGCGGGGTATGACCAGCACAAGCCTGCCATGATGCCCCATGGATTCCAGCCTTGGCCCGTAACGCAACAGGCTGTCCAGTATTTCCCGCTGCTGGTTGTCAAGCGTGCTTTCCAGATCGACAAAATGCACATATTCAGCATAGATGGCAGACAACCCTGCAAGCTGCAAGCGAACATTGTCGACAAGTCTTTCCAGTCTGAATTGTGAAAAGGCCGGGGCACCCTGCAGTTGGAGCATTGATGTTACCTGTTGTTGGATAATCGGAGTTCAGCAGTATGTCATTCTACTAAATTAGTCTGATCAGTGACAGGGCATGCATAACAATTCGTCGTCTGTCCCGGTTAATGTAACTATTGAGCCAGTTCCTTCCAGTCAAATCCGGTTTCCTGTGAGGCCAGTTCTACCCAGTCGGCAGAACAGTTCAGGGCATCCGAGAATGACGCAATAACCCGGTCAGGATGATTATTCTTCTCACTCAGATGCGCTGCAACAATATGCTGCAAATTGCCGCAATCGATATTGCCCAGTAACCCTGCTGCCTGTGCATTACTCAGATGACCGAGTCGCCCCGATACCCGGTTCTTCAGGTACTCCGGATAATCCCCGTCCATCAGCATACCAATATCATGATTTCCCTCAAGTAACAGCGCATCCAGCCCATCGAGCATATTGATTATATGCGGTGTGACCGAGCCACTGTCGGTCAGCACTCCCAGGGAATGGAGGCCATCTGAAAAAACAAATTGAACGGGCTCCTGTGCATCGTGTGGTACGGGATAAGGCCTGACTTCAAGACCTTCAATATTAAAATCCACATGACTGCTGATCAGCGTGATAAAAGGATATTCCTCACGTGTCCGGCACTGCGCCCAGCTTCCGGATGTCATGTAAACCGGGATCCGGTACTTGCGGGATAACCGGCCCACACCATTGACGTGATCGGTATGTTCATGCGTCACCAGAATTGCTGTAATACCCTCGGCTGATCTGTCCAGTCGCGTCAGTCTTTTTTCGACTTCACGCGTGGAAAAACCACAGTCCAGAAGCAGGCAGGTATTGCCAGACTCAACCAGCGTGGCGTTACCTTTGCTCCCGCTACCCAAAGATGCAAAGCGTAATGTCATTCAGATACTTTTTAACCTTTCTATTTCAACTGCTCGAATAAAAGCTTGAGGATGCGTTCAGAAATCGATGCATTGGCTGGCTCGCCCTTGTCATCTCTGATAACAACACGCACCGTATTCTGATCTGCTGTCAACTTCACCTGATACAGATCTTTTTCCTCTTCCTTTTTACCTGACCAAAGCTTTGCAAAGAAACCCGGATTACGGTCTATATCGGGATCACTGTACCTGACAAAATAGATCCCTTTTGAGCGATTACGGTCAACGACGGTGAAGCTGACCCTGTCCAGCGCCAGACCCACCAGTCTCCAGGCCCTTGCGAATTCATTTTTCAGAACCAATGAACCTTGATTCTGTTCATTGCGTTGCAGAAAGGCGTTGGGCTGACGATCCTTTTTGCTGGCAATTATTGTTGCTGCCTGCTTCTGCTGTATACCCAGATAAACCATCATGAGCTTAAGCATTTTTGCCTCAAGACCCGGATCAGATGGCCGATGCTCCCACACCGTGCCTTCGGATGATGTTATGTCCCCGACAATATTCTCAACCATACCCTGGTGTGCAACAAACAGCTCCAGCACCCCTTTTTTTGCCCCCGGTTCGAGACGTACCCTGAACTTGTCACGTGTGCCTGTCGAATAGAGGCCACCTAACACAGAGCCGATAAATTTTGTGACTGTATCCTGCGGGATTTTAGCCCTGTTCTCGGCCCACTCTGTTTCCAGGATACCCAGCTTCGGTTTGTCTACGACAAGCACAAACCCCTTCTGCATCCAGAATTCACGTACCAAAGGCCAGACCTGTTGCCGTGTTCCCTTTAATTCCAGCCACGACAGTGTGCCTTCATGACGATAACGGACATCGGGCTGAATCGAACCACTGGCAGAATTTTTTGATCGTGTTTTATCCTGGTGACCATGATAGGCAGAATAGGTGTTGGCCCCCTGATCCAGATCAGGGACGTCCATTGAATTATTTTGAGCAGGCTGTGTCAGGTCTGGAGGAATATCAAGCGGTTTTTGTTGCGTCGAACCTTTGTAATCAATATCTTTATTGCTCGGCAACAACTTATTAAAGTATGAACAGGCAGATAATGCCAACATCAGTGAAACTGCCAATACTGGCGGAACTGCATTATATTTTGATCTCATGATTTACCTGAATTGTTAAAATCTTATTGCATGACCCCGGCCTGCCTCAAGGCATGACGTACGGGTTCATGGTATTGTTCATCAAGCACCGTCAATGGCAAACGAATCCCTTCTGACATCAGGCCCATTTCATACAGGGCCCACTTTACCGGTATCGGGCTTGTCTCAAGAAACAAGTTCTTGTGTAACAGCGCCAGTCTGCTATCTATTTGCAGCGCCTTATCGGCATCGCCGGCCAGCGCAGCTTCACACAGCTCATGCATTGCCCGGGGGGCAATATTGCTGGTAACCGAGATAACCCCTCTGCCACCTGCCAGTATAAATTCCCTGCCCGTTGCATCATCGCCACTATACAGATCCAGACGGTCACCACACAGGCCCATGATTTGTTTCAACCTGTCCAGATCCCCCGTTGCCTCCTTGAGCCCGATGATATTCGGGATATGAGACAACCTCTCCACCGTTTCCGGTAACATGTCGCAGGCGGTACGGCCGGGGACATTATACAGAATCTGGGGAACAGGAACGGCCTCTGCGACCGCCTTGTAATGCAGATATAAACCTTCCTGGGTCGGTTTATTGTAATAAGGGGTAACCAGCAGGCAGGCATCGGCACCGGCCTCCATGGCACAACGGGTCAGATGAATTGCCTCACTGGTTGCATTGGCGCCCGTACCGGCAATAACCGGGATCCGTCCCCTCACCCGATTAACCACATTCCGTATCAGATCACAGTGCTCCTTTTGGTCAAGGGTGGCGGATTCACCTGTTGTGCCAACCACCACAATGCCATCGGTCATATTTTCGATGTGGAACTCTACCAGCCTGGTTATTGACTCGTAATCCAGCTCACCACCCTCATGCATAGGCGTTACCAGGGCTACCATACTACCGTGGAACATCATCTTTTCTCCGCTTTGTCAGTCAGGCAATGTTACCTAGATCGGCTTGAAGGGACAAGACATATGCACGCAGAGAGGGTGAAAAACCCCGGCATTCCCATAAATCAAGACAATGGGACACTGCTGCCCCGTTAGCCCACAACAAATATAGCTGAAACGTAAACCGCAAGTCGGTTTTGAGCTAAACAGGGCATTGCGGACATGAAACCGGCATAGCCAAATCAAGACGCGCAAAAAACGCCATCCATGGCCGCTCGATTGCCGCATCCCTGCGGCAGACGGTCTTTATCTGGCTATGCCGGTTTCATGCCCTCACATTGATGCCCGCTTCAAAAGTTAACGGGAGTGCAGTAACTATGCGTCTATTCAGAAAATATCCATTTTTGACAGGAACCTTACTATAATCTAGTCTGGCTAACCCGCATATCTCAGCAAATACGGGTTAGAACACAATCAGGAAGTTAGAATGTCACACGAAGATAAAGGCACACGTGAAATACGCATCGACCCGATCGTCCCCTGCAATTCGGTCCTGGTCGCAACCGCCAGGGGTATGCGCCCGAGAAAACAGGAAGACCCGGCACCCAGGGATACCCGTAAACATGTGGAAACCTGCCCCTTTTGCCGTGGCAATGAAGACAAGACACCGCCAACTATCACGGCCTATCCCGATGAAAATAATTGGAATATCCGGGTTGTAGAAAACCTCTACCCGGTTCTGGGCGAAGACAATACCCAGGATAACCTGACCTTTGGCTTGCAACAAACCATCGAGGGATACGGTCGCCACGAGGTCATTATTGATCACCCGTCACATGGCATTGCCATCCATGAAATGGATATCGATCACCTGGCGATGGTTTTCAAAAGCTACCAGGATCGTATGAGTGATTTGTATAACTCTGATCCACGACTCAAGTACGTTCTTGCCTTCAAGAACTTCGGTCCGGCTGCGGGTGCCAGCATTCCGCACACCCATAGTCAGATTATTGCGATGCCCGTTGTTCCGGAAAACCTCTATAACGAGGTACACAACAGCAGCAAATACTATAAAAAACATCATCGCTGTATTTTCTGCTCCCTGATAGATGAAGCACTGACCTATGAGGCTACCATTTATGACAGGGAATCCGGTGAAGTACGCAGGAAAATCAATGTTGGACAATACGTCATTGAAAAAAACAAGTATTTCGTTGCGATCAAACCCTTTGCCAGCCGTTACGAGTGGGAAATCCATATACTGCCCCTGAACCATGAGGCGGACTACATGCGTGCCCCCGAAAATGAGCTCCAGGCATTTGCCGAGGTTCTCAAGAAAAGCATGGCCCGCCTGGAGCAGGTTATTGGCGGGGCCCAATACAATTACTTTTTGCATTCCATACCACACGGCAGCGATTATAATGATTGCTCACCCAGTTATCACTGGCACCTGGAAATCTGCCCGCGAACCAGCATACCCAGTGGATTCGAACTCGGATCAGGGTTGTTCGTCAACACCATCAGTCCTGAAGATGCCGCCGAAAAGTTACGCTCTGTTGACTTATCCGATATACTCTAGTGTACTCCACGACATTGGGCCGTCGTGGTCATCATCCGTCTCCCTGGGGAAGAGAGGGCAGGTAGAAAACATTTTATTTGAGAGGTTATCATGAAGAATTACCTGGTTATAACCGCATTGGGCAGTGATCGCCCGGGCATTGTTGATGAACTCTCAAAATATATTTCAGACCAGGAATGTAATATCGAAGACAGTCGCATGAGTGTACTCGGTGGGGAATTTGCCATCATGCTCCTGGTCTCGGGTAACTGGAACACGGTCGCCAAACTGGAAAGCCAGATGCCAGGCCTCCAGGAAAAGCTGGACATGACCATAGTCGCAAAGAGTACCGAACCACGTCAACGCCCCGGAAAGGCACTTCCGTATGTTGCAGATGTCATCTCCATCGACCACCCCGGTATTGTCAACAATCTGGCTAATTTCTTTTCAACGCGTAAAATCAACATAGAAGAGTTGACCACCAGTAATTACGCGGCCGCTCACACGGGTACACCCATGTTTTCTGTTCATATTGAAGTCGGCATACCGGCTGACATACAAATTGCTGATTTACGTGAATCGTTCATGGACTTCTGTGACAATCTTAATCTGGATGCCGTACTGGAACCTCTCAAATCATAAGCATCTCCACAACACCTCAGACGAAAAAGGAAAACAGGATATGGCACATGTCGTGCTCGGGAAGAAAATCCCTGCATTTAAATTACCCGCTACAAGTGAACAACAAATCAGTTTGTCCGGCCTGAAGGGTAAAAATGTTGTACTTTATTTTTACCCGAAAGACAACACCCCCGGGTGTACGCGTGAGGGACAGAACTTCCATGACAACCTGTTAAAATTCAAACGCCAGAACACCGTGGTCCTCGGTGTATCAAGAGACAGCTTGAAATCCCATGATAACTTCAGATCCAGACAGGGCTTCAAATTTGACCTGATCTCGGACAACGAGGAAACCCTGTGCAATATTTTTGATGTAATAAAAATGAAACATATGTATGGCAAACAGGTACGCGGGATAGAACGCAGCACATTCCTGATTGACGGGCAGGGAAAACTCAGGCAAGAATGGCGCAAGGTCAAGGTTGACGGACATGTTGATGAAGTCCTGCGCGCAGTCAAACAGTTGAATAAAGAAGACAAAACTAACCAGGGTCCAGAGACTAAAATAGTATAAGTTATTTCACGACTGTCCCGTTAACATGTAACGAATATAGTTAAAATGTAAGCGGCAAGTGCGTTTCGGGCTAACCCGCAATCCGGACATGAAACCGGTAAGCCTGATCAAGACACGCAAAACATGCCATCCATGGCGACTCGGCTGCCGCGTCCGTGCGGCAGACGGTCTTGATCAGGCTTACCGGTTTCATGTCCTCACATTGTTATGTGCTTCATAAAATTAACGGGGCAGTCGTGAAGCTATTTGTATTGTAATTTAAACTTTTCACTACAGAATGTACCAGGATAAAAATATTTACCACTGAACCCTTGCATTTACATTATATAATATTAACCCGACATACAGAGACAAAAAAACAATTATGACCAAAAAGGAAATCCTCGGCAAGCGTCTGCTGGTTATTGACACCAATGTATTGCTTCATGATCCAACGTCCATTTTTCGATTCCAGGAGCATGATATTTTTTTACCCATGATCGTGCTTGAAGAACTGGATAATATGAAAAAAGGCACATCCGAGGTGGCACGAAGTGCACGACAAACGAGCCGTTTTCTTGATGAGTTGTTATCTGACAGCGGCGCAGATGATATCAAGCAGGGCCTCAGCCTGGAACAGGGTCGGCTGGACCAGTCCATGGCTTGCGGGAAATTGTTTTTCCAGACCAGCTCGATCAAGGACACTATCCCTGACATCCTGCCCGGGGAAAAGAATGACAACAGCATCCTGAGCGTAGCTATTTTCCTGCGTGAGACCCACCAGGACAAAACGATCACACTCGTCTCAAAAGACATCAACCTGCGCATCAAGGCTACGGTTCTGGGCATTCATGCTGAAGACTATTACAACGACCAGGTGCTAGAAGATATCGAACTCCTTTATCGCGGTGCGCGCACATTAAGCCCTGATTTCTGGGAAAAACACAGCAAGGAGATGAAATCATGGACAGAAGATGGCCATACCTATTACGAGTTGCAGGGCCCGGAAGTACAAAACTGGCATCCCAGTGAATTTCTGAATATGGACAGCGACCCGGGGTTCAATTATCGCGTCTGCTCACACGATAATGACCGCGCTGTGATTGAAGTCATTCGTGATTTCCAGCAAACCTCCAACACCGTCTGGGGTATACATGCCCGCAACAAGGAACAAAATTATGCCCTGAACCTGCTGATGAATCCGGAAATTGATTTTGTCACGCTGGTCGGAATGGCAGGAACAGGAAAGACCCTGCTGACACTGGCAGCCTGCCTGGAACAAACACTGGAGGCCGGAATTTACAGTGAAATTATCATGACACGGGTAACCGTTCCGGTCGGTGAAGATATCGGTTTCCTGCCGGGAACCGAAGAGGAAAAAATGACACCCTGGATGGGTGCCCTGATGGATAACCTGGAAGTACTGACCCAAACAGAAGAAAACGGCAACTGGGGACAGGCGGCCACGAACGATCTTTTACAGCAACGGATTAAAATCCGTTCACTTAATTTTATGCGTGGCCGAACCTTTCTGAACAAACTGATTATTATCGATGAGGCACAGAACCTTACCGCCAAGCAGATGAAAACCCTGATAACGCGTTCAGGCCCTGGCAGCAAGGTCATCTGCCTGGGCAATATTGCCCAGATAGATACACCCTACCTGACAGAAACCTCTTCCGGACTGACCTATGTCGTAGACCGTTTCAAGGACTGGGAACACAGCGGTCATATCACTCTGCTTCGCGGGGAGAGGTCAAGGCTGGCGGATTTTGCGTCTGAAGCACTATAAAAAACGATCTAGAACAAGACAATATCACCCTCTTCTGAATCCTCCTCGACACAGAGCTCCTTTCTTACCTCTATTACCTTCTGTAACAATACCTTTTCCTCCTGACCTTTCTCGGGCAACAGGAATTGACTGACAAGATCCTGCAATTGACGGGCCAGTATTGAAAACTCACTACCCACGGTCGAAGCCACCCTGGCCGACTCCGCGGAGTCCACGGCAGCAGTGTGTATGGATTTCAACCCGGCATGTATCTCTACGGCCTTCTGACTATGTGATTGTGTTGAGCAGGCAATTTTTTCATTCAGATTAACAATTGTGCTGATGGTACCTGAAATGGATGCGAGTGACTCCCCGACCTTTGTTGACAATACAACACTTTTGCCAACACACTCGCGACTGATAATCATTTCGCCCGATGCCTTGCTAACGCCATTCTGCAAATCAGTCACCCGTCTTTCAATGGCGTCGGTTTCATTCTGCACTTTCTGGGAAAGGCTGCGTACCTCGTCTGCCACCACGGCGAAACCTCGTCCGGCCTCACCCGCCCGCGCAGCCTCTATTGCGGCATTCAAGGCCAGCAGGTTGGTCTGTTCTGCAATACTGCGAATACCGGTTACAATCTCTCCAATACCTTTACTTAAACCAACCAGTTCCTGCATCATGGTCTCGCTGGATTCAACGTGCCTGGCCAGTTGCTGGATTGCGTCAATACTTTCGCTGACTATCCTGCCGCCATCCTCTGCCTTGTCGTTGGCCTGCCTTGCTGCATCCACTGCCCCCAGACTGTTTGTTTCAATTTCCTGCACCGCGCTGGTCATCTCATCAAAACCATTGGTCACTTGTTGCAATTCAGTTTCCTGGGAAAGGGCCTTGTCGCGACTTTGTCCGGTTACACTGATGAGCGTCCTCGATTCATCCACCAGATTGGAGGCAGATAAAACAACCAGATCAATAATATTCTTGACCTTGCCAACAAAACGATTAAATGCAAAACCCAGTCTGCCAAACTCGTCGTTACAGCCCTCCGGTAGAGTATGGTGCAGGTTTCCCTTGTCTGAAATATCGACCATGCCATCAACTATCGCGTTCACCGGCCTGAGAATCATGCGCAGCCCAAACCAGATCAGCAGCAGGCCAATAACACTGACTACAAAAATCACCCCAAGCTGAATTTTGAGACCAACATTGAGTGTTTTCATCGCCTTTTTACTCTGATATTCAATGGCTTTCTTTAGCCCTAAATACAGACGGTCAGTATTAATTCTGATATGGCCGGCAAACGGGGTGATTTTATTTTTGAGAAAACCGGTTTTTTCATCGGCAGCGGACAAACTGAACAGCTTTTTGGCCAACCCCCTGAGTTCCATCAGGTCCTGCATTAAATCATTCACAAGGTCTTTATCTATGCCGTCATGTTTCAGATAATCACTAATGGCACGATGATATTTGGCCATATGCTGTTTAAAGCCGCTATCTTGTATAGTACCTGCGCTGCTGACATACAGGTAGAGACTTGAGAGTGAATTCCTGAGATGGGTATCAGCAATCATCAGTTCATTGAGTTGAGGCAAATACTCCTGTATGACCGGCCGGTTGGCGGAACTGGACTGGTAATTGGTCCAGAGGCCTATCACGGTGACAACACAGAACAGCAATGATACGCATACTGCTATCAACAATATTTTGCGTTTAATGGTCAACGCAAACGGGGATTTTTTACATACGTTTGTCATACATCCTGTTATTTTTAACCGGGCAGGCCTAAACCGTACCGAACACTTTAGTTAATATCTGGAATACCTAGTATTCGGCTGGTTTTAACAAATCTTGAGCTGCTAATAGATGTTAAAGACATGAAAATCAGATAGATAATAAATAAATAACAATAACTTATATATTTATACGCACTGTTGTCCCGTTAACCCATGACGAATATGGTTGAAATGTAAACGACGAGTACGCCTTGGGCTAACCCGCAATCCGGACATGAAACCGGACTGGCCGGATCAAGACACGCAAAACATGCCATCCATGGCGGCTCGGCTGCCGCGTCCGTGCGGCAGACGGTCTTGATCCGGCCAGTCCGGTTTCATGTCCTCACATTGTTATGTGCTTCATAAAGTTAACGGGACATTAGCAGTGATTTATACGATTTAAAGCGCAGGATGCCGGGTGGATTTTAATCGTGTGGCCGTAAAAATGCTTACTTTATAACGTGCAACCTTGGCTTGCTGGACTTGTCTGAGGAGTCTCCAACGGGCGGTGGCTCATCATGGTCGTCCGGGTCAGAAAAAACCATGCCTTCACCTGACTCCATGGCGTAGATACTGAGAACGGATAAGACCGGCACCCTGACTATCATGGAGACACCGGAAAAACGGGCACTGAATATCACCTCTTCATTACCCATATCCAGTTCCTGTACGGCCCGCGAGGCAATATTCAGTACGATTTTACCATCCTGCACATGCTGTCGGGGTACCTGCACACCTTCCATCCCGGTGTTGACCAGCATATACGGTGTCAGGCCGTTATCATTGATCCATTGATAAAGTGCGCGAATGAGATAGGGTCGACTGGAAGTCATGATAGTTCCATGGCTTTAGCGGTCAGTGCCTATTCCTTCATTTCCCTTTCATGTTCAGTCAGGCTGGACTGGAAGGATTCACGGCCAAACACACGTTCGGCATAGTCATGTATCGCCTTTGACTGCGTCGGCAATTCTATATCATATTTTTCAAGGCGCCACAGGATAGGTGCAATGGAGCAATCCACCAGCGTGAAATCATCGCTCAGAAAATAGGGCTTGAAAGCAAATACATCTGCGCTGGATGCAATGCTGTCACCCAGAATCTTTTTTGCCTTGTCCATGCGCTTGCTGTCACCCGATTCCAGTTCCTTTACCTGATAATACCAGTCGGCATCAATACGATGCATTGCAAGACGGGTCTTGGCCCTGGACACCGGGTCCACCGGCATCAGTGGGGGATGGGGAAAGCGCTCATCCAGATATTCAATAATAACCTGGGAATTGTAGAGGATCAGTTCACGATCCACCAGGGTTGGCACCGAATGATATGGGTTAATATGCAGCAAATCTTCAGGCAAATTACCCTCTTCAATGCTGTTCGTTTCAAAGGTAATCCCTTTTTCGGCCAGAACGATTCTTGCCCGGTGGCAAAAAGGGTCGACAGGTGAGGAAAACAAGGTCATTACAGAACGTCTGTTGGCAACCAAAGCCATATGGACTACTCCCGGATCCAATCAAATTGATCGGCATTATACAGTAAAAGTGGAAAAAAATGTGAGCTAATCCCGACAGGACACCGGGATTAGCTTAATACGGACCGGTCAATGATGGGTGGGCTGTCTATTCTCCAGGCAGACTCCTGGCCCGCATTTCTCACCACCGACCGTAGCGAGACGGTTCAAGGGTGCGGCATGATTGA